>Ga0068855_100000154_pt1 | contig 87746 bp, 83 predicted proteins | sample KBSCornC52_FD_66592 | JGI IMG/M metagenome (GOLD analysis project Ga0068855, IMG submission 66592) | Corn rhizosphere microbial communities from Kellogg Biological Station, Michigan, USA - KBS Corn C5-2 | ecosystem: Host-associated > Plants > Roots > Rhizosphere > Soil ...
CGGGCCGCCAAAAAGCAAATACCAGCCCCATTTGTATTTTATCTGGTTAGCTAAATAAGCATCGAGCGAGTGGAAGGGTAAAAAGCTGAAAGCAAAATGAACTTTAAGCCAGGCCATTAAAAAAAACACGGCAACCAGTACCAGCGATAGCCACGCCGACATCCTGGTTGTATTAAACTGATTAAATACGGTACCGATGATGCCCACTACAGCAACAAGCAATATAACAATACCGTAAGGTTTGCTGCCATCGTAAACATCCCAGTTAAACAGGTGGAACGGGCGCAATACCGGGCACCAGGTACCGGCTATAAGCATAACAAAGCCCGTAAACGAAAGTAAATTACTGAGCCGCATGGGGATTATTTTTGCGTTATTTCCATTTTTTCGGCAAAGTGAGCACAATAGTCGCGCAGGTCTTCAACGATGTTGGTTTCGCCGGTGGCGCGTAAAAAACTGTCGCCCATGGTTTGCAGGGTTTCGTAAAAAAAGCGTTTCATTTCATCAACAGGCATATCCTTGGTCCAAAGGTCGATGCGGAGCGTGTTTTTATAGCTTTGGTCCCAAAGGGCAAGCATCATTGATTTTACGGGAAGTTTCTCCTTATTTTGCGCGTCTGTTGATTCCCACATAATATTTTCGGGAACGTTATTATCATCGAGTTCTATAGTCAGCTTTATTTCAGCGGTTTTCATTAATGTTTATTTAACTAGTAAAAATATAATAGCCGCCAAAGTTATAAAGCTTAGCTCTACAATCCATAACTTTTTATTTTCGGGGAAGAAATTGCGGAACATTATATCCATAAATGACACTACGACTGCAAACAGCAAAAATATCCAGCCGATTGTGCTGCCCAGATCCAGCTTTTTCATTCCGGAAAGTTTTACCCCATAAATCCAGCTATAGCCGGCCGCAAACAGGAAGAATGCGCTCGCAAAATTCAGAGGTGTGATCCGTAGCTTCATGGTATTAATCAAATTTCGGGAACAAAGAAAACACTTTAAAAACAATAAAGCACGCCGGGATTGTAAGATGATCTGAAAAAAACATTAAAACGGAGCTACTAAAATAAAAAAATGTCCTTTCGAACGCAGTGAGAAATCTTTTGCGCTCTGCTTTGCCGTTATACGAGGCACGCGGTGAACGATGTATAAGTTCTCTCGCTATCGCTCGAGATGACATCGGGGGACGGGCGAGAGAAAGCGACCTGTCAGCGTAAGCTTACCGCTTCTTCCTGAATGATCTGGGCGCCTTCTTATTCCCCGGTTTTGCGTGCGGATTTGATTTTGCTTTGGCGGCTTCAAATTTTTTGTGCTGGGCGGCTGTTTTCTTTTCGTGAAAAGCCCCCTTAAAATCGGGATCATCGCGCCGCTTTTGCATATCAACCTCTTTCGCCTGGTCCTGCCGCTCTTCATACGGCGTGGCTTCGATAAATACATCGTCGGGAATAGCGTCGACGGTTATACTCTGCCTGGTTAGCTTTTCAATTTTACGGATATAATATTCCTCGGCCGGCGAGCAAAAAGTAATCGCTTCGCCCGAGTTACTGGCCCTGCCGGTGCGGCCTATGCGGTGCACATAATCCTCAATCACCACGGGCACGTCAAAATTAATCACATGGCTGACGTCGCTTACATCAATACCGCGCGATGCCACATCAGTAGCCACCAATATTTTTACCTCGTCGTTTTTAAAGGCATTCATGGAATTAATGCGGGTATTTTGCCCTTTGTTGGCATGCAAAACCTTTACCTCGTTTTCGCCAAACTTGCGTAACAAGAACTTATAAACATCCTCAGCGGCCACACGGGTTTTGCAAAAAATGATGAGTTTTGTAATATCGTTCTCAACATCCAATAGCTTTTTCAGCAGATTTATTTTGGTTTTAACATTTGGCACATGGTACAGATGCTGGTTTACCGTTTGCGCCGGGGTAGCCTGCGGCGTTACTTCAATAATGGTTGGAAACTCCAGGAAATTATTGCTGAGCTGGTGTATCTTATCGGACATGGTAGCCGAAAACAACAGGTTTTGGCGTTTTACAGGCACCACCTCCAAAATACGGTTAATTTGGGGCATAAAGCCCATATCCATCATTTTATCTGCTTCGTCGAGCACTAAAACCTGCAGTGTTTTAGTTACAATATGACCGGCCAGGTAAATATCCATAAAGCGGCCGGGAGTGGCTACAATAATATCAACACCTTTATTTATATTTTCAATTTGTGTTTTGGGGCCAAGTCCGCCATATAAAACCACCACACGTAAATCGGTATTGGCAGCGAAGGTTTTTATGTTTTCTTCAATCTGCATGGCTAACTCGCGGGTTGGCGCAATAATCAGCGCACGCGGGTTTTCGCCCTGGGCATATTTAAGCCGCATAATAATAGGCAAAACATAAGCGGCAGTTTTACCTGTGCCGGTTTGTGCTATGCCCATCACGTCCTGCCCGTTTAATATCGGCGGAATTGCTTTTTGCTGTATTGGCGTGGGTTCGGTGTAACCGGCATCAGCAATAGCATTTAATATCTGCCGGTTAAATTTAAAATCCTCAAAAGTTACACCCATGCCGCAAAGGTACTGCTTTTAGTCCGAAGTCGTGAGTCTTGAGTCAGGAGCCGTGAGCCTAAAGCCTAAAACCGGTATTAAACAACATTAAAAGCCTGACTTAAGACTTCAGGCTCAGGACTTGAGACTCAAAACTATGCGGCGTCAATCAAATTAATGATCTTGTGAACCAAATAGCCTGGGTTAAATGGTTTTACAATAAAACAGTCGTTAAAACCAGGTGCAATGCTATTGAGCAATGTATCCTTGTCGGTCATTAGTATTACAGGGATATTTTTTGTAAGAGGATTATCCTTGAGTGAATAGTACAGCTCGTTCCTGAAACCACTGTGCAGGTGGTCGTCGAGCACAATTACGTCGGGATGGTTATTCTGTATATTATGAAAATCAACAATATTATTCGCACAGTTCACGTCGTGGCTGCTTAATAAATGGCTGATCATTTGCGAATGATCATTACTATCTTCTATTACAGTAATCTTCTTTTTCATGAACGTTGTCTTGTTACTTTTAATTTAAATCGTTTTTTGCCCGCATGATTAAGGGAGATTTAATTTCCCCTCGGCCTATGTTGCAGATGCCCAAGACACATAAACATCAGGCCGAAAAACCTATAAGATTCCGGATGGTTGTATTGTGGATTGATAGCAGGGATAAAAACAATCATTTGCGTTAAAACCCGCCTAAGTTTCTCCAAAAAAAATTAAATATTTTTTAAATTAAAAAATAGTGATTTTTAGAGGCAATGATTTAACTGAGATCGATTGAGGTTTAAACCCTACAGCGTGTATAAAAAGCCAAACAGGAAATTTTATACTATTGCGGCACGCATGCACGTTGACTGGACTGTAACCAATACGTAAATATGAAAACAGGGTCAATTTTATAAGCCGGCAACTACCCCGGCAAATATTATGGATATAAGGGCCCAAAAAATAACAAGCCAAAAAATGACTTTAGTTATAATTGTGCTCTCGGTTCTTTTAAAACCGGCGGTTTCCATAAATTTATTTTGTGGTGTTACATCCATAATATTAGGACTATCACTTTTAATGCCAAAGTGAATACTTTGGTTAATTATCTTGCATTTTTAATATGCCTGCTTGTTAAATATTTATTACAAGATAAACAGCCGCGTCGGAAAACACACCCACTATAATTGTAGAAACCTTTTTTGATACCGGATTTCGGCCTATTGCCTTTTTGGGGACACCGGAAATAATTCCTTTATTTGTAAAACAACTGTGGCTAATACTTCTTTGTTAGGTATTAACGTTTAATCCGATCAGTACTACAAAAATTATTAATGAAAAAACCAATCCTGTTTATTATAAGCCTGTTCCTGGCAATAGGGGCTCGGGCACAAAATACCGCTTTACACTATATAAAATTTTTACACGTAGGCGAGCAGATTATGCCGGTGCACCCGCTTAATATTATTTATGGTGACGGCGCAGCACCCCGCGATTCGGCCGAAATGATTAACGATACTTTGCAGGTAGTTTCGGTTACCACCGACCAAAAATCATTTGAAGATTTGAACAGCTATTTGTCTACCAGCAATTTCAAGATCAGACGTACCGGCCATAAAATAGAGTTCGGCACTTTTAAAATTATTTCAGATGGCAAACGTTTTTACCTGCCAGATGTGAGCGTAACTAATTTTTTCAAAAAAATGGTTAAGCACCTGAAAAGCGAACATGCCGACCCGCAATTGATCAGCGCCATAGTTGGTAACTATCCCTGGATTTTTAACCCGTAAAAAGGTTAGCCCGGACAATAAACAGCAGTCCGATGTATCGTAATCCGTGCTTCAATCTAAAGAAAATTACTGCTGCTTAAGCGTTTATTAAATCTAAACACCCTGGTGGCTTCAACTACCTGGCCGTTATACAATAGCCGCAACGCAACATCAACCTGCATATGTCGCGAAAAATGCCGTTTGCCGGGTTTATTGAAAAGGTAAGTAAAAACAAATGGGTTACCATCGGCCATGTCCAGGCTTTTGCCTTCTTTTAAATCAGTAACTACCGTGTCCAGCAAATAATTGGTATGCGGCGGATGGAAGCGTTTCCGTACTACGCCGCCTTTTTTTTCCAAAACATAAACGTTGGTATCTGCCGGGTAATCTTTTACTTCTATTTTAACCGAAGAAACCCTAAGGCTCTCTCCCTTTGTGGCGCTTTTAATATTAAACCCTACCTGGAAAAAAGCGGTATCCTTTCCATCGCGCGACCAGTTTTTAAACCAGGTATACACAGTGGCAGATACCTTAAAAGTATCGGGGTTTGCAGTTTGGTTATGCGCGGACGTGTCTCCATCAGCTTTGGCGGCCTTATAGGCTAACTTGCATGTGCTAAGTAAAAACAGCGAAATTATTAAAGCGGATAAAATGATAGCTTGATTTTTCCTCATATAAAAGTTTTTTTCGGGAAGGTGTGTTAATCACCACCGGGGTTGAAATGCCAGTGCTTTTCAAATCTAACATTACGGCTTGCGGTTTTTTTTATGCCAGCATCATCTATAACTGCATCGGCTGTCACCTGCATTTTTCGTTTAGCGTGCTTGTTTCCTTTAATGGCAAAGTAATAGCTAAAATCATAATCGTAGCCGGCTGTTAACATTACATATTTCCCATTTTGGAATGCCGAATCAATTTCTAAAAAGGGGTACTGCGCTTTGCTGTTAAGAGCCCGTTTAAATGCAACGATTTTTTGTAAGGTATAGTTGCTTTTGTCAGCAGGATAATCATTTACTTGCATGGCCAGGCTCATCATTTTTAAATGCTTGCCTTCAGTCACATTTCTTACGCGTAAGGCAGCCACCATGAAAGCTGTATCGCGGTGATGGTCACTCCATATAGAAAGATTGGAAGCAAAGTCATCCGTCGTTACTTCCTGCCCGGCGGCGGTAGATTTGGTAGTTAACTCTGTTATTTTATAATAACTATCGCATGAAGTCAGCAAAAACAATGCGGCAATAAAAGCCGGGAAAATGGTGGCAAGTGGTTGTTTTAACATAAGCTATGCTTTAAACCGTGTGATTACGGGTAGGTAATAAGCTGGTTAATTGTGTGTTCGGCGTATTTTTCACGATAATAACGAAATAATTGCGGATTGCGTATCTGCTTCGCTTGCCGGTTACCGTACACAAGCCAAAATCAATATTATCCTCCATTTATTTATATCTTTAAACCTATATTAACTGGCTTCTTATTCATTATCCGCATGAAGATTAAATCTATTATTCTATTATTTCTCCTATTTTCGGGCATGGCAGCATCGGCACAAAATGTTATGACACCCGAATTGTTATGGAAAGTCGGCCGTGTTAGCGGCAAGGGCATCTCTAAAGATGGTAAATCCGTTATTTACAGTGTAGGCGTGCCGGATGTGGCCGCCAATAAAATAAATACCACCAGCTATAGTATTCCGGTTAATGGCGGCCCGGCAACAGTGGTGAAAGACGCGGATGCTTTGCTAACCGACACCAAAATATCACCCGATGGCAAATACAAAATTTTCAGCAAGGATGTAAAAGTGAAAAAGGTAGCCGGGAGCGATTTTTATCCCGACCTTAAAAAAAGCAACGCGCTGATATATGATAATTTAAACTATCGCCACTGGGACACCTGGGAAGACGGTAAATTTGGTCATGTAATGCTGGCGCCTATGATTAACGGCAAACCGGGTAAAGCAAAGGATCTGATGCCGGGCGAACCTTATGATTGTCCGCTGAAACCAGATGGCGGCGATGAAGGCTACGTATGGAGCAGCGATGGCAAAAAAGTGGTGTATAGCTGCAAAAAGAAATTCGGCACAGCTTATGCCATCAGCACCAATACCGATATTTACGCTTATGATATAGCCACAGGCACTACTACCAATTTAACACCCGATAACGCTGGTTACGACGTGCAACCCAGCTTTAATCACCAGGGACAAATGGCCTGGCTGCAAATGAAACGCGACGGTTATGAAGCCGACAAACAGGATTTGGTGGTTACCGATGGCACCAACAAAATAAACCTAACCGCCCAGCGCGATGATATACATGTGGGCGGCTATAAATGGGCCGAAGGTGGCAAAAGCTTGTTTTTTATGGCGCCTATAAATGGTACATCCATGCTGTTTAAAGTTACCTACCCCGAGGCAGTGATTACACAAATTACCAGCGGCGACTTTGACATTAACGATATTGTTGGCCAAAAAGGTAATAAACTGGTAGTGGCCCGCGGCGATTTTAACCATGCCAATGAACTTTATACCCTGAATTTAATAAATGGCAAAATGACGCAGCTGAGTCATGTTAACGATGCCCTGTATGCTAAAATAGGCTTGTGCCCAACCGAACGCCGTTATGTAAAAACAGTTGACGGTAAGGATATGCTGGTTTGGGTAATTTATCCGCCCGGATTTGATAAGACCAAAAAATACCCGGCCTTACTGTTTTGCGAAGGTGGTCCGCAAAGCCCTTTGACCCAGTTTTATAGCTTCCGCTGGAATATGCAACTGATGGCAAGCAATGGCTACATCATTATAGCGCCAAACCGCAGGGGTATGCCCGGGCATGGTACCGAGTGGAACGAGGAGATCAGCAAGGATCACGGCGGACTGGCCATGCAGGATTACCTGAGCGCTACCGATAATATGGCTAAAGAGCCCTTTGTTGATAAAGGTCGGATCGGTTGCGTAGGGGCCAGCTACGGCGGCTACTCGGTTTATATGCTGGCCGGCATGCACAAAAAGCGGTTTAAAACTTTTATAGCGCACGATGGCATTTTCGATTTCCGCAGCATGTACGGCACCACCGAGGAAATGTGGTTCCCTAACTGGGATTATGGCGGCCCTTACTGGGAAAAAGACAACGCCGCTGCCCAAAAATCATACAAAGAGTTTTCACCGAGCAATTTTGTAGCCAACTGGGATACGCCTATCCTGATTTTCCATGGCGAAAAGGACTTCCGTGTACCGTTGGAGCAGGGATTGCAGGCTTTCCAGGCCGCGCAATTACTGGGCATAAAAAGCCGCCTGGTAGTTATGCAGGACGAAAACCACTGGGTGCTGCACGCCCAAAATGCACTTGTATGGCAGGGTGAGTTTTTTAAGTGGCTGAAGGAAACGCTGTGAGAACCATAAAACTTCAGTATATTTGTTTTGAAGGAGGACGTTAAAATGAAATCAAAAACTGATGATATATTGAAAACGCATAAATCATATTCGCCGGATGAAGTGCTTGCTGCTGGTGGAACGACAGCCTTTGGCTTAAAGATGGGAAAGACCAATGAATCGTTAGCTAAAGCGTTGGAAAATGCGCCGCCGATAGAACCCTTTAGCGATGAAGAATGGGCGGATTTGATGAAGCAACTTGCCCGGGACAAATAATGAATATATTGCTTGATACCAATATTGTCCTATCTATTGATCAGCATGCCTGAATTTATATCCAAACTACAATATAAAACATGCGAACATGGTGAGTATTACGAGGAAAAAGCCCGCACGCTGGACGAAACCATACACCTGATAAATAATTTCCCATGGGCCAGGGAACAATATGCGCAGTTGGGGGTAACCGGGCCATCCATTACCATCCGTGACCCTCATGGTAATTATTTAAAGGTTGGTATATACTACGGCGGCAAATATTCACTTTACTACCTGGATGCAAAAAAAACTTATTACGAAAGGCGCAATTTACGCATGGATATTGTTTACAACTGCGTAAAAGCCTTATTTGCCGGCAATGTTAATCTGCAGGAATTTTCAAACCCCAAATGGTCTACGGTACAATACCTAATCAATCGCGATTTTTTAACGAAAACCTTTGAATATCGGCTACGGTTTTGGGAAATAGTTCTGATGTCGATTTTTTGGCTAATATATTTTATTTTTTTCCTTATAGTGTCCATGATATTTATCCTCGAAAAACCGTTTGAACCTTTCACGCTTATTCTGTTAATATGTCCCCTGCTAATCGGTTTCCCGATTTATCATATTTTCAGTCGGCTATATCCAAAAAGGGAGCAATATATTAAGATTGCAAGGGGCACTGACTCATTTCTATTTGGAGACAAAGCAGATGAGGTCAAAAGTTATAATAAAAATGACATCGAAAAAGTAGTCCATTATATCGATAATTCATCTCGCAGCCCAAATATGTTTGAGCTCCTTGAAATCATTTTTAAAGATGGTTCAAGCATAAAATTCTCAAATGCTTTGATATCCGACATTACGCTGCGTTCAAAATTTTCTGATAAATGGCATTTGCAAATAGAAAATAAAAGAATGAATGTTTTCCGCCTAATGAAATCGCTGTGTTAAAAGACCATTGTAAGAAGTCGTTTTGCGAAACTGAGTAATTTGGGCGTATCCCCGCTGATAGAAGCGGGGCCGCGTGCTTTGCTCATACTGCGCATGGCCTTAAGCACTTATTCTCCACGCAACATTCTGCAAACTGCCATCTACTAACTGCACACTGCAAAGGGCCGGTATCCGCGACGCCCGCTTACGCGACGTCCCATGGACAACTGGAAACTCAACTGCCCACTATCTGCAATTCAACAAATAATACGATTCATCGCTTACAAGCGTTATATTCACACTATAAACCACATACGGTGAAAAATAAAACTTATAACCTGATTTTTCTTTTATCGGCGCTTTTGTTGGGCTGTCAAAATCATACAAAATATAAAACAGTCGTAAACCCCGATGATTACAGCCTGATCAAGCAGCCTGAACAATGTTTTATAGCCACTTTTCAAAAAGATAGTGCTTTCTTTAAATATAAAACCCTGCCGAACGGAAAAATCAGGGGTATGCTAACCATAAAATATGCTGAGCTGGAACCCCTGGCCATCGAGAAAAATTTTTACCACGGCGAAATTAAAGGCCGTTTTACAAACGATACTTTATTTGCCGATTACATATTTGCCAATGGTAGTAAAAGAGGCATTTATCGCAACCCGTTGGCGTTTTTAAAGAAAGATAACAAACTGGTCCTCGGCTTTGGCGCCTATGTAAACTACCTCGGGAAAACCTGGCTGATGAACCACCAGGCCATCAATTTTACTAAAGGCCGGTTTCAATTTGTGGCTGCCAAATGCAATTTGTAATTGCCGGGTTGTTATTGATAGCATTGTGGTAATTACTGCCGTGTGTTTATTGCTGCCACAAAAGAACATTGATTTGCCGGCAACTGTGTATAATCTAGTCCGGCGGTTACAGCATCAGCCGTGTGGCGGTTAAGGGGCGGCTACTTTTGGGGGAGATGGGTTGAAAATGATAAATGGCAGGCTAACGCTATTGAACCTGCAAATTTCGCTAATAAAAATGATGGAATTCCTGACAGTGTTTTGTCACCATTTTTTGCATTTTTTGTAATGATTTTTAGGTGTAAAACCCGCAATACGGTCCGGAAACGCAGATTTTCCCGGAGTTTACTTATTGGGTTTTGTTCCACCCTGTTCCTTCCGTTCCAGAGGAACAGCGGAATTTTTTGCTTCATTATTTACCTACTCTTCTCCACCAGTGGGGAAGATCAGGGTTAATAAAACAGGCATTAAATCTTGAGCTATGATGAGCGCATGGCCACCGCGCAATAGCATGTTCTCCCCTGGCAGACCGCCTGAAAGGTTTGTGATACTCATACCCGGCCCCTGCTTTATCAAGTAATTCCCGCACCTCGTGTAAATTAATTTACCTGTCAGCCCTCTTTATTCATCTTCACGGTAAGTCCATTAAAACCGTATGAATTTTAGGGAGATCATTATTCGCCGGCACCCCACGCCGTTCCAGCTTATTCTTTTGCTAACAGCCATGCAGCTTTTTATTACGCTGCTAACCAACGGGTTCGCCATGTCGCAGGACGAGGCCATGTAGCACTACATCGGGCGCAACTGGTTCAGGAACGGGCTTGTCCCCTATTCCGGCGAGGTGGACAATCATTCGCCGTTGTTCTTTGTCATTTTTGGTTTGTCCGACAGGTTATTTGGTGTAAATTACTGGTTCCCGCGTGTGTTTGGCACGCTTTGTCAATCTGTGGGGATATTTTACCTGTACAAATTAGCAGACCACCTCGCCGGTAAACGTGCGGGCATGCTGGCCTTATCCTTTTACGGTCTTTCGGTGATGTGGCATGGGGTTGATGGCCGGTACGCATCCTACACCGAAACCTACGAGGTGATGTTTACCATCATCGCCTTCTATTTTTTCATCACTGCAAAAGGCAGCAAGGGATATTTTATCAGTGGTTTTGTAGCCGTTATCGCCATGGGGTTTCGTTTATCGGGCATTTTTGGGATTATCGCTTTGTTTATCGCATCATTCCGCAAAAAGGAAAATTGTACGCTTGTATTTTGTGCGGGGGCATTGTGCGGTATAGTATTCCTGGCCGCACTCAGCCTTTTGGCCGGCATCAACCTCCGCGAAGTATACATCTACGGCTTTGCCGATAATTTTGGGCAGGGCAGCACCACCAATTACAGCTTCCTGACGCGGATGGTGCAATTCCATAATATGTTTTTTTATTCGGAGGTGATATTGTTTTATCCCATGGCAATGGCTTATCTGATTATTGAAAGAAAGACGAACTGGCTGGTTTTATGGGCTATTTTGGAGTTTTTAGGCATCAATATCATCGGCAACTATGCCCGGGTTGATCTTAAGGATCTGCTTCCTCCGCTGGCGCTGATGAGCGCGCTGATCGTTGCCCGACTTGACGTACCACTCCGATACAGCATGGTGATTGTATGGCTTTGTTTTAGCCCCAAAATTGTGGAACCTTTTTTAAATTTCACCAGGCTATTTGGCGGTGAATTTCAAAAGGCCGAAAACTACTGCCACGAACCTTATATACAACCCGACGAAAGCGCCAGCAGGCAGCTGGGTTTGTGGGTAAAGGCCAATACCGCCGCGCAGCAAAAAGTGCTTGTTGCAGGATATGGTGCGCAGGTACAGGTTTATTCGGAAAGAATATCGCCCAGTATCTATTTTAACGCCACCCAAACCCGGCTAGCGAAGGATCGGTTTTACCGGGATATGCGCCAAAATAAACCCGACATGATCCTGGTACCACTATTCCCCGAATACCGGCAGTACATTGGCGCCGACTTGCAGCAATATGTCGACCAATTGGTAGCAAAAGATTATTATTTGGACCGGTGCATGTTTAACTACAACGTTTATCGTTTGAAAAAGGCGTCAAACTAAAACCCACGAAACAACGGCCGACTAACCAACGGCGAAAACGACCATGGTATGGAACTCAAAATAAGCAGGAGCCCAATGGTAAACCAAATGGCCATGGTTTTAAATTTGTCGCGGTCGGTGGTTTTGCGTTTTGCTTTGGCTGAGCCTACCGTAGTAATAACAATGGCACTTAACATTACAGTGATGTGCTCCATCCCGAAAAACCTGATCTGCCGTTCATGAACGGCAGTCGAAAAATGACTCAAAAAATAGCCTACTATCGGGCTGATAAAATATAACCACAACCCTAAAATCAGCTGGATGTGGACTATGGTGGCGGTAATCCATCGCACCCTGTCATCAAACCGCGAATAGCTTTTACTAAAAAGCCAACCCCGCCAACTGCGGTAGATAGCAAAAAGCAAACTGACTAATACAAACCAACGGATTAAAGAGTGTGAGGCTAACAGAATTGCGTACATGGAATAAGTTTATAACTGCGTTGACGAACGGCAATGATAAATATTTTATTTTTTTAGCAGCGTACCTCTTTTATTTCATTTTTTGCGTTTTGCGATGACAACGCGGGTAGGATGGTTTATTCGCCGCGTTTTTGTATTTTTGTATTAACAACAAATAATATTATGGTAACTATCAATTCAACGTTGGAAGACATTATGCAACTGGACTACGCGTCCAGGGAAATGCTTTTGGAAATATTACAAAAAAGACAGATAGAAGCCCGTCGCGAAGAAATAGCAAAAACTGCGAAGCAAACTTTGAGGTCGTATCATTCAGGAAAACTCCAGCCGTTAACGGCAGAAGAAATTGTAAAAAAGCTCAATAAAGACTGATTGACCGATGCCGCCAGAACGAAAATTGGTATTATCAGGAGCATTTGAGAAATCATATCAAAAATTCGCAGGTAAAAATCAGTTATTAAAAACTTCTATCAATAAAACGCTGCTTAAACTACAACGCGACGTTTATGATCCTGCTCTAAGAACACATAAGCTAAGCGGCAAATTAGCATCGTATCTCGCTTGTTCCTGTGGATACGATTGCAGGATTATCTTCACAATTGAAAAAGACATTCTTAATCCTGCTTTGGAAAATATAATTTTATTGGATATTGGAACGCATGATTCTGTTTATTAAATAGCGAACGTCCCGATCACACCTTCTGCCCGACAAGAGCAGAGAATTATTGTTATAATCATTCCCAAACATTATTACTGCAATAACCCCTTCTCCTTCCAACCAAATAAAATTCTGTTCACCCGTGTTATTTTCAAAAAAATAAAATTTTCTATTGACATTTTAATTTTTACTTGTACATTTACGGCGCAAACAAAAAAAAGATGAAATTTAACAGTGCATATTTTTATGGTTACTACTTTTACTTTACCAGTAAGAGCCGGGACTAATATGCATAAACAAACATATAAGAAACTGAAAAGTCCCGGCCGAGCAAGCCGGGACTTTTTGCTTTAAACGCATTATGAAACAAGATAAACCAAGAGTTGCGATACAGGGAATCCGCGCTTCGTTCCACGAAGAAGCGGCCTTTAAATATTTTGGTGAAAACATTCACACCATTGAATGCAATTCCTTTAAGCAAACTTTTGAAGCGCTGCAAAACAAAGAAGCCGACTACGTGGTGATGGCTATTGAAAACAGCATCGCAGGCAGTATTTTACCCAATTACTCGCTGTTGCTGGGCTACGGTTTCCCGGTTATCGGCGAAATTTACCTGCCTATACAACTGCATTTAATGGCGCTGCCGGGCGTAAAGTTTGATGATATAAAATATGTTACCTCGCACCCTATCGCCATCCGCCAGTGTGTTGATTTTTTTGATGAATATCCGCACTTAAACATTGTGGAAAGCAACGATACCGCAGCCTGCGCCAAACGTATCCGCGATGAGCAACTTACCGACACGGTAGCAATAGCTAATGCGCTGGCCGCACGCCTTTACGGGCTGGATGTTATTGAGCGCCGCATCGAATCGAACAAAAAGAATTTTACCCGCTTTTTGATCTTGACTACCCACGAAAACGTAACAAAACAGCATCCAAACAAAGCATCATTGTGTTTCCAGGTGAGCAATAAAGTGGGTTCGCTGGCCAAGGTTTTAAATGTTTTTGCCGAGGAAGGCGTTAACATGAGCAAAATCCAATCGATGCCGGTACTGGGCAAGCGTCACGAATATAATTTTTACGTGGATATTGAGTGGGAAGAGTCAAAACAATACGACGCGGCTATCCGCAAAATATTAAAACACACCCAAAACTTCAATATCCTGGGCGAATATGTAAGGCATGATGACGAAGCTGATGGCACGCCGAAACCGGCTAAACCCGAAAAAATCCCGAGGGCTTATATCAATATGAAGAAGATGTAGATGAGCCAGAAAGTCCGGATTCGGAAAGTCCGAAAGAAAGATTAAAAATCGGGATAGCCCCAAAACAAAAATAGAAACAAAGAAAAATAACATAAAATTAACACCAAACAATCTTCCGGACTTTCGGTCTTTTCCGACTTTCGGACTAAATAAAAAACCATGAAACTTAATTTAAACATACAACCGCTTAGTTCCTGGATAAAGACCGGCAGCGAACCATTACTAATAGCGGGCCCATGCAGCGCCGAAACTGAAGAACAATTAGTAGCCACTGCACATTTATTAGCCGCAACAGGCAAGGTATCGGCCTTACGCGCCGGTATATGGAAACCCCGAACCCGTCCGGGTGAGTTTGAAGGCATTGGCAGCATTGGTCTGCAATGGTTAAAACGCGCTAAAGACGAAACCGGTTTGCCAACCGCTGTTGAAGTTGCCAACGCTAAGCACGTAGAAGAAGCCCTGGCAGCAGGTGTTGATATTTTATGGGTAGGCGCACGTTCAACGGTAAACCCTTTTACTGTACAGGAAATTGCTGATGCTTTGCGTGGCGTTGACGTACCGGTAATGGTGAAAAACCCGGTAAATCCCGATCTTTCGTTATGGATTGGTGCTATCGAGCGTATCAACCAGGCTGGTATTACCAAACTGGCGGCTATACACCGCGGATTTTCATCGCACGAAAAAAGCGCTTTCCGCAACGAGCCAATGTGGGACCTGGCCATCAGCCTTAAAACACATGCGCCTGACCTGCCAATTATTAATGACCCAAGCCACATCACCGGCAACCGCGACCTGATTGGCTACATCGCCCAAAAAGCACTTGACCTGGACATGCAGGGCCTGATGATCGAATCGCATATCGATCCTACTGTTGCCTGGACAGATGCCAAACAACAGGTTACTCCTGCTGCCCTGGCTGATATCATCAATCATCTTGCTTTACGCAAACCTGAAGTCAGGAATGCTGAATTGAAAGACAAATTAGCCGAATTGCGCACCCAAATTGATAAAATTGATGACCTGGTTATCCAGAAAATGGCCGAAAGGATGAAAATTGTAGAACAGATTGGCCAATACAAAAAAGATAACAACGTGACCATTTTACAGGTTAACCGTTGGGATGAGATCCTGAAAAAAGGCGTCAGCTACGGAAAAGCCCTTAAATTGAGCGAAGAGTTTACTGAAAAACTGCTGGAATTGATCCACGCTGAATCGATCCGTAAACAAACCGAGATCATGAACAAGGCCGAAGCAGCTGCAGAAAAATTAACGCACGCGTAAATTGTAAAACCGTAGAGACGCAATATTTTGCGTCTCTACAGAACATACCGGAGACGCAAAATATTGCGTCTCTACATTGAACATCTAATGACACAAAACATCATCCTTACCAAAAAAGACAAATCGGTAAAAGGCACCATACATCTCACAGGTTCAAAAAGTGAATGTAACCGCGCCCTCATCATCGAAGCGCTGAGCAACGGTAAGGTTAAGGTCGAAAATATTTCGGATGCGGCTGATACGGTGACTTTGTTAGAAGTCCTGAGTCATAAGTCGAAAGTCCTAAGTCAGGAATCAGGCGACTCAAGACTCGAGACTCAAGACTTAAGACTTGTAAACATAGGTCCCGCCGGCACCGCTATGCGCTTTTTGACTGCTTATTTTACTTTGCACGATGAAGAAGTGATATTAACCGGCAGCGCCCGCATGAAACAACGCCCTATCGGGATTTTGGTGGATGCATTGCGCCAGTTGGGCGCCGAAATTGAATATGTAGAAAACGAGGGGTTTCCCCCTATAAAACTGAAAGGCAGCTTAAAGCAGCTTTCTAATAAGGTCAGTATAAAAGGAAATATAAGCAGTCAGTACATCACTGCGTTATTGCTTATAGCTGCCCGGCTGCCTTTCGGTTTGGAATTGCATATTGAAGGCGACTTAACCTCGCGCCCCTATGTTGAAATGACCCTCGCTATGTTGCAAACGGCAGGTATTCAACATACCTGGACCGATAATGTAATCAGCATCCCAAACCAGGAATTTGCCGAAACATCGTTACATGTGGAGCCCGATTGGAGCGCCGCTTCATATTGGTACGCTATTGCAGCGCTATCAGATGAAGCAGAGTTGTTTTTGCCGGGATTAACCGCATATAGCCTACAAGGCGACAGTGTGATCACCGAGATCATGGCTAATTTCGGGATAACTTCGCAGTTTAAGGATGGCGGCGTATATCTCACTAAAGAAATAAAACCCAACGTCCGTAAAATATTCGACCTTAAAAGCTGTCCTGACCTTGCGCAAACTGTTATTGTAGTATGTGCGGCATTAGGCCATGAAGCCACTTTTACAGGTCTTGAAACTTTGAAAATTAAAGAAACGGACCGCATAAAAGCTTTGCAGAACGAACTGGCCAAAATTGGTATTAAGCTGATTGAAAAGGGCCAGGTATATAAACTGGATTGCAGCGAAAAACAAATACCCGAACGTATATTTGTCCACACTTATGAGGATCACCGTATGGCAATGGCTTTTGCACCGCTGGCATTATTGATACCAGAGGTGGAAATTGAAGACGCTAAGGTGGTGGAAAAATCGTACCCGGCATTTTGGAGCGATCTGGAGAAAGTGGGATTTGAGGTGAAAGGTGAAAGGTGAAAGGTGAAAGGTGAAAGGTGAAAGGTGAAAGGTGAAAGGTGAAAGGTGAAAGGTGAAAGGTGAAAGGTGAAAGGTGAACCCGCCCGCAAGCCCCCCGTTTGTTGGAGATAACTCCAACAAATGCGAAAGATAACCTCCTAACCCCCTGAAGGGGAACAAGATTGTAGGAGGTTTATATTTATTTAACATTCGCGTGTCTGCAAATTGCTGCATCAAAATCATCTGCACATTTGCACATCCGCACATTTGCACATCAACAAAATGGCAGGCAATTCATTCGGGCAATTATTCAGGATAACAACTTTTGGTGAATCGCATGGGGAGGCTATCGGTGTAATTATCGACGGCTGTCCGGCACAACTGGAAGTAGATTTGGATTATATACAGGGCGAGCTGGATAAACGCAAACCCGGACAATCCAAAATAACCACGCAACGCAAGGAAAGCGATACGGTTAAAATATTATCCGGTGTTTTTGAAGGAAAAACAACAGGCACCCCTATTGCCATGCTGATCCCCAACGAGGACCAGCGCTCAAAAGATTATACCCACAATGTGGATGTATTCCGCCCATCGCATGCCGATTATACCTATCAAACCAAATACGGCATCCGCGACCATCGTGGTGGCGGTCGCTCGTCAGCCCGCGAAACAGCAGCAAGGGTTGCAGCCGGCGCTATTGCAAAGTTGCTGCTGAAAAGCCAGGGGATTGAAATTGCTGCACATGTAAGCAGTGTAGGCAAAATTGATGCTCCCAATGTGGAGATCAGCAGCGTAAGCGATTTTATTGATGAGCGCGAAAAAAACATCGTCCGCTGTGCCGACCCGGCCACTGCGGAAGAAATGATTGAGTATATCGACAGCATCCGCAAACAGGGCGATACGGTTGGTGGCAAAGTAAGCTGCCATATCGTTAATTGTCCGGTTGGCTTAGGCGAGCCTGTATTTGATAAATTACATGCTGATTTAGGCAAGGCTATGTTGAGCATTAATGCGGTGCATGGCTTTGAGTATGGCTCCGGCTTCACTGGGAGCGAAATGCGCGGATCGGAACATAATGATATCTTCATAAAGAACAGCGAAGGCGAAGTAAAAACCATCTCCAATTACTCGGGCGGCATACAGGGCGGTATCAGTAACGGGATGCCTATCGAATTTAAGGTAGCTTTTAAACCTGTTGCAACCATTATGCACAACCAGCAAACGGTTGACAGCCACGGAAACGCTGCCGAAATATCAGGCAAAGGCAGGCATGACCCTTGTGTAGTGCCAAGGGCGGTGCCAATTGTGGAGGCCATGGCAGCGTTGGTTTTGGCCGATCATTGGCTAAGGAACAGGAATTCGATTTTGCCCTTCAGTCCTCTAAAGGGAGAGTAAATATCGCTCAAATGATAAAAGCTATTTTATTCGATCTCGACGGCACGCTAATCGATTCTGAAAGCTTCCATCTTGATTGTTGGAACGAAGTTCTTTCCCCGATGAACATTCAACTCACGCACGAAGAATGGCTGGAACATCACGCCGGTGTACCGATGCCCGTAAATGCCGGGAGGTTGATTGAAAAGTATGAATTAGCGATTTCGCACGAGGACCTGGTTAAAAAACGTGAGCATGTAACCATTACCCGGCTGCAAACACACGACATGGGCCTGATGCCCTTTGCTTTGGAAGCCCTTGGATTACTGACTGCCAAAGGCCTTACTTTAGCCCTGGTTACAGGCAGCCCCAGGCAGGATGTAGAAGCTATTTTTGCCAAAAACGGATTAAGCCGATTCTTTAAAACCATTGTTACCCGTACTGAGGTAGTTAACAGCAAACCCCATCCCGAAAGTTATGAACTTTGTTGCCGGCAATTGGGTTTATCGGTTGATCACTGTATAGCCATTGAAGATACCGCAAATGGCGTTAAATCGGCCAAGGCAGCGGGACTGGTATGCTATGCTGTTCAACATAATACAAACGAACATCATAAGCTGGAAGCGGCCGATAAAATCTTGCTGGATTTGAATGAAGCCATAAAATATTTAGACACCGAAATACTCCATTAGGGACGTTGGCTTAAAGAAATCCAGAGCCGATTTCTCAATCGCACGCATAATAATTCTAATTACAGGTTGGCATCTTTTTCAACGCAATGTCACCTTTCGCCTTTTAAGGTCAACGTCTTGCCGCAATCTGCTATCTTCGTTAAACCATGTTAACCTCCTTTTTCCAATTATATAAAAGCGCATTTACAGGCCTTTCCAAAAACAGCTGGTACCTGAGCATTGTCATGCTTATTAACCGTGCCGGCACCATGGTGGTGGCTTTTATGACCGTTTATTGCGTTCATCAATTGCACATGTCGGCGGTTGAGGCGGGTATCATCATGATGCTTTTTGGCGTGGGTGGATTTTGCGGAGGATTTATTGGCGGCGTGCTGACCGACAAGATTGGTTTTTATGATGTGCAGGTGGGCGCCCTGTTAAGCGGCGGCTTGTTATTTTTTGTTTTGGGGATGCAGCATACTTTTTTAAGCCTGTCCATTGGTGCATTTGTGTTGAGCTTGTGTAACGAATCTGTACGACCGGCCAACTCGACGGCCATTGCCCATTACGCCGGGCCCGAAAATAAAACACGTTCCATCTCTCTGAATCGTTTGGCTATTAATGTCGGTTGGGCGATGGGCGGCGCATTGGGTGGCGTGCTTGCAGCCATAAATTACCGTTTATTATTTTGGGTTGATGGTGGCACAAACATCCTGGCGGCTATCATGCTGCTGGTTTTAATGCCAAAATCGCAGATTGTAAAAAACATCAAAAAACGCGACCCGTCCATAAACCGCAACGCTGCCTACCACGATTTAACCTACTGGATCTTCATTTTGTTTGGCGTTTTGTTTTTCATGTGTTTTTATGAGTTCATGATTGTAGAACCTGCCTTTTATAAACTCGCCTGGCATTTTAACGAACGTTTTATCGGCTTCCTGCTGGCGCTAAACGGCATACTGATTGCATTTGTTGAAATGGTAATGATCCACAACCTGGATGGCAAACGGCACACGCTGGTTTACATTATCGCAGGCATTTCCCTGGGCGTTATTGGCTTGGTGTTGATCAATATTGTTCCGCCAACAGCTATTATGGCTATCATCATTGTAGTGGTAATAACTTTTAGCGAGATGCTGAGCATGCCGTTTATGAATTCCTTTTGGATCCATCGTACCAACGATCATAATCGCGGCGCCTATGCGGGGATGTACAGCATGTCGTGGTCCCTGGCGCAAATTGTAGCGCCCCTTGTCGGCGGATTGGTTATTGCAACCGGTGGGTTTACCTTGTTATGGTGGGTGCTCGCCGGAATAAGTTCGGTATCAGCTATTGGATTCTTTTTTTTGTACAGGGCAGTCGCTGTCAATGGCTAATTGATTATATTTGTGTATGGAAACCCTGGTAATTAATGCCCCCGACAAAAAGAGTGCATTGGTAAAGCAACTCCTGAAAGAGTTAGGTGTTACTATTGACACCAACGCGGTTATTAAGACTGCTAAGGCATCTAATCCGAATAAAGTTACTGCAAAAACAATTGAAGACGCACACAAGGGCATTGGATTAGGAAAGCCCATAAACAACATTGATGATTTTGTACGTTCTTTATAATGTACACGCTAATACCAACCAATCAATTTAAAAAAGACTTAAAGTTGCTAAAAAAGCGTTCGGAAAAAAACGCGGGTTTAATCATAAGTTTTTTAGAACAATTGGCTAAAGACGAGCATCAGGCCTCGATCAAAAATATCGTCCACATAAACTTTCAGGAAATTATAAAGACAATTGGGAAGCTCATATTAAGCCTGACGTGCTTATCATTTGGTTTGAGATAACGGATAAAGATGAAATTATCCTGATCAGAACAGGCTCGCATTCTGATCTATTTTAGCAAAGTGGGAGACGTAAAATATTGCGTCTACACATCATTCTCACGAATGCTTCTTCACACGTCAGCGCTGTATAATCTCCATCCATCGCAACAATCCCGCCCATATTAACGTAAATAGGCTTCCTGTTAAAAATTCAAAAAAAACCTTTACAAATGGCAACGGCACAAATCAACATCATCAACAATTCCAGCAACGAACATTTACATGTAGCTATTTACCAAAAAATGGATGGGCCATCCATGTTAAATGTTGCCTGGCGGGTAGCTTCGCTGAGTATCGGCAGCACCGCATCTCTATCGGTTCCGGATGTTTATGCTATACAGGTTCGTTACAATCGCAAAGGCGTAAATTACAGGACACGGTGCTTGCCCATTAACAATTATGCCGGCGCTTACCTGGTTGGCGGCGAAGAAAACTGCATTAAGCTTTCCGAGGCAACAGATGTGCAGCCCGATCGAAGGATAGTTGTCGCGGCCGATGCAAACACAGGTTTTGGGGTGGGTGTTTGCGCCTTGCTTAGCGGCAACCCAGTTTATGGCCCTGTTTATATAAATCCAACCACTCAAATCAACTTCGGAATAAGGCCCGGTTTCTTTTTTATAGCCCTCGTTAATGCCGACATAACAGCCGGCAGTTATTTGGAAGGCAATATACTTACCGAAACAGAAACAGCCATACGCCCTGATCAAACCATCACCATAAGCAGCAACGATGAAGGCGGTTACACATTTGCGGTAAAACAGGGCTTAGATACGGCAGAATGCGCCTAGCACCCGCGTAAAGCGGAGGCTATAAGCAAAGAAATCAAGTTAAATTCCTGTCCCTGAACCAAACTTCGTCGGGCGTTACATCGCAATCTTCCATCAACTTAATTAACTCAATCGCATCACCCGACGAGAGTACAAGTTGCCGGTTTGCAGGTTTTAAGAAACGCTGCTCAACCATCAGATCCATCTGCTGTAACAGCAAATCGTAAAAGCCGCCGACATTTAATATGCCACAAGGATGATTGTGGAGCCCCAGTTGCAGCCAGGTTAACACTTCAAAAAACTCTTCGAGCGTGCCGAAGCCGCCTGGCAGCATGATGATGCCATCGCAAAGGTCGTTCATCAGTTGTTTGCGCTGGTGCATATTTTCAACCACATGCAATTCGGTAAGGCCGGGATGCCCAACTTCCTTATCCATTAAAAACTGCGGCATCACCCCTATTGCTTTACCCCCGCTCTTTAATACAGCATCGGCCAGAATGCCCATTACGCCAACTTTTCCGCCACCAAATACAAGGGTGATGTCACGATTTACCATCACTTCGGCCAGTTGTTCTATAGCTTGTTTTAATAAAGGGTCGCCGTTAAAGTTGGCACCGCAGAAAACGCATATGGATTTCATTTAGTTAATGAGTTGCTTGTTATTGATTTATTGAATTGAGAAAGCATGTAGCGAACGGTTACTTTGTCGGATAATTGTTACAGTTTCAGGGCGGCAAAGTACAAAATCACTTAAAATTTCCGGTTTAATTTTATTAAAATTGTGGAACGATTCTGCCATGGCCGATGGATTATGAATCGTCACCCCTCCCCAATAAACCAATTATGATGAAAAAAGCTACACTCCTTGCATTACTTTGTTTTGTTTTCGCGCAGGCCTTTTGTCAAAAAGAAGAATCGGAGAATTACCGGGTTGTTTTAAAAGAGAACTGGGGCATGCAGTCTGCCGTTACCGATCCTGCGCCAGGCAGCCAGATATCAAGGCCCGACTTTAAAACCACCGGCTGGTACAAAGTAAGCGTACCAACCACGGTTATTGCAGGCTTAATTGCAAATAAAGTATATGATTTTGACCCGTTCTACAGCCGGAATTTCGAAAAGTTAACCGATTCCAGGCTTGATAAACCATGGTGGTTCCGCCGGGTATTTGATCTCCCCGCTTCCGAGGAAGGCAAAAATGTGGTATTAAAGCTGCATGGTATTAACTATAAAGCGAACGTTTGGCTGAATGGCGTTTTGATAGCTGATTCCACACAGATCATCGGTCCCTTCAGGATCATAGAGCTGGATATCACTCAACACATTAAATACAAAGGCGAAAACGTTTTGGCTATCGAAATAAAACGTCCCTTTAATCCGCAAAAAAGAGGTGGTGATTTAGCGATTGATTATGCCGACTGGATACATTATCCGCCCGATTTCAATAATGGCATTATCAATAATCTCGAAATAAAAACATTCCGCAAAGTTGGAGTTGAATATCCGCTGGTGACCACGAAATTCGATCTTCCCTCTCTCGCGGTAGCGCACTTACAGGTAGATGCGATGGCTGTAAATTACACCGACAAGGCTGAAGATGCCATAGTTAAGGGCAAAATTAACGGCGAGATTAGTTTTGAGCAGAAAGTGCACCTGATGCCGCGCGAAAAGAAACAGGTTACATTTTCATCTGCCACATATCCGCAACTGAACATAAAAAATCCACGCATCTGGTGGCCATGGCAATATGGCAAGCCGGAATTGAACAGGATTGAACTTTCCATTGTTCACAACAATGTACTAAGCAACGAAATCGCCGAAAACTTCGGCATCAGGCAGGTTACTTCTATCATGATTGATGATAAAAAAGGCCGGGAGTTTGTAATAAATGGCAAACCTATTATGTTGCGCGGGGCCGCCTGGTCGCCCGATATATTTGAACGCCGGTCGAAATTGCGCGAAGAACAGGAGCTTAAACTGGTGCGCGATATGAACATGAACATCGTACGCTCCGAAGGTAAACTGGAGGACGATGGATTCTATGATCTTTGCGATCAATACGGGTTACTGGTGATGAGCGGCTGGATGTGCTGCGGCGCATGGCAATACCCCGAAAAATGGGATGCTGCGAAGCGAAGCGTGGCCATGGCGTCGGACAGCAGTGTGATGTACTGGCTGCGGAATAAACCCTCGATGCTGGTATGGTTAAATGGCAGCGATATGCCGCCACGCGACCAAAAAGTGGAAGCCGATTGGCTGGCCATTGAAGCTGATTTAAAATGGCCAAACCCAACAGCGGCGAGCGCCAATGAAAGCGTTTCAAAAGTATCGGGCAATACGGGGGTAAAAATGGCAGGCCCTTATGATTGGGTACCTCCTGCCTACTGGGAAGCCGATACGTCCAAATATGGCGGCGCCTGGAGCTTCGCTACAGAAATATCGCCGGGGCCATCCATCCCGCCTTACGAGAGTTTAATTAAGTTTATTCCGAAGGACTCTATCTCCAATAAAAGTCTCGACTGGTTATACCATTGCGGCACCATGCAATTTGGCAATACTAAAATTTTCGATACAGCGCTGTACGCCCGCTATGGCAAACCGGCGTCGATGAAACAATACCTCGCAATTGCCCAGGCCCAGAATTACGAAGGGCATCGCGCAATGATGGAGGGGTATGGTTTAAAAAAATATAACTATGCCACCGGCGTAGTGCAATGGATGCTCAGTAACCCGTGGCCCAGCCTCATTTGGCATACCTACGATTATTACCTATATCCGGCGGGCACTTACTTCGGTATGAAAAAATCCATGGAACCGCTGCATGTCATGTATTCGTACAAATCAAACGCAGTGGATATCATCAACTCCTACCTCGAAAAGTTTAGCGGATTAAAGGTGAAAGCGACGGTATACAACCTTGACGGTTCGGTAAAATTCACCAAAGAAACTGATGCGGAAGTAGATGCTGATGGCACCAAAGAATGTTTTGCTATACCGGCAATTGATGGCCTTTCCAGCGTTTATTTCCTCCGGCTTGAATTAACTGATGCAAGAGGAGCTGTAAAAAGCATTAATTGGTATTGGTTGTCGGGCAAAAAAGATGAAATGAACTGGGGTAAATCAACCTGGTATTATACGCCGCAAAGTGCGTTTACCGATTTCAGTTCGTTGAATGACCTACCGGCGACTACGCTTAGCGTTCATCATACCACAACTAAAACAGCAAACAGCACCACGCATAAAATTATCGTGACCAATACCGGAAAATCAGTTGCTTTTTTTGTTCACCTGCGGGCTTTAAATGGTAAAGATGGGAGCGACATATTGCCGGTAATTTTTGATGATAACTATTTGATACTGGCGCCCGGCGAAAGCCGCACCATTGATTGCAGCTATGAGGACAGGTATGCAGGTAAAGAAGCTGCCCATATTTCGGTGGCAGGTTGGAATATCGACATTAAAAACAGCGAAATTGGAGCAAACGCGGGATTTGAAAAGTAGTATAGGGTAAAAAATATTACCTGAATAAATTCAAATCGAGACGTTTTTGTTATCTCCGCCATAGAAGAAAATTTTTAAAGTTTACATGATTTAAACACTCACTTGTTCAATCCGTATTTCAATAAAAGCTATCTTTGTAATAACAATGAAAAAAGCGGCAATTCTTAGCCTGGCAGCATTTTACCTGTTCCTTACAACGGGCATGTTTGTATGCGCTATACATTGCTCGGCCGAAAAGTTTTTTGCAAAACCCGAAATGCAAATGGCCGGCATGCACAAAAACTGCAAAGGCTGCGACTGCTGTCATCGACATGGTAATTTTATTGTTAAGGAAAACTTAAAACCGGGCGTTGATCTGCAATTTACCCAAGCTGTCGCCATTATCCCGCAAATTCAGTTAGCAGATTTTATATTAAGGTTCCCGGTCCGGCAGCAATCTATTTCCGGCTATGCCAATGCACCGCCCGGCAAATCCGGTAAAACTATCGTTATTCAATTTCGTTCCCTTCTTATCTGATACAAGCTTTGGCATTGGGTTTAGTTCCCTTTGCTTTCTTTGATTTTTATAACCAAATTAATTGAAACGGGTGAAAACCCCGGAAAGCTTTTTTACCATGAAACTACTATTTTTAACAATCTGTGCTTTACTTGCATCCTGCTTTGCTTATGGCCAGCATATGAATATGAAGATGGGGCCTGCAATGCGCGGGCGGCACCTCCCCTTCTATACCAAAAAAGGAAATACCGATATCTACCATATCTACCTTAACGATACCACCGTAAATTATACCGGCAAAAAGCGGCCGGCGATGGCTATTAATGGCACAATCCCTGCCCCTACCCTGGAGTTTACCGAGGGCGATAGCGCCGTAATTTATGTACATAACGAAATGATGATGGAAACATCCATCCACTGGCATGGCATAATATTGCCAAACCGTTATGATGGCGTTTCATACCTCACAACGGCGCCCATCATGCCGGGCGAAACACATCTTTTTAAATTCCCGCTGGTACAGCATGGCACCTATTGGTACCACTCGCACACTATGGTGCAGGAACAAAGCGGCTTATACGGCGCCTTTATCATTCATAAAAAACAAGAGCCGGCTCAAAAGGAATACACATTGCTTTTAAGTGACTGGACCGACCAAAATCCAGCAGAGGTTGAACGCTCGCTGCATAACCAAACAGATTGGTATGCTATAAAAAAAGGCAGTGTACAAAGCTATGGTGAAGCCATTGGCAAAGGCAATTTTGGCACAAAACTAACCAATGAGTGGAAAAGAATGGTTGCTATGGATGTCAGCGATGTTTACTATGACCGTTTTTTAAGCAACGGCCAAACCCAGCAGTCGGCGCCGCAATTTAAGGCCGGCGATACCATAAAGCTGCATATTATAAACGGCAGTTCTTCAACCTATTTCTGGATCAATTATGCCGGCGGAAAAATAACCATTGTGGCTAACGATGGCGAAGAAGTGGAACCGGTAAAGGTTGACCGAATGCTTATTGCAGTGGCGGAAACATACGACGTTTTGGTTACGCTGCCAAAAAACGGAAGTTATGAATTGCTGGCTACCGCCGAAGACCGTAGTGGTTCCACCTCGTTTTGGCTGGGCGAAGGCGCCAAAAATAACGTAAAGCCATTGCCAAAACTCAATTATTTTGAGGGCATGAAAATGATGAACGGCATGATGGGGATGAACGGCGATATGAAAACGATGGACGGCATGCAAATGAGTAACCAAACCATGGATATGAATAGCGTAATGTATCCGGAGATGGCTGCAGACACTATTCACCCCATGACTTCAGACAGCTCGAAAATGAGTAATATGCCCGGAATGAATATGGGAAATGCAGATACAACCGGTATGGTTACTCTAAACTATGGGATGTTGAAGGCGCTTAAACCCACAACGCTGCCGGCCGGCCCTTTGAAACTCCTCCGGTTTAACCTCACCGGCAATATGAACCGCTATGTTTGGACCATCAACAACAAAACAGTTTCCGAAGCGGATAAGATACTGATTAAAAAGGGCGAAAATGTGAGGATTATACTGCACAATAATACCATGATGCGCCACCCCATGCACCTGCACGGGCACTATTTCAGGGTGTTGAATGGCAATGGCGAATATTCCCCTTTAAAAAACACATTGGATATTATGCCGATGGAAACAGATACCATTGAGTTTGCTGCCACCGCCAGCGGCGATTGGTTTTTCCATTGCCATATTCTTTACCATATGATGAGTGGCATGGGCAGGATATTCAGCTATGAGAACTCGCCCAAAAACCCGGAAATACCCGATTCTGCAGCTGCTATAAAAATGGTTTACGCGGACGACAGGCGGTTTTTCGCTATGGCAAAAGCAGGTCTTGAAAGTAACGGCAGCGACGGCAGCGTAAGATTTGCAAACACGCGCTGGCAATTTCAAACACTTTGGCACCTGGGGTTAAACGACCGCAAAGGTTACGAAAGCGAAACAACTTTTGGCCGGTATTTCGGCCAGATGCAGTGGCTTTATGGCTATGCCGGTTTTGATTATCACTACCGTAAGGTAAACGGCCCCGAAAACAATCTTTTTGGTCAGCTGAGTAATCAAAACAATCGTAAAACTGTGGTGGCTGGTTTAGCTTATACCCTACCTATGTTAATTGTGGCAGATGCCCGGATTGATGGCAATGGCAAGCTCCGGTTTCAACTGGGGCGCGATGATATCCCGCTAACCAGCAGGCTGCGATTTTCGCTGATGGGTAATACCGATAAGGAATATACGTTTGGAACAAGGTACATACTTACCAGGTATTTCTCCGTATCGGCACACTACGATAGCGATATGGGCCTGGGTGCGGGAATAACACTGGTTTACTAAAGGGCATTTTGCATTTTGCCTGACAATCATTATTAAAATATAATAAATTTACACATAAATCTAAAGAATAAAAGGATCATGAAAACTTTGAAAACCGTTTCAATAATGCTGGTATTAGCATTTTCAATTTCATTTGCAAAAGCGCAAAACAATGTAAACAGCATCACCAGTGCTTACTATAGCGTTAAAAATGCCCTGGCAGCGGACAACGCAGCCGATGCGCAAAAAGGCGCCGGGAAATTACTCGCGGCATTATCGGCCCCCGAAAATGGCTTAAAACCAGATCAGCAAAAAATATTTAACGCCAGTGTTGAAAAACTAAAATTCGATAGCAGGCATATCCTGGAGTCGCCGGCAATTGATCACCAGCGCGAGCATTTTGCCAGCCTGTCAAAAAATCTTTATGAGGTTTTAAAGGACTTGAAAGTGAACACCGCTGCTGTATATTATCAATATTGCCCCATGAAAAAGGCGTATTGGTTAAGTGATAACGCTGCGATAAAAAACCCCTATTACAGCGATAAAATGATGGCTACCTGCGGCAATACCAAAGCAACTTTGGCGGCGGTGAAGTAATTTTAGTCCGAAAGTCGGAAAGTCCGAAAGATGTTGCAAGGGAAAACCTTCCGGTGAATATGTCGCCGGAAGGTTTTTTATTTCAGGGGATCAGGGAGGTTAAAGTGGTCGTTACCAGGTTAATCACGCCGGTTCTAAACTGATCGACCGCAATCTCGGCAAGTCCTGCTTGTTTTAAAGCTGTTAAAGCAAGTAAGTCCTTTTGCGCTAAAATCAAAAAGGAAAGATCGGATGCGCTCAGCTGTCCGTCGGCCGCTTGCTGGGCCCAGCCAGCCAGTTGTGTTTTTAATGCGTCGAGAAATGTGAGCCCGTCCTGCGACGCTGCAGCAACAAAGTTTTTTAAACTGGTTTCAGCTAAATTTATAACACCGGTTTTTAGCGTATTAAATACATTGTTAAAATCTATTGGCATGATAGTATTATTTTAGGTTGAAACTAATTATTTCTTTATTTTTTTGATTTCTAGTTCGGCAATCTGGCTAAAGGCGCTATCGATAACTACCTTAATATTAGCCGCAAAGGCAGGGCTTTCTTTGCCGTCTTTTCTCCATTTTACCAAAAAACCGCCTAATAAATGGCCGGTGGTATCGCTCATTAAACCCCACATCGCGTTGGTTATCTGGTTATTGGGGCGATGTTTATCGTATTCAATGGCCTTGTCCAGTGCAAGGCGCAGGGCGGTTACATCAGCTGTGTGTTTGGAGTAGTCTTCGGTTGATTTATCGATCAGCGCCTGGGCATCTACATTAAGCGAGGTAACCTGCGAATAGGCCGTCTGGTCAAACGTAGCCATCAGCGATCCGCAGCCAACAGCCAAAACAGCAAAAACAAGCAATAATGGTTTCAAAAAGGGTTTGGAAATTACTTTCATGATTGGGTTTTTTAGGAAAAATTTGATTGATGGTTGAAAATGGCAGGGGTAATGCTTCGATTAGGAAAAAGATCAGCCCTTAAACTTTCAATGTTTAAATGTAAAGGTTTAATTTAAGAAAGCTGCAATTTAATGGATATTATTGTTCAGTCCCGAGCCCTGAGTCTCAAGTCGCCATTCGTTTTGTGCCCTTCTGACTCTTGTGCAGAGACTCCGGGCTCAAGACTTAAAAAACTACCACCATTTCAATGGAAACTGTATTTCTTCGACCGAACTCACTACCATGTCAGGTTTAAATGCGTAGTGACTAAGATCCTCCTTTTTTGCGATACCCGATAGCACCAAAATGGTTTTATAACCCATTTGCACACCACCCTGGATATCCGTTTCCATGGTATCCCCTACCACAGTTGTCTCCGCTGTTTCCAATCCCAAAAACTTCCTCGCCGACCGCATCATTACCGGGCTTGGTTTACCGGTAACAAATGCCTTTCGGCCCGAGGCTTCTTCTATCATGGCGGTAGTAGCCGCTATACCCAGGTTATTCCAGCCGGGTTTCTTGGGCGATGGATCGCGGTTGGTGGTGATAAACTTGGCTCCTCCCAGAATCATATCAACTGCCCTTTGAACCATCTCCAGGGTAAAGTTTCTTCCTTCGCCTAAAACAACAAACTCAGGGTCGCTGTCAACCAGGGTAATGCCGTTATCGTGCAGACTGGTCAGCAAGCCGCCTTCGCCCAAAACATAGGCAGTGCCGCCGGGACCCTGGTCGCCCAGGAATTTGCCGGTAGCCATAGCGCTGGTATAAATATGATTTTCGGTTACCTCAATGCCCAGCCGTTTCAGTTTTCGCACTGCTTCAAGCGGTGTGCGCTGGCTGTTGTTGGTCATAAAGGTAAATGGTATATCGTTTTTGAGTAAGTTGGCAATAAATTTATCAGCGCCTGTTATTAAGGTTTCACCGCTGTAAATCACGCCATCCATATCTATTAAAATTCCTTTTTTCATAAGATTCGTATTTTTTAAATATAGGCAAACCATCATAAATTTTGTTTGCCCTTATTATCAAAGATAAGCATCTTACAATAAAAATTGCTATTTTATTAATATTAATGACTATTTATTAACATTATTTTATTTATTGTTCATTTTAGTTAAATTAATGTTAATAGCCAATCGCAGACTTACGAAGTTTTAAAAACTAAGTCTTACCGGCTACCACAAAACTTTCGCATTTTTCAATCAAATGGAGGCTTGCCCTTTTTGCTTGTTCCCTTAGCTCGGGCACAGCGGTACTTTCCCAAAGCACGCCTTTTAAATTATTGCCGATAACCAGCATATTTGATTTGACCTTTCCATCCCGGGCAATAACCCGCCCGTCAGGAAGGGCGTTTATTCCTATGTGTAAAGGATCAGGGGCGATCACCCCATTTGCGTGCATGTTTTTCATCAAGTCCGTTGACCGCATCGGGTTGTTTTCGGGGCCGGTACAATTGATCACACGCTGTACGAACAATTGCTTTAAAGCGCCCCCGGTATTGACATCAACCTTAAGCTGACCGTTCTCTTCTACAACTGATGAAATAGTTCCTTTATATGTAACAAGACTTCCTTCAGCATACAGCGTTGCAATAAACTGATGCATCTTAACAGGGAGACGGTGCCTTGCCGCATCCCAAAATTGTCGGAGGTGTTTTACAAACTGCCGTTTCTCTTCTATGCTGATCGATTGCCATATCGTTTGCACGCGCGGGCGCAGCAAATCAATGATAGGATAAACAGATTCATCCAGTCGTTTGGCTGCTCTGCGATGTTTATTTACATAGCCAAGCATTTCGGAAACCGTCGTACATGCTTTTAGCATCTCATCGGCATTAAAGCCTGTATAAGGCTGCTTTTCCTGGTGCCATGGGTTTAAATTGTAGCCGTGTGGCGAAACTGTGTAAATTTTACCGGCAAAACCTCTTTCAGCGAGGCCAAGCACGGTATCTGCCATTGTTAATCCGTTACCTATAATTAAAACATCCCCTGTTTCATTAAGTCCCCCAACACAATTTCCTTTCCATGGATTACCAAAATAATTTTTATTGGCGGTGAAGGACGATGAGATACCAGACGGCATACGCGGCTGTACATTGCCGGTTGCCAGCACAACAAAATGTGTGGTTAAAATAGGATTGTTTTTTAGATAGACATAAAATAGCCGGCCATCTTCAATTATATCGTAGGCCTCATCGTCGTAAACCCAAATGCCTATTTTGTGCGATTTATTGTTGACTGCCTGTTGCCACAAATGCGTAAGGTAATAACCATATTGCTCGCGGGGGGCAAAGTCGGCTGCCAATTGTGCTTCCGGTTGATTTTTGAATTCGGATTTTGTTTTAAGCCAGCGGGTAAAGTCATCCGGGATATCTCCGAAGGCGCTCATTTTGCCTGCAGGCACATTTAAAAGCAGGTTTGAAGAATGCGGATTAAACGCTACGCCTTTAGCTAGCTGGTTTCCTTTATTTATGATATGGATATGCAGGGGCATATCGGTATTGCGCACCAGGTTTATAGCCGTCATGATGCCGCAAAAGCCACCACCAATAATTGTAATTTGTAAAGGTTTCATCGTTTAACGTGTAAATAAGCCCTTTTTATATCCCATCGACTTTATAGGACTAATATCAACTTTATATTTCGTAAAACAATATATTTTTTAATAATAAATAGTAATATTTAACCAATAATATATATGTACTCTACCTGTTTTATAGAATTAGTAAGGGCAATGCAAGAAGTTATCGCCAGGATTTACGATTCTTTGAGACTTCGCAAATCTGATCCTTTACCTGTATCCACAAAAAAAAACGCCCCTTAACGAGGCGCTTTTTCTTTATCCTTCCCGGATCACTATGATCGATTTACACAACTATTATTTTGACGGTGGCACCGGTTTCCCGATAAGCGCCATAAACTGATCAAGTTTTGGTGTAATAATGATCTCTGTCCGCCTGTTTTGCGATTTACCGAAATCCGACGTATTATCGGCTATCGGGTTATATTCTCCCCTGCCACCTGCTGTTAAACGTTTGGGATCAACGCCATAGCTAACCTGCAATACCTGCACAACCGATGACGCCCTGAGTGTGCTTAAATCCCAGTTGTTGCGGATATTTGTTTGACTGATGGGTACATTATCCGTATTCCCTTCAACAAGCACATCATAGGTAGAATAATCGTTGATGATTTTTGCAACCTTGGCTAATATTGAACCTGCAGTAGGCGAGATGAGATATTTACCTGATTGGTAAAGCATATTGTCTGACAATGAAATGTAAACCACGCCTTTCAATACTTTTACGTTCACATCTTTTGTTTCGTCTGGTGTTAACGAACGGGTTAAGTTATTAGTCAATATCTGGTTAAGCGAGTCGCTTTTGTTTTTCAAGTCAACCAGGTGCTTAATGTATTGGTCGGAAGCATTAATCTGATCGGCCAGTTTGGAAATATTTACGTTCCCCTGGTTGTTACCGGCCAAACATTTACTCAAAGCATCCTGTAAGGCGGCCGCATTTGACTTGGCAGATGCAATTTGTTCTTCAAGGCTTTGTACACGTGCGCGTGATCCTGATAACTCCTGTTGCGTTACCTGCCAGCTTTGCTTTAATTTGCTGTTTGTGTCAATTGATCGGTTATAATCCGCCTGTAGTGCGGCATATTTTTTATTGCTCACACACCCTTGTGATATTGCCGCAATGAGCACTATCACCGATAGAAATATTCGAATTTTCATAGGTCTTAATTTGTTTATCATTTTATCATGACTATTCATGATTCTTCTTTACAACAAAAAAAGATCAATAAAGTTTAAATTCTATCGTTCTGCGAAAATACCCCTGCCTTTTACCCCGTTTATTTAAACGTCATATCGGCGCTCCGGTAATTTAAACCCGCCGTTGTCCCGCAGGTAACATCTACGGTAACGCCTGTTATTTTTCCGGCCAGGTCCGATGCCAGGAATAGCGCGAGGTTAGCTACATCGGCCATAAGGGGAAGCTTCTTCAACATGGTATCGGCTTCCATCTTGCTTAAAACAACCTTCATTTCTTCGGGATAATTTTCAATAGCCGATTTAAAAACTGCAGAATCAGGCGAGCCGCCCGAACGAATATTAACTGCGCGGACACCAAAGCTGCCCATTTCGGCAGCCAGGTTTTTCGAGAAACATTCCATTGCGCAACAGGCCGGGCCAAAACCGGCTACGCCGGGATAGCCGATGCCGCCGGGTGTGGCTGTCAGTGTTAAAATAACGCCCGAGCCCTGTTTCCTCATCTGCCGGGCAGCGGCTGTCCCTGTTAAAAAATGCGACTGCATGGCAATGGTTACCGGGCGGACAAAATCAGCTACCTGCATATCAACCAGGGGCATATTCTGGATAACCTGCAAATCAATCAGGTTAAAGGAAATATCGACCTTACCAGCCTGCGCAACAACGTCCGCAAAATGGTTATTTACGGCCTTTTCGTCCATGGCATCAACCGAAGCCGCGACAGCTACGCCCCCAGCAGCAATAATTTCATCTGCTATTTTTTGAACCGATTGGATTTTGCGGCCGGCTAAAAATACTTTTGCACCCGCCTTTGCAAATGCCTTGGCTATAGTGCTGCCAACCGACCCGCCGGCGCCGTATATTATGGCTATTTTGTCGTTAAGTAACATATCAAACGAATTTTATCAAAGTAAATTTAAGATTAATTTCCCCGATTGAATACGATGGTATCGCGACAAACTGAAGGGGATATGAGGACAAATTCATACGGATTACAGAAAAAAGGCGCCCCTCATTTGCATGAGGCGCGCCCGGTCAGCCATCTTAAAAATTCCATTTGCTTATTTACCGGCGTCGGCTTTAACACGCTCTCCGGTGCAATCAAACATGCCCATCATGCTGCCTTTTACATGGTCGTCGTCGGTTATTTTTTGCAGCGTTACGGAAACATCATAGCCTTGCGCGGTAAAATAAAGTGTTATGCCTTTATCATCCTGTTCAACCTTTGTTAAAGGATTATCTTTTTTAGTTTCCGGGTCCACCAACGAGCCGCCAAGTTTGCCATCGGTGTTGGTAATGGTAAAAAATATATGCGTATCGCCATTAGGCAGGCCTTTTGCCAAAATATCCCATTTGCCCACAAATGAGGTTGGCGCACCGGCGGGACTTGCAGGGGCGGGACTCGCGGGAGGTGGCGTGGTTTGAGCCTGTGCGTTGGCTGCAAATAGTACAAGCGTGCAAAAGCCAGCTAAAATTAATTTAATTTTTTTCATGTTGAAATTGTATTGAAAACGGTTTAATAATTTGTGTTAATTGATAATTGCCTTAATGCAAAACGGCTCAGTAACTCAGGCCATATCCAAATTTGTATAATGGATCTTTTGAGTCATAAGGCATGTCTTCCTTTTGGTTCCTTACGGCATCCATAGATGAGGGCAACTCGATAGGCAAATGCCCTTCGGGTTTATATTTTCCAAAAACTACGTCGAGCAAGGCCCGGTCAGATGAACCAAAGTTTGCCACCAGTGCTTTTGCATTTTGGCTGATCTCGGGGATAACTGCGGGCCTATCTAAATAAATATCTACAACTGTGGGCACCGTTTTTTCCAAGGCGAGGATCTCATTCAGCTTATCGCCTTTAAAATCCAGGTCGCCGAAATGGAACATTTGGGCGATAAAGTTGCCCTTTGCCTCGGCAATGGGATATGCAGGGGTTTGCAGCCTGATGATAGCAATATCTGCCTGTTTGGGATCATCCACTATTGTACCGTATTCAGCGGCTATTTTTGGATTGATGTTCTTAATAAATATCTTAAGCTTTCCTTGCTGCAGTGGCAGTGTGTGACTATCGTTCTTTAATAAGGTGATCGAGCGGCGTTGCGCATTCATCCCAGCCTCCATAAACGCAGGGCTACCCACAAGATCGGCTGCCTTCTTTACATCCACAAAAGGATTGTCAAAAAGCCCCAATTGAAACTTTCAGCGCAGCAAACGCACTACCGATTCGTTAATGCGTCTTTCGCTGATCTTTCCTTCTTTTACTAATTTTACAATAACATCTGTCAGCGTTTCGCCGCCAAGCTGATCAACGCCGGCATCAATTATCCTTTGTACCCGTTCTTCGGTATTCAGGTTTTGAACGCCCCAGGCCCTGGCCGGGAAATCAATTGCGCCCAGTTTTACATCGGTCACCAATCCCCAATCGGTGCATGCAACGCCATCAAAATGGTATTTCTTGCGCAGCAGCTCGGTTATGATAGCTTTATTATAGGAGAAACCGACCTCCTCAACGCCATGCTGGCCCATCGGTACGCCGTAGTAAGGCATAATGGCGGCCGTATGTGCCTTAAAAGCAGCCTCGAACGGGATAAGGTGATATTTAAAATTGTTGCCGGGGTAAACCTGCCCTTTTTGAAAAGCAAAGTGCGGGTCGAGCCCTTCCTTTTGCGGACCGCCGCCAGGGAAGTGTTTGGTCATTGTTGCCACGCTGTTGGCATTAAGCGTTTCGCCCTGGTAGCCGCGGATATATGCGGTTACCATACGGGCAGATAATGCAGCGTCTTCCCCAAATGTACCGGCTATACGTGGCCAGCGCGGCTCTGTTGCCAGGTCCACTTGCGGGTGAAGACATTGCCTGATGCCTACAGCCAGGTATTCCTGCCGCGAGATATCAGCAAATTGCTCGGTCAGTTTATCATCGCCGATGGCTGCCAGGCCGAGCGGATCGGGCCACATGGAAAAAGTTTTCGCCGACATGGCAAAAATGCCGCTGCTGCCCTGGTTACGCGGGTCCGACGATATGGTGATAGGAATCCCCAGGCGGGTTTTTTCGGCATATTTTTGCATGCCATTGTACCACATTGCTAAAGTATCCGGCGCGGGTACGCTAAAAAGGTTAAAATGGGTAATATGATGTTTATCCATTTCGTTAATGCCTACTGGCGATATCGACGACAGGAAATCTTTTGCGGGCTTTTCCTCAATTGTGCCGTCGTTATTTACACGCGTTGGCGAGTAAAACATCATGCCAGCTTTTTCTTCAATCGTCATTTTTTTCAACAGATCCTGCACCCGGTCTTCAATGGAACGGCGGGAATCTTCGTAAATGTCTAGTTGCCCATTTTTGTTCAAATCGCGGTAAGCAAAACCGTTTTCGGTACGTATCAATCCCGACTCGGCAAGCACTGTAGCAGGCAATTGGTTACCACCCCGACTGCCGGAGAAGGCAAATACAGCAGCCAACAGCCCGGCGCCTCCTGCATAAAAAAGTGTTTTTTTAATGATCATCGGTTTTATAATTTGGTTTATTTGGCTTTTAGCTCATCGATAGTTACCTGTGGTGCGAGCGCTTTCTGATCCTGTTCAACCACTAAATCTTTAACCAGGTTGAAAGTGGCAGTCTGTTTAATATTCGATGATGACGCGCCTATTTTAACCGTATATTTTCCTGCGTCGGCCACCCATGATGAAGTAGCCGTATTAAATGAGGCCAGGTCATGCGGCATTATTGTAAAAACTAAAATTTGAGACTCGCCCGGTTGGAGGAGCCCTGTTTTAGCAAATCCTTTTAGCTCTTCGGCTGGTTTATCCAACTTGTTTACCGGTGCGCCCAGGTACAACTGCACAACTTCTTTGCCGGCCACATTGCCGATGTTAGTAACGGTTACCATTGCTGTTAGCTTACCATTGAAAGTTTTAGCGCTCAGTTTCAGGTTAGTGTAACCGAAACTGGTATATGAGAGGCCATAACCAAATTCGTAAGCAGGTTTTACATTGAAAGTGTTGTAATAACGATAACCTACATATATGCCTTCCTGGTAGGTAACCTCGGCAGGTACCGAACGGCCAACCACACTCATGGTTGCTTTTTCAGGAAACTCTTTTCCCGGGAAGTTTTTGGCCGAAGGCACATCGGTATAGGATGCCGGGAAAGTGGTAGCCAATTTACCGGAAGGGTTTACCTTACCGCTCAATACATCGGCGATGGCGTTGCCGCCCTCTTCGCCCGGTTGCCAGGCAAGCAATATGGCATCAACCTGGTCGCGGAATGGTACTACGTCCATTACACCGCCAATATTTAATACCACAACCACCGGTTTGTGTTTTGCATGAAAAGCATTGCTTACGCTGGTGATCAAATCCTTTTCCAGGCTGGTTAAGCTGTAATCATCTGCTACTTTCCGGTCGTTTCCTTCACCGGCATTTCTGCCGATGTAGATAATGGCGGCATCCGATGCATCTGCCTTTTGGCCGGTGTTGGCATCGTCAAGTTTATATTCTGGAGCAAAGGGCGTTGGATTCATTATCTCTTGTAACAAACCTTTCTTTGGGTGTTTCTTTGCATAATCAGCTAAAAAGCCTTTGTAAAGTTGTGCGAGGTCATTATCGACTTTATATCCGGCATTTGTTAAGCCTTCAGCTAACGAAATAGCATATGGCTTATTAACATCGCCGCTGCCTGTACCGCCCGCTATTAAATCATAACCATGATTACCGAACAGGGCTATCGTAGCCGGTTTATTGCCGAAAGGCAATGCGCCTGCGTTGTTTTTCAGCAACACCATGCTTTCTGCGGCAGCCTGCCGGGCTATTTGCGCATGTGCCTTCAGGTTCCCCTGGTTATCATAAGCATAGCCCTTAGCTGTTAGCGTGTTCAGCAATACACGTAAAATGCCTTCCACGTTTTTGTCCAGTACTTCTTCCGAAAGCTGACCACTTTTTACAGCTTCAATAATGGTTTTAATTTGTGTGGGGTTGCCGGGCATTAACAGGTTATTGCCTGCCTTCATTTGGGCCACAGCGTCTTTACCGCCAAACCAGTCGGTCATTACAAAACCTTTATAGCCCCAATCCTGGCGTAGTATTTTAGTGATCAGGTCGTAACTCTCGGAAGTATAAGTTCCGTTAAGCAGGTTGTAAGAACTCATTACCGCCCAGGGATTTGAATTTTTTATAGCGATTTCAAAGTTGCGCAGGTAAATTTCGCGCAGCGCCCGCTCACTCACAATGGTATTTACCGAGTTGCGGTTTGTTTCCTGATTATTTGCCGCAAAGTGTTTAATGGTTGCGCCCACGCCCTGCGATTGAATACCATTTATAATGGCCGCTGCGGTTGAGCCCGAAACCAGGGGATCTTCCGAGTAATATTCAAAGTTTCTTCCGCCCAGGGGATTGCGGTGGATGTTAACACCGGGCCCCAGAATAAAATCGATACCATAGGCCCTGATCTCTTCACCAAAGGCAACGCCTACCCTTCTTACCAAAGCGGTATCCCAACTGGATGCCAAAAGCGTCCCCACAGGCCAGGCTGTCGAAAATAAATTATCGGATGAATCCTTTGCCGTCATCGCCCAGCGATGGATACCGGAGGGCCCATCGGCCATTCCGATTGATGGTATGCCGTATTTTGGCAGCGGGATGGTATGGCCAGAAATAGCCGCAAGTTTATCCGGGGTGTTATCGTTGGAGCCCATGTTTAAACCGGGCAGCGAAAAACCTTTTCCCACCACCATTTTAACTTTTTCTTCTAAAGTCATGGCTTTAACTATCGCCGGGATAGGGTCTTTACCAAACTGGGGGGCATTTTGTGCAAACACGATGGTGCTTGAGAACACCATAAATGCACCTGCAAATACATGTCGTAAATAATGGGGACGCATAAAAAATAATTTAAGTTTATGAATTGGATGGAGACAGAATCTCATTTATTAAAAAATAATAAATGAAGGTATGTAAAAGTTTTTATACTTTTATTAAAAATTAATAAATAAAGTTTTTTTACTTTTTTATGAATGAATTAGAGGCAGTACGCCATTTTTTTGAGGAAAGCTACCAGGAATATCGCCCCAACCTTACGCTCGACTGCGCGATATTCGGGTATCATGAGGGAGAATTAAAACTACTGCTCGTAAAAAATAAAATAGTGACCCGATGGTGCCTGCCAGGGGGTTATATAAAAAAAACCGAAAGCCTGGAGGAAGCCGCCGGCCGTACAACTGCCGAACGTACCGGCCTTGATGGTTTGTTCCTGAAACAATTTAAAGCATTCAGCAAGCCGGGGCGTAATACTTCGCAGCCCTGGCTTGATGAGGAAAAATTATTTGAGCTTACAGGCATAAGGTTCACGAATGATAGCTGGTTATCGGGCGAGACTGTTTCTGTTGGCTTTTATGCTATTACGGATATAGTGAATGCTACCCCAAAGGGCGATTACATTTCGAGCGAGTGCCACTGGTTTCCGGTAGATAACCTGCCTGATATGGCTTTTGACCATAACGAAATTGCCAGGGAAGCCTTATTCAGTATGCGGATAGACCTTTATCATTTCCCGATAGGTAAAAACCTTTTACAGCCGAAATTTACGCTTAAAGAAATCAAGACGCTTTACGAGGTATTATCCGGAAAGACGTTGAACCCCACCAACTTTCCCAATAAGCTGATTTCGCTCGATATAATTTCAAAACTTGATGAAAAACGAAAAATAGGCGCGCACCGTGCCCCAACCTATTACCAGTTTAACGAAGAGGTTTACGAGAAGGCGTTAAAAGAAGGCCTGGTACTGGTGTAGTGAATACATGCGGATGCAGATGAATAGATGGAAATTCAACTTGTCGTATAACCATATCAGGCTCAAAATAAAATACCTCTTGCTTTACTAATGAGCATTCGACGGTTGGTGATGGATTAATTTTAGATAAAGATTTTTAAATGTCTCCCAACCCCGCCGAAGCAGCACCGCAATGCTTTGATCAAAAAAAACATTCGTCAATAATCCGCATGACGATCGTCATTTTTCCTGCCAGACCCATTACCTAAATTGCATGCACAAACAGTTATAAATACGATGAACGGAATTATCATTTACCAGGGCAAATACGGCGCCACCGAGCAATATGCACGATGGCTGGCCGATTCGCTGAATATATCCTATATCAACGCAAATGACGTTACACCAGCTATACTGGCTAATTATGACACAATAATCCTAGGCAGTTCGGTATACATTGGTAAATTACTAATTGCTAAATGGATAAAAAGTAACCGGGATGCGTTGATCGCCAAGAAATTATTGGTATTTATTGTTTGCAGTACATCGGACGAAGACGCGGAAGAACAACACAAGATCATAGATAATAACCTTGACCCTGCTATCCGCCGCGCGGCCAGCGTGTTTTTCCTGCCGGGCAGGTGCATTGTTTCTAAATTAGGGTGGATGGATCGCTTTATGTTGAAAATGGGCGCAAGACTGCAAAAGGACCCGGTAAAAAAAGCAAAAATGAGCCAGGATTTTGACAGGATGGATCGAAATAGGCTGAACAGCCTGATAGCAGCAACAGGCGGCGCGTTGAAGCCGGAGCAGATGGTTCACATCCAATAACAAAGCAAAAAAATATAGCCATGCAAATTTTAGGGGAATTAAATGAAAAACAGGTCGACGATCTGCTCAAACAACAGGTCACCGGGCGAATTGCCTGTACCGACGGCGAAGTCCCTTACATCGTTCCGGTGAATTACGTTTATAACGGCAAAAATATCCTGAGCCACAGCACTGCCGGTAAAAAAATAGATATGATGCGCAAAAACCCGCGGGTATGTTTCCAGGTTGATGAGATAAAAAATATTTTCAATTGGCAGAGTGTGATTGCCTGGGGCCGTTTTGAAGAGATTACCGATATGGACGAGAAAGAACAAGCCATGATGGCGCTAACCCACCGGTTGATGCCTTTTGCTGAAAAGCCTGCAAATCACCCATCGCACGCCTTAGCAGAAAACGAAGACGATATAGGTACCAAACTTAACCTCATCATCTATAAAATAGTTTTGATAGGTAAAACAGGCAGGTTTGAGCGAAGTTAATGGTCGTTAACTTCGCTTGAAAGTTCCGGCTGATCGTCTACATAAATAACATTATCCTTTTTCCGCTTATGTACTTTCGGTGTTTCGTCGCCATAACCAATAATTACCGCCAGGAATACCTGCTCTGGATAGGGGATTCTTAACTTATAGTAAATCGGCGTATGTTCTACCGATTTCCCCACACCGAGCGGGCAGCTATCGAGGCCGAGCGCGTTGGCAGCCAGCATCATATTTTGGGCACACATACTTACGTCGTAGCAGGCCCATGGAGCATCTTTTGGCGCAGTGATAAAAATAACTACCGGCGCCCCGTAAAAAACATCCGGTCCTTTGAGCAGGTCTCCGTGATACAGGCTATATAAAGCTCCCATGGCGAGTTTGGCTATTCCTCCGGGCCCCTCATGCATCAGCTCGTGCGACAGGGTTGTGATAATGGCTTTGGAAAACTCCTTAATCGAATCTTTTTCGGTCAGCACGTAAAACTTCCAGGGCTGTTTCATCATAGCAGTTGGCGCCATTCTGCCGGCATCTATCACCTGTTCAATCAGTTCACGCGTTACGGGCTCATCAAGGTACCTGCGCACCGACCGGCGCTCATAAATGTTCTCGATTGCTTCCGGAATCTTTCCGGCAACAGATCTTATTATCGTTTCCATAAAATAACATCTTTTTACCAACGAAATTAATGCCGGGGGCTGGTTATAGAAGTGTCCACGGGCAATGGAATAAGTGATGTTGATCACAATAAATTAAGCGAGCCCATTGCTCCAATATTTGCATTTCCGCTTCGCGGGTTATTGTGCTGCACACCACTCTCTTCCACTCCCCGCAGATACTGCATACATTAAATACTAACGGATGTATTTTTGGGTATCGCGTCTTTATATTTATTTTTGAATAACAAATATAACCTCAACAAGTACCTCATATGAACAACACCAGTATACACGACGAGCGTATTGCAAAAATGATCTTTGCCTCCGTTTATCCACTGTACGTAGCCAAAGTGGAGAAAAAGGGCAGGACGAAAGAAGAGCTAAACCAGGTTATAACGTGGTTAACCGGCTTCGACAATCAGAAACTGAAAGAACTAATAGCGCAAAAAGCAACTTTTGAAAAATTCTTCGCGCTTGCATCGCTAAATCCAAATGCATCGCTCATTACCGGGGTAATTTGTGGTTATCGCGTAGAGGAAATCGGAAATCCTTTGACGCAGCAAGTCAGGTATTTGGATAAACTGGTAGATGAATTGGCGAAGGGAAGAAAGATGGAGAAGATACTGCGGGAGTCTTAACAGGGCGGAGATTCTACGGTTTCCGCACAGTCCCGGTGCCGCGCAAAGACTCACGAAGTTTTTAAAACTTCGTAAGCCTTCAACAGCGATACAAATCCCAATCCTAATGGCCACCTCCAGGCACTTCGGATATCTTTATTTCCTAAAAGTCATGATCCAGTTTGCCTCCCATGTTTTGCCGGCATCGTCAGAAAAGGCCTGTTCAAAGCGACTCCCGTTTGGAGTAATGTCCGAAAAGCCGTTACGTGACATAATGATCCTTCCCTGGAAGTCCTCCTGATCATAGAACTGTCCCTTCCCATGTTCAAATTTGCCAATCATGGGCGTCGTCATAAACGGGTCAGGACCGCCGTTAACCCAATTCAGGCTCCATTGATGCGATTGTGGATTGAAAAGCCGTAATCCAAGTCCCTGGACGTGCCCCGCCGGGCCATCAGCTTCGAGCTCAAGAAGGCTCGCACGCCCTCCCCAAACTTTACTGACTACCGAAGTGCCGTCGTAATCTGTCGAGGCGCTTGAACCTGTGAGGGGTTTTAGCAGGCGGTGGATATGCGTTTTCCAGGTGCCGAAATGAAAGTCGAAATCATGTGCCCCTGCTGTCGCGCTTGAAGCAGGAGGCAAAGGTATCACATTGTCGGCCGGCGCTGCTTTGTCCCGTGTTAGCGTCGCTACAAAATTAGGTTCCCAGGTTTTGCCACCGTCGTTTGAAAAAGATTGTTCAACATGGTGGGAGTCCGGCGTAATATCCGACCAAACAAACCGAACAAATACCATCCGCCCGTTAAACAACTCCTGGTCGTAGAGTTCGCCCCTGCCGTCAGTGAAGCCACCGGTCTCCGGTTGATTTACTACGCCCTCATCGGCACTGGCAAAGTACTGCGCCCACTGATGCGCTTCAGGATGATACAGGAATAAGGTAAGGCCTTCGAAATGCCCTATCGAACCATCGGCCTCAATCTCTTCCAACTGCGCGCGGCCGTTCAACACCTTCCGTACGTAGACCGTTCCGTTCAGGTCCACCCAGTCGTTCGAGCCGGTAAGCGGATGCAACAGACGGCGGATATGCGTTTTCCACACACCTATATTGAAATCAAAATCATGCTGACCATCGCGCTCTATCGTGGTGTTTGGTTGCGCGAAACAATTGATTGAAAACAAAACAAACACCAAACTAAAAATATGCGGTACAATTTTCCACTTTAAATTTTTCATTTTAATTACGCTTTTAATCCGTTTTAATTTACGGCTGCAAGGTATTTTTTAAACAAACAGGAAAATTGTACAAAATCGTCATCTTGCATTATTAAGACGCGAGCGCGAAGGCTGAAAAGATTAAGGAAGGATGTTTGGGTGAGAATTTTATTACACAAACCAACCACAAGGCAGGTATCCGTCGAACAGGCTTTGTTTCCCGGCATTGGTTAAGTTATTAGCGGTTTTAACAGCGCTATTGCTTTCCTGGCCTGCCCGTTTAAAATATTGAAGCGGCTGCACGCCCGAAAATTCTTTGAACTCGCGGTTAAAGTGCGATTGATCGTAATAATTGCAGGAATATGCCAGGCTGGTCATGCTTGAAAAACGGCTCAGCGAGTACCTGTCCTTAACGGTCTGGAAACGAACAATCCGCGCAAAGTATTTGGGAGCGAACCCGGAAATAGCTTTAAACCTTCTTTCAAATTGTTTTACCGACAGGCCCGAAGCTTGCTGCATCGCCGCGATATCAACATCCCCTCGCTTACTGACAACCTGGTCAACGAAATATTTAACCGGGTCGGCCTTTTTACGAGACACCTTTTTAGTCAGATAGTCTGAAACCAGGGCTATGCGGTCAGTGTTTTTATCGGCACTATATACCTGGTCTGCCAGGGCCGGGCCGTCCTGTCTGAAAAAATCGGAGAAATCAAAAACATGATTTACCACTTCCTTTGCCGGGATATTTAATAACTGATTTACCGCATGCGGGTTTAACCTGACGCCAAAAAAACCAACTTTGTTGCCTACATCGAATTTATCGCTGATTGAATGCTGAAAACGAATCCGCGCACTTTGTGCCGAATAGGCCTGGAAGCCCTCGTTGTACTGGAAAATAATTTCGGGACAACTGTCGGCCATCAAAAAATACTCTTTGGGGGTAGCCACATCGGGGTCGCTTTCCAGCGTCCAAAAACACTGCACTAAGTCATTTAGCTGCTCCGGCGGGGTAAAAATGTGGTAGTTCATTTAAAAATCAGTTAGCGAACGTAAGGTCATTTTTAACGTCAAATCACAATTGTGATACAAGCTTAACAAAAATTGGCAATGTATTGACTGGCTGTGATAAAAATGAGACCCGGATGAAAATCCTTGTTTGGCCTATGGTCAGTGTTATCTTTTAAATTTGCAGAGACGAACCTAATCTGTAACATTAAACCCTGACTTATCGCCTTTGCCCAACTATAAATACGAAAGCCACCACTGCCTGTGCGTGCGTTTATAATTACCATACCATTTGCAGGGGAAATAAAATGCAAGCACTACAAACAGCCAAAAAAGATAAACGGCCCATAAAGGGAAACCAAAGCCCTGCGCCTGCCATACAAAGGGATTGCCATCCGATTTGAACGGGAGGCCCTTTAATCCAATCAATATCACATTCATCACCCTGAGCAGGCATAAATGCCCGATAAAATAGAAATACGGCACGTTGCCATACACTTCAAAAAAAGCGGTTACCCGGTTATTAAATTTTTCAGCAAGGGCCAGGAGAACCATTACCGGCCCCAATGTCATCAGGAAAAAGAGCAGCGAAGGCGCTTGTTTTGTAGTGTTGAGAAAAGACAACAGGGTATGGGCCGCATTCCGCTGCGCCGACCATGGCGCCGGGTCGCCATAATGGTTAACCAGTCGTAATGCGATAAACAGTACGATGGACGAAAAGCCGGCAAGCAATAAAACTTTTTGTCTTTTTATAGCGTTGGCCCCGGTTTGATATAGTTTGCCAAAAACGTAGCCTAGCAGCAGTGCACCCGTCCAGGGGAGTACCGAATACAATTCGGCGATTGTCCGGTGCGCGCCCAATGGTATGATGGCTCCCTGGCGGTCAAAAAAATGGTGCTCAAAGTAGCCGCAATTCCATTTCCGGGAGGCGTCAAGTAATCTAATATATTGTGTCCAAACAGGATGAGCAACGCAATAATGGCAATAACCGTCCTCGATGCTCTGATCAGCAGCGCGAGGATGATCATACCAAATCCTATGGCCCACAGCACCTCCAGTACAAGCATGTGATACTGCAGATCGAAGGTAAACAGGAAGCTGATGATCAGCATATCCGACAGTATGAGCCAGGCCCCTCTCTTAAGGAGGAACAGGCTGAGTTCCTTTTTTGTGCGCCGCTGCCCCGCCAGGAATGCCGATACACCACTGAGGAAGACGAAGGTTGGCGCACAATAATGCGTGATCCACCGCGTGAAAAACAGGATAACCGTTGTGGTCTGCATATTCAGCGGCGAAGGTCCGGGGTAATGCAGGAAGTCGCGCGAATGGTCCAGCGTCATGATGACCATGATCAGGCCCCGGATAATGTCGATAGCGTGGATGCGTTCTTTCATCGGTTCGGTTCAGCTTTAAACGTGGTAAGTATCAGCGCGTTTTACTGCCAATTACCACTTGCAATATACGGCCAAAAATGATTTTGCCAAAGGTTGCTTAACCGCCGCGAAAACACGCTGCATTTGCCATAAAGCATCGACACAAGCGTTCCAGTGTTCCGTTTTTTTTCATGCGGAACACCGTGGAACACTCTGAAACACGCTCATTATCAGCAATTTCACTTTTTTTAAAATTACAGCATTTTCGTAAGCAACTGACAATCAACGCATTTTAAATTACCACTTTTGGCAGTATCGATGTAATTTATTGATTATCAGCTGTTTCACATTTCGTGTGTAAACCTATTTCAGGACGGAACGGTTTAAAATTGAAGAAGCCGAAGAGTTTTCGCTTCAGCAGGTTCTCTCGCAGATTTAAGTTAACCCATAAAACCAAACGCAGGCGAAGCCATTTCCCAACATCACTTCTCTTAGTATTAAACGCTCGTCCGCTCAATTGCCGCGGAGGCTAGTCCTTTTTGTCTTGATACAAAAAGGACCAAAAAAATCAAGTCATCAGAAATGCTTCTTTGCGCACAAGGCCTTTGCCGCACAATCCTGAAAAACAGCCGGGGCTGGAATCTTTTTGCCGGACTACCCTATCGCTTTAATACCTTTCATGCAAAAAGTTCCAATGCCCTAACCCACTTCACAGGCCTGCTGTTTTTCCGGATTTTTCCCGAAGCTTTTCTGCTGACAAGAAAGCTCCGTCATAACACAATTTTGTGTGTTAACTTAAACTCGCAGAGGACTCTGCGTCCTCCAGATATGGCAGCGCAGGGTCCCGTTCCGGAGACCTGCGGCGACGAAAAAAAGCTATAAATCCTTTTCTTTGTCACGTTTTCGCTTGCAATGCGTCCATACGAAAAGAAGGTTTTGGTAGAGATTTTTGAAAACATCCGTAAAATATATGAATTCAAGCCACCCTGCCAGGATCTGGCAACTCATATTGAATTTTTTTCGGAATCCTCACCTGACGCAACCAGACAATACATCGCGGAAGAAAATTTTTCCATCAAAATGTTCCCCAGCTGGACACCTACCTTCTATATTAACCTGGGCGAACGCTACCACATTACCGTTGGCAATCGTACTTACGCCGTCAGCAAGGACCAGGATATTGCTATTTTAAGAAACACCATTGTAGAAAGGCATAATGCCCCAACCGATCATATTTTTACCGTTAAGTTTTATCCGGGAAGCCTGGAAACAATCCTGAACATCAACCAAACCCATCTGATCGACCGGGTGACTGCCCTGTCTGCGATATTACCGGTTTGGTTACTTCGTTCTGTGAAGGAAGTGCTCTCGTTTGAAGAACGTGTAGGTATGCTGGAAACTTATTTATTAAACCAGTACCAAAACAAAAGCAATAACCGCTTAAACTTTGTCAGGGAAGCGATCGGCAATTACCTGCAAGCCGACCTCTTACCGGGCATCAATGAACTGGCTGAAAAGCAATTTGTCTCCTCCAAAACTTTCAACCGCAATTTCCACCGGGTAGTTGGTACTTCCCCTAAAAATTATTTTTCTGTTATCAGGGCCAGAACCGCCCTATCCGCTTACGTATTACGTGACCCGCTATTTACGCCAACGGCGTTCGGTTATTACGACATGAGCCATTTCTACAAAGAAGTGATCGCTTTTACCGGCCAAAAACTGACAGTGAGCAAGCGATTGCTATAGTCCGAATTTTACTATCTTTTGTTCCCTTGAAGCACTTCATTTGGCCCATGAAGTATGCTTTACTCATTTCTGTTGTCCTGATCATGCTTTTTCGCATTATTGTCGCTATCCAGTTCATTGCATGTGTATGGTCTTTTTGCGATAGTTTTTATTTCTAATATTGCTCGCAAATAGTCCGATATTTACTATCCTTCAACAACTTAAAGCCGTTTCTTTGGCAAAAAAATCAATTATGAAATTATCTTTTTACTTATATATCTTTTTTCTGGCGGTCTCTCTGAAAGCGGTTGCACAGGGAAACCCGCAGAAGGATTGGGAGGAACTGAAGGATAAAACTGGCTGGAACCTGAAGCGCCTGGATACATTGCATTCATTTCTGGTGGATAGCACACCAGTTACCGGCTATATGATTATTCAGCATGGCAAAGTCGTGTTCCAGTTCGGCGATGTAGTGGAAAACAGTTATATCGCATCCTGCCGCAAAAGCGTATTGGCTATGATCTATGGCGCGCATGTGCGGTCCGGGGAGATTAAACTGGATAAAACCGTAGAGGAACTTGGTTTAGATGATGTTGGCGGCCTGCTTTCGGTTGAAAAAGAAGCGACAATACGGGATATTATTTCTGCACGTTCCGGCATTTACCATCCGGCCAGCTATCCAGGTGATTTTCTGTCACTCGCACCCAAACGCGGCTCAGTTAAACATGGCACCTATTGGCTGTACAGCAATTGGGATTTTAATGTGGCCGGATATATTTTTGAGAAGGAAACCGGCAAAAATATTTATGACGAAGTTGAACGGCAACTGGCCATCCCCTTACAAATGCAGGACTGGAAACGCTCCCTCCAACAAAAGGAAGGTGACAGTACCCGGTCAGTTTACCCTGCTTACCCGATGTGGTTCTCTACCCGCGATATGGCCCGGATCGGGCTGTTGACGCTCAACAAGGGAAAATGGGGGAGCCAGCAGCTAATCGACCAAAATTGGGTTGCTGATATGACCAGTCCAAAAACTAACGCAGCCGAGATCAATAAGAATGTCCCCATTTTCCGCAAAGACCCGCACCAGTTTGGTTATGGCTACCTGTGGTGGCTTTGGCAAAATGTCAGCGATAAGCGCCTGGAGGGCGGCTACTCAGCGATGGGCTCCATGGGTCAAAGCATCACCGTTTTCCCTGCTGTTGATATAGTCATCGTTTACAAAACAAAATCTGACTACGAAAGAAATACAAACTTTAATGCAACCCTTAAATTGCTGACTTATGCGGCACAATCCTATCAATAAAAGAATCATGAAATACATTTATATTTCCTTATTACTGTTGTCTATTACCGTAAGTTCGTTTGCCCAAAACAAAGGGTACACGCCTAAAATAGAACCTTGCACTTGTGCCTTTAAAGCCGATACGGCTTATCATACTAAGTGCGCTTACCTGATCGTTCCCGAAAACCGTTCGAAGCCTGGCGGCAAAACCATTAAGCTGCCTTTTATCCTGGTTGAAAGTAATAACCCGGATAAAAAGAAAGACCCGGTATTATTTTCTGCAGGTGGGCCGGGCTTAAGCACGTTGCACTACGCCAAATCTATCAGCCGCCGCTCGCTCTTAAAAAACAGGGATTATATCGCTTTTGAACAGCGGGGTACCGATTACGCCATCCCAAATTTAAATATTCCTGATATAGGGGCAGCCGTACAAAAAGGTTACCGGGAACACTTGTCCACCGACAGCATGGCGCTGGACGCTATCAAACGCGGTCGCGAAAAACTGATTAAACAGAGTATTGACTTATCTGCCTATAACACCGACGAGAGCGCAGCTGACATCGAAGACCTGCGCATCGCTTTAAAAATCGACTCCCTCAACCTGATGGGCATTTCCTACAGCGGCGGTTTAATGATGACGGTTCTCAATCGTTATCCTAAACATATCCGCTCGCTGATCCTGGATTCGCCTTTACCTGAATTCGTGAACATTGATGAGGAGGAACTGACCAACTTCAATGAAGTGATTGACCAGGTAATCAGCCCCGATCTGAGGGAACGCTTTCACCAATATTTTGCAGCGATAGATGGTAAGAAATTCACCATCGACTATCTCGAAAAGGGTAAAACGACAACAGAAAAGTTGAATTACGGCCGCAGTGAGTTGTTGGCTATCTTGCATGGTTATGCGGAAGATTACGACAAGATCAAAGAGATCCCTAAATTCCTGGAAGATGTGATCAGCGGTCACCAGGAACCTTATATCAAAGCTTATTTCGATGAGGTTTTCAGCGGAAACGGCGGTGCTTCGGGCATGCGTTTTTCTATATATTGTTCGGATAAGCTGGCTTATGCCAGTCCTGCCATCATCAAACAGCAGGATGAAATTCAACCCTGGCTTGCCGGTTTTCACGTTAACGATGTTTACCTGAGTATCAGCAAGGTTTGGCAGGTGAAGCCGATCAAGGCTTCGACCAAGAAGCCGTTCTATTCCAATGTTCCGGCACTTTTAGGCGCTGGGGGCATGGATGATTCCTGCCGGCCGATCTATAATGATATGATCCATCATTATATGCCTAACAGCCAGCGCATCTTATTTAGCCAGCGCCAGCACGGGCCATTGCTGAACTCCCGTGAGGGAGATGAACTGATCGGTCATTTCCTGGATCATCCACTCGGGAAACTAAGCAGCGAAAACAAAGAGATTCTAGCTTATTAATCAAGAGAAGCGTTTAATGAACTATTTGCTTTATGGTCTGGAAAGTCCCCGGTTATTCTTCAGGGAAATGAAATCCTATGACTATAATACCTGGCTGGAATATTTCAGGGACCCAAAAACGGCTGAACATTGGTTCTTTGAAAGGAAGATCCCGGAGCTTGCCTGCGAAGATTGGTATCGTTCTCAATTCACAAGAATTGATCGGGACCAGGGTGGTATGAATGCCATACTGGAAAAAGGAAGCGGAAAATTGATCGGCCATTGCGGCCTTTTAATACAACAGGTAGATGGAATTCAGGAACTGGAGATCGGTTACGGTTTGCTACCGGAATTTTGGGGTAAAGGCTACGCTACCGAAGCGATAAGCGTTTGTATAAAAACCGCGTTTCAAAGAAACCTGGCGGATTCATTGATCTCCATTATTGCAATCAGCAACTGGCAGTCGGAAAGGGTTGCCCTAAAAAATGGATTTCAATTGGAGCACATAACCACTTATCATGGAAACCGGGTAAATATTTTCAGGATCAGGAAACGATAGAAATATTAAGACAACAAAATGATGAAAGCCAGCACGCGATTCTTAACGCTCCCGCTCATATCGGCAGTCTGCCTGAACGTGGCGGCACAGACGGACCATAGACCCCAAAGCTGGGAGGATACCCTCTCAAAGGTCGAACAAGTGTTCAGCCATTACAAGCCCAATAATCCGGGCTGCCAGTTTGCAATTAGCCGGAACGGCCGGACGATCTTTTCCAAAGCATGGGGAATGGCCGACCTGGAACATGATGCGCCCCTGACCACGCAATCTCTGTTGGAAATCGGGTCGGTATCCAAGCAATTTACCGCCGCCTGTATTTTGTTACTGGAACAGCAGGGAAAGCTTTCACTGGATGACGATGTCCGGAAATATATCCATGAACTGCCTGACTACGGTAGCCCGATCACGCTCCGGTGCATGATCCATCACCTAAGTGGGCTTAAAGACTGGGGCAACATCGCCGGTTTGGCCGGACAGCGCATCGGCACGCGGGTATATGATAATGAGGATGTTCTGGATATCATTTGCCGGCAGCGTACCCTGGACAACAACCCAGGGAACGAATTTTTATACAGCGATTCTAATTACAACCTGTTAGCCATTGTCGTCAAACGGGTAAGCGGCATGGATTTGCCCCAGTTTAGCCGCAAATATATTTTTGGTCCCGCCGGCATGACACATACCCGCTGGAGAGATAATTTTCGCGAAGTTGTAGCGGGCAGGGCCATCGCCTATTACTATGATAACAATCAATACTTTGCAGATATGCCCTTTGAAAACGCCTACGGCAGTGGGGGAATACTAACTACCGCAGAAGACCTGAATGCCTGGAATAACTTTTACTGGGGTGGAAAGTTGGGCAACCCTTCGCTACTGGCTAAACAATTGGAGCCCGGACGGCTGAACAATGGGGATACCATCACTTATGCCGCAGGTTTTGATCATATCCTTTACAGGGGCTGGGAAAGGGCAGGTATGGGCGGTAATACTGCCGGGTATGGATGTGGCCTCATCTATTTCCCCGGTTCAGGCCTGTCTTTTGCCTTTATCACCAATACCTCACAGAACATGGGCAACGTAACGGATGAAGTCGTAGATCTTTTTATAAAGGATAAGCCAGGCAGCATGCAAGTTGGCACGCCAAATAACCGACCAGTAGCGATTCCTGTTTCGAAGGCCGTACTGAACCGTTACACAGGCTGGTATAAGAATTCCCGATCAGGAGAAGCATTAAAATTATATCTGAAGGATGACAAACTTGCCGCCTCAAATGCAGGTTTTGGATTTGCCCCTGACGGCCCGCTTGTCCCCACGGACAATCATACTTTTATCACGCAGCAGGGGGATAAAATCGTCATACGGCCGCTAAAAGGACTGATTTTTATACAACCAAAGCGGGATACAGTCGTCTATACCGCCGTCGATTCGGCCTCCCTTACGCCGGAAATCCTGCATGAATATGTTGGCCAATATTATTCCGATGAAGCCCAGGTAAAATTCTCTATCGCCATAAAAGGTAAAGCCCTGGTGCTAAAGGAGACTCCGCATGGCGCAGATACACTAGTGGCTACCTATAAGGATGGGTTCAACTTCTGGCGCGGAACAGTATATTTTGAAAGGGATAAACGGAAGAAAATAACGAGTCTGAAGATATCCATCCCCCGTGCCAGGAATGTAGCGTTTAAGCGGCTGTGATCCGGGGAAGGTGCACAGTAATTCAAGTGGATGAAAGTTAAGCAAAAGAGATATCGTACTTTCTATATCTTATCGCTGAGAGATATAACCTTCATAAAGATTGACTACTGGCGATTAGCAAGCCATAACGATAATCAAACCAACCCGCCGTCCGAAGTTCTCAAACTTCGGACAACTATATTTGTAGTCTGAGACTACATTAAAAACCTAAAGCTTTAAAACCAAAAAACGCCCCTCAATTTCTTAAGAGGCGAAAAAAATTGGGCCGATCACGCGGCTAATTTCGAACCAATTTATAGTCGTTTTGCAGAAAATTACATGATTTTTATTATCAGATTCTCTCCTTGTTACCACATTATTAAAATATGCATTGCAATGGATGTAATGTGTCATTAATTTTAGAAGGGTCTTTATTATTGATAAAGACTTATACTATCATCAATATTAAGATCAGTAATCCATTTTTCAGTGTAAGCAAGGAGGTCATCTTTATCAGGATTTGAATTATTTTCACCGTGTGCACCAAAAACAATTAATCCCAAAGCAATGCAATATTTGATATCAAGCTGCAATATTAAACCTATAGCAAAGCCGGCGATAAAATTGTCTCTTGCATCCTTTGCAACTTCAATGTTGTGGTCTACTACCTTCCGTGTTAACACGAATTGTTGATCTTTGGAATATACCAGGGCGTCACTTGCAGAATAAATCAATAACCGGTCCACCATCATCGTCCTGAATATGGAAAGGTACTTCCTTTTTAAATCGCCTGGCGTAAACGCATCTAATATATAGTCCGGCTGTTCCCCATTTAGCACCTTCCATAATTTAACAGCCTCGCTTTCGTCCAGGCAAAATGTCACCCGGCCATGTTTTGAAAATTCACTTATAATATCAAGGATTTCATCCACCTCAAAAGATAACTTTTTAGCGGGATCTCCAAGATAAAAAATAAAATCCAAATCTTTTTTAAGCAAAGGCCGGATAACATCTAAAAGCAAACCGTTCCACAAGTCCGATGAGTTTGCCACATCTGTCCAGTCGTCAAAAGCGATTGTGCGGCAGGTCCGAAACAGTTCCGAAAGATCAGCAACGAGTTTTTCGCTTTTAATTTCGGACCATCTGTCGCTTTTCTTACCACCCACCTCAACATCGAAGGCGCACCTGGAAAGTGCATCTTCGGCGTAAGGAGCGTTTAAAGTGAGACTACGCACACCTAAATTGGTCAAAAATTCAGGGAGCTTAGCCTCTTCAATCCCAAACGCCTTTTTAAGGATTCCCGACTCAGCCGCGCCGCTGTTATACGTCCGGCTTAGGTAAATATTTTGAGAATCATTAAAGTTCGTGATAGCTTCGGCCAGATCCGTTAATATGGGAAGCACATTTTCGATTTCGATATTATACACTTGCATGGCTAAATTTTTTATTGTTTTTCAAATCAATGAATTAAAGACTATAATAAATTCCAGGTGCGTCCGGCATCAATTTTTTCTTCACTAAAAATTAATGGCAGTTCCTTCATACGGATGGCATCATCCAAAAACTCACTGCCTTGATTCATATTAGACGGAAGCCTGTTAATAGTTGAGGCATTTTTAGCTGATTGATCATTCATATTTTCATCAGCGCTATATAAAAAAAATGGTTTCATGATGTTTACATTGTTAGTGAATAATTTGTTTTTCTTGCAGTACAGCTGGTCCGTCCCGCAGAACCAGCTGTACGATAGTTTGTTGTAAAAAATCTGTAGAAGTTTAATCTGCCACCTGCTGACCTGCCGTGTTGTTGACCGGTTTTCGTAAGGATAATACGCCGGCGTTAGGATATCCTGATGCACGAACTGGTGGAAAGTGCATTCCCGTTACAACCGCCCCGGCAGGCTGCCACCCGTCATCTTCGTTTCAACAGGTGGCAGATCGCTGCTATCAGGCTTTTTGCAACTGGTAGCTCCACCACTTTTCAAAGTTAATGGCTCCCAATTCCGCCTTTCCGGCTGGCACCAGCGCAGTATGGCTAATCTCCCCGCCGTAATAAGATGGTTTGCCATCGGATAACACCTGGCGCTGATCGTTTGTATGCCGCAGATACCTGGCCACTATTTCGTACAAGGCAAAGCGCTCAGGCCCGGCTATTTCGGTTGTTCCGTTAATGGGCGCCGCGATGGCGTATTTGGCAACAAAAGATGCTACATCTTCTGCAGCAATAGGCTGGAACTCAACATCAGAAAGATGCACTTCGTTTCCTTTAGTCGCCTGATCGGCAATACCTTTCAGAAACTCCAAAAACTGGGTACTCCTGACAATTGTGTAAGGCACCCCTGATTGCTTGATAAGGTCTTCCTGAACTTTTTTGGCCCGCATATAACCAATGTTTTGCATAATGTCGGTTCCGACAATAGAAAGCGCCACATGGTGCTTTACCCCGGCGTTGATTTCTGCTCCCAGTAAGTTACGGCCGGCCGTCTGAAAGAATTCCATCACCGCCTGGTCCTCAAAAGACGGAGAATTTGCCAGGTCGACAACAACATCAGTATTGTTGAGGGCCTCGGCCAACCCCGCCCCTGTAATGGTGTTGATACCTGTGTCCGGAGAGGCGGCGATAACCTGGTGCCCCTGCTGGCGAAGTTTTGCTACTACTTTTGATCCGATGAGGCCTGTGCCTCCAATGACTACGATTTTCATAATATTTGATTTTTAAATGAATTTATTGTCCTTGAAAGGCAAACGTAATGCCAACAGGTCAAATCATTGATAATCAAATTAATAGCAAATTTAAGTCTTTGAAATTTTCACTTTATTAAGTGAAAGCACGATCCGGTTCACCATATAAAGGGAAGAGAATCCGGAGTCCGGGAAATATTATCAGCTAAAATAGTCTCTTTTACTGATGCCTAACTTTTTCATTTTGGAGTGTAACGTGTTGCCTGGGATGTTCAATATTTCGGCAGCACCGCCTGCACCTGAGATTTTACCGGCGCATCGCTTCAATGCTTCGATAATATGGCTGCGTTCAACTTCCTCCAGCGAGCGGTTTAAAAGATGCACCACATCTTGCTTTTCAGCCTCTATATTCCTGGGTATATATACGTCCTGCAATATACCGTCGGTTGTTAATAATATACTGCGTTCCAGCAAATGCTCCAGTTCCCGCACATTACCCGGCCAGGTGTAGCTGCGTAATTGCTGTATCACTTTCGGCGCTATTTTCCTGATCTTGCGGCCGGTATTTCTACTATGCTTCTGTACAAAAAAATGAGTAAGCGGTTCAATGTCCTCGGGCCTGTCACGAAGCGGAGGCAGATTAATCGGAAATACATTCAGTCGAAAATACAGATCTGAACGAAAACGGCCTGCCTTTACTTCTTCTTCCAGGTTGCGATTGGTTGCAGCAATCAGTCTTACATCTATCTTTATGGTTTGTTTACCACCCAATCGTTCCAGTTCGCGCTCTTGTATCACACGCAGTAATTTAGCCTGTGCTTCCAGTGGCAATTCACCAATTTCATCAAGAAAAAGGGTGCTGTTACTGGCCATTTCAAATTTACCGATACGCTTATCTACAGCCCCGGTAAAAGCGCCTTTTTCATGACCAAACAATTCGCTCTCGATAAGATTTGCCGGCAACACAGCGCAATTCACCTTTACCATCAGCTTGTCACGGCGCGGCGATGCGTTGTGAATGGCCCTTGCAATCAGTTCCTTTCCTGTGCCGGTTTCCCCTGATACCAATACCGTAGTATTGGAATCGGCCACCAGCGATATTAAGCGATACACTTTTTGCATCTGGTCGCCGCTGCCAATTATTTCAGAGAAGTTGTAAATGGTTTTTATCTGCTCTCTCAGGTAATCATTTTCTACTTCGAGTTGCTTTTTGTAAGCCAGCAATTTTTCGTTAGCCTGTATATTGGCAATAACAACGGATATTTGAGCGCATACCCCTTTCAGCAGCGACCGGCTCAGCCGGTTTGCGAGCAGCCAGATAGTGCCTATATTTTTGTCGCCCACGCGCAAGGGCAGGGCGTACATATTTCTCAGCCCGGTTGTTTTCCAAAGTTTTGCATATGAGTTACCGGTTTTTAATTCCTCTTCCACATTAAACACCAATCCATCGTTACTCGCAAGAACCTGGGCTGTGTAGGTTTCTTCAATGGTGACTTTGTCCGCCGATTTTTCACCATAATGTGTTTTGGCTTTGTCAAACAATGTGCTATCATGCATAAATGGGGACAAATGAAAACCATCATCATCTATCACCCGCAACATGGCCAGTTTTGTGTTCATTGTTTTATCCAGCACCCTGGTGATAGCATTTTGCAGATCGTCCTTCGTCCTTGCCTGTGTAATGTCATTGCTGAAATCCAGCAGAAAAGCTTGCTCTTCCTGTTTCTTAATAATTTGCTCATGAGCCAGGATATTGGCCATAGCGATAGATATTTGTGCGCAAATACCCTGTAACAGTTGAACATTGATCTCCCCGATATCGAGGAACAAAATTCCAAGATTAGTTTCACCGTTACGCAGCCGGATGCCTACGATGTCTTTAAACCCCATCTCCTTCCAATATTGCAGGTAGGCGGAAGTGATGCCGCGTTGTATTTCCCGGTCTATATTAAACAATAAAGGTATTGAACTATTTAACACGCGATTTTGAAGACCGTCATTAATAGCGTATCTCGACTTCTCGAGCGCACTGACTATTTTCGGATCCTGTGCTTTATGAAGGTCGTACACATAGGGACTCATTGTCGTATTGTCATCATTTATCCGGCGAATAACAAAGCCACCCGGCGGATTTAACTTGCCTAATGCAGTGCGAACTGCGCGGGCAAGTTCGTCTTTCGTCCTTACCGTTGCGATATCGCTGCTAAAATCAAGCAGGAATGATTTTTCTTTTTCCTTGTCAAGCAACTCTTCATTTTTGATGATATTGGATACAGCGCTCGACAACTGAGGTATAATGCCTTTAATAAGGCTTCGAAATTCGCTGCTGAAGCTGCCAGGTTTATCCGAATAAATATGAATAAAGCCCATTGGCCTTCCCTCTTTCATCAGCCGGGTCATTAAAATTTCCCTTACTCCGTTTTCGTAGTTAACGCGAAGAAAAGCGGGGCTTTGCGGTTTGTCCATTATATCTTCCAGCAGAAAAGATACAGGCTCTTCTGCCTGCAATACCGACTGGATGAAGGGCTCGTTCAGTAAAAAATGAGCCTTCACCATTTCCTGGTACATTGGGTGCGACCGGATCGGAGACCCTTCATTGTCCAACAGGAAAGGGACATAAGTTTCGTCCTTGTAGTCGATCAGGGTAACAATCGTATGCGTAAAGTAAAATAATTGTTTGATCCTTTTTTTAAAAAGCACGATAAGGTCGTTCTTGTCCCGAACCCGGGTAATATCATTTCCCAGTTCCAGCAAAATCCTTCTTTCCTGTTCGAGTCCGGCCGTTGATGGCGCCGGCAGATCTGGCTCAGAAAGTTTCGTCTTTTTCATGTTGGCAATTTATGAAAATTACAAGTTTCCGCCATGCGGTATTGTTCAATATACGCCCTGTTTTTTTCAATAAACAAAAAACGCTCCACATTTTTTATGAGGAGCGTTTTTGGGTAAATGATGGAATTGATTTCGAACCGGTTTATAGCGGATCTCCAAAAAATAGCCCCAGCTGTCCAAAGCTTCCAAACTTCGGACGAAATGTTATCCACAGCCCCCTTTTTAAATGCGGGCTGTGGATAACGGAACTTTTAACCTTAAAACAAAGTCGCTTTATTGCCAACCCGGGTTCTGTTTCAGGTTTGGATTTAAGGTGAGCTCCTGTATAGGTAAGGGATATAAATACAACTTATCATTCCATGTACGCGTAATTCCAGGATACACAAGGATATAGTTATTAGCATCAACCACAATATTACTAACCTGGTTAGGATCATATTGCGCCCTTAGGGCGGGGGTTAATTTCATACCGGATGCTGTTGCAGCATTGTTTATTAAGGTACCGGCATGCCACCTGTGCAAATCGTCAAAACGAAACCCTTCTGATGCCAATTCTATTCTTCTTTCTCTTCTTATTTCATCGATCAGCACAGGCAAATTAGGAAAGTCAGACTTCGGATCTTTAACCAAACTTGCTATAACCATGTGTGGCATGCCTACCCTATCGCGCAACAGGTTAATTGTATTGTCCAAAACGCCCTGGGTACAAAGGCCTAATTCCGCCTTTGCTTCGGCTTCTATCAATAGTGTTTCAGCATACCTGAAAATAAATACATCTAACGTAGACTGATCAGCATTCCAATAAACAATGCTGGATGACCGCCCCTTTATAGGCTGATAGCCGGTGGAGGTAACAGAGGTACCAATCCTGGGAAGCGTAATAATATCCCCGTTTAAAAAGTCAAATCCGTTGGTCGCTATTTCCTGGCTATACCTGGGGTCGCGGTTAGTGGCTTCATCATCCGGTGTATTATCCCCTTTATAAAGCGGGCTGAGCGATATGGGTTTTCCGTCGGTACATAGGAATGAGCGGGCAAAGTCATTGCTGTAGCCATCACCCGCTTCACCCAATTGCCTGTCGAAATTATTTGTTAATACAGTTGTAAGATAACGCATAGGCATAATCGCTTCGGGGTTGCCCTGTAATTCGTCCTGTATAAACAAATTATAATAATCTGATTTCGGATTACCGGTACTATAAAGCGAGTACTTGCCAGCGTTCATTATTTGTTCGGCCGCATCACTTGCAGCCTGCAAATATGGCGTTTCATCACCTGCACCGAAATATTTACGATAGGTGCCTTCCCATAGGCATATCCTGGCTTTTAAAGCAAGGGCAATGTATTTATTTATCCGCCCGTTAGGGGCATTTTCAGGAATATGCGCTACCGCAAAATTTAAATCCTTCAATACCGAATCCATAACTTGCTTATGCGGCATCCTCGACCCATATAAAACACTTTTTGAGGTATCAACAATATATTTGTTGACATAAGGCACATCGCCGAATCTTTTAACCTTTCCCCAAAAATCATTCGCTCTAAAAAACAGGGTTTCACCAACATATTCATTTTTCAGGTCATCGCTGATGTTGGCCTTTGAATAATTGGCCAGGAAAAAATTGCAGGTACGGATAAAGCTGAAGTCCCAGCCCCCGCCGGTTGTCGGTATGGTATATGTACCGGCCAGGAACGAGTTAATGGAGGAATTTGCCTTATCGTCAGAATTATCATCCGCGTCTACAAAATTTTGCACAGGCAAACTCGAATAATATTGATTGCAATATACCTGCAGGTCAGATTCACTTTTAAAAAAGTTTTGAGGACTGATGTCACTTAAAGGATAACGATTAAGGAAACTATCCTTTTTGCAGGATGCAAGGGCAATCATAGCAAAAACACCTGCGAATATTATATACTTATTTTTCATCTTGTTCAATAATTTAAATTAGTTTATAAAGTAGCCTGCAATCCAAATGAAACAGATTTGTTTATCGGATAAGTGCCAAAGTTTCCGCCGTTGTCAACTATCTCCGGATCATAACCTTTAAACATAGAGGTAATGGTAAACAGGTTGGCACCCGTTACATAAACCCGCAACTTATGAAGACTTAGTTTGTTAAGCAGCTGATTGGAGAAGGAATAGCCAAGTGTTAATTGCTTTACCCTGCAATAGGCCCCATTTTGCAAATACCTGGTTTGTGTTTGTTGATTTCCACTACCATTAAACCGGGGGCGGGAAAAATAGGCGTTTGTATTTTCGGGCGTCCAATAATCGGTTGCATAGCCATAGGGAATATTCCACTCATTCCCCTTAAATCCATAAAACACGTAGTCATTCGGCACAAAATCTGCTTTTAAAACACCCTGGAAAAAGGAAGCGAAATCAAAGTTTTTATAATTCAGATTTAAATTAAACCCGAACTTGTAACGTGAGGTACTATTGCCTATAATCTTCTGATCTCCCGGGTTGGTTACGGTATTGTTGCCGTAGTTTATTTTTCCGTCATGGTTCAAATCGGCATATTTAATATCTCCTGCAAGCCAGGTATAACCCGCCAGTGCGCTGTTGTCCACTTGCGCCGCTTCCGCATTTGTGTTATAAAAACCCTGTGTAACAAATCCCCAAATATTTCCAAGCTTTTCGCCCGGGTAATAATCGCCGATGCTTAAAGTTGGGTTAAGATCATACCGGGTGATCGTGCTGGTGGCATCCGATAAACCTAAGGTCATGCTATAAAGCAACTGATCATTTAATGCCCGGTCCTTCCAGCTAATGCTTAATTCCCAACCTTTTGTTTGCAGGTCTGCTGAATTCCTTAAAGGAGCGCCGGTTCCTAATACTGCCGGTAATTGCTGGCCGGCAACAAGCATGTTCTTGGTGTTAGTTATAAAATAGTCGGCACTACCGCTCAACCGTCCGTTCAAGAGGGCATAATCCAGGCCGATGTTTTTTGTTTGCACTTCCTCCCAGGTAAGATTTGAGCTTACCAATCCTGGAGCACTCACCGTAACACCCGGCAAATTGTTAAACAGGTAACCAACCGTGCCAGTGGTTTGCGTGGCTATATACGGATACTGCGCTGCAGTGGATACGCCGCTGGCGGCCTGGTTAGGCAACTGACCGTAAGAGGCCCTAAGCTTCAGTTCGCTAAAAGTTTTCTTCAGGCCTCCCATAAATGATTCCTCAACAATATTCCAGCCTGCAGAAACCGAGGGGGAAAAAGCGTACCTGTGATCAGCAGGGAAACGGGATGTACCATCGTACCTGCCATTAACTTCCAACAAATACTTTTTATCATAAACATAATTCAGCCTGTAAAAAGTGCCTATCAAGGCAGATTCGGTTTCCGCGCCGCCCAGCTTAGGTTTCGGGTCGTTGTTGACAGCGATTGCCGGCAGGTTGGGATCGATAAGGTCTTGTGCGGTGGCATTGCTGATTACATAATGGAAATACTCCTGGTTGTAACCTGCAAGCGCCTTGAAATAGTGTTTAGAACCGAAGGTGTTTTCATAAGTGGCGTAAGTATTAAAAGCATCATAGTTGTTGTTTTGGCGGTATTCTGAAACGCGCGATGGGCTGGTATGCGGGAACAGATCAAGAAATGTTCCATTAACACCATATTCATTAAATGGAATAACCTGTTCCCTGTCAAATGCAGTATAGCTGTTCCAGGTGTAATCAGAAATCACCGTAAGATGCTTCACAGGTTTTAATATAACACGTGCTGTAGACCAAAAATCATCCTCACGGTCGATATCCCTGCCATTCTGGTCAATTACCGCTACCGGGTTTGAATAGTTGCCCTGGCCTGAAAAATGTCCGTCGGGGTTATAAACCGGCATAAGGGGGCGCAAATCGTTAGGGATCCATGCACCTCCCTGGTTTGACTGGTTTGTGTAAGCGCTTTGGTTATTGTTGAGGTGCGTAAGTGACATGTTGAAATTAAATGTCATCCAGTTGGTAACATCCGAAACTATCTTTAAACTCGGTGTGTACCTTTTATATACCTGGTTTGCCACCTTTTCCAAACCATCCTGGGTAAAATAGCCCATATTGGCAGAGTAGGTTGTTTTGCCTTCTCCGCCGGATACCGACAGATAGTGCTGCTGCTGGGGCGCCCAACCGGGATATAATACCTTTATCCAGTTGGTATTGCCCACATACCTGTACAGCGATGGGTTTCCGGGGTCTACGTATGCAGATGGGTTATGGGCCGGATCATTATAATAAGCCATTATCTTAATGGAATCCTCGGCGGTAAAAGGGGAGTTTGAAGTATATCCGCCGCTTGCCGCGCCTGACCTTTGCGCCGCATTAAACATATTCAGGTAGTCCTTTGAATTGATATATTCAGGCAAAACAGTTGGGTGCGAAGTGGTATAGGAACCTGAATAACTGATCTGCATAGCCCCTTTTTTCCCGGTTTTGGTAGTGATCAAAATTACACCAAAAGCTGCGCGCCCCCCGTATACTGCAGCAGCGGCTGCGTCCTTTAACACCGTTACACTAGCAACATCGTTGGGGTCTATTAAATTAGGGTCGCGCTGAACGCCGTCAACCAGTATCAACGGCGCCGAACTGGAATTTGGCCCTATGGTGGTATACCCCCGTATATTATAAGTTGCTGCGGTACCCGGTTGCCCGTTATTCACGTTAACATTCAAGTTAGGTATCAGGCCGTTTAAACCATCACCAAGATTGGTCAGCGGGCGGCTATCTAATTTATCGCTGCCAACACTGGCAACAGAACCTGTTAAATCAATCTTCCTTTGCGTGCCATACCCAACTACCACAACCTCATTTAAATCCTTTGGCAACGGGACTAAGGCGACATTAATAGCCTGATTATTATTGATGAGGACTGTCAAAGTTTTATAACCAACAAAGGAAAACTCCAGCGTTTGACCCACATCGGCTATAATACTGAACTGACCGGTATTGTCGGTTGAGGTTGCAGTGGTGGTTCCCTTAACTTTTACCGTTACACCAGGCAGGGGCTGCCCATTCTCATCCTTGACTAATCCGCTTACGGTAATCGATTGAGCAATACTTTCCTTATGAAGACTAGATGTCTCTTTTTCTCTTACAACCACCGTATTATTAGTGATGGTATAATTGAGGGGCTGATCTGTGAAAATATGATCAAGAGTTTCGTTGATCGTAGCGCCACTGACATGGATACTAACCGGCTGGGTGTTTTTCAACATACTTTCGGTATAGATGAAGTTGTAGCCGGTTTGCCTTCTGATCTCTTTAAATATTTTTTTTAAGGAGATATGATTTTCAGAAAGGTTTATAATTTGTGCATTTGAAGATGCGGAGACCTGCATTATAGCAACAAACAGGATAAGAGTAGTTATTTTCATAACCAATAAAAACTTTTTAGATATGCGTAATCTGGGCATACCTATTTTAAAAGCATATATTTTCATACTTTTGCATTGTTTGGGTTAAAACATGATTTATTGACCAATAATTTTTTCTTTTCGCCGACTGGCGAACAAGTGAAAGGGTTAACCCAAATTTTAGCGTGGAAGTGGTGGTACACTTTCACGTTTTTTTTGAGGCCCTTATTCCGATTAGCGTTACGTTCGTAGTGTTTTTTTCATCCTTATTAGTTTTCAGGTTTAACAATTGGTTAATTAAATTCTCATAGGTTTATTGTTATTTAGATACAATTATCTTTCTTCCTTCAATTTTGAAATGTACCTTCCCGGTTAATTGGAGTATTTTCAACACTTCTGAAACATTTTCGAATCGGGATACGGAACCGCCAAAAGGATCATCCTGAATGGCTCCGCTGTAAACAACTTCAACATCATACCATCTCGATAGCATGCGCATAATATGCTGGATGTTGTCCCCGTCAAACACAAACAGCCCGTTTTTCCAGGCCACTGCTTCCTCTAAATCCACATTTGAGTTTATATTTATTTCGGGATTCAATTCGTTGTTACTTATTTGCGCCTGTTGGCCCGGTTTGAGCACAGCAATCCGGCTACCCTTGCTTATTTTCACCGCTCCTTCCAGCAGCGTTGTTTTGATAGCACGTTCGTCGCTATAGGCATTGATATTGAAATGGGTCCCCAGTACTTCCACTGTCTGACCATTACTACTTACTTTAAATGGCTTAGCAGGGTTATGAGCCACTTCAAAATAGGCTTCACCTGTAAGTTCAACCTTTCGTTCGCCGCCGGTAAAAGCAGCAGGATATGTTAAAGATGAAGCTGAATTGAGCGATACTTTACTCCCATCGGGAAGGATAACAGTATATTCACCTCCACGCGGCGTTGTTATGGTATTATACTGTATTCCTGAATTTTGATTAACGGCTGTACCCGGGCTATTTACAGCGTACACAATTTTACCATCGGCTGTCTTTTTAATTTCCGTATTATGTTGCATTGCCAGGGTACCATTGTGTGCATCGGTTAAAACGATCTGTTTACCATTAGCAAGTGTCAATATCGCTTTGTTCCCACCGGGCAAGATGTCGTTTTTTAATTTTAAAGAGTTATTGACGGCCACAGATAGCTTTTTGTCCCCGCGGTTCGTAAAATACAAGCCGACAAATGTTAATAATAAAACAGATGCAGCCACAGCTATCCATTTTAGTTTGGATCTTCGCAATACATATGGGCTATCAACCTTTTGCCTTATACTGTTAAAAATTTTATCCTCTACTTCCTGCTCATCTCCTATCTCCTTATTCCATGGAATATCTAAAAGGTTAAACTCGTCGAAGTATTCGTCCAGGAGTCTTTTTTCTTCGGGAGTGCACTTTCCCGAAAGGAATTTATCATACAACTTAATGTAGTCTTGCTGATCCATGAAAATTTTATTAGGTTCTGATAGTATAGGCACTTTTTTTAAGGTGAACACACATAAAATCTGAAGAAAAATTTTTTCACAAACACAACGCACTCATTGTCAGTGCATAATATTGTAATTATCTTTGAGAAATTGCTTTTGTATATTGTTGATTAAATAATATAATTTTAACCAGCCAATTATATGTTGAATAATACCCCTACAGATGCGGAGTTATGGGAGGCCATCGTCGACGATGACTTCAGGGCATTTAATGTGCTATTCAAACGTTACTGGCGAAAACTGTTTATGAATGCATACAGCTTCCTGAAAGATAAAGATGCGTGTGAAGAGATCATCCAGGATATTTTTATTTATTTATGGAATAAAAGAAAGCAGTTACAAATAGAATCGTTCCCTAAATACCTTGCTGCGGCAACCAGATTTAAGGTATTTAATTATTTGAGGTCGGTAAAATCTTCGCGGATATCATACTTGCAAGATATAGAAGATACAGCAGACAATTTTTGCAATAACCAGGGAGATGAAAATATAAGGCAAACTGAATTAATTCAACAACTTCATTCTTATCTTGATCTTCTGCCAAGCCGGTGCAAAGAAATTTTTATCATGAGCAGGGTGGAGCATTTATCCAATGACGAGATTGCAGCCAGGCTAAATATTTCCAAAAGGACGGTTGAAAATCAGGTTACGTCGGCTTTAAGACAATTAAGGCTTTCATTAAAGGACTCTACATTACTATTCCTGATCCTGGCGATTATCACGCAAAATTAAATTTTGCAATGCCAACGCCGTTTATTTACCAACGCTCATTCGCTTCTTAAACTTTTAACAGGATTCGTCATGGCAGCCTTTACCGACTGGAAGCTAATGGTCAATAAGGCAATAACAATTGCCACAATACCCGATAACGCAAACATCCACCAACTCATCGCTATACGGTACACGAAATTTTGCAGCCACCGGTCCATCACATACCAGGCGACTGGAGAAGCAACTACCAATGCCGCCAGCACCAGGACGACGAAATCTTTGGAGAGCATCAGCGTAATATTGGTTACGCTCGCGCCGAGTACTTTCCGTATCCCAATCTCTGCTGTTCTCCTTTTGGCGGTGAATATAGTTAGTCCAAATAACCCAATGCAGGAAATAAAGATGACGATGAATGTTGATGCGTTGATTAGCTTTTCCGTGCGGTAATCCTTTTCATACAAAAGCGCTATCGATTCATCAAAAAACCGAAAGTCAAATACCTCTCCCGGATAGGTAGCTTTCCAGGATTTTTCGATCTGTGCCAGGGTTACCCTTAGCGTGGCAGCGTGTTTGTCGCTCACAGCCAGCTTAATGGCAATATCCCCCTGCATTTTTGGAATATTAACAATGCAAAGGGGTTTAATGGTCTCGTGAAAGGATTTTTCATGAAAGTCGGCGACTACACCTACAATAGGGTAAGGCTTGTTTTGATAAAGCAGCATTTTGCCGATAGCTTCCTGTGGTTCGCGAAGCCCCAGCAAATGCAGGAAGGTTTCATTGATAACATACTCCTTCAGGCTATCCGCAGGTAAAAGGTTTCGTCCGGCAAGCAGCTTCATGCCATAAAGCGACAGATAATGCTCATCGCCCGACAATTCAGGTATGCGGGTTTCCGTTCCGTTTATCCCATTCAATTTCAAGGGAATGTTACCGTCCCTGCCGTCCATAGGCGTATATTGCTCAGTGGCTACCATACTAATGCCGGGGATATGTTTCAATTGCTGCGCCAAAACATTCATTTGTTTTGCAGGCGCCTTGCGGCTGGTTGGCAGGATGACAATGGCATCGGTATTAAAGCCCATGGCTTTACTGCGAGTGTAGCTCAACTGCTGGTGGACGACCAGACTGCCAATGATAAAAACCAGCGACAGGGTAAACTGGAAAACAATCAGTCCTTTTCTCAGCCACCAGTGCCCCCCACCGGGGGTTGCGGTACCTCTCAGGCTCAAAGCCGGGCGCTGTGCTGATAGGGTACTTGCGGGGTACAGGCCTGCAAATAAGCAGGTGACCAATGTGATGGCAAATATGAACAGAAGCGTATTGGTTTCCAGTAGCCTGAAGCTGAGGCCGGGTGGAATAAATGCCTTAAACACAGAAAGCACCGGGTTAACAAATAACAGGGCAAGTATCAGGGCAAAAAAAGTTACCAGGAATGTTTCTGTCAGAAATTGCAGCACGATACTGGTCTTGCTGCTTCCCATGATTTTCCGGACGCCCATTTCCCGGGTGCGCTGAATGGATTGGGCGCTTGCCAGGTTGACGAAGTTGACGAGGGCCAGCAGCAGGATGAATACAGCTGTTCCAATCATTCCATATACAATAGGGAGGTCGGCGGTACGGATCGGGTTTTCTACTACATCCGCATCAAAGTGCACTTTGGTAATGGGTTCTAACCACAGGTTTAGCTTGATATCCGGGTTTTTTGGTGCATAGGCTTTAACAATAGCTGCAAACCCGGCATTTACCTTGGCATGGCTGGTGCCTGGGGCCAATTTAACAAAAGCCTGGGTCGACATATGATTCCAGTCATCTGCAAAAGCTTTTTTCAGGAAACTGTTTTGAACTGTGCTGTAAGAAATAAAATCGGTAAAGGCAAAGTCTGTATTTTTCTTCCAATCTTCAACAATGCCCGAAATTTGGACACGGAGCGAATCGTCATAAACAATTTCCCGGCCAAGCAGGCTCCCCGGATCAACATTCCCGAAATATTTTTGTGCCCTGCTTAGGGTAAGCACCACTTTATAAGGCTGCGTTAAAGCGGTCTCCTGGCTTCCCGCAAGCCAGCGGTAACTAAATATCTTAAAATATTGCGGCTCTGCCACCACCGTACCAGGATAATAGGCATTGTCAATGGAGCTGTCGAAGGTTTTGGTTTGCTTACTCCTGTCAGGCACGCTTACTTTCGCCGAATACATATAAACTGCGGAGATCGCTTCAACGCCGGGAAGTTCCCGGCGTACCGCAGTCACCGAAGAATAAGGTACCTTACTCATTACATCTTTATCGCCGGCAGCGAAATGAATAGTGGTCATTGCCCGGAAAATGCGTTCCTTATCGGGATGAAAGGTATCAAAGCTTAGTTCGTAACTGGCGATGACGTAAATACAAACACAGGCACATATCCCCAATGAAAGCCCGAGGAGATTAATGGAGGTATAAACTTTATTGCGCCAAAGGATGCGCCAGGCGGTTTTAAAATAGTTTTTAAACATTTCGATCGCTTTAAGTGAACGGCCTAAAAGGAATAGTTTAAATGACGATTAAATTTAATGCCAATATTTAATTTATTGAATATCAGCAACCTGCAACTAAAACAAATTTTGTATTGTACCGAAAACGAACAAAAGGCGTCCGCTTACGTATCAATAAAATACGCCCTATTTAATAACTGCGGGGAGTATATAGCTGTTCATTAAACGGTCAACCTGCGGATGTGCATAGGGCATATTGTAAGCCGTTGCGGTAATAACAATAACCAGCGGCTGGTCCTTAAAAATATAGACCTTGCTGCCGCCGTTTCCGGCGCAGTACCAGGTCTCATAAGCTTTGGCGTTTATAGTGTAGGTTTTATCCCAGAACAGGTATCCGTAATATTCATTTGGTCTTCCCGCTAATGGCAGCTGCTTGCTGAGTGATTGGGTTACCCATTGGGCTGGGATCAACTGTTTTCCGTTCCATGAGCCACCGTTTTTATAAAGCTGACCGAATTTCGCATTATCCAGCGCGGACATTTGCAGCCCGCCGGCTGTATTAACTACTTTTTGCGGCGTATATTCCCACTGGTATTTGGTTATGCCCATCGGTTTAAAAAGGCTTTGATCGGCGAATTTCTCAAGGCCTCCGGGAATCGACTTGTTTAGGATGTCGCCCAGCAAAATCACTCCTGCAGTAAAGTAATCCCATTGCTTACCGTTGACTTTGGCGCTGTCCATCGGCAGGTCCAGCGCAAACTTTACCCAGTTGTCGGTCGGGTACATATTTTCCTCGTTGCCCGGTGAATCCTGGTCCTGGTCGGAGCCGTTAAAAGCCGAACTCATGGTCAACAAGTCGCTGATCTTCACGCTATCCTTTTTACCGGAGTAGTTAGCATAAGTTTTCAGGCTGTAAAAGTCTTTCAGTGTCTGGTACTCGCTTTTTATGTAACCATCTTTAACGGCTATCCCCATCAGGGCCGAGGTATAGGATTTGCTCGCCGAGCGGGTATCATGCAAAGTTGCGCGATGAGCACTGTTAAAATATTCCTCCAGTAAAAGCCGGCCATTTTTAATGACTACAATACTCGTAATTTTCTTAAAATCGTGGTGAAGTATCTCCCGGTTCATTTGTTTGATGAGTGCCTGGTCGTATTTTTCATTCGACACCGGCCAGCCGCTACCCGCAGCGATGGGCTGTACGGCGGTCTGCGCCTCTGTAACCGTGGGCTTAATGATGTTGAGTTTCACGTGCGCGGATGCGATGAGCCGGCCGGTGACTACCGAATCTAACCGGAGGTATGGCCGCATTTCTATCCTGAAATCATGCTTCCCTTCTGTTAGCGCCGCCTCGCCCCCGCCCCTGAGGGTGAACCGCATCCACAGAAATCGCCCCCACGAGTCTTCATTCGTATTGGAAACCAAAGGGACCCGAAAGCTTGTCCGCGTGCTCTTTTGCTCCGGCGTTCCGGCCCCTGTATTCAGGTTTTCAGTATACACTAACTTACCATCCACATAAAAAACAAACTGAAAGTTACCATTCCTGGCCAGCCCGTCCATGCCCATTGCCGGAGCCAAGGGCTGCAAATAAGCAGTCAGCGGTTTTTCCATTTTTACCTGCATATCAAAAGCGGTAGTATCTGTTATGTCCGTTTTACTTAGCGTAATCGTATCCCTGGTTTGGCCTAAAGATCGCAGAGTGTATAATAATAAAATAAGGGTGTATATTTTTTTCATGCAGTAAAGTTAAACAGGCAAAGTTCGATAAAATAGAACAGGATTAACATGCGAACAACTTGCGATACGAGGAAGGAGTGGTACCAAAAACGGATCTGAAACAACGGATAAAGTGGCTCTGGTCCGAAAAACCGCAGCTTAAGGCAATTTCTGTTAACGACAATTCAGCATCCGGCAATAGCTTCATCGAACGTTCAACCTTCAATTTCCTCAAATATTCGCCCAGCGTACAGTCAAAGTATTTCGCGAACATCCTGGATATATGTACCGGGTGCAGTCCTAATTCTTTTGATAAATAATCGAGTGATATATTTTTCTCTTCAGAAAGGATTTCCTTTAAACGCGGCACCCATTGGGGTTTGGATTCACTATTGTCAAACGACCGCAGCAATAAATCTTCAATTGACAATCTGCTGAAACTGTCATTCAGCTTCATCTCCCGAAATAATTTGTACAATGTAACTTTCACCCCGGGATCAGTAATATGCAGGCTGCCTTCAGGACTCCTTATATCAAACCGACTGAACCAGGCCGGGTCCACTTCTATATGAAAACCACGCGTGAACACATCAGGTTTGATATTGTAATGGGGCTCCTGGTGATGATGGTACAGTAAACTGCCCGGCGAACAATGAAACACGCCCTGGCGGTTACCTTCCAGCACTGCTCCCTGCAAAATGAAGGTAAAATAGGCATGTTCATGATAATGCCAGTCGACATGCGAATGGGTATAAACGGTATCAGTCAGCGTCAAGCCATCCACCTTTAAAGTTTGATCCGTGTTACCAAAAAACTCACCCGTTTTCAGTTGCCTCATAAGCATTAGATAGCTCCCGGTTCGAATACGTTACAAAAGGCGAATGTTTTTGCCTAAGGTCGGAGCTATCCCGGCGCCCATACAGTCTCCAAAACAAAAAACGCCCCTCAATTTCTTGAGAGGCGAAAAAAAATGGCTAAATGATCCACAACCCTCAATTCTGGCAATTGACAGCCCCTCCAAACTGCCTAATAAATATTCGAAGGCAGTTGATTGGGAGAAACACCATACTTCTTTTTGAAAACAAACGAAAAATGGGACAGGTCTTCAAAACCTACTTCGAGATAGACTTCCGATGGTTTTTTCTTTTTTTCAGCCAGGTGGTAGTAGGCCAGTTCAAGTCGTTTATTTGTTAACCACTTTTGAGGGGTTGTATTAAAAAGTTTTTTGAAATCCCTGTTAAAGGTTGATAGACTGCGGCCGGTTAAGTAACCTAATTTTTCTAATGACATATTGAACATAAAATTCCGCTGCATAAAATTAACCAGGTCAATTTTACCGGGAGCGTCAAAATTTGCTAAAACATTGTCTACTCCCGGATCTATTACCCTGAGGATATTTATCGCTTCTTCAATTTTTAATGAGGCTATACTTTCAGGAAACGCTCCTTCGACATTGAAATAGGGTATCAACGAAGCTAAACAACTTTCCAACAGCGGATGGTTGCTGAAAGTGTATATTTTCCGTTCCGGCAGCCTGTTTTTTCTTACCTCTATCTTTTCATAAAACTTCTTCAAACGCTCGGTAGATAAATGCATAACCACTGTTTTATGCGGCAACCCATTTTTGGGATAATTGATGATCGTCGCCAGTTCATTTCTTGGGATCAGGAAAATATCACCCGTTTTAAAATTAAACGTTGCCTCAGCCTGTATAATTTTTGTTTCTCCAGAAATGAACCAAACCAGCATGTGGTCATCAAACATCAAGTCGGACTTGAACAACCTATCCTCATAGCTGGAAAGTTTGATGTCTTTGGTTAAGTATTTGGATATGTGTTCCATCAGCATAAAGTTATTTATTTCCCGCGGAATCCTTAGCGAAATTACCCTGTGGTATACGCAGGATTTCCTATTTCACCACAAACGCAATCCCTGTCATCTCCTCGCTCAGGTGCCAAAGCTTTTTCGCATTGTTTTCGTCCAACGAGTAAGGTTGCACACCACGCGTACCCAGACCATTATCCTCGCCGAAATTCCCATAGTCTAATTCTGCTATATCCCCATCCTCACAATACACACCGCCAATTTGATTAAGTAGCGGGCTGGTAGCACACCAAACCGTAGTGGCGGCGCCCTGTGGAATGGTTTTAAGGCCTGCTAGGACTTCCGGACGGATATTGCCATGTTCATCAAAAAAACCCATCTGTATAAATAAGTTTTTGTCTGCATTGCGGGCTAGTTCCGTTCCGTGGATAGAGCCCGGATGTAATGAATATGCTCTCACATTAAATGCTTTAGCCCTGGTATCGAGCTCAAGGGCAAACAGGTTACTGGCTGTTTTTGATTGTCCATAGGCCTGGAGTGTTTCATATTCCCGATGCTCAAAGTTGGGATCATCGAAATTGAAAGGCGCCATCTGGTGGCCGTAAGAGGACACATTGACAACTCTGGCGCCCTTTGCTTTTTTAAGTGCGGGCCATAATCTGGCAACAAGCTGAAATTGTCCCAGGTAATTTGTTACCAATTGCGATTCGATGCCACGGCTATCTCTTTGCAAGGGTACCCACATGATACCCGCATTGTTAATCAGGATATGTAAAGGCCTGTTTGATGCCAGGAATTTCGTTGCAAAAGCATCAATGGATGCAGGATCTATCAGGTCCATCAGTTCCAGCTCGACATTTGGAATTCCCTCAAGATTCTTTTTTGCTTTTTCAATATCTCTCGCCGCAACTATAACAGTTGCTCCGGCAACTGCAAGTACTTTGGTGGTCTCCAGGCCAATGCCGGCATTACCACCCGTTACGATCACGTTTTTACCGGCAAGGTTAATACCTTTAATTACGTCACTTGCAGTTGAGGTGGCGTTAAAACCTGAACCTATTGGGTATTGTAACGCGCCTTGATAATTGTTCTTTTCCATTTTGATTATTGATTAAATATTATAGGACAAATTTAGGCGGATGCCGAAGGGCGGATTTTGTTTAGCGTGTCAATTAACTTTGTTTTCCGTGTCAGTTTATTTATTGAACGTTGCAAGGGAAAAGAGCAAATGCAAGCAGTTGGAGTTGTTCACTTGGCCCGGGGACGCGGTATTCAGCAGGGTAACGACAAAAGGCTTTGCGGGGACAAAAGTAGCCGAGGATAGCCCAGGGTCCCCGAAACAAAAAACGCCCCTCAATTTCTTGAGAGGCGAAAAAAAAATGGGTAAATGATGGGGCTCGAACCCACGACCCTCGGTACCACAAACCGATGCTCTAACCAACTGAGCTACATCTACCGTGTTGGGATTGCAAAAATAGAAATCTTAGCTTGATTTGCAAAGTCTTTTTTTGTTTATTCAGGAATTACAAAGTTGTAAGGCTGGAAAGTTGAAATGTTAGCATCTAAAGCACGTGATTTTTAAAACGTTCCAACCTTACAACTTTTCAACCTACTCAACCCAATCAACCTAATCAACTTACGCAACCAACACCTAAAATTACAATCGCCTTACCCTAACATCCTCGCTGATTGAGTAGTTTTGTAGTATGACAGAGCAATTGGTAGAATTAAACGTGACAGGGATGCATTGCAACAATTGCGCCTTGTCGGTCCATAAACTTTTAGAAAAAAAGGGCTTAAAAAATATACTGGTGGATTTCGCGGGCGAGGAAGTAAAATTCAGCAACAGCGATCCGGCAGAATTGCCCGCCATTATAAAAGATATTGAGGGTTTAGGTTATAAAGTGGTGGATGACCCTGCCCTGCAGGTAACACCGTTTTACGAAAAGGTGGAAAATAAATTCCTTTTCTGCGCTATACTAACGGCCCCGCTCCTGCTGCATATGCTTTTGCCCTGGCATTTTTTGCATCAGCCCATTGTGCAGTTGCTGCTGTGTTTGCCTGTTTTTGCGGTTGGGTGCCTGCACTTTGGCAAAAGCGCCATCAATTCCATAAAAGGCGGCGTGCCCAATATGGATGTGCTGATATTTGTGGGTTCCACCGCTGCATTCATCTATAGCCTGGTAGGCACCGTTGAAAACCTGGGCGAGAAATACCAGTTTTACGAAACCTGTGCCACTATTATTACGCTGGTTTTGCTGGGGAACGTATTGGAGAAACGGTCGGTAACACAAACCACCTCGGCGGTAAAGGACCTGGTAAAAATTCAACAGGTGAATGCCAACCGGATGGTTAATGGCAGCATCGAGGTGATCAGCGCGCGGGATGTTCGCCCAGGCGATACATTGCTGGTTAACCAGGGTGATAAAATACCAGTGGATGGTGAAGTACTGTCGGGCAGCGCCTCGGTAAACGAAGCCATGCTCACCGGCGAAAGTATGCCCGTTGAAAAAGAAAAATACGACCGGCTGATAGGCGGCACTATTGTGGAGCATGGCAACATCACCATGCTGGCTACCAAAGTGGGCTCAAATACCGTGTTGGCGCAGATCATCGAACTGATGAAAAAAGCGCAGGCTGCCAAACCACCAGTGCAAAAACTGGGCGACCAGGTAGCCGCCATATTTGTGCCGGCAGTTATTGTTATATCATTATTAACCTTTACCCTTACTTTTTATGCTGCACATGCGGGTATGCAGGTTTCGCTGATGAACGCCATCGCGGTGCTGGTCATTTCGTGCCCTTGCGCCATGGGACTGGCTACGCCAACAGCGGTTATGGTTGGCCTCGGCAGAGCCGCTAAAAACGGCATCCTGATCAAAGGCGGCGATACCATTGAAGCGGTTGCCAATACTAAATACGTTGTTTTTGACAAAACCGGTACCCTTACCACCGGCAAATTCAGCGTAAACGATATAAAAGCCACCAAAGGAACAAGTATTGAACAGATAAGGGGTATTGTTACCGCGATTGAAGAACGATCGAACCACCCGATTGCTAAATCGCTGGTTGATGAGCTGGCCAAGCTGCCTAAAGAGCGGCTGATCCTAAAATCAGTTAAAGAAGAAAAAGGCTTGGGAATGCGCGCCGAGGATGTGGAAGGGAACCATTATTTCCTCGGATCGGCCAAGCAGGGTCTGGAAGATGGCTATAATTTATCACTCTATAAAAATCAAAAACTACTGGCGCAAATAGCCATTGATGACCAAATAAAACCGGAGGCCGCAAACCTTATCGCACAGCTTAAAAAAATGCATATTATTCCTGTGCTATTAAGCGGCGACAAGGAAAGCCGATGCCAAAAAGTGGCCCGCCAGATTGGGATTGATGAAATACATTCCGAAAAACTACCCGACGAAAAACTTACTGTTATTGATATTTACCGGCAAAAAGGCAAAACCGTTATGATTGGCGATGGCATTAACGATGCGCCCGCACTTACCAAAGCCGATGTTGGCGTATCCATGAATGATGCTAGCCAGGTAGCCATACAATCGGCCAGGGTGGTATTGTTAAATACCGACCTGATTTCGGTTGTAAAGTTTTTGCAAATTAGCCGCCACACACTCATCACCATAAAACAAAACCTTTTTTGGGCGTTCGCCTATAACATCATAGCGATACCCATAGCCGCCCTCGGCTTTTTAAACCCAATGGTTGGCGCATTTGCCATGGCATTTTCGGACGTAGTGGTTATTGGCAATTCGTTACGGTTGAAGGGGAAGAAGATTGGTTAGTCGATGGTTGATGGATGGGGGTTCATAGTTCATGGATCATAGTTCATAGCCGGAAGTTTGGGTGTTAACATTTATTGATGTGGATAGATTGTGGCAAAATGTGTGAGCAAAATAAACTCAACTTTGTATGTTTGTCCTTGGTTCCGGTAGTATTTGAACCTGCCATGAACTATGAACTATCATCTATGAACTACCCCACATGATCGAAATTTTTACAGACGGCGCATCGAGCGGCAACCCGGGACCGGGGGGATACGGCGTGATATTGCGCTCGGGCAAACATTATAAAGAATTATCCGAGGGGTTTCGCAAAACCACCAATAACCGCATGGAGCTACTTGCGGTAATAAAGGGACTAGAAGCCCTGAAAACGGCTGGCCACGATGTCACCATCTACTCCGACTCAAAATATGTTATCGATGCTATTGAAAAGCGCTGGGTTTATGGCTGGCTACAAAAAGGCTTTGCCGGTAAAAAAAACAAGGACCTTTGGCTGCGCTACCTTGAGATCAGCAAAATCCACAAGATAAAATTCGTATGGGTGCGCGGCCATGCCGGTCATCCCGAAAACGAGCGCTGCGACCAATTGGCCGTTGCCGCCGGTAAGCAGAAAAATCTCCTCATTGATTCTGTTTTTGAAGTAGAGGCGGCGAAAGTTAATCTGTTGTAAGGTTGAAAAGTTGGAAGGTTGTAAGGTTAATCTATCGATTTGAAACATTTCAACTTTACAACTTTCAAACATTACAACCTTACAACAACAAAAAACTCACTGCAACACCACTTCTCCTTCGAAAGTCTTCTTAGTCATTTGCGGCGAAAAACAGGCCATCATTTCCTCGGCTTTCTTCACCATATTTTCGGAACCTATAAATATGGCCGAACGTTGGTGCAGGTGTGTTACATCGAGCTCCAAAATGCGGCTGTAGCCATTACTGGCAATGCCGCCGGCCTGCTCAATAATAAAGGCCATGGGGTTACATTCGTACACCAGGCGCAGTTTGCCGTTTGGCGCGCCCGCAGTTACGGGGTAAATAAAGATGCCTCCTTTGATTAAATTACGATGCAGGTCGGCTACCATGGAACCTATATACCTTGAAGTATAGGGGCGACGGGTTTTAGCATCCTCCACCTGGCAATATTTGATATATTTTTTCACCCCGTCTGGAAAATGGACGTAATTGCCCTCGTTAATGGAATAAATAACCCCATCCTGCGGGATTTTCATATCCGGGTGCGACAGGCAAAACTCGCCGATGGAGGGATCTAAAGTAAAACCGTTAACGCCCTTGCCCGTAGTATAAACCAGCATAGTTGATGAGCCGTAAATAACGTACCCGGCCGCAACCTGTTCGGTTCCGCGCTGCAACACATCTTCAATAGTTGCCTTCCCCGTGGTTGATTTGCGGCGGTAGATGGAAAATATAGTGCCCACAGCAACATTCACATCAATATTGGACGATCCGTCCAGCGGGTCCATCGCTACAATGTATTTGGCGTCTTTTGAAACTTCGGATTCGATGGGGATATATTCATCGCTTTCCTCGGACGCGACAATGCAGCATTCGCCGCCATGTTTTAAGGCTGATATAAATTGCTCGTTGGCATAAACATCCAATTTCTTCTGGCCTTCGCCCTGTATATTGGTGGTTCCGGCTTCGCCCAAAATATCGGCCAGGCCAGCCTTGTTTACCTCGCGGTTTACAATTTTAGCGGCGATGCCAATGTCGCGCAGCAGCCTTGATAATTCGCCTTTGGCGTAGGGGAAATCGGCCTGCTTTTCCAGGATAAACTGGCCCAGTGTTTTTGTTATAAGCATAGTACTTAGTGTATTTTATACGGTCTATTTTTGCAATTCAATAAGGTCTAAGTTATGTATTTTTTCCTCAGAAACGCAAAATCTAACCAAAGTACGTACTTTATGCCAGCCCTGTTTTCCGGCTGCACCGGGGTTTATATGTAAACAATTTATCTTTTTATCGAAAATAACCTTTAAAATATGCGAGTGGCCGCAGATAAACAGCTGCGGAGGCTTAGTGTATATTTCACGCTTAATCAACGGACTGTACCTGTCGGGATAACCGCCAATATGGGTGATCCAGACATCAACTTTTTCGCAATTAAACCGCAGGTTTTCGGGCATAACATTCCGGATATCCGGGCCATCGATATTGCCATAAACACCTTTAAGTGGTTTAAAGGCCTGCAGCTTTTCAATCACCTCCAAACTGCCAAAATCGCCGGCATGCCAGATCTCGTCGCAACTTTCAAAATGTTTAAAAACTGCATCGTCAAGAAAGCTGTGGGTATCGGAAAGGAGGCCTATTCTCGTCATTTAAACAAATTTGAATATTAACAAAAATAAATAAACGATTGCAGCTCCGCCGGAAACATATGCGCTGGTTCGGTATCTTTTTTTGATATTCAAAAACAATGCTATTTTAAGCACAACCAAATATACCAGTGCCAAAATGATAAAAGACCATGCAAAACGATTATCCCCGGGCTCAGCCAGGCCAGAACTGTTAAAAAAATCGTAATCATTATACCATTGGATAGCCGCCAGGGCCGATCTGAAAAAAGGAACAGCAAGTAAAAAATTCAAAAAAAATGAGGTAAACTTCATATAAAAAGCAACAAAGTAAGGCTGCAGCGGTTTTTTGCATCCGGCCGAATAAATACCTGCTGCATGGTAAATACCTGCATTTTAACTTACCCTACTAACCAGCATGGTGCAGAAATGGAATTAACAAAGTAGTAAGCAAATTTGCGGTATAGAACAAGATGAAGGAAATAATAAGCGTACCGCACATTATGCTGTTTTCCAGGTATTTTTGCTTCATATTTAAAACCAGCGCGATGACGAAAAAAACCAAATATATTAATATTGATGTTGCTTCGCGAAAGACGGTTTGGTACAAAAACTGGTGACTCAACAACTTGCGTTCCATGTAGTAAATTTGAATTGCCGAAAGCAGGATACCGCCAACGGGGATGATTAATAAAATGGTTGCCACAATTGATAAGTTTCTCATATTAAAAAGCTAAAAAGTAAGGCTGAAGCAAATTCCGATACACTTCCGAATATACGCCCTTTGATTCGTAAATCGTTATCTCGCCTTCCACAAAAGAAGTATAAATTGCTGAAAGGCTTATAATCATACGGTGCGGCGCCAATCCAGCGTAGGAGCGAATCAAAATCCTTTGCGGTTGATAAAGACAATTTTCCTCGGCGTATTCGCCGATTATTTCTTCCAAATTTACCGGGAGCACCAGCCAGCAGACCCCGGCAGGACTAAGATGAGCCGTAACGTTCCCTATCAATCGTTTAAAAAAGTCAATATCTGTATGTTTGGCAAGGTTTGTCTTGATGCCAGGCGACTTTAGTGAATCGATATAAAAAGGTGGATTAGACACTATAAGATCGTACTTTTTATCCGGATTTTTTTCAAAATACTGTTCGAATCCAGTGGAAAAAACCTGCAAACGATCGGCAAATGGCGAATCACTAAAGTTCCTTCCAGCTGTCCGCGCAGCATCAGCATCTATTTCAACCGCATCAATCATTGCACCTGTAAACCGCTGCGCCAGCATTAACGCAATAACCCCGGTGCCGGTTCCAATGTCCAAAATAAATTCAGGGTTATCCGCTTCTGCCATCGATCCAAGCAAAACACCATCGGTATTTATCTTCATTGCACACCCAGTTTGATCGACGGTAAATTGTTTAAAACGGAACATACGGGATTTACGGATTACGATTTCAGATTTACGATTTATCTCTTCAATAATTATCTAATGAACTATTAAACCAATATCAACAGACCTCCACGAATAACAACAACCAGTTTTCCGCGGTTTCATTGCGATGCCGGGTTAGTCTTTACAAACTTCCTTTCTTCATCTCGTTTACTGCGTAGGTTGCAGCCCGTGCAGTTAAGGCCATATAAAGTATTGATGGACTTTGGTTACCCGTACTGGTCATGCAGGCGCCATCGGTAACAAAAACATTTTTACAATGATGCAGTTGGTTCCACTCGTTCAATAACGATGTAGCAGGATCTTTCCCCATGCGGCATCCGCCCATTTCGTGGATATCCAGGCCCGGGGCCTGTTTGTTTTCGTAGGTAGATACATTTTTTACGCCGGCTTTTTCCAGCATTTCCTTGCTCTGGGTTAAAAAATCTTTTACCATCCGTTCGTCATTATCATCATACTCAACCGAGGTGATTAACAGCGGTATCCCCCATTGGTCTTTCTGATCTTTGCTCAGCCGCACATGGTTGGTTATTTTGGGCACGGTTTCGCCCTGCATGTACATATACACCTTCCAGCCGCCGGGTTCGGTGAGCGAGTCTTTGTAGTCGGCGCCTGCCTGGCCCTGGTCAGTTTCAGCGGGATGCTGATCGCGGAATGCGCCCATAAATGTCGTAAATCCGCCAAAATAATCGGTTTCCTGTTTATGCAAATTGCGGTAGTTAGCAAGGATAAGTTCGGTCGGGTTGCGGCCATAATAGTATCTGTCTAAAAACCCGTCCATTTCCCCGCCTACCGAAGCTCTATAGTTTTGGAAGGCGACATATTTCCCCAGCAGGCCACTATCATTACCCAGTCCATTAGGGAAACGGTTGGAGGTAGAGTTAAGCAGCACCAGGTTACTGTTTAATGCCGATGCATTTAAAAATACAACGCGGGCAAAATAATCGGTAACTTCCTTGGTGTTGGTGTCAATCACCCTTACCCCACTCGCTTTACCCAGTTTTTCATCGTAAATAATGGAATGCACCACCGAAAAAGGTCGAATCGTTAAATTGCCGGTCTTTTTAGCCCATGGCAGGGTTGAACTATTGGAACTGAAATACCCACCAAACGGGCAGCCACGCATACACAGGTTACGCGCCTGGCATTGCACACGGCCCTGATCCAAGTGTATTTGATTAGGCTTGGTTAAGTGTGCCCAACGGGCGTGTACCAGGTGCCTGTCCTTATAATTTTCGCTTATTTTTTTGCTGATGACCGCCTGCACATCATTCATATCAAAAGGCGGCAAAAACTCGCCATCGGGCATCGATTCCAATCCATCCTTATTACCGCACACGCCGATGAATTTCTCCACGTGTGAGTACCACGGCGCCACATCGCTATAGCCTATCGGCCAGGCTATACCATAACCAAAGCGTTCGGGATTGGTAAATTCAAATTCACTCCAACGCTGGCAGGCTCTGCCCCAGGTAAGCGATTTACCACCCACCTGGTATCCGCGTATCCAGTCAAATGGCTTTTCCTGTATATAGGGATGATCTTTATCCTTTACAAAAAAATGTGCGTTATCCTCACCATAGCCTGCCGCTTTGCTGATCAGTGGGTTTTCCTTTAGCATTTCTGTAGGCATGCGTCCCCGGTGTTTGAAATCCCAGGGCGGCATATTGGCGGTTGGGTAATCCTTAACATGCTCTACATTCCGGCCGCGCTCCAGCACCAGCGTTTTTAAACCCTGCTCGCACAGCTCCTTGGCAGCCCAGCCGCCGCTGATCCCCGACCCTATAACAATTGCATCAAAAGTATTTTTCTCAGTTCCTTTGGACATAGCTAATTCCCGAAAGTGTTATAAATTGGTTTTGTAAATATAAGGGATGATTGTATTTGCAGGGACGAGATTCCCAATAAAAAGCAACCAGTCTTTAAAAAGCGGTCACTGCTGGCTACACTTCATACAACTCAATAGGCAATCCATCAGGATCAGCTAAAAAAGTAAAGCGCTTGCCGGTAAATTCATCTATTCTTATCGATTCAGTAATTACGCCATGCTTGTTTACTTCGGCTATGGCCTCTTCAACATCATCCACCTCAAAAGCCAGGTGACGTAATCCTGCAGCTTCGGGCCGGGATGGCCGCGCAGGGGGATCAGGAAACGAAAAAAGCTCGATCTGATATTGGTTCCCCACTTCCAGGTCGAGCTTGTATGATTGTCTTGCGTCACGATAAACTTCGCGAACTATTTTCAAACCGAGTATCTCGCTGTAAAAATGTTTCGACTTTTCATAGTCGGAACATATAATGGCGATATGATGTACCCGGTTAAGTTTAAGCATGCTGGGGAACAGCGATTTCTACCTCAGTTATAAAATATTCATCCGCGATTTCACCCTCTTTAAACACACCATCCGAAATATGCTGAGTAATTCCTTTCGCTTTTGGAATATCTTCGCCATCATTTACTAACGCGTCAAGATGGAATTGCAAAGCTTCCTTGATCTGTGATACCGTTTCTTCTACTGTTTTACCAGTTGCTACACACCCCCAAACATCCGGCGAAAATGCCGAAAAATTATTCTTCGCTTTTTCAATGACTACCAAATATTTTTCCATTACTCAAATTTAACAATAATTAAGTAGTGTAGAAATTAATTTAGACCTGCTTGCTTCAAAATACTCTTTTGGGTTCCCTTGTCTATATCATCACTAAATTTTCCCGCAACCGTCACCGTTCCTTTTTTAGTCGGATGTTTATATTGTCTATGACTACCGGTTTGTCGTGAATAATACCAACCATCGTCTTCAATAATTTTGATGATTTCTTTTATCTTCACTTTACCAGCATTACGCGCCTAATATTTCGTGCAGCACGTTATCATAAACCATTTTTATATCGGTGATATGCCCGAATGATTCTTCGTCGATTGCTAAAGTGCCGTTGGTTACGGTGCCTAATAAGCTAAAATCAACCTCGCTGGTGGCCATTAGCTCAATAAAACGCTCTTCATCCTCAGGCGAAACGCTTACTGCCACCCTGCCCTGTGCCTCACCAAAAAGGAAGGCATCTTTGCGGATATCGCTATCGCTTTCAATCTCGAAACCTAAGCCGTTTGGCAATGCCGATTCAACTAAAGTGATATATAAACCGCCGTCCGAAACATCATGTGCGGATTGTATGATCTTGTGTTTAATCAATTGCTTTAACACCTGGTGCATATCGTACTCCTTATCTATATCAAAATAAGGTGCAGGCGCGGCCAGTATTTTATGCCACGATGCCAGGTACTGCGACGAAGCAATATCATTAACCGATTCGCCCACCAGGTAAATTAAATCGCCGGGATTTTTAAAATCAGATGTCATCAGGTTTGTTAAATCATCCATTACACCCAGCATGCCAATAGTTGGTGTCGGGAATACGGGGCCTTCGTCCGATGATTGGTTATAAAAGCTCACGTTACCCCCGGTAACAGGCGTTTCAAACTTGCGGCAGGCTTCGCCCATACCTTTTATGGCGCCTACAAACTGCCAGTAAACTTCGGGTTTGTAGGGATTGCCAAAATTAAGGCAATTGGTTATGGCAACAGGTTCGCCTCCTGCACAGGTAATGTTGCGGGCAGCTTCGGCTACGGCAATGGAACATCCTTTTTGCGGATCGGCGTAAACATAGCGCGAGTTACAATCCACCGTTATCACAATAGCCTTGTCGGTATCTTTAACCGCTACAACTGCCGCATCGCTGGGGCGATTAGTGGTCATGGTTGATGTACCGATCATAGAATCATACTGATCAGTCACCCAGCGTTTTGATGCTATGTTTGGATGGCTTATCAAATGCTCGGCAACAGCGAGCAAATCAGCTGGTTCTTCCACGCTTTCAATTTTAAAAGCCTGGTTAATGGCGTAATATGCCGGTTCGCGGTATTCTCGCTCATATATCGGCGCACCGCCACCTAATACAAGGTCATCGGCAGGCACATCGGCAACCAACTCGCCTTTCATATAATATTCCAGTCGTTGTGTATCGGTAACTTCGCCAATTACGGCGCAATTTAAATCCCATTTATCAAAAACAGCCTCAACTTCGGCTTCGCGGCCTTTATGAACCACAATCAGCATACGCTCCTGCGATTCTGACAGCAGAATTTCAAAAGGCTTCATGTTTTCCTGGCGGGTAGGTACTTTATCCAGGTATATTTTCATACCATGCTCGCCTTTTGCCGACATCTCCGAGTTGGAGCAGATAATACCGGCAGCGCCCATATCCTGCATACCTACAACGGCGCCGGTTTTTATGACTTCAAGCGTAGCTTCCAGCAGTAATTTTTCCTGGAAAGGGTCGCCAACCTGCACCGCAGGTAAATCATTAACCGAATCTTCGGTAATATCTTTTGACGCAAAAGCGGCACCGTGGATCCCATCTTTACCCGTAGCCGAGCCAACTATATAAACCGGGTTGCCAACGCCGTACGAGGTTGCCGAAACAGTTTCTCCTGCTTTTACTATCCCTGCCGAAAAAGCATTCACCAGCGGGTTTATATTATAGCATTCGTCAAAAAACAATTCGCCGCCCACGGTAGGGATGCCAAAGGCGTTACCATAGTGGCTGATGCCTTTTACAACCCCTTTAATGAGCCACTTTGTTTTATCGAGTGCTAAATCGCCAAAACGCAGCGAGTTTAGCTGTGCAATGGGGCGTGCGCCCATGGTAAAAATATCGCGGTTAATACCGCCTACGCCGGTCGCAGCGCCCTGGTAAGGTTCCAGCGCCGAAGGGTGGTTATGCGATTCGATTTTAAAAGCGCAGCCTACGCCGCCGCCTAAATCAACAAGGCCCGCATTTTCTTCGCCGGCTTTGGCCAGCATACGCGGACCATCCTTAGGCAAAGTTTTCAGCCAGGTAATGGAGTTTTTGTATGAGCAGTGTTCGCTCCACATTACCGAGAAGATGGATAGCTCGGTGAAGTTAGGCACACGCCCTAATATTTCTTTTATTCGGTCAAATTCTTCGGGTAATAATCCAAGATCTTTGGCGGTCTCAACGGTGGTTAATTCCAGGTGCTCCAATGTATATATTGTTTGTTGAAAGGATGCGCAAAATTAGGCAAAAGTGTTGGAAGCTGAAAGGTTTATTTAGAGATTGGTTCCGGATATGCAAATGCGCGGATGTGCAGGTATGCAGATGTTTGGATGTGCGTAAACGCGATGATATGCTGATGTGAATGTAATACAGTTTTACGGCGACCGGCCATAAAATATGGCAGTTGCATAGCCAAAAACCGTTTTGTTCATTTTTTTTGACACAGATGAATTTTTTGTAACCTATTAATCTTCAATCGATTGAAAACTAACCATTCAAATGTTCACGCGCGTGCAGGCTTGGGCAATTTAACTTACCATCTCATTATCAGTTGTTTATATCATTTTGTTCACGTGTTCACGTTTTTTACATCACACGCTTTTTTGAATTGGTTTATTATCAGCTATTTACAGCATTCGACTATATTGAACAAGACTCAAAATGCTCCGACAACATTATTTTAATAGCACAAAAAAACCGGAGGTTCATTGCCCCCGGCCAGTGCATTAAATGATAAAGGTTTATGGGTGTGTGCTTAGTTTTATAGTTTAATTTTATTCAATTGCTGTCTCCCGTATATTGAAAACTGATCGGGATTTCAAATTTTACCCGTACCGGCTGCCCGTTTTGGATCCCCGGTTTCCAGGCTTTGGCCAGTTTTAGTACCCGCAGGGCCTCTTCATCAAATCCGTTACCTGCCGGCCGTTCGACCGTGATGTTCGACAAGGTGCCATCTTTCTCAATAATAAACCCAACAATAACACGGCCGCTTACCTTCATATCCTGTGCCTCGGGTGGAAACCGCAAATTTCTGCTTAAAAATTTGGACCAGGCTTTGTCTCCCCCGATTGGTTCCGGCATCGACTCGAGCCCAATCCTGGAGTAAACTTTTTTATCATCCACCGGGGCATCGCCCGTGCCGCTAACCGGAGCGACAACGGGCAATACGTTCGTGGTGTTCTCTTTACCATCGGTTGTTGTTTGCCCGACTGCGCCCGAAATTTTTGTCACATCCGGTGGTGGCGTTGTCGCCAGCGGATCGACAACAACCACCGGTGGCAAATTCGCCGTCGTTTTCGGCGGCTCGACAGGCTTTGGCAATTCAGGCATCTTTTTAGGCGGTGCTGTTATCTGCTTAATGGGCGTTATGATGACAGGAACCCTCGGCTCGCTGATCACCTGTACGGGCGGAGTTTTTTGATGCGGTGTAAAAATAATACCCGTAGCACACAACGCGCCAATACTTAAAAAGGTAATGCTCATGGCCATTATCATATTGCCCGCATAGCGCTGGCGCAGGTCATAAGCGCCATATGCCTTGTTGCGGTTGTCGAAAACAAGCTCGAGCCACTCGGACTTGTACAAATCAAAATTTGAGATAAGCATATTGATTGAGGGTTAAGGTGTTTATTTTTAGTCCTTAGTCACGAGCCTTTAGTCCAGAGTCGGGAAAACTGGCTTTCGACTCAAGACTAAAGACTTTCTACTCAAGACTTAATTAGAATCGTTGCTATTTTGAAAATTGATGGGTATTACAAACTTAACCCGCACAGGCTGCCCGTTTTGCATCCCGGGTTTCCATGCCTTTGCCATTTTAAGTACCCGCATGGCCTCTTCGTCAAAACCGTTGCCTGCAGGCCTTTCAATGGTGATATTGGATAAACTGCCATCCTTTTCAATAACAAAGCCCACTATTACACGGCCGCTTGCTCCAGCCGACTGGGCCTCCTCAGGAAAGCGCAGGTTCCTGCTCAAAAATTTAGACCAGGCTTTTTCTCCGCCAATGGGTTCCGGCATCGATTGAAGGTCGAAGGTATTATGTATCGAGTTATCAACGGTTGGCACAGCCGGTGCTGGAGTAGTGCCTGTACCAGGCGTTACATCTATGGGTGTATTAGGACCACCTGGCTTTGCATCTATGGTTACAGGTCCAATTGCCGAAGTTTTTTCTGGCATCTTTACTTCTATCACTACTTTGTTATCAGGCGTTACAACCAAAGGAACAAATGCCGTGGTCTTAACAGCAGCAGGCGGCTTTACGGGTTCAATTGGTTTTGGCGGGGTTATCGGAGGTTTTACATCCGTGAGTTTAATGACATGGATAACTTCATCAGGTCGCAAATGATCCACTGCCACCGGTTTAGATTTTAAGATGATACTTGCGCCACAAAGCAGGCCGATACTTAAAAAGGTGATACTCATGGCCTTTACCATATTGCCGGCGTAGCGTTGCCGAAGGTCGTAGGCGCCGTAAGCCTTGTTACGGTCATCAAATACAAGTTCGAGCCACTCGGACTTGTACAAATCAAATTTTGAGATAAGCATGTCGATTGAAATTAAATTTTCATATTTAACGCAATCGAAATATTAAATATTGCGACTTTATTGCAACATTGTAACATTTAGCATTATTTCAAAACTATCCTCAAAATTTAAAAGATTATTATTTAAAGCCCTTCTTTTTTGGAAAACTCATAAACAAATGCAACATTGTTGTATTTGTTTACCACTTATCTGTAACCACCTTTTTAACCGGTTCTTCTTTTTTCTGCGCGGGGGACTTCAACATGTACAATTTTAGTTTATCTCCCCATTGTTTGCAAAAGGTTCCGGTCTCGTCGAGATAACCATCCAGGTCCTTTTTCTCCAGTTTTGTTATGGCGTTCTCAAGTGGTATATAAATGCCCGGTTGTGGTACAAAGTTGCCATAACGATCACGCTGATAGGGCGTAAATACAAAACTGGTCAGCCAAAACCTGTATTTCTGATCTTTAAACTCTATATGCAACTGGTAATTTATTTCGCCCTTTTCGTGCTTTAAAACCGATATGCCTCCATAGGTTAAAAATTTCCCTTCACCTTCAACACCCGCAGCATCGCTGGTTTTTACAGTAGCTTTGGGGAAGGCCGATTTTAAGAAGAACAAGCCCCGTTCGCGCAACGAATCGGCAGTCAGGCCAGGCATATTCACTACCTGGTAATAGATGTATTTATTATGCTCGTCAAATGACAGCAGATCCTGCTGCGCACAGGCGAATTTAGCGAACAACAAAAAAAGTAAACCTGTAAAAAATATTTTCATGCTATAAAGATAAAAGCCGTTCCCGAAATTACGGGAACGGCTTTTAAATATATTAAAATATTTTTTAACAATTAGAACGCATAAACAGCAGCCAGTACAAATTGGCTGGCGCTGCTGGTCAGGTTGCCACCGCCATCAGTAAACATGGTGTTTTTTGATGAGCTGTCAACACGAACTTCAGGGATCAGGGTAAG
>Ga0068855_100000155_pt1 | contig 86903 bp, 86 predicted proteins | sample KBSCornC52_FD_66592 | JGI IMG/M metagenome (GOLD analysis project Ga0068855, IMG submission 66592) | Corn rhizosphere microbial communities from Kellogg Biological Station, Michigan, USA - KBS Corn C5-2 | ecosystem: Host-associated > Plants > Roots > Rhizosphere > Soil ...
AGGTGGTGCATCCGGATACATCTTACGAAACTATTGAGAAAATGAGCGCACACGTGCAGGGTTTATTGCAAAAATTGGGTTTGCCATACCGTGTGTTGCGCTTGTGCGGTGGCGACATGGGCTTTGCATCGGCACTTACCTATGATATGGAAACCTGGAGTGCGGCACAACAACGCTGGCTGGAGGTTTCTTCCGTGTCCAACTTCGAGACCTTTCAAAGCAACCGATTAAAGCTTCGTTTCCGTAATGCCGATGGCAAAACACAACTTGCTCATACACTCAATGGCAGCGCGCTGGCATTGCCGCGTATTGTTGCAACGTTGCTGGAGAATAACCAAACAGAAACCGGAATAAAAATACCCGAAGTATTGGTGCCTTATACAAAATTTGATTGGATATCCTGAGTCTGAAGTCTTGAGTCTGAAGTCCAAAGTTATTTGGGTAAATTGTTAATCACGAGTCGAAACCAGACTCGTGACTTAAGACTCCCGACTTAAGACTCAATTACTAACGCTGGCTACCATTTTGATAATGGAGGCATCAATGATGGTGTTCACGGTATTTAATACCGATTTCCCTTTAGGTGCTTTCACGAGGTCTTCCTTGTATATAAAATGGTCGACACCGAGGACCTTCAACAGGCCGTCAACCTTGGTGTGCGGATCGGATTTGTAGCAAAAAATTTTAATCTTGTCGTAAAACTTATTGGCCTTAATACGGCGCAACGTTTTCTCCATATCCTTGCCCATAAAGTCGAAATCAAAAAGAACAAGGTCCGGTATTGAATCAAAGATTGCAGGGAAAATATGGTTGATGGAATTAACATGTTTTACGGAATTATAGCCGACTATCAGTTGCTCAGGAAAAATATCAGGCGCAACTAAAATAACTTTTTTAAGCCGTGTACCAATCATGCTAATCAATTAAGGAGCCTAAATATAAATGGTATAATTTAAATTGTCAAGTGCTTATTAATCAATCAGAAAGAAAATAAAAACTTAATATTAATTTAACTTTTATCGGCGTAAAAGACAAAAAAATAACAAACCACAATAATTTATTAATTAGTAATTTAATAATTATTTAAAAAGAGAAATCCGAAACACAAAACTACCAATTTGGCCTCGCGCAAGATTGTTAACAAATGCAATGTAACAGGATTGTTAAGTTTTGAAAATTCAAAATTCTTCGCGAAGCGCCAGTTTTTTTAACAAAATTGTAAAATATAAAACAGGAGGCTTGAAAAAGTATTCAAATCTGAGCCATAGTTTTCAACATTCCTATTTCACAATTTCGAAGGTTGCGTTGATCTGGAAACTTAATTTTATTTTTTTAAAATTAATATCAGCGTTGTCATTGTTGTCTCCTTTATTATAGAACGTTACACTATTTGCAGTCGCAGCAGTATTAAAATAGGCACTTAAATTGCTGTCCCCAATTTCGTTAATCTCAATTACATTGCCCAGTTTTTCGCCGATACTGGCTAACAGATATATCGCTTTGTTTTTGGCGGCCAGTAGAGCTTGTATCTTCAATTCACGTTTTAAATCAGTCATTTTTGAATAGTCATAACTGGCAATGCTTGTCGATTCAATCCCTTTGGGATCGACCTGGGATAAAATATCATTAATGTTTTTAAGGTCGTGAAAACGGATAGTGTATTGCTTGCTCAAAAAATCTTCATCCTTTTTCTTTCTGTCATTGTAGTTATAGCTGTAAAGATTTTGGATGGTAAAGTCCTCTGCGTTTATGCCTCCATTAGTTACCGCCTGTTGTAGTTGTTTCTCCAGTTCGCTAATCGTAACCTTTTTCCTGCCATCCACATATTCCTTTAATGAAACCGAAACATTTATAATGTCGGGTGTTACTTCCTGTTCTGCTACGCCGTTGACTTCAATTTTCCGTTGTATGGTTGCAGGTTGCGCCAAAATGCAGTTTGAAAGGGTAAAAAAGGCAGCAAGTAAAAATAATTTTTTCATAATGATTGGATTTAAGAGTTGAATATAGTATTGTTGATAGTTAAGGATTAACATTGCTGAGCGCCATGTCGGCACAATATAACTCAAAAACCAATGAACTATTATACCACCCAAGCGCTATTTTGGCTAGCCGGATGGAAAGGATGGCTTCCATAAAGAAAAAAAGTATTGTAGCAGCTAAAGTAAAATTGCTTGTCTGGGATAAGCAGGCGATAATTTGCTTTTTAACATGGTGATTTTTGTAATAAACAGTCCCGATAAAAAAGCTTTGATCCTTGCCCAACAGCTTTGCGGCTCCAGCGGCGTAACGTTTTGTTCCATCTCGTTTTGGAGCTGGTTAACGAGGCCGTTCTGTTCGTCCGGGCCATCCGTAAACATGTTTTCGCGGAAAACCTTTTCGCGTAACTCCGGGTCGCGGTTAACTATCTCGTCCAGTTCGGTGAGTTCTGCAAACGTTGCCTTCCCGCTTTGCTGTCTTCTTATCAATATATCAAAACGGTCCTGTATAAAGGTGCGTCGTTCAGGTTTTTTATGTTGGCTCATTTGGACCTCCTTGTGCTATTGCCAACATTAATCAAACTGTATGCCGTTGTTTTATTTTATTGATTTACAAATAATTATAATTTATTCAGGCTCTTCACTGCACTTTTTCGATACAATAACCGTTCGTTTCCGTTCAGGTTGGTATGGCTTAAGATATGGGCATTTTTGCTAAATTTGACCAAACTGACCAACATGAAGATAAAAAACACCATTCATTTGTTGATTGTTGCAGCAATGCTGATGGCAGGCTGTAAAAGCAACAAGCAAAACAATCCCATAACCGGCGACGAGATAAAAAGCCATATTGCCGTTTTGGCCGATGACTCGTTAATGGGCCGCAAGCCGTTTACCGCAGGCGAAACAAAGGCAATAGCCTATATTTCATCTCAATTTAAAAAAGAAGGACTCGAGCCGGGTAATAATGGCAGCTATTTCCAGGAGGTGCCCATGGTTGAAGTTACCAGCAAACCCACCGGTACGCTAAATATATCGGGCGGCAAAACCAATATCAGCTTAAATTATTTAACGGATTTTGTGGCCTCTACCCGCCGGGAAGTGGATACCGTGCAGCTGAAAAACTCGCCGCTGGTATTTGCCGGCTACGGTATAGTGGCCCCCGAATATAAATGGAATGATTATGCCGGACTGGATGTAAAAGGCAAAACCGTGGTTGTATTGGTTAACGACCCAGGCTTTAAATCGGGTATGAGTAATCTTTTTAAAGGCGATACCATGACTTATTATGGGCGCTGGACCTACAAATACGAAGAGGCCGCGCGCCAGGGTGCCGCGGGTGTAATTATTGTGCACCAAACCGAGCCTGCCAGTTATGGCTGGAGTGTGGTATCTAACAGCTTTACAGGCGCCAAACTGTACCTGCAGCAAAGCGATAAGCATTTATCACGATGCAAAATCGAAGGCTGGCTGACCGAAGATGCGGCCAAAAAGATTTTTGCTGCCGCCGGTATCAATGGCGATATCCGCGCCATTGCCCGCAAACGCGATTTTAAGGCAATGCCGTTGAATTTAAACGCGACTGTCACCCTTCAAAATAAGCTGAAATATTCAACCTCGCATAATGTAATAGCTATACTGAAAGGCAGTACTAATCCTGGTGAATATATCCTTTACACTGCACATTGGGATCATTTGGGCATTGGTAAACCCGATGCAAAGGGCGATAGTATTTACAATGGCGCCGTGGATAATGCCAGCGGTGTTGCAGCCGTATTAAGCGAAGCGCGGGCATTTGCGCAATTGAAAGACAAACCCGCACGATCTATCATCTTTTTAGCGGTAACAGGCGAGGAGCAGGGGTTGCTCGGATCGGAGTATTATGCAACCCACCCCATCTATCCGCTTAATAAGACAGTTGCCAATTTAAATATGGATGCACTGGGTGACTACGGCCCAACCAACGACTTCTCGGTAACGGGTAAAGGTCAGAATGACCTGGAAGATTATGTAGAAGACTTTGCAAAACAGGACGGAAAGAAAATCACCGGCGATAAGAATCCGGGAGCGGGCGGTTATTACCGGTCGGACCATTTTAATTTTGCCAAGGTGGGCGTTCCTGCTTTGGATATTAATAACGGCGCCGAAAGTACAGACAAGGGTGTAGCCTGGGGCAGGCTGCAGCAGAAGGAATATAACGAAAAGCATTATCACCAGCCATCGGACAATTACTCGTCCGCCATGAATGCCGATGGTATGGCCGAAGTTGCCAATATCCTTTTTAATGTGGGCAATAAACTGGCCAATGAAACTACGTTCCCCGGCTGGAAAAACGGTTCGGAGTTTAAAGCGATAAGGGAAAAATCAATGGGGAAATAAATTTGTCGACCGCTTCGTATCGCCTCTTATGTCATCTCGAGCGATAGCGAGAGAACTTATGCATTGGTACACAACCGCCAATGCAAATCGGTCTTGCATGGCGTAACCACGCGGCGCAAAAGATTTCTCCCTACGGTCGAAAGGACATGGTTTTCATTTTTCATGACACTTCATCCCACAAAAAAATCCATCCGATAAAACAGGATGGATTTTTTGTTCCGGGGTTACCGGTATATATGATAGAGTTGCTCTGTGCCGTATTAGTTATTCATTTTAGCTACCTGGTAGCATTCATAAGCCAGGTGGCGGTTGTAATCGTTAGCTATGCTTTTGTAGGTAATCAGATCGATTAATGTGCCGATACCAAAAAAGCCACCGGTTACCAGGTACAAAAAGCCCAGTAAATATTGCCCGGTCATAAACCGTTGCACACCAGCCAGGCCGATAAATCCCAACAAGGTTGCCAGCAAAATATCGGTAGGGTTTTTACGCCTGCTGTTATAAACCAGCATAAAGGTTTGCATTTGGTTTTGGCTAAGGCCTGCCGATGCATGATGAAGAAAGCTATATTCATCCATTGTCATCCCGGCGAAATCGTTATATGAGTTTTGGTAAGCGTTCATTTTCGTATCAGATTAGTGTTGTTTTTAAATGCTGATGTAAAAATAAGGCGCGTACAAAAAAACACAACCGCGATTAGGTTAGCGGGTTAAAGATGTCGGTAAAAGCGGGGATTTTGGCGGTGAATTTTTTTATTAAGGAGGTGGTAAACGTTGTGTGGGATTTTGTTTCATTAATTAGTGCTCTGGAAATAATCAGTATATTTGTTTGAATAAGAATCGTTATGGAAGAATTATTAATTAAAGTAAAGGATGAAAAGGAGTCTTCCTTTATTAAAGCTTTACTGAAAAAATTGAGAATTCAGTTTGAAACAATCGGCGATAATGACGTACCGGCGGGCGAAGAGATCAAACAATCCGTTATTAATGGGCAGCAGGCTTATAAAAACGGCGAAAAGGATCAATTTAAAGAGATCGACCGAAGCGATTTATGGAAGTAGTTTATAAGCTTATCTTTTATAAAGATGCTCTCAAAGATATTGACTACTGGAAAAGATCAGGGAATAAGCAAGCGATAAATAAAATCGACAAAATTCTAGAAGTTTTGGAGCATGACCCTTTTAACCCAACTCCGGGCGAACCAGAAGTTCTTAAATATGCTACAGGCTATTCGAGGCGAATAAATAAAAAAGATCGAATAGTATATGATGTAAATACAGCTTCAAAGGAGGTTGTTATTTTCCGTATGCGAGGCCATTATGATGACAAATAGATTATCATAAAGGCACGAATTTGCCCAGCGGCATTCAAGCAATCAGGTCTAAAACAAGACTTCCGAAGTTTTTAAAAATTTCGGAAGTCTCAAGCGTATAGGTCATCCGCACATCCGCACATTTGCATATCAACTCACGTCCCAAATTCCGGGGTGGTTACTTCGCTTTCTTCAAATTCATAATCTGTTAACGGAGGGCATGAGCAAATTAACGTCCTGTCGCCATAAGTGTCATTAACGCGGCCTACCGATGGCCAGAATTTATAGGCAGCAACATAAGGCAGCGGGAAGGCAGCTTTTTGGCGGGTGTAAGGATGTTCCCACTCGTTGGCTGTAATGACTGATGCTGTATGCGGGGCGTTTTTTAAAGGATTATCTGTTTTATCCGAGAGGCCTTTTTCAACACTGTCAATTTCGTGGCGGATGGAGATCATCGCATCACAGAAACGGTCAAGCTCATGTTTCGGCTCCGATTCGGTTGGTTCAACCATTACCGTCCCCGCAACGGGAAATGATACAGTTGGCGCGTGGAAGCCGTAATCCATTAAACGTTTGGCAATATCGGTTACCTCGATGCCGAAGTTTTTAAAGGCTCGGCAATCCAGTATCATTTCGTGTGCGCAGCGGCCATTTGCGCCCGTGTATAACACAGGATAATGATGCTCCAAACGGGTTTTAATATAGTTGGCATTCAGGATGGCATAACGGGTTGCATCGGTTAAGCCGTCGCCGCCCATCATGGCTATGTAGGCATGCGAAATAATTAATATAGATGCCGATCCCCATGGCGCAGAAGAAACCGCGTGGATGGATTTGCCCCTGTCGATATCAACTACCGCATGTCCCGGTAAGTAAGGAACCAGGTGTTTGGCTACACCGATAGGGCCCATGCCCGGGCCACCACCGCCATGCGGTATGCAAAATGTTTTATGCAGGTTAAGGTGGCAAACATCGGCGCCAATATTGGCCGGGCTGGTTAAACCTACCTGTGCGTTCATGTTGGCGCCGTCCATATAAACCTGGCCGCCATTTTCATGGATGATCTCGCATATTTCAATGATCGATTCCTCAAAAACGCCGTGGGTTGATGGGTAAGTCACCATCAGGCACGAAAGATCGTTTTTATGTTGTTCGGCTTTGGCTTTCAGGTCGGCTACGTCGATATTTCCATTATCATCGCATCTAACTACTACTATCTTCATGCCAGCCATTGCTGCAGAGGCAGGGTTAGTGCCGTGTGCCGAAGATGGGATCAAAGCAATATTACGGTGACTGTCGCCCCGGTCGTTATGATAGGCGCGGATAACCATGAGGCCGGCATATTCGCCTTGTGCGCCCGCGTTTGGTTGTAAGCTCATCGCCGCAAAACCGGTAATTTCGCTTAACCAGTTATTTAGTTCATCAAATAATTGCATATAGCCGCCAACCTGGTCGGCAGGGGCAAATGGGTGCATTTTGCTGAATTCGGCCCAGGTAATCGGTATCATCTCGGTTGTGGCATTAAGCTTCATGGTACATGAGCCGAGCGCTATCATGGAGTGGCAAAGCGAAAGGTCCTTTGCTTCCAGCGATTTAATATAACGCAGCATTTCGTGTTCCGAATGGTGCGAATTAAACAAGGGATGTGTTAAGTAAGCCGACTGGCGTTGCAGGCCGTCGGGGATAATGGTTTGAATATTTTCCTTTAACTCATCAAAAGTAACATCATTTAAGGTTTTGCCTTTTACGCGCGCGAAAAAGCGAACGATAGTTTTGATGTCTTCAGGAGAAGTGGTCTCGTCAAGCGAAATGGTTACTTCCGAACCTTTATAATGAAAATTCATTTCATTATTGATGGCTTCGGCATGTATCGGGCCAGCTAAATCACCAAGATCAAACTTAAGGGTATCGAAATATGCTTTATTGAGTTGTTCGTAACCGAGTTGTTTTAATGATTCTTCCAGTAAAACGGTTAAACCATGTATTCTTTCGGCAATCAGTTTTATGCCTGCAGGGCCGTGGTAAACGGCGTACATTCCGGCCATTATGGCCAGCAAGGCTTGGGCGGTGCAAATGTTTGAGGTTGCTTTATCGCGGCGGATATGCTGTTCGCGGGTTTGCAGGGCCATGCGCAAAGCATAGTTGCCCGCGCTATCAATAGTTACGCCGATGATGCGGCCTGGCATCGATCGTTTGTATTCTTCTTTAGTAGCAAAAAATGCTGCGTGCGGTCCGCCAAAACCCATGGGTACGCCAAAACGCTGGCTGCTGCCCACTACAATATCGGCGCCCCACTCGCCCGGAGGCGTAAGCAGCGCAAGGCTCATTATATCAACAGCCACCGTAAGTTTAATACCTTTTTCGTGGCCTGCGGTTGCGAAATCTTTATAATCATAAACAGCGCCGTCGCCAGCCGGATATTGAACAATGGCGCCAAACATGCTGTCGGTAAGTTCAACCGATCGATGATCGCCTATCAAAAGTTCGATGCCGTAAGGCTGTGCGCGGGTTTTTAAAATATCGATAGTTTGGGGATACACCTCTTTCGATACAAAAAACACATTGGCATTTTGATTTTTACGCAGGCTGAATTGCATGAACATGGCTTCCGCAGCAGCAGTGCCTTCGTCAAGTAACGATGCATTTGCTATTTCCATCCCAGTTAAATCAACCACCATGGTCTGGAAATTAAGGAGCGCCTGTAAGCGGCCCTGGGCAATCTCGGCCTGGTAAGGGGTATATTGCGTGTACCATCCGGGGTTTTCGAGGATATTGCGTTGGATTACGCCCGGAACGATAACGTCATTATAACCCTGGCCGATAAACGATTTAAATACCTTGTTTTTTGATGCGGTTTGCTTTAAATTATTTAGATAATCAAATTCGCTTTTAGCAGGGGGGAGGTTAAGCGGAGCTTTTAGCCTGATCTTTTCCGGTATGGTTTGACTGATTAATTCATCAAGTGATTTTACGCCTATAGCCTTTAACATTTGAGCGGTATCTGTCTGATTTGGAGCTATATGCCGCGCCTGAAACTTTTCCTGGTAATCGATATTCAACTTCATGAATTGGGTGTCCCTTTAATTTGGGGCAAAGGTACTAAATTGGCTATTGAGTAACAATTATTAACCTATTAGTGACAATGGTTTTACATAGAAAAAAACATTTTCAAGCAGTTTGATGAGCGATCGGCGCAGACCGAGCTGAGGATAAATGTATCAGCTTATGCTTTGTCTCAAATATATGCGTTAGTGCCGCTGCTACTATCATCTCCAATACATTTACGTATAATATGGCGATGGTTAATAGTGGGTCGCAGATAATTCTTCTTAAAAGATCAGGGTAATCCTTAAATCCCACAAATCATGGTTCAGACCAATTGCCTCAAATACATTTGGATAGTATTTTCCAGTCCGTAATATAAGGCATCGCAAATTAGAGCATGACCAATGCTTACCTCGTCTAATCCCGGTATGTTTTCCGCAAAGTACTTTAGATTTTGCAGGTCAAGGTCGTGGCCGGCATTTATACCTAACCCAACTTTTTGTGCCGCCTCGGCAGCTTTTATATAAGGTGCAATGGCAGTTTCCCGTCCCTGGTAGTAGTAGTGGGCATAAGCTTCGGTATATAGTTCTATACGGTCGGTACCGGTAGTTGATGCAGCTTCAATCATTTCCACTACTGGGTCAACAAATATTGATACGCGAATCCCGGCATCTTTAAATACTTTGATCATACCCTTTAAATACTGCTGGTTAGCAATAGTATCCCAGCCGTGGTTGGATGTGATCTGCCCTAAAACATCAGGCACAAGGGTAACCTGTTCGGGTTTATTGGCCAGTACCAGGTCGATAAATTTTTGTTCCTGGCAATTGCCTTCGATATTAAATTCGGTCGTGACAATTTTCTTCAGCGCAAAAACATCATCGTACCGGATATGTCTTTCATCGGGCCGGGGATGTACGGTGATGCCCTGGGCGCCAAAGCGTTCGCAATCTTTAGCCACCTGTATCAAATCGGGGTTGTTGCCGCCGCGTGAGTTACGCAGTGTGGCTATTTTATTTATGTTGACGGATAGTCGGGTCATTTTAATTTCGGATTTACGTCCCGATAGCTATCGGGATCGGATTTGTGTTTCAATTGCGGCCTGATGGCCAAAGTTAACATATCATTTTTTATTTATGGATAAGCAGGCGTCAAATGATAAATTTTGACGTTGAGTGGTATGTAATGTTAAATATTCAAAATCTTTTAATGTCAATATTGGTTATATTGGCGCTTTAACCCGCGTACCGTTAACGTGAAAATTAAATACCTGCTTGTCGTTCTGCTTGCATTATGGATTAGTTTGCAAAGTGCAAATGCCCAAAACGTCTATGCCGATATTAAGGATTACAAAGTCTTTTATGGGATTATTGCCCGTAATGAGCAAAACCTGTTGGTTACTCGGACATTTGAAAATGCCGGAAAGCGTTATCTCCTGCTGGTTAATCCGCAAACGCTCGAAACCGAAATAATTAAATCGGATGCTTTTGATGTTGAGCCGATGTCGCAGGATAGGGTGCGGGAATTTTTCAAAAATACCCCATATATCCTTGCGATAAAGAAAGCCGAAGAGCAATCGGCCGGATTGCAAAATGCGGGTATAATTAAGGGCAGTTCACAGGAGCAAGGCATCACCTTAACTACAGATCTGTGCCCCTCGCATCGTCCGCTTGACAGGGTAGCCTTTACGGAAACAATTAAGGCATTTGAAAAAGTAGAAACGCCTGTCCCGGTAGCCATATCGGTATCCGGTTTATGGATGACCCACCATGCCGCCGACCTGAAATGGTTAAAGCAAATGCAGACCTTACACCAACTAAGCATTACCTGGGTCAATCATTCATATTACCATCGTTTTGACCCCAAGCTTCCCCTTAAAAAGAATTTTTTGCTTGAGCCAGGTACCGATATAAATTTTGAAGTGCTTGAAACGGAAAAGGCGATGCTGAAAAATGGAGTGCTACCATCAGTATTCTTCCGGTTTCCCGGATTAGTTTCCAGCCGCGAACTGGTGTTTAAGATAACCGGTTTTGGGTTGATCCCCATTGGCAGCGATGCCTGGTTAGCCAAAGGGCAAAAACCGAAAGACGGCAGCCTTGTATTGATCCATGTAAATGGTAATGAGCCGGTTGGTGTAAATGATTTTATAAGATTGCTGCAATCCAAAAACATCGCGATAGCAAAAAAACAATGGATACTGTATGATTTGCCCGGAACTATTGTGAATAAATTTAAGAATAAAGGGCTCGTTCAATAACGATGGAATCTACGAGAATTCTGCAGTCATCTCTATTTCTGGCGTTTGAATCTCCGTCAGGGATAAAGGAACCAGTTTCCTGGTTTTAAAGTAGGTGAGCGAAACGATGAGCAGCGTCATACTACCTCCGAAAACTACCGAGGGCACAGTGCCCAGTAAAGAAGCTGCGGTGCCTGATTCGAACGCGCCTATCTCGTTAGATGAACCGATAAAGATGAAATTAATAGCGGATACTCTGCCGCGCATATGATCGGGGGTAAGGAGCTGCATAATGGTGCCGCGGATGATAACGCTTACGCTATCAAAAGCTCCTGTAGCAAACAGACAAAACAGCGACAAATAGAAATTGCGCGACAAACTAAAAAAAATGATAGATAAACCAAAGCCGGCAACTGCGATCAGCAAGTTGCGCCAGGGTTTCCCCATAGGAGAGTACCGTGCCATTATCAGCATGGTTAGTACGGCGCCAAAAGAATCCATAGCCCGCATAATACCGAAGCCCTGAGAGCCCACGTTTAGAATGTCTTTGGCAAAAACCGGCAATAGTGCCGCTACGCCACCAAAAAAAACCGAAAACAGGTCCAGACTCATGGCCCATATCAATATCTTGCTTTTAAATACAAAATCGAGCCCTTCCCTAAGGCTGGTCCATATCTTTTCTTTTGGAACAAATACCGGCGGATAAGCTTTTAAAGAGTAAATGATAAGCATTGAAACGATGAGGAACATGATTACTGTGGCGAATGAGGCTGTTATGCCATAAAAGCCATAGATGAGCCCCCCTGCCGCGGCACCAAGAATGAACGCGGTTTGCCAGCTCGAACTGCTCCAGGTACTGCCATTGGGGTACACTTCTTTTGGAATACTGTTTGCATAAACAGTGAAAGTTGCCGGTCCATAAAAAGCGCGGGCCACACCGTTAATAAATAACATCAGGTAAATAATGGGGATAATCCAGCCTTTATGAATAATGCCTGCCGTGTTTTTCATGGTTACAAAAAACATCACAAACGAGGCAAACAACACCAGCGACAAAATGAGCAACAGCATTTTTCGCTTTTCGGATTTATCGGCAATGTAACCGCCGTAAAGTGCTATTCCCACCGCTGGTATGGCCTCGCAAAGCCCGATAAACCCTAAAGCTAATTTGTTCCCGGTAATATCGTAAACATAGGCACTGATGATTGTGGCTTGCATGGTGTATGCGAAAGTGAAGAAAAATCGCATCGCGAGATACGAGCGAAAATCCCTGTATCGCAAAGCTGCAAATGAATCTTTTTGTATAACCTGACTATCGCCGTCTGCCGTCACTATGCTGATTTAAGATGAGCGGTAAAATTACAATTTGTATACTAATGCCGAAATTTGCGACCTTTTTTGCTTTTAAAATTACCGTAAACACACAATTGGTTAATTAAGCCCGTGCTGGTCTATCAGGTAAATCAATGCCGCCATCGAGGCCGCACCGAGTTCCAGCTCGCGCTTATTTACGTTTTCAAAAACATCGTTTGCGGAGTGGTGCACATCAAAATATCGCTGTGAATCGGGCAAATAACCAATTAAAACAACACTTTTTGATTTGGCTTTCAGTGGCCCTATATCGCTCCCGCCACCTCCGGCTACTAACTGACCCGAGCCGTATGGTTCAAACAGTTTCTGCCATTGTTTATTGATGTTTTGCAACGTAGCATCCGAAACGCCTTCGAAGCCGAAGCCACGCGGGGTAAAACCACCAAGGTCGGTTTCAATTGCGGCAATATGTTCTTCTTTATTTTGAGCTGCAAGCTCGGCGTATTTGAGGCCGCCTTTGTCGCCATTTTCCTCATTTATAAAAAATACCGCCCGTATGGTATTCTTGGGGCGATAGCCCATCGTCTTCAGGATGCGCAATACTTCAACAGATTGCATGATGCCGGTACCATCATCATGGGCGCCTTCGGCCAAATCCCACGAATCAAGGTGACCACCGACGGTGATAAACTTGTTAGGGTTTTCAGTTCCTTTTAATTCGGCCACCACGTTGTAGGATAGGGTATCAGGCAGCAGGCGGCAGTTTTGTTTGAAATAAAATTTCAATTTGTGATTTTTATCCTGCTTTAAAAGGCTGCTCAATTGGTTGGCGCCCATGGTTGATATGGCTGCTGCCGGGATGTTAAGGCCATCCTTTTTATAGCCTGTGGCCCCGGTATGCGGATAATTATCGAGGGTTTCGGTTAAGGAACGTACAATCACGCCGGCTGCACCGTATTTTGCTGCCGCCGCCGGGCCGGCAAAACGCTGATCGCCGGCTGTGCCGTAAGCCCTGAGTGTTTCAATAAAGCGGGGATCAAACGGGCGGTTAAAAAACACAATTTTACCTTTTATTGCTGCCTCGCCCAAAGTATCCAGCTCTTTCAGGCTGTGCACTTCAATAACATCGGCAGTGATACCATCGACAGGCGTACTAACCGACATACCAAGGGCGGCAATAGCTACCGGGATACGGGCGTTGCCGTCAATAATTACGCCTTGTTCCTTTTGGCCCCTGGTCCAATGCGGCACCATCACCTCCTGCAAAAAAACATGATCGAAACCATAGCTTTCCATCAACTTTTTGCCCCATTCAATCGCTTTCTGCGCATTTGCCGATCCGCTTAACCGCGGCCCAATATTTTTGCACAGGTAGTGCAGGTTTTGGTAGCACTGCCCGTTTACCAGTTCTTCATCGTAAATTTTACGGATCATCAGGGAGTCCTGGGCTTTGAGGAAAGTAGTTGTTAAAAAGAATAGTGTAAAGAGAGTTAATTTAAATTTCATGGTTAAAGATTTTGAGAATGACCCTGATAAATTCCTGTGTATGTAAATGTATAGCTTTTTTAATTACTTTATTTTGAGAGATTGTTCATCCGCGATGTCATTTCGAACGCAGTGAGAAACCTTCTAAGCTATACTTTTGCGCCATGCAATGCGAAAATGCAGTGGCGGTTGTGTCCTGAGTTAAAAGTTCTCTCACTGCGTTCGAGATGACAGATTTTTTCTTCATTATGCACTCTATATCAAGAAATAACAGACAAGTTATACCTACTTCACGAAATCTTATTCCATGTTAAACCTTCGCCTTTTGATTTAAACGACTGGTGCAAAATCTGATTTTCGGGCGCTGCCAGTTGTGGGTCCTTTTCAAAGATCGACTCCACAAACTTACGCACTGTAATTAATAATTCCTGGTCGGTCACAATATTGGCCACTTTTAAATCGAGCACGCCGCTTTGTTGGGTACCTTCTATATTGCCAGGGCCTCGTAATTGAAGGTCGGTTTCGGCTATTTCAAAACCGTTATTGGTTTTTACCATGGTATTTAACCTTATGCGCCCATCGTGACTTAACTTAGCACTGCTCATTAAAATACAAAAAGATTGTTCGGCACCGCGCCCTACACGCCCCCTGAGCTGATGTAATTGCGACAGGCCGAAACGCTCGGCATTTTCAATGATCATTACCGAGGCGTTGGGTATATTTACCCCAACCTCAATTACCGTAGTGGCCACCATTATTTGCGTTTCGCCTTTTATAAAGCGGTTCATTTCAAATTGCTTTTCGGCCGCCTTTAATTTCCCGTGCACTATGCTTATCCGGTATTGGGGGAGTGGAAATTCAATCGACATCACTTCGATGCCATCCATCAGGTTTTTAAGGTCCAGTTTTTCGCTTTCCTTTATCAGCGGGTAAACTATATATACCTGGCGGCCTTTGGCTATTTCTTCCTTCATAAAACCAAACATCCGCAGGCGCTGGTTTTCGTAAAAATGCACTGTCTTGATGGGTTTGCGGCCGGCGGGTAATTCATCAATTACCGATATATCCAAATCTCCATACAGCGTCATCGCGAGCGTTCGCGGTATCGGCGTTGCTGTCATCACCAAAATATGCGGCGGGATGGCATTTTTGCGCCATAATTTGGCCCTTTGCTCTACGCCAAAACGATGCTGCTCGTCAATTACCACAAAGCCAAGGTTTTTATACTGAACCTTGTCTTCAATCAGCGCATGTGTTCCTATTAATATTTTAAGGTCGCCGCTCTCCAGCTTTTCGTGCAATACCTTTCGTGCCTTTTGCGTGGTTGAGCCGGTTAGCAGGGCAACTTCAATAAAATCATCGCCAACCAATTCCATTATGGTTTGGTAATGCTGGTTGGCCAATATCTCGGTAGGGGCCATAATGCAGGTTTGAAAGCCGTTGTCAATAGCAATCAGCATGCTCATTAGCGCTACCACCGTTTTGCCGCTACCCACATCGCCCTGCAGCAAACGGTTCATCTGTACGCCGCGTTGCGTATCCTGCCTTATCTCTTTTAAAACGCGCTTTTGTGCATTTGTAAGCGGAAAGGGCAGCTTGTTATGATAAAACTCGTTAAAATAAGTGCCGACTGAGCCAAAGATATTCCCTTTAAACTTTTGGGTATGCAGCAGTTTGTTTTTCAGGAGTTTTAGCTGCAATAGAAACAACTCTTCGAATTTTAAGCGATGTATGGCTTCGTTAAGTTTTGCTGCATCTTCGGGGAAGTGGATGTTTTTGTAGGCATCAAGCCTGTTAATCAATTTAAAACGGTTGATAATATAGGCAGGCAGGTTTTCGTGAACATCTTTCAGGTATTGCTCCAATAAACCCGTAGTAAGTTTTTGCAGCCCTTTACTATCTAACTGAAACTGCTTTAACTTCTCGGTTGAGTTATAGGCCGGCTGAAGCGTTAAATTGCCCTTTCGCTGTAGTGCTTCTGGTGAATATAACTCCATCTCGGGATGTGCCATTTGGGCTTTCCCGTTAAAAAAGCCAGGCTTGCCAAACAGTATATAAGCTTTGCCGATGATCAGCGTTTTTTCAATCCATTTAATCCCCTGGAACCATACCAGTTCAATAACACCGGTATCATCCAAAGCCTGTGCAACCAGTCGTTTGGTATGTTTTTCGCCCAGTATTTCGAAATGGGTAAGGCGTGCCAGCACCTGTACATGTGGTAAATCTGGCTGTATTTCCCTGATTTTATAAAACCGCGTACGATCAATGTATTTATAAGGGAAATAATTCAGCAGGTCGCCAAAATTGAATATATGCAGCTCTTTTTTAAGCACATCGGCCCTGTTAAGGCCAACGCCTTTTAAATATTCAATCGGGGTTTCAAATACCTGGCTGTTCAAGGATGGGTAAGTGGTTGATAAAAGGGTAGTAGCAGTGGCAGGTTTTAGTAGCAGTTATAGTCGATAGATTGACATTTTCAAATCTTCAAATTATCAAATTACTCAATCAAGGCCGTAACCGATATCTCCACATTAACGCCTTTTGGCAAACCGACTACCTGTACTGTCTCCCTGGCGGGGAAATCGGCGGTGAAATAGGTGCCGTAAACTTCGTTAACCTGGGCAAAGTTTTGCATGTCCGTTAAAAAAATGCTGGTTTTAACAATGTTGCTGAAGTCTGAACCGGCTACCCTTAAAATGGCTTTAATATTTTCCATTACCTGTTTGGTTTCGGTTTTAATATCATCCATTACCAGTTCACCGGTGGCAGGGTTCATAGGGATCTGGCCCGAAACAAATAGTAAATTTCCGGCAATTACGGCCTGGCTATAAGGTCCAATTGGAGCGGGGGCGTCAGGAGTGTTAATTATGATTTTCATTATTGATGACGATAGTATTGATTTTAATATTTTGACAGATGTTGTTGATTTGCGATGAGCAATGCAGGCATAATGCAGTTTTGGATGTGCGTTTTCCTAATGCTTCAGCAATAGCCATTGCACCAGCTTAAAGATGATGCCCAGTAAAAAAACAGTTATGGCAATTGCATTAATAGCATGCATTACCTTAAGATTAAAGCTGGTTGGCCTGTTGGGATCTTTTTTTCTGAAGAAATACATAAACAAATATAGTTAAAAAGGTTAAAAAGGTTAAAAAGGTTGGAAAGGTTGAAAGGTTGAAAGGTTGAAAGGTTGAAGGGTTGAAGGGTTGAAAGGTTGAAAGGTTGAAAGGTAAAACAAAAAAGGCTTCCCGGTTTCGGGAAGCCTTTTCGACTATTAGTTTAATGGTCGATTATTTTTTCTTGAATTCAACACGACGGTTTTTGATACGGCCTTCTTCGGTTGAGTTATCAGCTATTGGGTTAGTTTCGCCAAAGCCTTTTACTTTTATCTTTTTAGCCGGAACACCAGAGTTAACTAAGTAAGTTTTAACTGAGTTTGCGCGGTCTTTAGATAAACGCAGGTTGTGAGCAGCAGTACCTTCAGATGAAGCGTAACCATCTAATTCAACTGGTGCACCAGATGACCTAAGGTCAGCTGAAGTAGCATCAAGCACCGGGTAAGAAGAAGTTTTTAATACTGAGCTATCAAATTCAAACTGGATGTTTGAGTAAGCTGCTGTAGACATACCGCCACCTTTCATGTCTGTCTTCTTAACGAATAATGATGTGTCAACAGCTGGAGGTATAACCAATGGGCAACCTGAACCGTCAACAATAGTACCAGCAGGAGTGTTTGGACATTTGTCGAATTGATCAGAAACACCGTCACCGTCAGAATCTTTCTTCAGGTCGTTAACTGATTTTTCAACGTTGCCAACACGGCCTTTCAATGCTTCAACTTCCTGGCGTAATGCTGCGTCATATAATTCGTCATACATCATAGCCACAGGATTTACCCACTCGATATTTGCTTTCGATTTTGGACCGAAAGTATACTCAAGACCTGCATAGGTATATGAGTAGTGGTCAAATTCAGGATAAGTGTGGAAACCTGAGAAGTTGTAACCTTGAATAAAGGTAACAGTGTAACCTAAGTTTAATGCAAGTGCATCAGATAATTTAAATTTAACACCAACACCAACAGGAGCAATTAGTTCTTTTACAGTGTTTGGGTAGTCAAGGTTTGGATCGCTTGCAGTTGCACCCGGAGTTTTTGCCCAGGTTGGTTTGTAGAAATCTAAACCGATACCTGCTGAACCGTAAAAGTTAACAGCATTTTGACGGTGAAGGAAGCTTACACTACCGAAATCAACTACGCCGCTTAAAGCAACTGAGTTAAATTTGGTTGAAAAATAAGATCCGCCGAATTTGGTACCTAAGTTTCCGGGGTTGTCCGCGGTAGTAACCTGGTCACCAGTAACTTTACCACCGGCGTAATCCAATTGTAAGCTAAAGAAGTGCGACAATTGATCCCTTAAAGATAAACCGTAACCCAAAGCACCTTTAAAGTGATCCTGAGAGTTTACGGTAAAAGGAACAACGCCGGACGTGATGCCAACATTTACACCGATACTGAATGTGTTGTACTGTGAGGCGCCGCCAAATACCTTGGCAGTACCTGAGCCAGACGACATAGTTGAATCCTTTGCAGTTTGAGCGTTAGCCAACCCTACTGCCATTAAGGAAACAAATGATAAGACGACTGTTTTCTTTAATGTAGAATAGTTCATAGTTTTAAGATTAAACGATTTTAATTGTGATTTTTTTCAAAAATAGTAATTATGTTTGAAACAATAACCAAACATTGTTCCAAAATTTGTAATATTTATACAAATAAATAAAAAAAAATGGTTTAAAAAAACAATAGCCGCCATAAAAATGAAATACCTACCCATTTGTAATGAGATATTTACCATTAATAGAAAAAATTTCGTTTCGCGACTAAAACCCTCTTCCTTAGCTATTTTCAACGCAAATGACGAGTTCCCGAGGAATGGCGACCAAAATTTTTTATTTAAACAAAATGCTGATTTTTTTTACTTAACCGGGATCGATCAGGAGCAAAGTATCTTGCTGCTGTTTCCGGAGTGTCCTAATCCGTTATACAAAGAAGTACTGTTTTTAAGACAAACCAACGAACACATTGCCGTTTGGGAAGGACATAAGTATACCAAAGAGGAGGCCCGCAAGGCCTCCGGAATTGAAAATGTGTACTGGCTGGGCGACTTTGATGTGATTTTGCATACCATTATCAATTATGCCGAGCATGTTTACATCAACACCAACGAAAATGACCGTTATGCCCATACCGTTCCTTATCGTGATATAAGGCTGTTTGAGGTACTTCGGTCAAAATATCCCTTACATAAATACGAACGTTCGGCAGTAATTATGCGCGATCTGAGGGTAGTTAAATCCCCCATTGAAGTTGAACTGACAAAAAAAGCCTGCGAAATAACACGCGATGCGTTTATAAGGGTGCTGAAGTTTGTAAAGCCGGGCGTTGCCGAATATGAAATTGAAGCGGAGATAACCCATGAATTTTTAAGGCAGCGGGCAACCGGCAATGCTTATAGTCCGATAATTGCCTCGGGCAAAAATGCAATAGTGCTTCATTATATTGATAATAACCAGGTATGCCAGGATGGCGACGTTATTTTATTTGATTTTGGCGCCGAGTATGCCAATTATAATGCTGATATGAGCAGGAGCGTGCCGGTTAACGGGCGTTTTACCAAACGGCAGCGCGATGTTTACGATGCTGTTTTAAGGGTTATGCGGGCAGCAACGCAATTAATTGTGGCAGGAACTATCCATAATGAATACCACGACGAGGTGGGAAAGATAATGACGGGCGAGTTGATTGGCCTTGGTTTACTGGATAAACACGATGTAGCCAAACAGGATCCTAAAATGCCCTTATACAAAAAGTATTTTATGCACGGTACATCGCACCATTTGGGTTTAGATGTACATGATTTTGCCAGCCGGTATAAGCCGTTTGAGGTTGGTAATATTTTAACCTGCGAGCCGGGCATCTACATACCCGAAGAAGGCCTCGGCATCCGTATTGAAAACAATATCCTGATAACTGCCGGTGGCAATATTGATTTAATGGCCGATATACCGGTTGAAGCAGAGGAAATAGAAGATTTGATGAACGAAGTGGCCATTCCTTATTAAGAGAATAAGTGGTCAAGGAAGCTGTACAAATTAAATCCTGGTTTTACCATTGCTTTGGTTAAGTCTTCCCGGAGTTTGCGCTTATCCACATTTGCCATACGTTTATATTGTATCAGCCTGTATGCTTTTTCGGACAGTAGTAAAGCCTTCCTGTTGTTTTTTTGGTTCGATGATGCTTTTATAAAATCAATTATTTCACCAATACCTTCGCCTTTTGAAGCCACCGATTTAAAAACTGGCGTATTGTCTTCGGTATTTTGGTTTATGATCTTTTTTAGATTGTTTGCAAACAGGTCGGCGTCTGCGCGGTCGGCTTTGTTAACAATAAAGGCATCGGCAATTTCCATGAGGCCCGATTTTATGTTTTGTATCTCGTCGCCGCTTTCGGGCACCAGCACCAGCAGGGTAATATCCGCCAGCCCGGCAATTTCCACTTCCGATTGCCCCACACCAACGGTTTCAATCAAAATATAATCAAATCCCGCGGCGCGCAAAACGTCGCTCATTTCAATGGTTTTTGCGCTGAGGCCTCCCAGTGATCCGCGCGTAGCCAGCGAACGTATAAAAACATCAGGATGATTAAAATGCGGCGCCATCCTGATGCGGTCGCCAAGCAACGAGCCAAAATTAAAGGGCGATGTAGGATCAATCGCCAGAACAGCCACCTTTTTATTGCCAGTGGCCAGTTTGCCTATCAGCAAATTTACCAGCGTGCTTTTACCGGCTCCCGGTGGGCCGGTAATGCCAATTATGGGTGCATCTTTATTAAATACCAGGCCCTTTAACAGCTCGTCGGCGCCGGCCAGGTCATTTTCAACAACCGTTAACGCGCGCGCTACCGACCGGAAATCGGCGGCATCGGGTACAATATGCTGGGAGTTGCCTTGCATTATTTTGATAAAGGAACAAAAATATAATGTATTTGTACAATTAGCAGTTTATTGATATTTATATGATGGCAATGCAGCAGAAATATATATTTGTTGCAAAATAGATTGATTTGATAAGCGGCAGCACTTTTTCAATAAAAATACCCCTCACAAAAATTAATCGGCATTATTTATCATCTTATAAATGAAGGTATCGGGATTTACTTTTATCAGGAACGCGGTTAAAAACGATTACCCTATAGTTGAGGCTATCACCTCCATTTTGCCGCTGTGCGATGAATTTGTAGTGGCCCTGGGCAACTGCGATGATGAAACACCTGATTTGATTAAAGGCATCAACTCACCAAAAATCAGGATAATTAACACCGTTTGGGACGATTCGCTGCGCGAAGGCGGCGCTGTTTTTGCCGCTCAAACCGATATCGCTTTTAACGCTATTTCGCCCGATGCCGACTGGGCCTTTTACATACAGGGCGACGAGTGCGTGCATGAAAAATATCTTCCGCTTATAAAAAAAGAAATGGAAGACAATTTGAATGATGAAAACGTAGAAGGTTTGTTATTTAAATACCTGCACTTTTATGGCTCGTACGATTATTACGGGCATTCGCGCCGCTGGTACCGCCGCGAGATCAGGATTTTGAAGAACAACAAAGCCATCCATTCCTACCGCGATGCACAGGGTTTCCGCCTGGACGGCCGGAAAATACAGGTGAAACTGATAGACGCCTATATATATCACTACGGTTGGGTAAAGCCGCCCGCAGGCCTCAAAAACAAATTGCGTAACTTTAACCAGTTTTACCATGATGATAACTGGCTGGCACAAAACTTGCCCGAAACCTTTGAGTTTGATTATAAAAATGCCGACAGGCTGATCCATTTTACGGGTAGCCATCCCGAAGTAATGAAAAAAAGAATTGCTGCTACCAACTGGAACCTAAACATCGATTTGAAACAGCTCCATAAAAAAATGACCTTCAGGCGAAAACTTCTGCAAAAAATTGAGGACCTTACCGGCTGGCGGGTTAGCGAATACCGCAATTATAAAATAGTTAAATAAAATAGTGTGGACCAAAGGAAAAGTGTTTCAATTGTTATTCCCAATTATAATGGCAGGCACCTGTTGCAGGAGTATCTGCCGTATACGGTGCAGGCCATAGTACAGGCCGGTACCGCTTATGAAATTATAATTGTTGACGATTGCTCAAAAGATGAATCCGTTGCGTTTATAAAATCCGCCTATCCACAGGTAAAGCTTATTGTTAATCCCGAGAATAAAGGTTTTTCCTACTCCTGTAACCGCGGGATTGAAGCCGCGCAGCATGAATTGATATTGCTTTTAAACTCCGATGTTAAATTGAGCCCCGATTATTTCGATGCGCAATGGAAGTACTTTCTGCGTTGGGATACTTTCGGGGTAATGGGACGGATCATTGATATGGAAGGCGACCGGATACAGGATGCCGCCCGTGTACCAAAATTCAATGGCTTTAAATTAAAAACCGACTATTTCTGTTATAGCGATGATAAGGACGACCGGCTTTATACCTTTTATTTATCGGGTGCCAATGCATTAATAAGCACCGAAAAACTAAAGCAGATAGGCGGTTTTTATGAATTGTTTTCGCCGTTTTACTGCGAGGATATGGAGTTGAGCGTGCGCGCCTGGCGCTTAAACTGGAAGTGTTATTACGAACATCAATCGGTTTGCAGGCACCAGGTTTCGGCAAGCACCAAAAACTACGAAACTGCAAAAAAAATTAAAAGCATTTATTTCCGTAACAGGTTTTATTTTCATGCGCTGCATTTAAATGGCTGGCGTTTATGGGCCTGGCTTTTCCAGGTTACTGTTATTGATTTACTGCCAAAACTGCTGATTGGCCATACCTGGATATGGAAAAGTTATAAAGAATTATTTGCCAACCGCCGTACTATTAAACTTTACAAAATCAAGATCAAGGAGTTACTTTATCAGCACGATAGCCGGTCGACTGTGTTTAAGATGGTTGCCAAAATACGGGGATCTGTTAAAAACAAAAACCTTACACGTTTTAAACCCTGAACCTATATTTACCAGCCGTGGGCGCACTGTTAAAGTAGTTCGTGCATTCGCAAAAACTTCACACCCTAAAAATCATAAAAACATCGTTATTTTTGCCCGATGAACCAGCGCCGATTAGTTTCTATCGCACTATGTACTTATAACGGATCGGGCTACCTCGCACAGCAACTGGATACGCTGGTAAATCAAACATACCCGGATATCGAAATTATTGTGGTTGACGATTGCTCAACCGATAACACTTTTGCCATCCTTGAGGATTACGCTTCGCGGTATAAGCAGTTTAAAATCTATCAGAACGAAACAAACCTGGGATTTACCGGGAATTTTGAACGTGCCGTAAAACTTTGCATCGGCGAATTAATTGCGCTTTGTGATCAGGATGATCTTTGGGACCCACGGAAGATAACCTTGCAGGTTGAGGCCATCAAAGACAATGTGTTTATTTATCACGATTCGGAATTTATACATGAAGATGGTACAACGATGAATAAAAAAATGTCGGATATTATGAACCTTTACCGGGGGGACGAACCGCTGGCGTTTTTATTTTTCAATTGTGTATCGGGGCATTCTATCCTGATGAAAAGGGAACTTTTGGATGCCGCCCTGCCTTTAAAAAAAGATTATTTTCACGACTGGTGGCTGGCTTATGTGGCTACTAACATTGGCAGTATTGATTTTATTCCGCAATGCCTGGTAAAATACCGGCAGCATGATAAAAGCGATACCAATATTTTGCGGCTGGAACGAAAAAAGGACAGTTATAAGTTTTCGTCGGTTCAAAAGGTTTTGCGTTCGTATCATTGGGTGCAGTACTGTGCGGGCTTTAAAGGCAATAAAAACCAGGAGTTGATCACCGCATTTTACAATGCGTTCACCAAAAGGATTAACAGCCACCTGGCGTTTGATTTAAGTTACCTGATGTATAAATACCGGAAATCGATTTTTGCTATCCGTAAAAAAAGTAAACTCAGCAAGCTTAACTACATTTATAGCCAGGTTTGGGGCTTAAAAACAAAAAAGTTGCTCAATTAAATTAAAGAACAAGCGTTATTAAATAACCCATGGTGCAAGGCGGTTCACGATTAAATGGCGAGAGTAAATCTCAGCCTAAAGTTTCGATAATATGCGTAACGTTTAATGCGGCTGCAACTTTGCCCGCCCTGATACAAAGCGTCAACCAGCAAAAGACCGGCGAAATTGAATTTGTGGTGATTGATGGGGGCAGTACCGATGGTACTATCGATATTTTAAAAACGAATGATAATGCAGTTGATTTTTGGATAAGCGAGCCAGATAATGGTATTTACGATGCCATGAATAAGTCGCTCAACTATATCAAAGGCCAATGGGTAATTTTTTTAGGAGCCGATGATCTGCTCGAAAGCGGCTTTGCCGCTATGGTATCCGTTCTGAAAAATGAGGACACCATATATTATGGCAATGTAATGTTTTATGGCAAGGAGTTCACAAAGGTTTATGACGATTACTATCTCACTAAATTAAATATTTGCCATCAATCCATATTTTATCCCAGGTCGGTTTTCAATAAGTATCAATACGATTTAAAGTATAAGGTTTACGCCGATTACCATTTAAACCTGCGCTGCTGGCACGACCCTGATTTTAAATTTGAACACGCCGATTGTTTTGTAGCCAGTTTTACCGAAGGCGGTTTTTCAACCCACACCAAGGACCTGGTTTTTGAAGCGGAGCGGGATACCTTATTTAAAAAGTACCTAAAAAGAAAAAGCTATTACCGATATCTAAACCGCACGCTGGGTTTTGGGAAAATGTTGGTACGCTTTATCCAGAATAAATAACGCTGAAGCAGATTTGGTATGCACATTAAAAACAGGAACTTATTCAGGATAAACCGCTTTATTTTATTGAAGGTACCGCGGCTGTTTAACTTATTTGCAAAACTGCGTAAACCGCGCAAACGGGTGCTCATCATCAAAACAGATGCTATTGGCGATTATGTTTTATTCAGGAATTTTATCAAGGTCGTAAAAAAGTCGGCGGCTTTTAAAGGTTATGAGATCGATCTGCTGGGTAACAGTTTATGGAAGGACATTGCCCTGAAATACGACGGCGAATTTGTAAACGAATTTTTCTTTGTAAATGCCGAAAGTCTTTATGATAGCCCCTTAAAAACTTTTAAACTGGGCTGGCGGCTGTTCATCAAAAACTACCAAACCGTTTTACAGCCTACCTATGCCCGCACTTTTATAGGCGATGGCCTGGCTGCATTAACTGCTTCAAAACACATCATTGGTTTCGAAAGCGATACCGAGCGGATCAACCCAAAATACAAGGCAAAAACAGATAAATTTTATACGCGGAAACTTGCTTTGCCGGCTGACATCAGTTTCGAGTTTTACAAGTCGGTGTTTTTCTTTGAGAATGTATTAAACGAAAAACTAACCATTAATGGTCCGGCGATTGATATTCAACAAAACAAAAAAGAAGGCATCGTTATTTTCCCGGGCGCAGGCGTGGTGAAAAGAAGCTGGGAGGCGGATAAATTTCTGGCTTTAATAAAGCTGATCATCGCGCAGACTTCGCAACCTGTTTACCTGGTTGGAGGCCCGGGTGAGATAGAAACAGGTAATTATTTGACAACGAATTTGCCCGATGGCGCTGTACAAAACTTAACAGGCAAAACTACTTTAATCCAATTAATTGAATTGATAAATAACTCGGCACTGGTCATTGCCAACGAAACAAGCGCCATCCATATAGCGGCGGCAACTAAAACCCCTTCGGTTTGTATTTTAGGGGGAGGACATTTTGGGCGGTTTACCCCTTACCCCAATGAAATACAGTACGCGCCGGTTTGTGTGTTTGAAAAAATGGATTGTTATTACTGCAACTGGAACTGTATTTATAAAACTGCTGAAAATGAGCCATACCCTTGTATATCAACCATAACGATTGAGAATGTATGGGCTGCAGTTAAACAGCTTTTGTAAGCGTAGTGTAAAACATATTGTTAACCATGTTGCAAATGGCTGGCGTTAACGTCATAACGGGTAATTAATTAAATACTGTTAGCTTTGCAGTTTATTTTATTGTTTTAATGAAGACATATTTCCGGCTTCTTTCCTTTGCAAAACCAATTGAAAAGTTTGCCATTCCCTATATAATTACTACTCTGTTTACCGTAATATTCAGCACACTTAACCTGGTGTTGCTGGTACCCCTGCTTAACACCATTTTTGCCACCGGACATACTGCCAAACCGGTTGCACCTGGGCCTGCGGTGCCTTCCATATTTCATGGGCTCGATTTTTTTACATACTACATGAATTATTATATCTACCACTATGGTTCATGGGGCGCATTAAAATTTGTATGTATCACCATCGTGATATCGGTATTACTGAGCAATTTGTTCCGTTACCTATCGCAACGCATAATGGAAAACCTGCGCGTTCATACCCTGCTAAATTTCAGACGGGCGGTATTTAACAATGTAATGAACTTGCACCTGGGCTATTTCAGTAACGAGCGAAAAGGCGATATTATATCAAAAATCGCATCAGACGTGCAGGTTGTCCAATACTCTGTTACCGGGACTTTACAGGTTGTTTTTAAGGAACCGTTGCAGCTTATAGCTTATATGTTCAGCCTGTTTGCTATTTCTGCAAAGCTTACTTTTTTCTCTTTGTTGGTTATTCCAGTGTCAGCTTTTATTATATCGCGCATCGTTAAAAGGCTTAAACAGCAAGCAATAGCTTCGCAGCAAACGTACGGCACCATGATCAGCTACCTTGATGAGGCCTTATCAGGAATTAAAATTATAAAGGCTTTTAACGCAACGTCGTTCATCAAAGACAGGTTTGATAAAGAAAACAGGAAATATTCATCTATAACCCGCTCTATGGCCAAACGGCAACAACTGGCATCACCGGTTTCGGAGTTCCTTGGCGTAATGATGGTTACCTGTATCCTGTTATATGGAGGAAATTTGATTTTGAACGAACATTCACATAGCCTGGAGGCCGCTGCCTTTATTGGATACATCGCTATTTTTTCTCAGGTGATGCGCCCGGCCAAAGCCATTTCTGATTCGTTCAGTACTATCCATTCCGGTATCGCAGCCGGTGAAAGGGTGTTGGCACTGATTGATGAAAAACCCGCGATTGTTGATGCACCGGATGCCGTTACGTTAACGGACTTTGCCGAAGAGCTTGAATTTAAAAACGTAACCTTTGCTTACGAGGATAAGATCGTTTTGTCGGACGTTAATTTGACCGTACCTAAGGGCAAAACGGTTGCTTTGGTTGGTCCATCTGGCGGCGGTAAGTCAACGCTGATGGATTTGATCCCTCGGTTTATGGATCCTCAGGCAGGTGAAATATTGATCGACGGAAAAAACATCCAGTCGGTTAAAGTTGATTCATTACGTTCCTTGATGGGGATAGTGAACCAGGAGTCCATCCTTTTTAATGATTCCATTTTTAACAATATCGCCTTCGGTAAAACTGACGCCACGAAAGCGGAAGTTGAAGCCGCAGCGCGGATAGCGAACGCTCATAACTTTATTATGGAAAGCGACAGGGGCTATGATACCAATATAGGCGACAGGGGCACAAAATTATCAGGCGGGCAAAGGCAGCGTATTTGTATAGCCAGGGCGGTATTAAATAACCCGCCCATCATGCTGCTGGACGAGGCTACCTCTGCATTGGATACCGAATCGGAAAAACTGGTGCAGGACGCTTTAAACAACCTGATGAAAAACCGTACATCGTTGATTATTGCGCACCGTTTAAGTACCATACAAAATGCCGATATTATTATTGTGTTGGAGAATGGTAAAATTGTTGAACAGGGCAATCATCATCAGTTGATAAGCAACAACGGCTTGTACCGGCGATTGATAGATATGCAAACTTTTAATGCCGATTAAGGTCCGTTTTTGCACCTTCATGTCGGTACAACAAGTGTATAGCCAAATTTTTACAGTATTTATCGACACAAATGGGTGCTCCGTCGGTTCATGGGGGTTTCCAACTAAATTGTTACGTTATTTTAATACACTTTCTTTAAACTTTGAGTTTCAAATTGTGTTTAAGTGAAAATAGCAATATCCAACCAGTAAACTTTGTAAATCATGCCCCAATTTAACAAAGAGCCCTACCAAACTAAATCAGCTGTATTGTTTTTAATTTTCAATCGGCCCGATACCACAAAACGCGTTTTTGAACAGATAAAAGTTGCCAAACCCAAACGGTTATATATAGCTGCCGATGCGCCGCGCCCCGGCGTTGCGCGGGACCAGGAACTATGCCGCCAGACAAGGGAAATAGTAAGCCACATAGACTGGGACTGCGAAATAAAAAAGCTTTACAGGAACAAAAACGTTGGATGCCGGAAAGGCGTGTCATCGGCTGTTACCTGGTTTTTTGACCACGAGGAGGAGGGGATAATATTGGAGGATGATTGCGTACCAGCAAATAGTTTCTTTAAATTCTGCGATACGCTATTGGAAAAATACCGGGATGATACCCGTATAAGGCATATTACCGGCTGCAATATGCAACAAGGAAAAAAATGGGGGACGGGAAGTTACTATTTCTCGAACCGGACACATGTTTGGGGCTGGGCGAGCTGGAAAAGGGTTTGGAATGATTATGATCTCAATTTAAGTAAGTACAGTAAAGAAGACATAAAAGAACGGCTACTTAACATATACAACGACACATTGGTGGCCGAAGGCTGGGCCGAAATATTTAGCCAGGTAAAGGCAGGAGTGATAAACTCATGGGCTTACCCGCTCGATTTCATTAATTTTTTTAATAATGGGCTGGTGGCCATCCCCAATGAAAACCTGATTTCGAATATTGGCTTCGGCTCGGAAATGACTAACGCGACACTCGAAAAAAGCATTTTTGACCATATCCCATTGTCCGAGATTGACAAAATAACGCACCCGGTTTTCATTTTACCCGAAAAGCAGGCAGATCTCTTCATCATCAACCATAATTTTAATCTCGATGAAAAAAGGCGCCGGCAACATGCGTTGAAATACGAAGTGAAAAGATTGGTAAAATCGCTGATGAATAAAGCGGCTTTCTTTATAACCTAATGGCGGTACGTTATTTGCTGAATATTTTACGGTTACGGCGGTAGTTGTTCCGCAACGAGTAATAAATGAATTTTGCATACCGGCCCATGTAAAATCTTTTCAATATGGGTTTATAGGCGCCCTGGAAATGCAGCAATGCCATTTTCTGTTCGGTTCCATCCTTTAAAAAACAACTGATCTTATCACCGCCTCTTATCTTCAGGTATTTTCGGTCGGCAAATGATTTAAATTCGCCGTCTTCACACCGCAGGGCCGAAATATTATGATCAATCCCAAATTCAAATTTTGTTGAGTTTGAATTGATGAATGGGATATTGTTTGCCTTTATCCATAAATAGATCAGGTTCATGTCCGATACCCCGGTGTGTGTTAATCGGGCAACCTGCGCCTGGTAATACTTTTCCAAAAAATCGTCTTCCGCATTCTTTTTATAGGTGTTAACTACAAAATCAATAAAGTCAAACAGCAAACTTTTGTTCCAAACGGTGCAATGCGGTGATATTTGCCCTTCCGAAATGCCCGAACTATCGAACCCTTCGCTCCCCACAAATGCGCCTTTAAAATCATGATCCTGCAAATCGCGGAACGCAGGGGTAATGTATACATCGGTATCTGTTAAAAAAAAAGCATCGTCGTTTTTTAAAAGCGACGCGATGGCAAAATACCTGGCAAAACAGGCAATTTCAAACTCCGGCGTGTTAACACTGTAATGTTTGTAAACCTTTAAAAATTCGGCGAAGCGCTCGTTATTTTCCAGGTTTGAATTGTCGGTTATTGTAACATTGAAGCCTAAAGATGTTGCTTTATCAACGTAGGGTTTTAGGTAGTTTACATTTCTTGTTTCAAAAACGTATATATCTTTTGGCATAGTTTGTTAATCAATTGGCAGCCTGACACCACATGGTTTAAAGCGCCTAAATTTACAAAACAAACGCGGTTTTGGCCACTGTCTTGTTGCTAGTCCTGAAACAGGTTTACACAATTGCTCCGTTCTGCAATGCGAAACAGTTGATTGTCAGGTAGTTGTGTGATTGTTGCCAAAAAGAGCTAATTTTGAAAGTTTTGATTATCAGTCACTTATGCAAATGAGGTGATTTGTAAAAATGCGAAACACCTGATAATGAGCGTGTTTCGCAGTGTTCCACGGTGTTCCGCGTGCGAAAAATGGAACACTGGAACGCCCGCTGCATATCCGGTTTCTCTAAATCAACCTTAATCAGCTTAAAACTATTTTAACGCATTTGCGCTGAGTTTAAGCTTGTTTCCGAAAGCAATAACTAAAAACAAAAGAGCCATCAGCATTTGCTGACGGCCCTTTTTATGGGTAGTTTTTTGTTTTGTTACTCGAATTTAAAGCCTAAGCCAATTTGCCAAACCTGGTTGCGGTAATCGCCACCGTATGATGCATTTTGTTGGTTTTGCTGAAGATCTAGGGTGTAACGGGCACGCAATTCAACATCGCGGCTTAAGTTAAAGCTTACACCAACAACTCCGTCCAAAATTACGCCATTGCCGTAGGTGTTGTAATAAGTCTCGGCAGTTTGGGTAAATCCGTTATCATACGTGTTGGTAGTATTTACCGGGAATGATAACTGCGGACCAATAAGGAAATTAAAATTTGGCGACAGCTTAAATTTAGCAAGCAATGGCACGTCGATATAGTTGGCGTGTTGTGTAAAATTGCCGTACTGCGTAACCGCTGCATAACCTTTTTGCGAGTACAATACTTCAGGTTCAAAAGATAATGGATAAATAAGTGGTATATCCAGTGTTAAACCTGCATGAAAACCTGCTATGGCGCCGGTGCTGAAATTTGGATTGTAGGCACTGATGGTGTTGGCAACGCTTAAACCACCGGTAATGCCTACCCGCACTTTATAAAAATCGTCATATTGGCTGCGGGGAGGGGGGCGCCTTACACGACGGGGACCATAGTAACCTTGTGCGCTTACCGAGCCTGCCACTACCAGCAGGCATATCGCTAAAAAGAGAATTTTTTTCATAACTAATTGAGTTTTTATATTGCTATAGAGTAAAAATTAAACCGAAGGTTTATTCCGGGTTTAATTTTTTTATAAAATCAACCTTAAAAACCGTGCCATCGGGAACAGATTTACATTACATTTGGCTCATGAAAGTGCCCAAATTGCTATTTAAATCGACTTTAATTATTTTTTTAAATCTTGTTTCCATTGGCGTTTTTGCGCAAAAAGAAAGTTTTATTGAGTCGCTGAATCACAAAAATCATTGGGTTGATTCGGTGTTCAACAAGATGAACCGACGCAAAAAAATCGCGCAATTGTTCTTCATCAGAGCCAATACCAATATGGGGCAGGCTTATGAAGATTCAGTTGCAAAGGTGATTGAAGATGAGCAAATAGGCGGTCTTGTATTTTTCCAGGGCGGCCCGGTAAGGCAGGCGCAATTAACAAACCGGTATCAAAAATTAGTAAAAGTGCCTTTATTGATTGCGATGGATGGCGAATGGGGCCTGGGCATGCGGCTTGATTCGACCATATCGTATCCATTTCAAATGACTTTGGGCGCTATTCAGGACAATAACCTCATCTATAAAATGGGTGAGCAGGTAGCCACTGAATTTAAGCGTATGGGCATGCAGATAAATCTTGGGCCCGATATGGATATCAATAATAACCCGGACAACCCGGTTATCAATTACCGGTCATTCGGTGATAATAAATTCAATGTGGCCGCCAAGGGAATTGCCTACATGAAGGGCATGCAAAGCGTAGGCCTGTTAGCTACCGCAAAACATTTCCCCGGTCATGGCGATACCAATGTAGACTCGCACCTCGATTTACCGCTGCTGCCCTTTAGCCGTAAACGGCTCGATTCGCTCGAAGAATACCCGTTTCGCGAAGCAATACAGGCAGGTATCAGCGGCGTAATGATTGCGCACATGGATATCCCCGCGCTCGACAGTACAAAAAAGCTGCCTTCAACATTATCCCGACCCATTATTACCGGCGTTTTACGGGACTCGCTCGGATTTAAGGGCCTTATCATGTCGGATGCGATGGAGATGAAAGCGGTTATAAAATATTTCCCGAAAGGCGAGGCCGACGTGAAAGCATTTTTAGCCGGCAATGATATTATCGAGCTGTCCGAAAATTCAGAAAGGGCTATAAAACTGATCAGGAAAGTTGTCCGCAAGGATCAAATCTCAGGCGCAGAGTTCGACGCCCGGGTGAAAAAAGTGCTCGAAGCTAAGTATTGGGCCGGATTAAACCATTACCATGAGATTGGGGTAGAAAATCTCGTCAGCGATCTTAATAGTGCCAAATCCAAAGAACTGGTGCAGCAGTTAAGTGATGCTGCCGTTACGCTTTTAAAAGGGAATGGCGCCTCGCTCCAGATGAACCCAATAGCAAAAACCGCTATCATCAGTATCGGCGTAACGCAGCCAACAGTTTTTCAGCAGGAGCTTTCCAAATGGTATATTAATCATACACTTTTCCAGGTAGCAAAAGATAGTCCTGAAAATGAATTAAGGGCATTAGCTGAAACATTAAATCAATACGACCAGGTTTTCATCAGTATAAATGACACCCGTTTGCGACCTGCAAGCAAGCTGGATTATAGCAATGATGTAAAATTATTTATTACCCGCCTGGCTGCCCGGCCTAACACCGTGATCAGCGTTTTTGCAAATGCATACACCATATCAACCTTGCCGGGTATCGAAAAATGCGGCGCCCTGCTTGCCTGTTACCAAATGACCGATGACCTGCAACGTTCAGCCGTAAAAGTAATCATCAGGCAAAATAACCCTATTGGCAGCCTGCCGGTAAAAGTTAATGCGCTATTTGGCACAGGGCTGGGTTTACGGATTCAGAATAACCCGAAATTGCATTAAAATCGGGCTTTTGAGGATCCTATTTGCAAAAAAGATAGGCAGGGATATTTTACTATCCCCGCCTATTGCTTCGGCTATTTTATAATTAGGAATTCAAATATTTTAAATAATTTCAGTATAAAAAATGACCGAGGTCACTTCCTGGTATTAACCTGTATTTTATTTAAAACTCATTTATGTATTTGCCGGAGTTTTAGTGGGCAGAACAATTTTAGCTTAACTTTCATTTTTAGTTTGCTGGCTCCCGATGCGCTGTTCGCAGTTCTTTTCGAAAACACCGATATTTACATCATGGAAACAAAAATAAGGGCAATCATCACCGGTGCAACGGGTATGGTTGGCGAGGGCGTATTGCACGAATGCCTGTTGCATCCGCAGGTTGAAGCCGTTCTGGTAATTAACCGGAAGCCAGGCGGCGTAGCACATCCCAAACTAAAAGAGATCATCCACCAGGATTTTTTTGATATCAGCAGCATCGAAAATCAACTTAGCGGCTATAATGCTTGTTATTTTTGTTTGGGTGTATCGTCGGTAGGAATGAAAGAGCCTGAATATTTTAAGCTGACTTATACTTTAACCCTGAATATTGCCACGCCATTGAGCAAATCAATCCTGGTATGACTTTCTGTTATGTTTCCGGTGCGGGCACGGATAGTACCGAAAGCGGGAAATCCATGTGGGCACGGGTAAAAGGTAAAACGGAAAACGACCTGATGAAACTGCCTTTTAAGCAGGTATTTGCCTTCAGGCCGGGTTATATGCATCCTACTCCCGGGCTTAAAAATGTCAATAAATACTATAAATATATTAGTTGGATGTATCCATTCTTCCGGAAATTTTTCCCCAGCACGGTAAGCACCCTCGCCGAATTGGGCTTGGCGATGATAAATGTTACCCGCTTCGGTTATCAAACCAAAGTAATTGAAGTTAAAGACATTGTTGCACTGGCAAAAATGCCATGATTAAATTATCTTTAACCAAAGCAAAAAAAGCATGGAGAAACGATATTTCTTTTTAAAGCTGGTACCCTGCCGCCCAACGTTTGCACAGGATATGACGCCCGATGAACGCGCTATTATGATGCAGCATGTAGCCTATTGGAAAGGCTTTTTAGACGAAGGCAAGGTACTAGTTTATGGCCCGGTTATGGACCCAAATGCTGTATATGGCATGGGAATAGTGTGTACCGAGGATGAAGAAGAAGTAAAAGCATTGATAGCCGGCGACCCGGCCACCACGATCAACACTTACGAATATTACCCGATGCGGGCGGTGATCAAAGGTTGATGGATACCTAAAACAAAACCGGAAAAATGGTCCTAAATTCGTATATTTATTGAGACGTTTGATTTATCTGACTATGAAGATTGTCTTAGTTGTAAGGAAGGCCAGATTAAGAGATATTGACGACGAAATGAAGATATGCCTTATTGGCTATCGCCGCTCCCGCACGAACGGATGGCGGCGGTCACTGAATTAATTTAGCATAGTTTAAAACCGGGCCACCGGATGGATAAAACAATGGTTATAAAAAGAAAGTTGCATTCTGTAGATGAAAAATGAAATCGGATTATTTTAAGTAAATTTGATCTATATAGGTAACATTATGGTATTGGTATTAAAAAAAGGAGCAAGCAAAAAGGAAATGGAGTCTATTTCCGAAAAACTGCAGGTTACCAAAGGGGTAAATACAAAGAAGTATTGTGGCACAATTAAATTGAACGAAGACCCGCTATCCATTCAAAAAAAAATGAGGGATGAGTGGGAGTAAATTTTTGCTGGATACCAACTCGGTTTTGTATATACTTAATGGTGATCAAACACTTTCAAATTTTTTATTTGAAAAGGAACTATTTGTTTCTGTGATTACAGAAATGGAGTTGCTTGCCTATAAAAATATCACGGAGGCGGAGAAACAAATTATAGAAAATTTTTTGGCCGAACTTGTTATAATAAACATAGATGATAAAGTAAAATTGAACAGCATTGAGGTTAAAAAAAACTCAGGCATGAAACTACCGGATAGCATAATTGCGGGGACGGCTATAACGTTAAAACTTCCTCTCATAACCTCGGACAAGCAATTTAAGACTATTGAAGGTTTGAACTTGCTTTATTACGAAAAATAGATTCGACGTTCTCAACCTTTTGGGGCAGACCCAGCAATATTTGACTCCGCCGACTTACATATCCGCCAAATCTTTTGATGTAACCTTATAACATCTCTTTAAATCAGTTGTCATTGTTATTACCTTTACTAAACAATGATCACATCCACTCCCCACAAATACAACGAAAAATTTCAGCAGGCTTTGGCCCAGCTAAACCCCGAACAGCTTGAGGCGGTTAACAAAATTGATGGCCCTGTTTTGGTGATAGCCGGCCCGGGAACCGGGAAAACGCAGATACTGGCTGCCCGCATCGGTAAAATATTGACCGATACCGATGCTGATGCCCGCGAAATTTTATGTCTTACTTACACAGATGCCGGCGCCGTTGCCATGCGCAAGCGCCTGTTTGATTTTATTGGCCCCGAGGCTTATCGGGTTAATATTTACACTTTCCACGCGTTCTGTAACGAGATCATCCAGGAAAACCTCGACTATTTTGGCAAACTGAGCCTTGATGCACTGTCGGACCTGGAGTCGGCTATGTTTTTTAGGAAACTGGTTGATAACTTCCCTAATGATCACCTGCTTAAGCGCTTTACCGGCGAGATATATTATGATGTAAAAAACCTGAAATTCCTTTTTTCGGATATGAAAAAGGAAAGTTGGAACGAGGCGGACATTCGGCAAGCTGTAAAAGACTACCTTGACGATTTACCCAACCGTGAAAAATATGTATACAAACGCGCCAACGCAAAAACGGGGATAAAAGTAGGCGACCTTAAGCAAAAGGACATTGACAAAGTCAAGGACCAGATGGAAAAACTGCTGGCAGCGGTTGGGGAGTTCAAAAACTTTAAGGCCATAATGGATTCCGAAAAGCGGTATGATTATGACGATATGATCCTTTGGGTGCTTCGGGCTTTTCGCGAAAATGAAGACATCTTGCGCCGCTACCAGGAGCGCTACCAATATATCCTGGTGGATGAATTTCAGGATACTAGTGGCTCACAAAACGAATTGCTAAAGTTTATGCTGAATTACTGGGATACGCCAAACGTATTTGTGGTAGGAGATGATGATCAATCGATCTTCAAATTCCAGGGAGCAAATATGAAGAATATCCTTGATTTCGCCGGAGACTACTCCCATAGCCTTAAAACGGTAGTGCTCACACAAAACTACCGCTCTAATCAACATATTCTCGATATTTCCAAATCGCTCATCGAAAATAACCGTGAACGCTTAACCACACAGCTGGCACTCGATAAAAACCTGGAGGCCGCTCATCCGCGGTTTAATAACCTGGTTGTTGAACCGGTAATTTGTGAATACGAGAATCCGGATAAGGAGATAGTGGATATCGGCTTCCAGATTAAGCAATTACTCGCTAAAGGTACCGAACCTGGCGAGATCGCTGTTATATACCGCAACCATAATCAGGTGGAGGACTTGCTGCAATACCTGGACAGCCAGCATATAGCCGTTAATTCCAAACGCAAAATAGATATTTTGACTTTGCCTTTTGGCGAAAAGATCATCAATATCCTGAAATATCTCTCGATGGAAATGGATTCGCCCTACAGCGGCGACGAGCTGTTGTTCGAGATAATGCATTACGATTTTTTTGATATTGCGCCAATTGAAATAGCAAGGGCAAGTGTTGCGGTAGCAAAAGAAAATTTTGCGACTGCCCGGAACAACGATCCTAAAACATCGCTGCGCAATTACATTAGCCAAATGCGCACCCCTGCCCAGGCCGGTTTGTTCGATAAAACGCCCGATTACGGCATGAAGTTTTTGATGAACGATATCGACTACCTGTTAAAATATTCCGTCAGCAACACACTGCAGCAGCTTTTTGAGCAGGTAATTGCCAAAATGGGTATCCTTAAATTTATTATGGAACAGCCCGACAAAGGCTGGTACATGCAGGTGCTCACCAGTTTTTTTGATTTTATAAAAGATGAAAGCCGCAAAGACCCGGAGATTAACCTGGCAAAACTGATCAGCATTATTAAACTGATGAAGGAGCACCAGATCCGCCTGGAACTTAACCAGGTTATATTTTCGGATAACGGAGTGAATTTTTTAACCGCGCATGGTTCAAAAGGGCTGGAGTTTGAGCATGTATTCCTGATTGGCTGCAGTAAAAAAATATGGGATGGCAAGGGCAGAAGCAATGGTTTCAGCTATCCCGATACCTTAACCCAATCGGGCGACGATGACATTGCCCAAAAAGAAGAATCGCGCCGCCTGTTTTATGTGGCCATCACCAGGGCCAAACAATGCCTTTCTATCTCATTTGCCGGGAAAGATAAAAACGGGAAAGAACAGGAAGCCTCGCAATTTGTAGGCGAAATTTTGGCCGAGACCCACCTGCAATTAAAGTATCCAACGGTAAACGAAGATGCGATGATTGATTTCCTGGCGGTACGGTTTACCGAAACGATACAACCCAAAGTCGAGTTGCTGGATAAAAATTATATCGATCAGTTACTTCAAAATTATACGTTGTCGGTAACGCATTTGAGTAACTTTCTTGATTGCCCGCTCCGGTTTTATTTTCAATGTTTAATCAGGGTGCCGTCGGGCAAAAGCCCTGCAGCAACCTTTGGGCAGGCGGTGCACTGGGCCTTAAATAAGGCCTTTAAGCAATTAAAAGATGATGGCAACGAGTTCCCGCTAACCGAGGACTTTATGAGCGAATTCCGCTGGTACATGTTCCGTAACCGGGATTCGTTCACCAAAGAAGATTTTAAACTCAGGCTGGATTATGGCGAGAAGATATTGCCGGCCTACTACAATCAAAATATACAAACCTGGAATAAAATTGCCGTGACCGAGCGCAGTATTAAAAACGTGGAGGTTGACGGCGTGCCTATAAAAGGTAACCTGGATAAAGTGGAGTTTACCGGTAAACATGTTACCATTGTTGACTATAAAACCGGTAAATTAAAAAATGCAAAAGATAAGTTGCTACGGCCCACCGATGAAAAGCCCAATGGCGGCGATTACTGGCGACAAGCTGTTTTCTATAAAATTTTGATTGATAACGATCGCTCGCTCGACTGGGACGTGGTAAGCACCATATTTGACTTTGTTGAGCCTATAAGTGATGGTGAATACCATAAAGAGAAAATCGCCATTACACCTGAAGATACTTATACCGTCACCGGACAAATAAAAACCGTTTATCAAAAAATACTGGCCCATGATTTTAACACGGGCTGCGGCAAAAAGGAATGCGATTGGTGCCATTTTGTAAAAAGCAACTTTAAACAGGTTGGCGGAGTGATGGTGGAGGAAGTGGAATAATCTGCCAATGAAATACATATATGGACGCCCGTACGAAAAAATACATCATATGAAACACATGCTATTTATTATTCCCGTAATCCTTGTTTTACAGGCATCGGCCCAAACAACCATTAAACAGGACGCTGCCATTAAACAAATGGTTGATGAGGTTTCATCAAAAAACATCGAAACCATCATTCGCAAACTGGTTAGCTTTAAAAGCCGGCACACGTTAAGCGACACTACCAGTGCAACCGAAGGCAGCGGCGCGGCGCGTAACTGGATAAAGGCCGAATATGAGCGATATGCCGCCTCGTCTGGTGGCAGGATGACCGTGCAATTTGACACCTTTACCCAGCCCAAAAGCGAACGGGTTGATAAGCCTATTCACCTTAAAAACGTGCTTGCCGTATTAAAGGGCACCGACCCCAAAGATACACGCGTTTATATTGTTTCGGGGCACTATGATTCGAGGGTAAGCGACGTTATGAACCCCAATGCCGTTGAACCGGGCGCCAATGACGATGCTTCGGGCACGGCAGTATCCATGGAACTCGCGAGGGTAATGGCGAAACGTTCGTTCCCGGCTACTATTATTTTTATGTCGGTAGTAGGCGAGGAGCAAGGTTTATATGGATCGGCCAACGTAGCCAAACGCGCAAAGGCCGAAAACTGGAATGTTGATGCTATGTTGAATAACGATATTGTAGGTAACACCCACGGCATGGAGACTGATTTGAAGGATAACCGCAGCATAAGGGTATTCAGTGAGGGCGTGCCCTCTGTAGCCGCAGGTAATGAAAGGCAGGTGGCGGGCCTGATTGCACTAGGCGGCGAAAACGATAGCCCATCGCGCGAGCTGGCCAGGTACACCAAAGAAATTGGCGAACGATATGTTGATCAACTGGATGTAAAGCTAGTTTATCGCCGCGACCGTTACCTGCGCGGCGGCGACCATATTTCGTTTTTATTGCAGGGATTCCCCGCAGTTAGGTTTACCGAAATGAACGAGGATTTTACCCGACAGCACCAGGATATCCGTACGGAAAATGGTGTTGATTATGGTGATTTACCTGATTTTGTAGATTTTAATTACGTGCAAAAAGTGACCCGGATGAACCTGTCGGTACTGGCCAACCTGGCCATAGCACCTGCCGGACCACAAAATGTGGGTATAGTAACCAGCGGACTAACCAATAAAACTACATTAAAGTGGGATGCGCCAAAAAACGGCAAAAAACCTGCCGGGTATTTTGTATTGATGCGCGAAACCATCAGTCCCTACTGGGAAAAGAAATATTTTGTAACCGATAACACGGCAACAATGGATTACTCCAAAGACAATTACCTGTTTGCAGTGCAATCGGTTGATGCGGATGGGCACGAGAGTTTGCCGGTGTTTCCGAAGCCATTGAGGTAACAACCAGTCAGCCTAATTTTTATGAAATTCATAACAGATTCAATTTTTACCGGGACATGCGGCATCACGGCTGTGCTATTGGTAATGCAATTAATCCGCTCAAAACTTCAAATCCGCCCCGCCATTATTATATCTGTTAGTACGTTGCTGCTTTTTGGATCGTTATTTTATTTTTTAAGAATAGCAATAGAAATCTATGCGAATTACTATTCAAATCCAGACTACGGGAGCTTTAAAGTAAAAAATAACAACTGGTGGCTTTTAACAATCATGTTGGCAGCCTGGCCATTTAGTTTCGGATTGCTGCCGCAGCTGCTTTGGCTAAAAAAGCGCAGGCAGCGGCTAATGAGTCTTGTATTTATTGTGGGAGTTTGGGCGATAACGCGCATTTTTATTCCACCGGATTTTCTTCAATTTTTTATAAATCCTTTGAATTGGCATGTCGATACAGGATTTTCGACCGGTGACTATCTGTTACAGGCGGCTACCTATTCAGCGGCATTTGCAGTTGTGCATTATTTTATATCGAAGAAAGATAATGATAACGAAACTGAAGCTGACGGGCACGAGAACTTGCCGGTGTTTCCGAGTCCTTGATGTAATGAGAGATTAGTTAATTGGAGATTAGAGATTAGTTTAGTCCGCACGATGCGATCTCTGATCAGCTAATCTCTATTTTACGCTTTTCTTCAGCACGATAAAGTACCCGGCAATAAATACCAGCACTGCAATTGCCAGGCTTACAAAAATTTCTTTTGAAAAAATATCGATCGTGATTTGCGGCATGCCACCCGGCCCGGGTTGCTGATGAGCGCCTTTTTCCAGTGCTTGTATAGATAACAGCGGATGCGAATAAGGGAACCAATAGGCATATTTCCAACTGTTGCCCGCTAAAATAACACCGGTAATGGTGGCCACAAAACCAATCCCCATCGGCTTTAAAAAATCGCGGAACAGCAGGCTCAATAAAAATTGAATAGATAAGATACCTAATGATGACAGGAAAAGCTTGAAATAAACTTTTGTTAAAATTCCCTCGATACGATACTCACTAAACCGTAAGGATGGTTTCACAACGCTTAGTAAATTGCCAAATCCCAATGTAAACAGTACAAATAACAGCAGGCAAATAAACACCAGGAAGAAAGCGTAAAAATACTTTGCCCCAAAAACCGATAGCTTTGATATCGGCAGGCTGAACAGTGTTTTCCAGGTATCGGCCTTGTGTTCAATGCTGTTTACCGAATAAGCTATAAACACAATCAGCATCGGCAATATCAGCGAACCCATTACGGCTAAAATTGCTCCGGCAAATTGCAGCCACAACATTACGCCCGGCTCGTGCGCCAGTTGATCGTTTTTGCTATAAAAGCCTACAAATAACAACAGGCATAGCAACAAGGGCAGCAAAATGGCGCTCCAAAAGGCCATTGTTTTACGTGTTTTGTAAAATTCGGACCGGAATGCGAGTATAAATCCTTTCATGGCTTAAGCGTTTTGGGTAATAGCTAAAAACAATTTTTCCAGGTCTTTTTGCTGTTTGCTAATGCTGTATATGGTGAAACCGTTTTGGTTAAGGAGGGTATTAAGTTCGCCCATTTGCTGCTTACTGGTATAGGGCACATAAAAATTGTGGTCTGTAATGTCGGTCACCTCGTAATTGTTGCGGGTCAAAAAGTTGGCAGCATCAACTGTATTTTCAGCCTCAATTTGTACCAGCGGCTGGCTCAAGGTTTGCAACTCATTTATGCTACCCTGGAATAAAAGCTCGCCGTGATTAATGATACCAACGTGCGTGGCCATTCTTTCAATTTCGCCCAATAAGTGGCTCGATATAAAAACAGTTTTCTGGTGTTTGGTCACCAGCCTGATCAGCAGTTCGCGGATCTCGATGATGCCGTTAGGATCAAGCCCGTTGGTCGGCTCGTCCAGTATCAGCAGTTTTGGATCGGGTAATAATGCCAGGGCAATACCGAGGCGTTGTTTCATGCCCAGCGAATATTGCCCCGCTTTTTTATGTGCTGCCTCGGTTAAATGAACCAATTTTAACATTTCATCAACCCGCTCTTCGGGTATCTGGAGCAGTAATGCCCTGTTCAGCAAGTTCTCTTTGCCGCTCATGTGCAAATAAATGGCCGGCTGTTCAATCAGCGAGCCTATTTGCGAAAGTATTTCGATACGGTTGCTTTGGAGTTCTTTTTCAAAAATCCTGATGCTACCCTGCTGTGTTTTCAGCAGGTTCATCAGCAATTTAATGGTGGTGGTTTTGCCGGCGCCGTTTGGCCCCAGGAAACCATATATACTGCCCTCGGGAACTTGCAGCGAAAGCGATTTTACAACGGTTTGGTGGCCGAAGTTAAAGGTTAATCCTTCGGTACTGATTACCATAATTTTTCTTTAGCTATTTCGCAAACAGTTTTTACAACACCAACACTTTTGTAGAAAAGCGATGTGGCCTGTACTGTGGTGCCAGATATAGCTTCCTTTTTATGTTTTAGCTGGTAACCGACGCCCATTATTAAGGCAAACATTACCGGAACCAGTAACAGTATAAAAGGATTTGAGTTTGTGATCAGCTTTTTCATTGCTTTGTGATTTGATGATACAAAGGAATATCAAATAATTTGCCCGCTAAAAAGTATTAGACCAACACACGGGATTCATAGATGAACAGTTGTTTATCAGTATTTGCCTGTTCGTCGGGTTTTAAAGGCAGTTTATCGACAAAGCACCCATCTACATATAAATTATACCCTGCTTAGCTATTTAAATATTAATTTTAGTTGATGAAATTACGCTGGCAAATATTTTGGCATACGCTTTTTTGGGTTGCGCTAACCACACTTATTTTATTTGTTGCCAAAAGCAATGCGAAATTAACAACGCTCGAATTATCTGTAATTACGCTGTTTTTTGCAATTGATATCAGCCTGTTTTATGTGCACTATCTTTGGCTGATTCCACGGTTCTTAAATAAAAAGCGGTACCGCGTATATGTATTTTCTCTTGTAATTTCCCTGGTTGCTTATGGCCTGGTCAAATATGGCTTTGCCGTTATTTTTAAGCAACAGGTACTTATGCGGCCCAAGATGCCGGAAATTACCTTCGGCGAGTTTTTTTTAAGCACTACGTTTACCAACATTGTGTTTTTGTTTTTGAGCGCCGTTCTGAAATTTACCGGCGATTGGTTTTTAAATGAACGGATCCAGCGCGATCTGGAAAATCAACGGTTAAGCGCTGAACTGGCATTCCTGAAATCGCAGATCAACCCCCATTTTTTATTTAATTCCTTAAACAGCATTTATTCGCTTGCCTACCAACGCTCAGAAACAACACCAGAAGCCATTTTAAAACTTGCGGAAATTATGCGTTATATGTTATACGACTGTAACGATAATAAAGTGGACCTGGTAAAGGAGCTGCAGTATTTACAGAACTATATTGACCTTCAAAAAATAAGGTTTGCCAATAAGGCTTATATTGATTTTAAGGTAGAGGGTAAAGTTGATACACAGCAGATAGTGCCCTTGCTGTTGGTGGCATTTGTTGAAAACGCCTTTAAGCATGGTGTGGCCAATAACCCGCTAACGCCCATAAGGCTGCTAATTGATGTGGAGGAATCGCACCTGCATTTTTATATTCAGAATAAAAAGCATACCAACAACCGCGATGAATCGGGTGGAATTGGCTTGAATAATGTAAAACGCAGGCTCGATTTACTTTACAAAGGAAAATATAATTTGGATATTCGCGACGAAGCAGATACCTACACTGTTGAATTATCATTAGTTTTATAGCATGATCAGATGTTTGATAGTTGACGACGAAGCTTTGGCCTTGCATATTTTGGAAGATTATATTTCCAAAATACCATTTTTGCAATTGGTGAAAGCTACAACCAACCCTATTGAGGCACTGACGCTGGTGCAGGAAAAAGAGGTTGACCTGGTGTTTCTGGATGTGCAGATGCCCGAACTTACCGGCATACAGTTTTTGCGCATAGCCAATGGCAAAGCCAAAGTTATTTTAACCACCGCCTACCCGCAATATGCGCTTGAAGGATATGAACTGGATGTAATTGATTACCTGCTGAAACCTATTGCCTTCGACCGGTTTTTTAAAGCCGTTCAAAAGGCACAAACGGTTTTACAGCCTGCTGCAAAACCCGTACAAGCCGAACCGGTACAACAGCCCAAGCAGGATTTTTTAAGCGATTTCATTTTTGTAAAGACTGAGCATAAGATACAGAAGGTTTACCTGAACGACATCCTGTTTATTGAGGGCCTGAAAGACTATATTTCGATATTTACACCTGCCGAAAGGATAATTACCCTGCAGAACATGAAAAAGATGGAGGATGCCCTCCCAGCACGCAACTTTATCCGGGTACATAAATCGTATATCGTATCCATCAGCAAAATTGACAGTATTGAACGCAGCAGGATATTTATCGGCGATAAAATTATCCCCGTTGGCGACACGTACCGCGATGAATTTTTTAAGATTGTGGACGGGAAGAACATTTAGTTCATGGGTGATGGTTCATAGTTCATAGTCGGAAGGAGCCAGGAGTGGAGTTGCGATGAACTATCAACTATGAACCATGAACTATGGGCGTTACTGTGTAGCCTTTTAATCGGAGTTGTTTTATCAACCCGCAATTCCAGAGTAAGTGTGCCGCGCCTACGGCAATAAAGGTAGGCTGATCTTTCATTATTGCAGGTAATTCGTCCAGCCAATTTGAATTTCGCGAGGCAACGTATTGATAGATGTATTTATCAGTATAGCCATTTTTTAAACTTTGGTGATTTTCCATACCATTCAAATCTTGCTTACGGTACAGTTCAAGACTTTCTTCTGTTAATTTCCGGATATGATCAATATGCCTTACCAGGTATAGCAAATTGCTTTTCTGTAAGGCCAGGGGCGCGTCAAATAGCAAACTATCGTGAAATGCAACAGATTCGAGTCCAATTATTTTATATCCCATCACCCGGCCCGCTTCGCGAAAGTATTTATCAAGATGATGATTTGTTTTTGATAATGTTCGTGGTGCAATGGCGTAATACAAATCATCATGGATATATGCCGGTTTCAGGCGATCGAATGTCTTGTACGACCACCGCGCAGGGACATATTGAGCAAATGTTTTATTTATTTCGGCAAATTCAACGGAAGTAAATAAGTGGCTCAGGGAGTCATTTTTTAAAATGATGTGCGATTTGTATTCATCGGGTTCGCTTTCAAAATCCACCTCGGTAGCTACGGCTTTACATTGCCTGAATTTTTCCATTACATAAGGTAATGTGTCCAGGAAATTTCCGCCGAGCAGGTGGTCTGTGCCGAATAGATAACAGGGGGTGGCAAGTCCATTACCGCTGATCTGCCACAATAAACTATTATCAAGCGTAATGTTTTTGTATTTTAATCGCTGCGGTTCATTACAGGAAATGAGTAAAATACATAAAAGCAACAGGCTGATTTTTTTCATCTTATGCCTGGTGAAGGTGAGTTTTTATCCTGTTTTCAGCCTCTAAAACAAGGTCTTCCACAGGTCGTCCGGCTGGTTCAATTGGTTCAAGCACTTCCCAGGTAAGTTTCTCAAACGTGCAAAGGGGGTAATAACCATACCGGGTTACTTTCCAGGTATTATTAATAGCTATAGGCACCAGCAGGGCTTCAGGGCATTTTTTTAGCAGGGTAGCTATTCCGCCCACATGAAATGCTTTTATTTTTCCATCTTTTGAGCGGGTGCCCTCGGGAAATATTACGGCGGACCACCTGTTTTCCTTCATCCGCTGACCAAGCTTGATGAGCTCTCCAACTGATTGCCGCGAATCGCCGCGATCGATATTGGCGCCGCCGCCATATTTTAAATTGAAAGAAATGGACGGGATGCCCTTTGTCAGTTCAATTTTCGAGATAAATTTAGCGTGGTACTTACGCAAATAATATATAAGCGAAGGGATATCGAACATGCTCTGGTGGTTAGCCAAAAAAATCATCGGCCTGCCCAACGGCAAATTTTGTTTGTTGGTGAATTTAACCGTATTGCCGGCGAGGTAAACTGTCCGTAAAAGGCAAAGGTTTAAAATATCTACAGATTTTTTATGTGCCGAGTAACCGCCCAGTTTATAGCAGATCCATTGAACTGGCTGAAAGACGAGCAGTGTTAAAAAAAAAGCGATTATTACAAATGGTGACAGGATATATCCTAAGAACTTTCTCATAAAATGCTCAAAGTTAGGTTTTTTTCGGGAAACCAAAACGGTTATAAAAGCTTTTCTAAAAGCATCAGGCGCACTTTTAAAACTGCGGCTACGGTCATGGAATCGGTTATTTCGCCCCGGCAAACCATCTGATAAACTTCTTCGAAAGGTAACTTTTTAACAATCAGTTGTTCGGTATCTTCCGGTTCGGCCTCAAATTGCTGAAGGCCACGGGCCAGGTATAATATGCTGAGCTCATCGCTCACTGAGTTGGACAAATGCAGGCGCTGAATTTCAACCCAGCTGTCGGCTTTAAGTCCGGTTTCTTCCAATAACTCACGTTTGGCCGAGGCTAAGGGATCGGTACCCACCGGCCCGCCACCTTCGGGCATTTCCCAACTGTACATACCGGGTGCAAAACGGTATTGGCCTACCAGGTAGGTGTTTAAGTCATCATCCAAAGGCAAAACGCCTATGGCGATATTTTTAAAACTTACTTTCCCATAAATACCCGGGTTGCCTGATGGATTGATCACCTGGTATTCGGTTAAATTTATCCAGGGGTTATCGTAAATATTTTTTTCGGAAGTGATTTTCCAGGGATTTTCTTCGGGATGATGCATGGGGGCTAAGTTAATTGGAATTATAGTTATGGCCAACAGCATACCAACGATCCCCACAACAGCATTAAAACAATTCTAAAGTTGCTCTTTAAAAAAGTGTGCCATATTATCTGAAAATGTATTTGCGTTGCATAGATTTACAACGATGAACGAACCCCGTTATAATAAAATAGAAAATGTCGATTATCGTGTGTATACATTTACCAGCGAAGGGCGTCATGGCAACTTAGTTAAAGTGGTAACTTTCGAAGAGATCGATGAAATTGAAAATACTTTCAATTTAGCTCTGGGAACAATGCAATCCGATGGCAAAATAGATTTCTTAAGTATAACTAATAATGGGGACCGGAACAAAATTTTAGCCACGGTTGCCGCTATAGTGAATATATTTTTAGATCGATTTCCAGGGAAAAACGTGTATATTACAGGTAGTGATGCGAGGAGAACACTTTTGTATAATAGATCAATTGCTTATGGATATGACGAATTGGTTCAAATGTTCAACATTTACGGAGATTCATCGCCTGATGGAGATGTGTGTGAATTCGAACTTTTTGAGAAGGGGAAAAACTATTCGGGCTTTTTAATCGAAAAAATAATCAACGATGAACAATTACACCTTTGCTGAATTTTTTTCTAACTTCTTTTAATTTGGGCGACTCGTGCTCCGGACCTAAGTATTTTTTCAGCGCTTCGTTAGTTGTTAATTCAATACCGAAGATATTTTCAACAACTTGTTCCTTTTCCTTTTTTTGATCTTTCATGGCGATGCTTTGTCCCTAATACAAATATAACTACAAATAATTAATATCCTTCTCCACTATCATGACAAATTATCTTTAAGATCGGTGATCGCACCTATCTTAATTTATCAACTTTACCAGATCACCCGCTGCAACTTCCTTATTCCACATGTTTATGGCAAAGGCTTTTACCTGTTTCGGGATTGCATTGAATGATTGATCCATTTCCAGTTTGTTTTCGTCGCTGCCATAGTACGTAAAATTCCTGATGGCATATTTCTGGTTCTTATAATGAAGCAATAATTTGATGGTTAATGTGCCATGGTTCAGCACATCGCCCTCAACGCGATAGGCAAACACAGTTTCGTAAACTCCGTCATTGTTAATGTCGGTTATTTTTAACAGAGTTTCGTAGGTAATGCCATAAGCCGAGAAGTCTCTGATTTGCCAATCCTTCCTGAAACCCGTATCCGTTTTCGTATAACAGCGCACAAAAAGCGAATCCATCTTGTCGGTTCTAACATCTGTTGCTATGTAGTAGTGCAGTCCTGCAACATCTTTGTATTCGTACGCTTCCAAAACAGTACCCGCGTAAGGCACAGGAATTTTGTCAGCACTTATCTTTTTTACATACCGTTGTGCACAAACATGTTGCACCGAAAACACAACAAGGTAAATAAAAATAGCGCGTTTAAGGCACATGGACGAGGCTTTTGGGATAAAGCTACAAAATAGCCCTTACCTGCCAAACGCCCAAAGCAAAAACTTCGGCATAGCTTTGGCCCAGGTTTCGGTATTGTGCTGCCCGCCAAACATTTCCACATAGCGGATTTCATCAGGGCGTTTAAAACCTTTAAGCTCGAGTTCTTTTATCAGGTCGATGGTATCGTCAATCGAATCGATAATGCCATTTTTGTTGCGGTCGGCGGTTTCGTCACTGGTGCCGGTTTGCAGCCAAATTTTAAGATCGGGTTTAATGGCAGTATCCTTTATAATGCCGTGCATAATGCGGTCATTATCGGTATAGCCTTTCATCAAATCCTTACCTCTCCACCAAAATGATCCGGAAAATACACCAACCCTATCAAATAATGCAGCGTTATTCCAGGCAATATCGAGGGCAGATAATCCACCCAACGAAAATCCGGCAAAAGCAGTGGATGCAAAATTTTCAATGCCCGTTAGCGTCGTAATAGCGGGCAACAGTTCTGTTTTTATAAATTCAGTGTACAAAGCCGCTTTTGATCCTCTTTTTTTAAAGTCGGGTTTTCCGGCGGTGCCGTACTCCTGCAGGCGTTCCTCAGTGGCATGTATAGCGACAACCAGCAGGGGCTTTATTCGGCGTGCTTCGGTTAGTTCTTCAATAGTTTCTTTTAAATGCAGCGCTTGCAGTTCCTGCCCGTCGTTAAGCAGTAAAAGGTTAAAAGGTTCGGCAAAGTAGTCCTCTTCAGGAAGTAAAATGGTGCAGGTAACATCGCGTTTCAACTGCTCCGACCTTATGGTTATATTTTTCTCAGCAATTGCTATTTCCATCTCCGGCAAATTCCAGTACATCTCGGGTATTCAAATAATAAAAGCTGCAAAGGTAGGGTTTTTTAATTTGATGATTTTGCGATTTGAAAATTTGAAGATGAAAGATCCGCCAACCAATCTTCAAATCAACTAATTTTCAAATCTTCAAATTGAGGAATCTTCAAATTAAAATATTTTCCTAACTTACCTTCATCAATTAAATCCGCAAAACATTGACAGAGAAATATCAACGCTGGCATTCGCCCAATTTAGGCCTCGACGTGGAAATGCTGATTTTTGGCGACCGCGGTTACCCGGTTATCCTTTTCCCTACTTCGCAGGGCAGTTATTTTCAGAATAAGGACGAAGGACTTATTGAAAGCGTACGGTGGTATATAGAGGAGGGCCTGGTTAAAATTTATTGCCCCGACAGTTTTGACTGGCTTACCTGGTACAATAAAGGCACCGACGCGGCGGGCCGCGCCTACCGCTATGCCTGGTATGATAAAATGCTGAACGAAGAACTGGCGCCCTGGGCGATGCACGAAACCGGCGTGCGCAAAGTAGCTACGGCTGGTTGCAGTTTCGGCGGCTATCATGCCGCAAATTTCGCGCTCAAACATCCCGATAAGGTGGGTAATATGTTTAGCATGAGCGGGGCATTTGATATTACCCAATTTACCGATGGTTTTTATAACGACGATATATTTTACAATAACCCGATGGATTTTTTACCAGGCAGCAACCAACCGGGGCTTTGGCAAATGAATATTATACTGGGAACGGCCGAACATGATATTTGCCGGGGCGATAATGAGCGACTGGCAAACATTATGCGTCAAAAACATATTAACCATTGGTTGGATGTGCGCCCAAATGCAACACACGACTGGCCGGTTTGGAAGGAAATGTTTCCGCATTATTTGTCGACGATACGTTAGAGATTAGTGTCTGGAGATTAGAGATTAGGTTTGAATATTTAATATTTTGAAATACAACATATACTACCATGAAAAAAATAGGCATCTTATTCGGACAGGAAAATTCATTTCCGCATGCTTTTGTTGACCGCATCAACCAAAAAGCCGAGAAAAATATTACCGCAGAATTTGTACATCTTGATAAAGTAATGCAGGCGGAGTCGTTGGGTTATTCGGTAATTGTCGACCGTATTTCGCAGGATGTTCCATTTTACCGCGCCATGCTAAAAAATGCTGCTATATGCGGTACAGCGGTAATAAATAATCCGTTTTGGTGGAGTGCCGACGAAAAGTTTTTCAATAACGCACTGGCTGTTAAAATTGGTGTGCCGGTACCTAAAACAGTTATCCTGCCCTCGAAAGATATGCCTGATGATACCACCGGGCAGTCGTTCCGCAACCTGGCTTACCCGCTGGATTGGGCAGGGATATTTGATTACGTGGGTTTCCCGGCATACATGAAACCATTCGACGGCGGCGGCTGGAAAGAAGTGTATAAGCTGCACGATAAGGAAGACTTTTTTGATAAATACAGCAAAACCAAACAATATGTAATGATGCTGCAGGAAGAGGTAACTTTTGATGATTACTTCCGCTGTTATTGTATAGGTGGCAAACATGTACGTATTATGCAGTACGAGCCGCGTAACCCGCATCATTTGCGGTACGAGCACGGCAAGGCCCCGGCAGAAAAGAAACTGCTTGAATTGGTTAAAAACTATGTGATCAAACTAAATAAATACTTAGGATACGATTTTAACACAGTTGAATTTGCCATCCGTAATGGGGTGCCTTACGCTATTGATTTTTGCAACCCCGCGCCGGATGCGGAGGTAACCAGCGTAGGCCAGGATAATTTTGACTGGGTGGTTGAAACTGCGGCGGATTACGCCATTGAGCGCGCCAAAAAGCAAAAAGACGATATGGATAATTTAACCTGGGGCGAATTTGTAAAGACGGGCGCAGCAGGTCAGCATTTATTGTCGTCCGAGAAAAAGGTAGAGAAGAAAGCTGAAAAGAAAGAAGTTAGCGCAGGTGCAATTGATCACCAGATATTGGCCGAAGGGACCATTAAAGAAAAGGTTGCAAAACCAAGGGCAAAAAAAGCGGCCAAATAATTAAAAAACCGATTGCTGATAGCACAATAGCGATGGGTTTATAAACCCATCGCTATTTGCCGGAAAAGAACCTGTTTGATTTGAGGCAGGGTTTACATATCAAACTAAACCATCAATTATGAACAAATTTACCTTAGGTGTTGAAGAAGAATTTATGGTGATTGACCCTGTGACCAGGGAGTTAAAATCGCACGAACAAAAAATTGTTGAAAGCGCCCAAAAGATACACGAGGACCAGGTAAAGGCCGAAATGCACCAGGCCGTAGTGGAAGTTGGCACCCATATTTGTCAGAATACCGAAGAGGCCCGCAAGGAGGTAACCAAGCTGCGCGGCACCGTGGCCCAACTGGCAGGCGATATTGGCTTACGCATAGGCGCTGCCGGAACGCATCCTTTTTCGCACTGGCAGCATCAATTGATCACCGATCATCCACGGTATTTTGAGATTGTGGACGAAATGCAGGAAGCTGCCCGCTCAAACCTTATTTTCGGACTTCATGTGCATGTGGGCATCCAGTCGCGCGATTTGGCGGTGCATATTGCCAACCAGGTGCGGTACTTTTTACCGCACGTTTACGCGCTATCCACCAATTCGCCGTTTTGGGAGGGGCGCAATACTGGGTTTAAATCATTCAGAACCAAGGTTTTTGATAAATTTCCACGTACCGGTATCCCCGATTATTTTGCGAGCATCGAAGAATACGACAGGTATATTAAACTGCTGGTGAAAACCAATTGTATTGATAATGCCAAAAAAATATGGTGGGATATCAGGGTGCACCCGTTTTTCGAGACTATAGAGTTCCGTATTTGCGATTGCCCCATGCTGATCGACGAAACCATGGCCTTTACGGCACTCTTCCAGGCATTGTGCGCCAAACTTTATAAAATGCGGCTGCAAAACATGGCCTTTATGACCTATAACCGCGCTTTGATCAATGAAAATAAATGGCGCGCCGCCAGGTACGGGATTGATGGCAAGATGATCGACTTCGGTAAGGAGATGGAAGTAAATACCCGTGCCCTTATTTTGGAGCTGCTGGATTTTGTAGATAGCGAAGTTGATGAACTGGGTAGCCGGAACGACCTGGAATATGTGCACAAAATACTGGAAAATGGCACCGGAGCCGACAGGCAACTGGCAGTTTACGAGCAAAATAATAACTTTGCAGATGTTGTTGACTATATTACGTCGCAAACGTTGAAAGGAATTTAAAGAAGAATGATAAAAACAGACAAGCCGAAGCTAAAAGTAGCCATACTGGATCTTTACGACGGGATTGAAAACCAGGGAATGCGGGGTTTCAGGGAGATATTGGATCGTTACAAAATTAAAAACGACCTGGATTTAAGCTACGAGGTTTTCGACGTTCGCCGTAAAGTGGAAGTGCCCGATACCAGTTTTGATATTTATATTTCAAGCGGCGGCCCCGGCAGCCCGATAGATAGTGAAGGGACAGAGTGGGAAAAGAAATATTTCAAGCTGATGGATAACCTGGAGGACCACAACCTATCCAATACCTCGCAGAAAAAGTACGGTTTTTTTGTTTGTCACGCGTTCCAGCTGATGTGCCGCAAATACGATTTGGGGTATATTAATATGCGAAAATCGGGCTCGTTTGGCGTTTTGCCTATTCACGAAACACCGATTGCTCATGACGAACCTGTTTTTGAAGGCCTTGCCGATCCGTTTTACGCGGTTGATTCGCGCCTGTGGCAGGTAATTCATCCTAACGAGCAACGTTTTATGGACTTGGGCATGCAGTTGCTGGCCATTGAAAAAGAAAGACCGCATATCGATCTGCCCCGCGCCATGATGGCGATCAGGTTTAGCGAATACTTTTTTGCTACCCAGTTTCATCCGGAAGCGGATGCACTTGGGGTGAGGGCTTATTTAATGGGTGATGAAAAAAAGAACGAAGTAGTAAGCGAACATGGCCTGGATAAATACAACGAAATGATGGAGCACCTGGAAGACCCGGACAAAATAATGCTGACGCAAAATACCATTATTCCCAACTTTTTGGACCAGGCGGTGTTGAGTTTAACTGTTTGAACCGGGATTTTTGGGATTAGCGGATTGCCGTGATTAAAGCGAAGTCGGGCGGCGATAATCAAATTAATCCTGAAATCAAGCAAATCAAGGTTCAGACGATAACCTGAAATAAAAGATTTATATGGACCCATCTGCCAGAAAAACTTATAACGCAAATTTTACGGAAGAAAAGTACAAACGCTTTCTGTCGAACCTGGACGAAGACAATGAAATTGCTTTCCGCGTGGCCGAAACGCCGGTTTTTTTGACCGATGACTTCAGGGACAAACTGATCAGCGCCGGCAATGATATTGTTGACACCATTTTACAGCCCGATTTTAAACAGCTTACCGAACGGGCTATCCCCGAAAAATGGCGTGTAGCAAATGAAAATGACCATCCGCATTTTATTGCACTTGATTTTGGCGTTTGCCGGGATGGCGAAGGTAATATCGTCCCGAAATTGATAGAGTTACAGGGCTTTCCCTCGCTATATGGCTTCCAGGTGAAACTGGCAAAAAATTACCGGGAGGTTTTCGGGATAGATGATAACCGGACGGTGTTTTTTAACGGGATGGATGAGGAACAATACATCAGCCTCCTCAAAAAAACCATCGTTGGCGATCACAATCCGGATGAAGTTGTTTTAATGGATGTAAACGCACCTGAACAAAAAACAGCTGTCGATTTTTTCCTGACGCAGCAATATATCGGTACGCCGGTTGTTTCGCTGGCAGACCTGGAGCAGGAAGGGAACCGGCTTTTTTACCGCGCCGGCGGCGAAAAGAAATTGATTAAGCGGATATACAACCGCCTGATATTTGATGAAATTGATAACGACCCGTATATATTTAACAAGGTTGTGGATATCAGGCAGCCGCTGGATGTAGAGTGGATAACCCATCCCAACTGGTTTTACCGAATCAGTAAGTTTACCATGCCCTTTTTAAAGGGGGATTATATCCCGGAGACACAGTTTTTGCACCAGGTAAAGGAAGTCCCAGCCGATTTGGAAAACTATGTTTTGAAGCCTTTGTTTTCCTTTGCGGGGCAAGGGGTAATTATTGATGTTTCGAAAAATGATATTGAAAACATAAAAGACCCCGAAAACTGGATACTACAGCAAAAGGTTAACTACGAACCGGTTGTACAGGCGCCTGATGGTGGCGTAAAAGTTGAAATAAGGCTGCTTTACCTGTGGCCCGATGGCGACGAAAAACCTACCCTGGCGATAAACCTGGCCCGTTTAAGCCGCGGAAAAATGATTGGCGTACGCTATAACAAAGATTTTGACTGGGTAGGGGGGACAATAGCATTCATGCATTCGGAAGCGTAAAGCAAAAAAGCTTTTACCTTTTAGCTTTCACCTTTCACCTTCCCTTAAACCAAATACTATTTCCATTGTCTATACGTATATATATAAATTGTATTAAATTTGTGACGTGAATATCCAGATAATTATAATAGCTATACTTTTTGCGGCAGCCGTGTTTTACGTTGGCAGGTTGGTGTATAAAAACTTGTTTGCAAAAAAAAGCTGCGGTAGTAACTGCAAATGCGGTGTCGATTTTTCGGCAATCGAACAGGTAAATCACCAGAAATAGCCTCAAATTCCTTATTGACCTTTAGTATACCTTGATAAATTACGTTTTTAGAAAATTTTAATGGCTGATAAACAGGTTTTCCAAACAGATACTCCTGGCAGGTGGACGCGCTTTAAATGGATCAGCAGGGCACTGATCATCGTACTGGCATGCAGTGTTTTGGCTGCTATCATTACGGTAACTTCAAAGCAATATCCAAGTTTGCCAAACTTAAATCCTGCGCCTAAAAAGCTTACCAAAGAAGAGCTCGATAATTTAAAACGCTCGAAAAAATACAAGGACTTTAAAATTGATAAAGCAGGTATTCAAAAGCTTGCCCAGGCCAGGCACCTGCACCAGTTAAAGTTACCTAATAACAAGGACCGGATAAATGCTGCCTATTACAGGCCGTGGGAGCCACAGGCATATAACTCACTTGCCGCTAATATGGGCAAGTTGGATATGGTGGTAAGCGAAGGCTTTTTTCTGAAACCCGGCCGCGACACCATGGCTGCCAACATTGATACGGGCCTCATTAACCTCAACAAAAAATATAAAAAGCCGGTATTAATATCACTTTCCAACTATGTCGACGTAAACAAAAGTAAGGGTGGGTATGATTCAAAGGACGTTGAACGTATCATCAAAAATAAAAAACTGCGCAGACAGTTTATCCTTAACATTGGGCAGCAGCTTGCACGGTATAAGTTTAAAGGCATAAATCTTGATTTTGATGAGATAAAGGACATCAATAGTAAAAATTACATAGCCTTTGAAAACGACCTTTACAATATTTTAAGCCCGATGGGTTTTTTGGTTACCCAAAACGTATCGCCCGATGACGAGAAATACCAGTTGGAACGGCTAGCGCGCGTCAACGACTTTTTGTTTGTGATGGCGATTGACCAACACACCGAAGGCAGCAACGCCGGCGATCTTTCCAATCAGCATTGGGTTGAAGAAATATTAGACGATGTTTGTACCCGCATACCCAGCGAAAAAGTAATATTAACTATTGCGGGAGGCGCATACGACTGGCCCGAAAACAGTATAGGTAAGCCCATCGGATATACCCAGGCCATCAGTACGGCGCAGGAAAATGATGCGATCCCAACTTTCGACCCCAATTCGGCCAACCTGCATTATACTTATTTTGACGACGACAGTTTACAACACACGGTTTATTTTACGGATGCAGTAACCAATTTTAACATCATCAGGATGGCCGACGACTGGGCTACTGGCGGCGTGTCCTTATGGCGACTGGGTTCCGAAGATCCAAGGATGTGGTCGTTTTTTCAAAAGAATCTTTCCATTGATTCGCTGCGCAAAACAGGGATCGACCTGAAAAGACTGGCAACCGTTGGTTTAAGTAACAAGCCTGACTATGATGGTGATGGCGAGGTGCTCGACATGATAACCACCCCAAATGCGGGTAAGATTAAGGTTACCATGGATCCCACAGGCTTTGTTATTACCGATCAGAAATATATCACCCTGCCTACAAAATATGTTATCCGCAGGTATGGATATGCGCCCGGAAAGGTTGTATTGACATTTGACGATGGCCCCGACCCTGATTATACACCGCGTATATTGGATATACTGAAAAAGGAACACGTGCCGGCTGCATTTTTTGTGGTTGGGTCGATGGCCGAAAAAAATGTGCCCATATTACGCCGTGAATACGAAGAAGGGTACGAGATCGGTAATCACACCTTTTTTCATCCCGATATTTCAACCATCGGATTACCCAGGGTGGTGTTGGAATTAAACGCCACCAGGAAACTGATTGAATCGGTAACCGGCAGAAGCACCATATTGTTCAGACCTCCGTTTAATGCGGATGCCGAGCCGCAAACCCTTGCGGAAGTTATACCGGTAGCCGAAAGCCGTAATGAGAGCTATATTACTATCGGCGAATCAATCGACCCATGGGACTGGCAGCCCGGTGTAACAGCTGATAGTATTGTTGCACGTGCCATAAAACAAAAAGATGCGGGCTCCATGATATTGCTGCATGATGCCGGTGGCGATACCCGCGAGGAAACCGTAAAAGCCCTGCCCCGCATAATACATTATTTTAAGAGTCATGGCTATAAGTTTACAACCATAGCCGATGTTTTGCATAAAGACAAGGCCGATTTGATGCCGCCGATAAAGGACGATGCCAACTCGGGCGTCCTGGGCTCGTTGTATAACTTCCTTATCGAGTTTTATTTTTATGGCAACTGGTTTTTGCTGTACCTGTTCCTTTCGGCAATTTTCCTGGCTGTTGGCCGCGTTTTATTGATTGCAGTGCTGGCTATAAGGCAGTTTGCCGATGATAAAAAAATTGAAAGGGCGGTTATTGATAAGTCAACGCTGCCTGCGGTAAGCATTATTGTACCGGGTTATAACGAGGAAGTTACCGCTATAAAAACTATCCAAAGTTTATTAAAAACCGAATATCCGCTGTTCGAGATCATCTTTATTGATGATGGATCGAAAGATAAAACTTTTGAACTGGTAAATAACGCTTATGGTAATCATCCTTTGGTACAGGTACTTACCAAGCCAAACGGTGGCAAGGCATCGGCGCTTAACTTTGGTATAAGCCATGCCAAACACGAATTTGTGGTTTGTATTGATGCGGATACGCAGCTGAAGAGCGATGCCATATATCACATGATGATATTTTTTACCGATGCCGAAATTGGCGCCGTTGCAGGTACCGTTAAAGTTGGTAACGAAAGTAACATGATTACCCTGTGGCAGTCGATTGAATATATCACAGCCCAGAATATGGACAGGCGCGCGTTCGACCTGATTAACAGCATCACCGTTGTTCCGGGGGCCATCGGGGCGTTCCGCAAAGCAGCTATTTACAAAGCAGGCGGATTTACCTATGATACCCTTGCCGAGGATTGTGACCTTACCATGCGCATTTTAAAACAGGGCTACGTTGTAAGAAATTGCGACGAAGCTATAGCTTACACCGAAGCGCCCGAAACGCTTAACGGCCTGTTGAAACAACGTTTCCGCTGGAGTTTTGGCGTAATGCAAAGCTTCTGGAAAAACAAGGATGCCCTGTTCAACAAAAAGTACAAATACTTTGGTATGGTGGGTATGCCTAATATCCTGGTCTTCCAGATCATATTGCCACTATTTTCGCCCCTGGCGGATTTGATGATGATCTTTGGCTTGTTCAGCGATAAGCCCGGCAAAATAATAGCCTACTACGTCGGCTTTGTGTTGATAGACTTTGTAGTTGCCATTATTGCCTTCTGGATGCAAAAAGAAAGCTATAAAAAACTGGTGTACATTATCCCGCAACGTTTTATATGGCGGCAACTGATGTATTACGTGCTGTTTAAATCAATCCGTAAAGCGCTGAAAGGCGAGCTGAGCGGTTGGGGCGCGTTAAAGCGTACGGGTAATGTGGTGATGAAAAAAGAAGCTGTAGCAGGGACAACAGGCGGAGGCCAGTAGTTATTTCCAGTATACATGCCACAATAGAGCTGGAAAATACTTAAGGAATAATCAGATATAAAAGTTCCTGTCATTGCGATGAGCGATAGCGAAGAAGCAACCTCGTGGCTATATATGGCGCTAATGCATTACGGTTGTGCAATGGCGAAGAGTTTGCCTCCGCCAACAGGCGGATCGCAATGACAAAATTTCGTTGGATATTTAATGTTCCCGGTTGGGCGTTATTCGCCCCGTTCAATCAAGCATACTGCATAAGCCACCACGCCTTCTTCGCGGCCGATGAAACCCAGTTGCTCGTTGGTAGTGGCTTTTATGGAGATATCCTCTTCGCTGATGCCAGCTGCGTGAGCAATGTTAACTTTCATGGCGGGAATGTGTGGGTTTATTTTTGGCGCTTCCAGGCATACCATGGCATCTATATTACCAATTTCCCAGTTTTTATCCTTTAGCAAAGCTACTACATGCTGCAGTAAAACCAGGCTGCTGATGCCTTTCCAGCGGTCGTCCTTGTTAGAAAAATGAAAGCCAATATCGCGGAGGTTGGCTGCGCCCAGGAGGGCGTCGCAAATGGCGTGTAGCAAAACATCAGCATCAGAATGGCCAAAGGCGCCTGCATAGTGCTCCAAATTAACGCCACCTAAAATAAAAGGGTGCTCTTCTTTTAGCTGATGCACATCAAACCCAAACCCGACTTTAATTTTAGCCATTATCGTTTGTTTGAGTTCTTGTTCCCTCCAAAAGTAGCAATCAGCGTAAAGCGCAGGGTATTTGCCAGCGGGCTGTTTTGCTGGCTTGCGGCCAGGTATGAAAAGTCGAAATTAAAGTCGTCGTATTTAAAACCAACGCCCAGGGTTAAATAGTGCGCGTTCCCTTTATTGGGGTTTTCGTAAAAATATCCTGCGCGCAGTGCAAACACTTGATTGTACCAGTACTCAACGCCTGTTGAAATGGTTATTTCCTGCAATTCTTCTTTAAAACCACCGGGTGCATCGCCAAATGATTGGAAAATACCGGTTGGTACAGAAACATTATCGTCCTTACCTTTTACAACGTTACCCAGCGAATCGCGGATAGGCGGGGTAGGCACCAACAGCTTATTAAAATCAACCGTAAAGGTTAATTGGTTGTAATCGTCGAGATTGATGGTATTGGCTACGCCGATTTTGAGGTTGGCGGGTAAAAAATATTGCGGGCCATTGTTGCTGTAGCTGATTTTGGAGCCGATATTGGAGATATTGGTACCAATAGCCAAAGTGCCTTCGTTACCGGCCTCCTGTATTTTTGTATTGTAGTACAACGATACACCAGCCGAAAGCGCATTGCCTGCCTTGGATTGTGCACCGGTTCCCGAAGAGAAGAATGCATTCGACAAATTGGAGTGAACGAAGCCGGCGGTTAAGGCCAGGGACAGGCTCTCGCCAAACTTGCGGGCAAATGACCCGTTAAGTGCAAACTCATTGGGCGAATAAGTGCCCAAGTCATTCTGACTGGCATCCCTGAACTGTATGGTGCCGTAATTAAAATATCGCAACGATGCACCGATAGCATTGCGGTCATCGAGCTTATGTGCATAACTTAAATAGGATAAACTGATGTCGGGAACCAATTGGCGCAGCCAGGGGCTGTAGGATAACGAAACATTGTCATCATCCTGCAGGTACACCAGTTTCGCCGGGTTCCAGTAGTTTGCATTCACATCGGCCGAGATAGCTACGCCTGCATCACCCATTGCTCCGGAGCGCGAATCGGGTGTAATATTCAAAAAAGGCACTGCTGTAGGTATAGCGGAGGTGCTGGTTCCGTTGGTGTTTGTGCCAATTGTTTGCGATAAGGCCAGCGTCGGCAAAAACAGAGCGTTAAAAAAAAATATAGCTTTATAAGGGAAAAACTTCATAGAGAAATTTAATGGTACTATTTTAAATAATAAATATAGGTTAATAAGATGTGTAATACGAATATGAGGTATAATAAGTTTTCCACCAAAATATTTTTGGTTTGTGCAACATTTTAAGCCAATTTTGCGTTGAAAAGCGAGTAAAAGTTTAGTATCTTTAAAAGATTAAGGTTAAAAAATTAGCATTTTAAGCAAAATGTTATAAATTTACCTTCCAAAAATAAGAGTAGAAAAATGAAAGTACTTTTTACGCAAACTGCGGTAGTGTTATTAGGCTTAGGTACCTTGATGAGCGGGTGTGCAAAACATGCACAATCCAGCAAAACCGGTATTACCTATAACGATAAAAAGACAGGCGGCTACGAGCGTTTTAGAAAAACCCACCCTACTCCCGGTCCGGGTTTGGTGCCTATTGAAGGTGGTACATTTGTGATGGGCGGCAGTGCAGATCAGGACGTTACATACGACTACAACAATGTGCGCCGGAGAGTTACCGTACCCTCATTTTATATGGACGAAACCGAAGTGGCTAACCAGGACTGGCTCGATTACCTGCACTGGATAAGCGTTACCTATCCGCAGGATCATGAACTTTACTACAATGCTTTGCCAGATACTTTGGTATGGCGTAATCCGCTTTCGTACAACGAGCCCTATGTTGATAATTATTTAAGGCACCCTGCCTTCCAGGACTACCCGGTTGTGGGCGTTAGCTGGGACCAGGCGCAAGACTACTGCGTTTGGCGTACAGACAGGGTTAACGAAAATATTTTGCGCGAAACAGGCCGTATGGTTGCCTGGAATGATTTGAACGGCAGCGGCAAAGGTAAAAACCAGGCTCCTGCGCCTTCAAATAAAGAACCTTTTAATACCGATATTTACCTGAATGGCCAATACACCGGCGCCGGTATCGACGGTAAAAAAATGATGGTTGACTTAAGCCCTAATGCAAAGGTGACAACCGGCGCAAACGGTAAAGGCGGCAAACAGCCGGTTAGGCACGTACGTATGGAAGACGGTATTTTGAAACAGGCTTACCGCTTACCATCAGAAGCTGAATGGGAATACGCTGCTTTAGCCCTCATCGGCAATACACAATTTGAAAACATTGATGATAATAAAGTATATCCGTGGAACGGCTTAGGCGTTCGTTCGTCAAAAAGAGTTACACGTGGTTTAATCCTGGCCAACTTTAAACGCGGCCTGGGCGATAACATGGGTGTTGGTGGTTACCTGAATGATAAGGCCGACATTACTGCGCCTGTAAGGGAATATCCACCAAACGATTTCGGCTTGTATAACATGGCAGGCAACGTAAATGAGTGGGTTGAGGATACCTATCGCCAAACTTCGTTTGAAGATGTTGAAGATTTTAACCCTTTCCGCGGTAACCAGTTCAGCAACAAACGTTTGGCCGATGCTTCAAAAGGACTTTATGCTAAAGATAAATATGGCCGTCCGATTAAAGACCCTTCAGTATCAAACAAAAAATTAAAATATGCTGATTTGCTTGCCTTGCAACAGGCAGCCAATGCTAACCCTAACCAGCCAAATACGGCTACTTCGGGTGCTGCAGTTGGTGCAAATGCAACAGCTCCGGCTATCCCGGTTCAAAAGAACCCATTGGATGGTAAACCATACAGCCCGGATGCCCGTGGATATGGCGATACCGTAAACACCACCTTATATGGTACCACAACACTGGTAAATAACCATTCGAAAGTATTTAAAGGCGGTTCGTGGAACGATATGGCATTTTGGTTAAACCCTGCCACCCGTCGTTTTATGGATGAGGATGAGTCAAGCTCAACTGTTGGTTTCCGTTGCGCCATGACCCTGGTAGGCGAGCCTGAAATTACACCTGAAGGTAAGCCACACTATGCTATTAAACAGGCGAAAGCATTTAAAGCAAAGCAATAGTTACTGATCTTATAATAAGCAAAGAGGCCCTGTGGATTTCCGCAGGGCCTCTTTCATTTATGCCTGTTTGGTACCGGCCGATTAAAATTGCATCAGGATCTGCCCTTTTTCAACTTTATCGCCAGGTTTTATTTTAACCGTTTTAACGACAACATCGGCAGGGGCCTTTATAATGTTTTCCATTTTCATGGCTTCCAGTATAAACAGGTTGTCGTTCTTTTTAACCTCCATTCCTTCGCTTACAAATACCTTTAATACCATGCCTGGCATCGGAGCCTTTATTTCACTCACTTTGGCTGCGTTAAGGCTGCTTAAGCCCAGTTTATCCAGCAGGATATCAAACTGATCTTTAGCCGATATGCTGTAAATGTTGTTATTCACTTTTATTTCAGCAGTTTTTTCGGCGCGGTCAAAACTAACCACTTCCACATTGTACGATTGCAGGTTATTGATGATATGATAAGCGGCGGCGCTCAATTGCCTGACGTCCGCAGCGATAGCTTCGTTATTGATCACAAGGTTGTCGCTTTGTTTATCAACCTCAAAATTGTATTTGTCGTTTACTTTTACCTGGAGCATGGAGATTAGAGATTAGTTAATTAGAGGTTAGAGATTAGTTCTTACTTTTTTAACAACAAAAAATCCGTTTATCATTCAAATCAGCGTTCTTTTTATCGTGTAATCCTCAGCGAAATCCGCGTAATCATACAAATCAGCGGTCAGGGCTGTGTTAATACGTATTGTACCAGGTTTGCGCCCATTTTAAGCGCCTTCTGGCGGGTTTCCTGGGTATCGCCGGCGTAGGTGCCAAAATCTTCCCAGCCGTTGCCCAGGTCACATTCGTAGGTGTAGAAGCAAACTAGCCTGCCTTTGTATATCAGGCCAAATCCTTGCGCCCGTTTACCATCGTGTTCGTGTATTTTGGGCAGGCCAAGCGGGAAACTGTATTTTTGATGGTAGATGGGGTGATTCAAGGGCAATTCAACAAAATCCAGTTCCGGAAATACCTTTTTCATTTGCGGGCGCACATAAGGGTCGAGGCCGTAATTATCGTCGATATGCAAAAAACCGCCGCCGGTTAAATATTTACGCAGGTTAAGCGCTTCCTGGTCGCTAAAGATCACGTTGCCGTGGCCGGTCATAAATATAAAAGGGTAATTAAACAACTCAGCACTGCCCACATCCACCACATCGTCTTCGGGCTGGAAATTTGTTTTTAAGTTATCGTTGCAAAATTTAATGAGATTTGGCAAAGCGGTACGGTCGCCGTACCAATCGCCGCCGCCATTATATTTTAGCTTGGCCATTTTATAAGTAGGCCCGTTAAAGCTGCTGCAGAGCGTTAGTAATGCAAAACCGAAAAGTAGAAGTGCAGTTTTCTTCATTTGTTATCAAATCCCGTTGGGTTCGCCAATAGCGATGGGTTTATAAACCCATCGCTATTGGCGAACACCTTATCTATTCAAAAAATTCACCTCGAAACAGGCTTCCAATGCTGCCGTTTCAGTCCTCAAACGGCTATCGCCTAAAGTTATTGCTTTAAAATCATTATGCAAAGCGTCCTCAATTTCTGTCGGTGTAAAATCACCTTCGGGGCCTATCAGTATTAAGTAATTGCCGCCGGGCGCCAGTTCATTACGGAGACTGGTCTTTTCAGATTTTTCGCAGTGAGCTATAAATTTTTGTCCGCTGAATGGCTTTGTCAATAAACTGGGGTAACTTACTGCCTCGTTTAATATAGGGTGATAAGCTTTTATAGATTGCTTTACCGCCGAGGTCACAATTTTATTTAACCTGTCTACCTTTACGTCCTTTCTTTCAGATCGCTGGCAAATGATAAATGATATTTCGTCTATACCAATCTCGGTCGCCTTCTCTAAAAACCACTCTGTTCGTTCGATGTTTTTAGTAGGGGCGATGGCAATGTGCAGATAATGATTCCGTTTGTTAAAGCCCGTAGTTACGGATGCTATGTTGAGCAACGTGCGCTTTGGATGCGCATCCAGTATTGTAGCATGGTAAAGCCCGCCCTTGCCGTCAATCAGTTGCAATTCGTCGCCTTTTTCCAGCCGGAGAACGCGCGTGCAGTGCTTGCTCTCTTCTTCACTCAGAAAATACTGTTTAACAGTGGGATCGATATCAGGCGTGTAAAAAAGTTGCATTGGCTTTGCAGATCAATGTAAATCTACCGCATCTTCTTCATTTATCAGCAGTTCCAGTTTAACGGATTCAATGTTCTGGTCCGATTTTTTTAAAACGGTGATGTTGTAGCCATTTGATTCTTTTTGTTCGCCCACATCGGGTATTTTGCCAAATATGTCGCCCAACCATCCGGAAACAGTTTCAAAGTCGCCATCTTCAGGCAGATCATGTGGCAGGTGGCCGTTCACATCGTAAATAGGGGCGAGGGCATTTACAATAAATTCGCGGTCGTTTATTTTTTCAACGATAGGCTTTTCTTCATCGTATTCATCCTGTATTTCGCCAACAAGTTCTTCAACAATATCCTCCAGTGTGATCATGCCGGCTGTGCCGCCAAATTCATCAAGCACTATGGCAATCTGGATGCGTTTTTGCTGCAGCTCGGCCATCAGGTCGTTTATTTTTTTGGTTTCCGGGATAAAGTAGGGCTTGCGGATGATGTTTTTTAATACGATAGCTTCGTTACGTGCCAGCAGGGGTAAAATGTCCTTCGCATGTACTATACCCACAATTTTGTCGATGACATCGTCATAAACAGGTATGCGCGAATAACCTTCGGTAATCACTATTTCAATTAATTCCTCCTGCGAAGTATTAATATCCACCCCCGAAATTTTGGTGCGCGGCACCATAATGTTTTTTACCACGCGCTCGTTAAAATCAAACACGTTTTGTATCAGTTCGTGCTCGGTTGAATCCAGCGCGCCGGTTTCTTTACCCTGATCAAGCAGGTATTGCAATTCTTCGGAACTGTGCGATGTTTCGCCCTGTACCGGGTTGATGCCAAATAACTTTAAAATGAAATTAGCGAAGCCATTCAGGAGCCAGATGATCGGTTTAAAAATGACGAAAAACACACGTAGCGGTAATGAAACAGCCATAACCGTACGTACCGACCTTTGAATGGCGATTGATTTTGGCGCCAGTTCTCCAAAAACAATATGCAGGATAGTGATGAATGCAAAGGCAACTATATGGCTGGTATTGATAATTAAGGTTGATTTTATGGTGATCCCTAAAAGCAGGAAGAAGTTTAGCATGAGCTTGGTCACCACATCCTGGCCTACCCAACCCAGGCCCAGCGAGGCAATAGTAATGCCCAACTGCGTAGCGGCAAGGTAACCATCAAGGTTGTGCAAAATGCCGCGCGCCACCTTGGCAACAGGGCTGCCCGATTTGGCCTTAATTTCGACCTGCGAGCCGCGAACCCTTACCATAGCAAACTCCGCGGCAACAAAAAAGCCGTTCAGCAAAACCAGGAATAAGGTAAGGAAAAGATAATAACCGTTTATTTCAAGTTCAGGCCCCATATATTAATTATTGGTAAACAGGAAAAGTAGACTTATACAATTCCATCGCCTCTTTAATCACCTTATAAGCATAACGCTTACCGAGCAGATGCTCAATGGTGACGTTTTTTCCCTCCAATTTTTTGTAGTCCTTAAAAAAACGTACAATCTCCGTCATGGCGTGTGGCGGAAGCTCGGAAAGATCATTAATATAATTTACCGACATGTCGTTTTTTGCGACCGCGATGATTTTATCGTCCTGTTCGCCGTTATCAACCATATGCATTACGCCGATGGGTTTTGCCTCGATGATCGACATCGGGAACACGTCAATAGAGCAAAGTACCAGGATATCCAGCGGGTCATTATCGTCGCAATAGGTTTGCGGTATAAACCCATAGTTTGCCGGGTACATCACCGAAGAAAACAAAACACGATCAAGCTTTAACAAGCCGGATTCTTTATCAATCTCATATTTTGCCTTTGAACCTTTTGGGATTTCAATAATGGCATGAACAACTTCGGGAATATTTTCGCCGGGCGAAACCTGGTGCCAGGGATGCTGTGTACTCATTTACAAATTTATTTTAACTCGTTAACATTTTCGCTGCGTTGCAGTTTTCGTTTAAAAAAAGCAATTATCAACGGTAGTGTTGTAATTAATATTAGTCCAAGCGCAATATAGCGCATGTATTCTTTCAGATTGGGGAACCTTCTGCCTAAAAAAAATCCGGCGAGGGTAAAACAACAAACCCAGGCCACACTACCAATGATGTTATAAATGGTAAACTTTTTTATGTCTACTTTAACAACACCTGCAAAGATAGGTGCAAAAGTTCTAATAATTGGGAAAAATCTGCCTAAAACCAACGCCATGCCGCCATGTTTGGCATAAAAATTCTCGGCTACGGCCATGTGGGCCTTTTTAAAGAAGAAAGAGTTGTCCCGCTTAAATAATGCCGGGCCGGCGCGATAGCCAAACCAATAGCCCGTAAAGTTGCCTAAAATGCCCGCCGCAATAACCGATAATACCAATGTGTAAATTGAAACGTCGAGTTTTCCGCTGGCGCATAGCAGGCCTGCAAGGAAGAGCAGGTAGTCTCCCGGTAAAAAAAAACCGAAAAAAAGGCCTGTCTCAGCAAAAACAACAATAAGCAAAAAGTAAAACCCTAAGCTTATGATGGATTGAGCTTCGGTTAAATTTCGCAGGTGTTCCCAAAAATTGTCCATTCACTATATCTGTAAAACTACAAAATATTTAATGAATATGTAATAGGGGTGTTACAGAATAAAAAAAGGGCTGTAAGCCTCACGCTGCGTGTGGGGTTTGGCTCAACATCATCAATCAACAAAAAACCATCTCCTGTAAGTAGAAGATGGTTTTTTCTTATGGGGAATTTTTTAAAATTATCTTAAATCAAATTAGAAATAAAACCCGGATAAACACCAATTAATACGGTAGCTAATGCGCCAAGGGCCAATACCAGCTGGTAATAAACCGGAACGGTGAGTTCTGCGCGCTCAGCATCGCGGAAATACATGGCGATGATAACCCTGAAATAATAGAAAATGCTGATGACCGCGTTTACAACGGCCAGTATCACCATAACGAGGTGAAATTGCGATAGCGCGCCCGAGAACATAAAGAATTTACCGATAAAGCCTGCAGTAAGCGGAATACCTGCCAACGACAGCATCGCTACTGTGAGTGCCAGCGCCAGGAAGGGATTCTTTTTAGCGAGGCCATTAAAGCTATCGAAATTATCGCTGCCCGATTGCTGCTGAACCAAAATCAGCGTGCCAAAGGCTACTATAGACGCTATGGAATACGCGGTAGCATACATAAACACCGAATTGGCCGAACTAGCACCGAGCGCAACAATGGCGAAAAGCAAATACCCTGCATGCGAAATGCTCGAGAAAGCCAGCATGCGTTTAAAGCTTTGCTGGTAAAGGGCAGTTATATTGCCGATGAATAAAGTAATAATGGTTACAACCAATAACACCGGTACCCAGAAATCCGACACGGGGGCAAAGCATGCGCTGAATAACCTCAAAAATGCAGCAAACGCAGCTGTTTTAGCTACTGTAGACATGAAAGCAGTAATGAGGGTAGGGGAGCCTTCGTAAACATCCGGCGTCCAGAAATGGAACGGGGCGGCGCCAACCTTAAAGCAAAGGCCAACAATAATGAGTAATATGCCTGCATAAAACATTGGATCGATGTTGTGCGGGTGATTTACCACAAAATTGCGGATAGCCTCCAGGTTAAATGAGCCTGATGAACCGTAGATGAGGGTGATACCAAATAATAAAAAGCCTGTTGAAAATGCCCCCATCAGGAAGTATTTTAAAGCCGCTTCGTTACTGGCAAAATCTGTTTTCTTGATACCTGCCAGGATGTATAGACTTACCGACATGATCTCGATCCCGATAAAAAGCATTACCAGGTTATAAAACGATACCATTACAATAATGCCTGCCAATGCAAACAGGATGATGGCATAATATTCGGCAATGTGGCTGCTTATCTTTTCAAAATATCCTTTTGAAAGCAACAGGATCAAAATAGTTGAAATGATAGTTATTGAAGAGAATACAACCGAAAAATTGTTGTATAACATCATACCGCTGTAAATAGGCACGGCCTGGTCTTGCGGGGTATATGCCGCAATAGCACAGCCCAGAGCTGCAAGTAAGCCAATAAGTGTAACCGGCAACAATGCCTTTTGGGCTTTATATAAACCTAAATACAACAATAATATAGGCAGAATAGATAGGATTATTAAAGTACTCATGGTTTTACCTGTGAAAATTTAACGCTTATAGTATCAAACAAATTTTTAACTGCAGCATCCGAAATATGAAGTATAGGCTGCGGATATATGCCTATCGCAATGATGAGTGCACAAATAATGCCTAGCACCAGCGTTTCTGTCCCGCTGATATCAGTAAATGTGGCTGTTAAGGCATTAACCGGACCCTGCATAACCGATTTGTAGCTGCGCAGCATATACACAGCGCCAAATATCATGGTTAAACCGGCAATAATCATCAGCCAAAAACCACCTGTACCGGCAAAAAACACGCCATTAAGTAACAGGAACTCCCCAACAAATCCATTGGTTAGGGGTAAAGCAACTGTACCTAAAACGATAATTAAAAACGCGATAGCAAATTTAGGGGCAACTTTAGCTATGCCGCCAAGTTCGCTTATTTCGCGGGTTTTTAGGCGGGTGCTGATGATATCCCAAACGAAGAATAAGCCAACAACGTTAATACCATGGTTAAGCATTTGTATCATGGCGCCCTGTACACCCTGGTATTGCCAGGAGAATATGCCGGCAGCTATCAGACCAACGTGTGCTATGGACGAATAGGCCACCAAACGTTTGCCATCTTTTTGTTTAAAAGCGATAATAGAAGCATATACAATACCAATAACCGCCAGTATCATCACAACATCTGACCATCGAACGTAGCCCAACGGAGCGTTAGGAATTAACCAGCGGACAACGCCGTAAATACCCATTTTTAGCATGATGCCCGCTAACATCATAGTACCGGCAGCAGGCGCGTCTGTATAAGTATCAGGTTGCCAGGTGTGAAACGGAAACAATGGCATTTTAATGGCAAAAGCCAGGAAAAAGGCCAGGAACACCCACGATTGCTGAGGGCCGGCGAGACTGAGATTATAGAAATGAAAAATATCATAAGTTTTTTCGGGAGTTTGCAGGTACAGATAAATGATAGCCAGCAACATGATCAGCGAACCCGAGAAGGTATAGATGAAGAACTTAATAGTTACTTTAATACGATTTTCGCCTCCCCATAACGAGCATATAAAATAAATGGGTATCAAGGCTGCTTCCCATCCTACGTAAAATAAAAATCCGTCTAATGCAGTAAATACCACCAATAATCCGGCCTGCATAAACAATATCAGCGCATAAAATGCATTGGCATTTTTGTATTGATGCTTGTAGGTGGTTAAAATAATAAGCGGAACCAATAGGGTGGTAAGTAATACCATCATCATGCTGATACCATCAATACCTGCATTAAAATAGATGCCGAATTTAGGGATCCATGGGATGTCAGTCACAAACTGAAAAGTTGCATCGGGTATAAATTTCGACAAAAAACACCCGGCAACCACCAGTTCGGCTACTGCAAAAGTTAAGGCCACATGCTTTGCTGCGTTATTTTTAAATAACAGAACAGCTAAAGCTGCAATTACCGGCAAAAAAATTAAAATACTAACCGTCATTTTATGTTGTAAACGCTAATCGTTTATATATTACTTGATAACAATGCACAATAGGATGGAAATGATACCCAAAACCATCATGAAAATATAAAAGCCCACATTCCCTGTTTGCAACAGGCGCAAGCCTTTGCTGGCTTCGATAGAACCTTTGCCCAGTCCGTTAACAATGCCATCTATACCTAACTTATCAATCACTTTGTAAAAGAATACCGATAAGGCGTCCAATGGCTTGCGGATAATATTATCATACAACTCATCAATATAAAACTTGTGGTACGATAGATCCACCAAAGCCGGGCGTTCTTCTGCGTCAGCAACCGGTAGCTCGGCTTTGGATATGTATTTTGAATACGCATATGCCATTGCGACCAGTGCACCAGCAGTAGATATACCCATAAGCAGCCACTCGGTGGTATTACTTAGCTCCGGCGTGGTAACCAGCGTTGCCGATTTATGGAATACAGGAGCCAAAAATTCGTGAAGCAAGTGATGGGCGCCCCATGATTCAGGCAAACCAATAAAACCACCAACTACCGACAATACAGCCAAAACGACGAGCGGAATAGTCATGGATGGAGGCGATTCGTGCAGGTGATGTTCCTGTTCGTGGGTTCCGCGGAATTTTCCATAAAAAGTAAGGTAAAGCATCCGGAACATATAGAACGAGGTAAACATAGCCGTAATAATACCGATGGTGTACATAGCAGGGCTTTTGGCAAACACTGCTGCCAGTATCTCGTCTTTTGAAAAGAAGCCCGAAAAAGGCGGAATTCCTGCTATGGCAATGGTGCCGATAAGCATGGTGGCAAATGTTATTTTGAGTTTGCCTTTAAGGCCGCCCATTTTGCGCATGTCCTGCTCGCCGCTTACCGCGTGTATAACTGAACCTGCGCCAAGGAACAACAAAGCTTTAAAGAATGCGTGGGTTAATACGTGGAAAAATGCACCGGTGTAAGCGCCAACGCCTAATCCTAAAAACATATAGCCCAATTGCGAAACTGTTGAATAAGCCAGCACCTTTTTAATATCGGTTTGTGTAAGGGCTATCAGTGCGCCAAGCAGCGCAGTGGCTAAGCCAACAATAGCTATTACATGTTGCGTATCGGGTGCAAGGGTAAACAGCACGTTTGAACGGGCAATCATATAAATACCTGCAGTAACCATTGTTGCGGCATGTATCAAGGCTGATACCGGCGTCGGGCCGGCCATAGCGTCGGGTAACCAGGTAAATAATGGCAACTGTGCCGATTTACCTACCGCGCCAACAAACAGCAATAAGGTGATAAGCACGTAAGGTACGTTAGCATATTTTCCGCCGCCTGCATTGGGGAAAATATCGTTGAAGTTTGTACTACCAAAGAAGTTTATTAACAGGAATATACCAATGATAAAGCCCAAATCGCCTATACGGTTCATGATGAAGGCCTTTTTAGCGGCATCTGCATAATCAGGATTACTATACCAGAAACCAATGAGCAGGTAGGAGCAAAGCCCCACACCTTCCCAGCCAATGAACATGATCACGTAGTTTGATCCCATTACCAGCAAAAGCATAAAGAAAACAAACAGGTTGAGGTAGGCAAAAAACTTACCGAAACCTTCGTCGTCTTTCATGTAACCGACAGAATACAAGTGGATCAGGAAGCCCACGCCGGTAATGATCAGCAGCATGATGGCGCTTAACTGATCAACCAAAAAGGCAAAAGGGATTTTAAGATTTCCAACGGCAAACCATTCAAATATTTCAACTTCAATTTTACCGGAAGATTTTACCTGTAAAAAAGCGGCGACACTTAAACCAAAGGAAGCCAATATCAAAAAGCTGCCCAAAAAGCCTATAATGCCTTTTGACAACGTGTTTCGACCAAGGCCGTTAATAATAAAACCGGCTAACGGTAGTACAGGAATAAGCCAGATGTAATTGTCCATATAAGCTCCCTTTAAATCTCCGGCGCTTTTGAGCCCAAAGAATTAAGATTGTTTTTTAATTAAAATTTATTTATCGAAGCAAAGTCAAAAATCCGAAATCGGCATTCCGACTTCCGAAATCCTCAACTACCATTTCAACCTGTTTAACACGTTAATGTCTATCGAATTGGTATTGCGATAGATCATCACGATAATGGCCAATCCGACAGCTACTTCGGCAGCGGCCAGGGCCATAATAAAAAATACAAAAACCTGCCCGGTGGCATCGCCACGGTAAACCGAAAAAGCTGTAAGCAACAAGTTTACCGAGTTAAGCATCAGCTCAACCGACATGAAAATAACGATGGCATTTCTGCGTATTAAAACCCCGATAACACCTATCGAAAAAATGATAGAACAGAGTAATATGTAATGGTTAAGCGGTATGCCTTGCATACTATGGGTTAAATTTTCCATCAGGCAGTTTTAGGGTCTTTTGTTGCCAGTAACACTGCGCCTACCATTGCCGATAACAACAGTACAGACGACACTTCGAACGGTAACAAATATTCGTTAAACAATATTTTTCCAAGATTTTTCACCAGGCCCAGGTCGGGGTTATTCAGGACAACGGGCTGCGATACTTTAAAGGCTTTTAAGGCGGCAACTATGGTGATCAAAAAGCAGGCACCCCCAATAAAACCGGCAATTTTCACAATGTTTGATTTTCGTGGCTCCGATTCTTTATTTAAATTCATGAGCATCAGGGTATATAAAAACAATACCAGGATGGCCCCCATATACACAATAAAATTTACGATGGCCAAAAACTCAGCATTCATCAAAATATAATGAATGGTAAAAGTGAAGAAGGTTAGTATAAGATATAATATACTATGTACAGGGTTTTTCGCAGTTATAACCAGTATCGAAAAAAATATGGACAAAAATGCGATGAAGTAAAATGTACTCATGGTTTAAATTTCAAAATACCTTTACCCCTTAAAAGAGTAGGGCAAAGGTATAAAACTTCTTTATTGATTTAAGGGCGCTTCAACTAATTTGTCTTTTCCGTATATAAAATCTTTCCTCAAATAGTCGGCCGGTACATGGTCGCCATCCAGGTAAATTGCTTCCTTGGGGCAGGCTTCTTCGCACAGGCCGCAGAAGATACAACGCAGCATATTTATCTCATAAACAGCGGCATATTTTTCTTCGCGGTATAAATGCTCTTCACCTTTCTGGCGTTCGGCAGCAATCATGGTGATGGCCTCAGCCGGGCACGACAGTGCGCACAAACCGCAGGCAGTGCAACGTTCCTTGCCATTTTCATCCCTTTTCAGGGAATGCATACCGCGGAAATTTTCCGAATATTCGCGTCTTTCCTCAGGATAACGGGTTGTAGCAGGCTTTTTCCAAAAGTGCTTCATCGTGATGGCGAGACCCTGCAGAATAGAAGGCAGGTAAATCCGCTCCCAAAAATTCATCGGCTTCGATTCAAGCACTTTTCGCTTATTACTTAATGGTTCCATTTAATTAAACTCCAATCTATTTAAAAGTAATAAAAAGTCCGGTTAAAATAATGTTGGCTATAGCCAGGGGGATAAGCGCTTTCCAACCCAGATCCATTAACTGATCGTAACGGAAACGGGGGATAGTCCAGCGTACCCACATAAAGAAGAATATAAAGGCAAAAATCTTTATAAATAATACCGCAACGCCAATCAGCGGAGCAATGGTGGGGCCGGTATGAGCGGCCATCCAATCCATACCAGGGTAGTTATAACCTCCCCAGTAAAGGGTAGCCATTACCGCGCTGGATACAAACATGTTAATATATTCGGCAAACAGGTAAAAACCCAGCTTCATGGATGAGTATTCGGTATGATAACCGCCAACCAGTTCGGTTTCGCACTCGGGTAGGTCAAATGGCGCACGGTTTGTTTCGGCAAATGCACATACTATAAACAGTAAAAAGCCGAGGGGCTGGTACAATACGTTCCAATGCCAACTGTGTTGCTGCTCGGCTATCTGGCGAAGGCTTAAGGTACCGGTAACCATTAAAAGCGCGATGATGGAAAGGCCCATCGAAATTTCGTAACTGATGTTTTGCGAAGCCGCACGGATAGCACCCAGTAAAGAGTACTTGTTGTTAGATGCCCAGCCGCCTATCATTACACCGTAAACGCCTAATGAAACCACGCCGAAAATGTAAAGGATACCTACGTTGATATCGGTAACCTGCAGGTCGACTACATGGCCGGCGACCACAATTTTTTGGCCCCATGGTATTACCGCCGAACCTATACAAGCCGTAAGGATAGCCAGCGAAGGGCCGGCAATAAATAAAAACCCGTTTGCATTAGTGGGGATGATCTCTTCTTTCAGGAACATTTTGCCGCCATCGGCCAGGGGTTGAAATATCCCCCACGGTCCGGCACGATCCGGACCTATCCTGTCCTGCAAAAACGCCGCAACCTTACGTTCGGCATAGGTGGAGTACATCGCTATCAGCAGGCTGATGGCGAAAATAACCACGATCAGGCTAAACTTAATTATTATATCTGCAATTCCCATTATAAGCGTGTGTCTCGTTCAAATTGTTCTTTATTGGCCTCAATTAAAACCGGGTTGGTTTTTACTACCGGCAAAGGTATAAATTCGTAGTGATTGGAACTGATAACCGATTTGTGCGATATTTTGCGCGGTCCTTCAATTACCCAATCTGCGGTTTTCTTTTTATCAAAACGGCAGGTATTACAAATAAACTCTTCTACCTCGCCGTTAACATCTTTGCGGGCAGTCACACGCAAAACGTCTTCGCCTTTATACCAGAGCGTTACTTTGCCGTTGCATTTTTCATGATCGCAATTGCGATGTGCATCAACGGGTTTGGTAAACCAAACACGGTTCTTAAAACGGAATGTTTTATCGGTTAAGGCGCCAACTGGGCAAACATCAATTACGTTTCCCGAAAAGTCGTTATCAACGGCTGCGGTTATATAGGTTGATATTTCCGAGTGATCGCCACGGTTTAAGATACCGTGTACACGATTGTCGGTGATCTGGTCGGCGGTGAACACACAACGGTAGCACAGGATACAGCGTGTCATGTGCAGTTGAATTTTATCGCCGATATCGATCTTTTCAAATGTGCGGCGATCAAACTCATAGCGTGTTTTTGCTGCGCCATGTTCAAAACCAAGGTTTTGCAGGTCGCATTCGCCGGCCTGGTCGCAAATAGGGCAGTCAAGCGGGTGATTGATCAGGAGCATTTCAACAATACCTTTACGCGCCTCAATTACCTCAGGCGAGGTGATGTTTTGTACTTCCATGCCATCCATTACTGTAGTACGGCACGATGCAACAAGTTTGGGCATAGGGCGCGGATCTTTTTCGGACCCTTTGCTCACCTTAACCAGGCATGTACGACATTTACCGCCACTGTCTTTCAGTTTGGAATAATAGCACATAGCAGGCGGAACAATATCGCCACCTATCTGCCTTGCGGCATTCAGGATAGTTGTTCCGGGTTCTACTTCAACGGCAATGCCATCTATGGTTACTTTCATTGACATTATATTTTTGTCAAAAACTATTTTTAATTCATTTGTCAAGTCTGGCGAAGAGATTGCTTCGTCGTCCCGCCCCGTAATGACAATTATATGTTTACGCCACTACCTCCGGCTTCGGCAGCGGATCAGCATAATAGGCTAAGCCAAAATTCCTGGATACTGCTTCCCTTGCATCGGTTACGTGCCATTCAAATTCATCCCTGAAATGGCGGATCGCACTGGCCACAGGCCATGCAGCTGCGTCACCCAGCGGACAAATGGTATTTCCTTCAATTTTTTTCGATATATCAACCAGCAGGTCCATGTCGCTCATGGTACCATGGCCATGCTCCAAACGGTGCAATACTTTTTCCATCCAGCCGGTACCTTCGCGGCATGGCGAACATTGTCCGCAGCTTTCGTGATGGTAAAAACGGGTGAAGTTCCAGGTGTTGCGCACAATACACTGGTCTTCGTCAAACGCTATAAAACCACCGGAACCCATCATGGAACCGCTTACAAAACCGCCGTCAGACAGTGATTCGTAGCTCATGAGGCGCGGCTCATTTTTTATCGTTTTCAGGAAAAGATTTGCCGGAAGAATTGGAACGGATGAACCGCCTGCAACAACCGCTTTTAAACGTTTGCCATTGGCAATACCGCCGCAAAACTCATCTGAATATAAAAACTCCTCGACCGGAAGACCCAGGTCAATTTCATAAACACCCGGGTTTTTAACATTGCCGCCGGCCGATATTAATTTGGTGCCTGTACTGCGGCCAATACCAATTTTGGCATATTCTTCGCCACCTTCGTTCACAATAGGAACAACTGCAGCGATGGATTCAACATTATTTACAACCGTTGGGCAACCGTATAGACCTGCAATAGCCGGAAATGGTGGTTTAATACGGGGATTACCGCGTTTACCTTCCAATGATTCCAGTAATGCGGTTTCTTCGCCGCAGATATAGGCGCCGCCACCGGGTTGCACGTAAAGCTCCAGATCGTAACCGCTGCCTAAAATGTTTTTACCTAAAAAACCTGCATTTTTTGCTTCGGCGATGGCTTTTTCAAGGATCCTGATCTGGGGCATCATTTCGCCGCGAACGTAGATGTACGACGTTTTTGCACCCAAGGCATAGCTTGATGTGATCATCCCCTCAATTAACAGGTGGGGGATATAGGTCATCAGGTAGCGGTCCTTAAAAGTGCCGGGTTCCGATTCATCGGCATTGCAAACCAGGTAACGGGCAACACCTTCCGGCTTGGCCAAAAAGCTCCATTTCATCCCCGTAGGGAAACCTGCACCGCCACGGCCACGCAAGCCCGATTTTTTCACCTCTTCAACCACATCGTCGGGCGACATGGTTTTCAAAGCTTTTTCAACCGAAGCATACCCGCCTTTTGAGCGGTAAACATCAAATGTATTGATGCCCGGTACGTTAATATGTTCCAACAGTAATTTACGTGCCATTGCTGTTTAATATATCCTTTTGGTTAATTTATAATAGTTAATATGTCTGATAACACAGGTTGCAAAAGCTAACACAAGCAAAAAATTTAAAAATAACGGGTTCGAGTCCAGGCCCCCATTGAAATGCATGGTAACTACCGTTAGCACAAACAATGTGTCCGCTACAATTAAAGTTGCCCGTACGTTAACCATGGCCCTTCCTGGTCAAATCTCCTATTAATTTATCAACCGAATCGTTAGTTAAATTTTCGTAAAAAGTGTACTCAGGGCCAATCTGCAAAACTGGGCCATAGCCGCAGGCTGCCAGGCATTCAACCCCGCGCCAGCTAAACAGGCCATCGGCTGTAACTTCGCCTTCCTTAACCCCCAGCTTTTCTTCCAGATGGTCCATTATCTTTTCGGCGCCAACCAGGCAACAAGGGCCGGTACGGCAAACCTCCAATACGTATTTACCCTGCGGACGCATGAAATACATACTGTAAAAAGTAGCAACTTCGTAAACCTCAATATCCTTAATTTTCAGGTATTCGGCTACGCTATCCATTGCCGGCGAGCTTAACCAGCCAAATTCGGCCTGTACCAGGTGCAGTATAGGCAACAAAGCCGATTTTTGTTTCCCGGCCGGGTAACGGCTTACAATTTCATCAAACTTTTTGATCAACTCCGGCGAAAACGTAACCGGCGCATGCGTTTCTTCAACTCTAAGCATCTAATTCTCCGGCAATAATGTTTAAACTACTCATGTTAATAATTGCGTCGCTCAATAACATACCGCGGCTCATGGAAGCATACATCTGGTAATTAATAAAGCTTGGCCTGCGGAAGTGCAAACGGTACGGCGAACGCCCGCCATCGTTTACCAGGTAAAAGCCCAGCTCGCCGTTACCGCCTTCTACCGAATGATAAACTTCGGTTGTTGGAGTAGGTATTTCGCCCATCACAATCTTAAAGTGATAGATGAGGGCTTCCATGTTATTGTAAACTTCTTCCTTGGGCGGCAGGTAAAAATCAGGCACATCGGCATGAAAAACATCCGAAGGTTCTTTTTCCACTTTGGCAAGCGCTTGTTCAATCAGGCGCAGGCTTTGCCACATTTCTTCGTTACGTACCAAAAAGCGGTTATATACGTCGCCGTTGCTGCCAACGGGTACTTCAAATTCAAGATCGTCATATGAGCAGTAGGGGTTCATTGCCCTTACGTCATAATCAACGCCGGTGGCGCGCAAAATAGGGCCGCTCCAGCTGAAGTTTAAGGCATCCTCTGCGGTAACTGCTGCAACATCTTTAGTGCGATCCATAAATATCCTGCTGCGTTTTAAAAGTGTTTCAAACTCTTTTAAAACAACCGGGTATTCTTTTAAAAATTTGCGCAGTTTGGCAAATGCAATGGTATTAAAATTACGCTCAAAGCCGCCTATCCTGCCAATATTGGTCGTTAAGCGCGAGCCGCATATTTCTTCGTATATCTCGTAGATGTGCTCACGTTGCTCCATCAGGTAAAAAAAGCCTGCGGTGGCGCCGGTATCTACACCCAATACGCTATTGCAGATCAGGTGATCGGATATGCGCGCCAGTTCCATGATGATGATCCGGAGATAATCAACACGTTTTGGCGTTTGGATACCCAATAGCTTTTCAACTGTCATGTGCCAGCCCATATTGTTAATGGGCGATGAGCAGTAGTTTAGCCGGTCGGTAAGCGGGGTGATCTGGTAAAACGGCCGGTGTTCGGCAATTTTTTCAAATGCACGGTGAATATATCCTATGGTTGAAACACCGCTAATGATTCTTTCGCCGTCAAGCTGGAGCACATTCTGAAATACACCATGCGTGGCAGGGTGCGTAGGGCCCAGGTTGAGCGTTGATGGCTCCGATTGCGGATCGTTATCTGTAAATACCGGGTGGTTTTGCATTGCTGTTATCTACCAAAAAAATAATCTTTTTTATCAACACGGTTCGGGTCTTCCAGCGGGAATTCTTTCCGCATCGGGAAGGCCGTCATGTCGTCAACATTTAATATCCTGCGCAGGTCGGGGTGCCCGTCAAAAATCACCCCAAACAGGTCATAAGTCTCTCTTTCCATCCAGTTGGCGCCGTTCCATAAAACCGATGCTGTGTGGATATGGCGGTCATCATCGGCCAGCCAAACTTTTATGCGCACGCGCACATTGTTCACCAGGCTGTGTAAATGATATATAACACCTGTTTGTTTTTCCTGGTCGGGATAATGGATAGCGGTGAGGTCTGTCAGGTATGTAAATTGAAGGGAGGGATCTGTCTGTAAAAAATATAACAGGTCCATGATGTCCTCGCGCTCTGTTTCAAGCGTTAGTAAACCAAATGGCTCGCCAAGCGTTTTCACCTTGTCGGGGAAATTTGCCGATATTTTATTTAATAGCTCTTCGTTTGTTAGTTTAGCCATTATTGTATTCCGTATGAAGCTAATAGTTTTTGATATTGGGGTTCGTTCCTGCGGCGCAGGGTTTCGGATTTCACCAATTTCTGTATTTCGATAAAGCCGTCGATAATTGCTTCGGGACGCGGAGGGCAGCCGGGAACATAAACATCAACCGGAATAACCTCATCAATACCCTGTAAAACCGAGTAGGTATCAAAAATACCACCGCTTGATGCGCATGCGCCAACGGCCATTACCCAGCGTGGCTCGGCCATTTGCAGGTACACCTGGCGTAAAACCGGCCCCATTTTTTTTGAAATGGTACCCATCACCATCAGCAGGTCTGCCTGGCGGGGCGAAAAGCTTAAACGCTCGGCGCCGAACCTGGCCAAATCATAATGCGGAGACATGGTAGCCATAAATTCGATACCACAGCAGGAAGTGGCAAAGGGCAGGGGCCATAACGAATTAGCGCGGGCTATGCCCATTGCTTTATCAACCTGGGTGGCAAAAAAACCTGCACCCTCAACCCCTGCAGGGGCATCAACTAATTGAATATCACTCATGATCTATCTTTCGAAGTCAACAGTTTGTAGTTTCAAGTACTATCCTGATCTTTTTAACCGGATCCGATAAACAAGACTGCATATTAGTTTATATGCTTACTTATAGCTGACAAATTTACAACAAATTACTTATGTAAGAGATACACTATGCAAGAAGGTAAATATATTTAGAACCTGTCTAAATAGAATATTGACGTATGATCTAACCCTTTCAAAAAAGACCGAAATAAACATCTTTTTCATAACTCTCTCCACAGGAGAGGGTAGAGTGAGGCCTTAATCCCAGTCCAGCGCTCCTTTTTTAATAACGTAGATGAAGCCGAGCAACAGGGTACCCATAAAAATAAACATCTCTATCATACCGCTATTGCCCTGTTTTGCAAATTCGTGAAAGTTTACGGCCCAGGGGTACATAAATATTACTTCCACATCAAACAGCACAAACAGTATGGCCACCAGGAAATATTTAATGGAGATAGGGTTACGGGCGTTACCTATAACCTCGATACCCGACTCAAAAGGGGTTAATTTATCTTTGGTTTTTCTTTTGGGGCCTATTTTGTGGGTAACAAACATGGTACCAACCACAAACCCCCCGGCCACTATCATTTGGAAAATGATGGGCAAAAAATTAACGGGCAAACTATGTACTTCCATGCTGCAAATATACAAACGGAAGTATAATAAAAAAGCCCGTTGATCATATCAGCGGGCTTCTTTATTATAAAATATTTAATTACTTGCTTTTTCCGGCGCCTTTGGTAGCAAAGTAGTACACTACACGAGGTTCTGTTGGTTGCAAATCCTTCGCTTTATTAAAGTAATCCAATGCTTTGGCATGGTCGTTTTCTTTATATTCAGCATAATTGCCTAAATATACATAGGCGTCAACCAGTTTACCTTTACCATCATCATCGGTAGGTACGCCCTTCGCTAAAACCAACTGAACATATTGCTCATAAAATGGTTTTGCTAATCCCTTGATGCTATTTCTGTCTCCTACCTCTTCAAAATCCTTAACCTGGGCATGGAAATAAACAATCGCGGCAATTGGTTTTGTAACTTTCCGATCTATATAAGTCAACGCTGTGTCGGCCTTTGCAAGCATTGAAGAGTCAACTTTCAACGTCTTGTTAGTTTGTTGCTGAATCAATTGATCCTTAAAAGCTTCATAATAGCTGAAACCTTCTTTAAAGTGATCATTAAGCGTGGCTTTGCGTGAACCCTGATCATACACTTTATAGGCATCTCCTGCTTCCTTGAATTTCTTCAATTTATACATTGTAGATGCAATTTCTCCGTAAAGATCAACCTGGGTTGTGTCCATGGTTAATGCCTTGCGCAGATTAAGAATTCCTAATGAATCATTTTTCAAGGCAATTTGCGTACGGCCCAAGTATAAATAATCCAGTGGAATAAGGCGTTTTGCATCTGCCTGGCTAGTCCATTTGGTTAATGCTGTCAATGCGTTCGGATAATCTTTATTTTCATATGCGGCATAACCTAAGTAGCGGTAAACTCTTAAATTACTTTTTACAGAAGCCGTAAGGTCTGTAGCTACTTTTTGCAGCGTTGTATAATCTTTCGCACGGATCAGGAAGTCGGCATAACGCATTTGCGTTTCAACTGAATAATCAGTTAAGCTGATATATTTTTTGTAGTTATCGGCAGCTTCCTGTGTTTTGGCATCATGCTGTGCAGGGTCTGATGATGCCCAGCGGATATCCATCTCGGCCCATTCGCGGTAAGCAGGACCGTAGTTAGGGTCGATTGCCAAAGCAGCCTGGAATTGTTTTTGCGAATCATCGTAGTTATCAGCATATTTCCACAATACCCCTTCGGCAACGTTGGCTGCTGCGTTTTTAGGGTCGAGTGTTAAGGCATTTGAATAGGCGTTGTAGGCATCGGTACTTTTTAATTGCGAACGATTGGCATCACCCAGTGCAATCTGCACTTCGGCATCTTTAGGGTTGGCGGTAGCCCCCTGGTTTAATATGGCAATGGCTGCGTTGGCATCAGCAGGCGATATGGCCGCACCATTAGGCCCTGTTGCACTGCCGCTTACCGGCAACAGGTACGACAAACCGATGTACAAATATGGGGTGCTGTTTTTTTTGCCGGCCAGCGATACGGCTGTATTAAAGTTTGTAGTTGCAGTAGCATTGTCTTTTTCGATATGAGCGGCTGCGCCAATACCCACAAAGTTTAAGGCTGATTTCGGATTAACCGAGAGCCCTTTGGTAAATACTGCCTTTGCCGAGTCGAGGTAATCTTGTTTCAGATACACCCATCCCAGGTAAAAATAGTTTTCGTCTTTATCTGCTTGCGTAACTGTAAGGTTTTTCAGCATCGATTTTGCTTTCTGATACTGCTCGGCGCCAATTGCTTTTTTGGCGTCGGCCAGGCTTTGAGCAAAAACTGAAGAACCTATAAATAACAGTCCCAACCCCGCGGCGGCTATTTTCTTGATCATTTTCATTGGAGTATTTATTCGTTATGGTGGTTTTTTAATGGCAACCGTAAGGCTGCACTACTTAATTGTTTGATAGTTTATTTTATAACTAGTTTAATTTGTAATTATTTAACTGTTAAAATTAAATTTAATTGCGCCTAATTGCAACAATGTTTCTTTAATTTTTTGTTTTGTCGTGTTTTATTTGGCAAACATGTTGATTTACACATGCTTTATTCTGCAATAATATATTTTTTTGGTTGAATTTGCACAAACAAGTTAAAACAAGTTTATACAAAATGATTACGGGCCGTTATTGTTTTTATTTTGTTACAATTGAAACCTGGCGGTCGGGTATATTATCCGGTAAAAGGCCCGATGTTACTATAATCCGCTGTCCCTGGTCGCTGCGTACAAAGAACTCAAATTCCATGCCTAAACTCACATGGCCGGTACAATTAACAATATACAGGTTGCGGGTTAGGGGATATTGCTTTAAAGCCAGCGTAGTTTGCGATGGCGTGTAGTATTGCCCGGACGTATTGTTACCCGAATCATCCTTAACGCCCACTATTTTTACTTTATCCACGTCATCGGCGTAATCTTTGGTAGGTTCGTTCAACCACGAAAAGCCGGTTATGCCTATTGCATCCGGGTGAGTGGCCACGTATTTTATAACTTCTTTATTTGATTTCAGCGAGAATATATTTTTCTGTTTGAGGTCCTTATTACCCGAAAACTCTTTAAGGTATCTCACCAGCCCCGAATTTGGGTTATCGAAAATAATGTTCTTGTTTTGTTTGGCCTGGCCGTTAAGCATTTTTTTTATTTCGCTAACCGTCATGTTGGTATCGGCTGATGCCTTATTAACAATAATGGCAATGGCATCAACCGCAAAACGATTTACCTGTGGTTTAAGCTGGTGGCTTATCAGCAGGTTTTTTTCGTCTTTGGTTAAATCGCGCGACATCAGCACATACCGGAGGCTGTCGCTCAACAACATGTTTACCACGGTATTCTCGGGGGCATACACCGCCTGCGGGTGTGCTTTGGCATTCAATGCTTTAAAAATATACAGCTCCTGGTCAACTATAGGCTGTAACGACTCATCAACCGCAAAAATCGAACTATCGGATGTAAAGCGGGCCGAACGGTCGGTCACCGTTGATTTTTGCCCGCAGCTTTCAAAAAGCAAGCATAACGCGGCTGCCCACAATACCCTGTTTAATTTAAATTTCATCCTGCTTCTTAAAAACTATTCTCCAAAACCGTAAAACGGCGTATATGATTATCAGGCCCCCGAACAGCATTTTTTGTGTTTTGGGCAAATTGGAAAAAAAGCTGTCATCAAATATGATGAGCAAGCCCCAGCCGAAAACACAGATAAATAGTACAGACCCTAAAATAAGCAAAAATCGCCTTGAGGGCGATTTTTGCCAGTTATTATTTGATAACATTGGTTTTAACTTTTATTCGGCCAGCGTGAACGCTACAGGAACACTGTATGCCACACGTACCGGACGGCCGTTTTGGATACCTGGTTTCCATTTTGGTGAAGCTTTAATTACTCTCACAGCTTCATCGCCACAACCATCACCAATATCACGGGCTACTTTAACATCAGTAAGTGATCCGTCTTTTTCGCAAACGAAACTTACGATAACCCTGCCCTGTGTTCCGTTTTCCCTTGCAACGGCGGGGTAACGGATTGACTTGCCAAGGTAAGCAGCAAATTTATCCAAACCTCCGGGGAACTCAGGAACCTGCTCAACCGAGGTGAAGATTTTGTTACCATCATCTTCGGTTACTTTAACTTCGGAGTTACCAACCGGTTCGTCGATAGTTACATCGGCGTTTTTATCACCTTTAAGGTTCTTTTGGCCCGGATCGGCAACCTTCAATTCCTCAATGGTTGGTGGTTTTTCTTTCACCTCAACGTCGGGTTTTACAACCGGAGGAGGGAATTTAACCTGGTCAACTTTTGGTTTTGGTGGTTCGGGCGGCGGTGGCGGAGGTGGTTTTTTAATGTCCACCGGCGGTGGCGCCAACACCACGTTGGTGATCTTCACCTTTTCTTTGGCTTTTGGCAAAAAGCCGGTAATGAGATTGATGATGGTATTTGCCGAAATAATTGCAACGAAAACTATAACTGCTATAATCAGTGCGGTACGGGCATTGCGGCCATTGTCCCTTCTTAACTGGTAAGCACCATAGTCCTTGTTACGATTCGAAAATACGACATCAATCCATTGCTGATTGAATATGTCTAATTTTGATCCTAACATTTTTTTAGGCTTTAATATTAATTAACGTAAATTGTTTTTGTAAAGTATTGCTACTTTTTAGTAGTTACCAATTGTTATTCTTTTTAAGGTCCTCAACCTCCATCGGCAATATTTTTACTATTGCATAAATTTTGATGTTGGCGATGCTCATCTCATCAAGAATAGCTACCAGGTTTTCGTAAGTTGCTTTTTCGCTCGGGTGAATCACTACTTCCATTTTAGCTTCATCGCCTGTATGCGTTGCGGCAACTTGTTTAGCGTTGTCAATAATGGCTTTCCTGATGTTATTGGCGCCATAATTGTCAACAGTAGGGGCCGTTTTACCGGGTTCGCCCATATACCATTCTATTTTGTTGTGCCCACCCAAAACAATAGTCATTGTTCGGCTGGCGGCCACGGGCAAGTTGTTTGTTTTCACTGAGTTATCAGGCATAACAAGGTTCATCGCCTTTGGTTTTTGCAGCGTAGTGGTATACATAAAGAACGTGATCAGCAGGAATGCAAGATCAACCATCGCAGTCAGATCGACGCGTGTGGAAGCCTTTTTACTCCTGATCTTCCCGCCTTTATGTTTACCCCCGCCGGAGGTATCTAATTCTGCCATCTTCTTATTTTTTTGGCGCTGTTTTCAGCGACGTGATTAAATCGAATTTAAAAAGCTTCTGCTTCTCTAAACAGGATATTATTGTGTTGATATAAGGATAATCTTCTTTCGAATCGGCCTTTATTGACATCTGCAGATCTTTATCATGCAGTGCCTTTTCGGCTTGCCTCGAAGTATATATCCAGTTAAATAACTCGTTGTTGTTGGTTGTATCAGCCTGGATTCCCTCTTGTTTAAAGTTCTTCAACTGATCGGGCTCGGTATCCAGAAACGATTTTAACTGTTTCATAGGAACGCCGAATACCTGGGTTAGCGAGAACCTTTGGGTTTCTTCGGGAGTGAAGGTAACCCCATATTTGTCGCCCATGGCCTTCAAAGCCCCTGCGCGTACATCCTGTTCGGTAACCGAGAAGAAAAACTTATGCTGGCCAACAGAAACTGTCATCATGTTGGCATCGGCCACCGGAATCATTTGTGTTGATGGTGGCACTACCGCGTGCGACGGGTCATCTATCTTAGGCTTTGCTGTTAATATAAAAAACGTAAGCAACAGGAAAGCTACGTCGCACATGGCAGTCATGTCGATCGCTGTACTCTTCCTGGCGACTTTTACTCTGGGCATAATTGTTAATTTTAAATATATGATGTATAAGTGGATTATACTACCCCTGGTCGCCCGTTAACTTAAGTTAAGCGGATGACCAGGGTGAAAACTAAGCAATAGCGGGCCTTTACTTATTTTTGTGCGATGCAGCAAATGTTTGAACAATACTGAAACCTGTTTCGTCAATTGCGTAGGTCAGTTTGTCAATTTTTGATGTAAACACGTTATACATAATAATCGAGATCGCCGAAGTACTGATACCTAAAGCGGTATTGATAAGTGCTTCAGAGATTGAAGTTGATAATTCGGTAGTGTTTGGAGCACCTGATGACGCTAAGGTTTTGAACGCCTTGATCATACCCACAACCGTTCCTAACAGACCTGTTAATGTACCGATAGATACCAGGGTTGCGATAACAGTAAGGTTTTGCTCAAGCATTGGCATTTCAAGCGCAGTTGCTTCTTCAATGTCTTTCTGGATAGCCAGTGTTTTCTGGTCAACGTCCAGGCTCTGGTCAGCTTCCATTTCTCTGTATTTTTTCAAACCAGATTTGATAACGTTTGCTACCGAGCCTTTTTGTTTGTCGCATTCGGTATTTGCGCCATCAATGTTGCCTGCGTTAAGGGCAGCTTGTACTTTACGTACAAATGCGTCAACACTGCCTGTACCAGATGCTTTGCCGATAACAACAAAACGCTCGATAGAGAAAGTGATTACAATTAACAGGTACGACATGATTAATGGTACGATGGTACCTCCGCGGTGTACAGTTCCGTAATAATCTACAGGCTCTGCAGATGGATCACCACCAGTGTAGTGGCTTGGGTCCCCTAAAATGAAAATGTAGATTAAAATTGCTACCACGATACAAATCGGGATCGTCAGCGTTGCAAACAAGCCTGATGCGCTTGCGCTTTCTTTTTTCACAGGAGTAGTTGGTTTTGTTGGTGCGTTTGCCATTACTTTAGTTTTTAGTTTTAGTTTTTAGTTATAAATATAAGTTTGTTAAATGCGTAATAATAAGCGAATAACAAAAATAGAATTTTAATGAATTAAAAAAACTATTTAAGCTAATCTTTATAATTTTTTAATAAAAAGTTCACTCGGTTAGTATTCAGGGCAGATACTTAACGTTACGAAATTGAAAAATTATATTTACCGATACAATTTTTTACAATAAAACCTAAATTTTTTAATAATAGCAAGCAATAAGGTATAAAAATTATGTTACCATATTCAGGCATATACATCTATTTTTCAGTTAAACGTTCCTTTTGGTGTTTTTAACGAAGTTGTTATTGACTGTAAATCAATATATAGCGCAAAGTGATATTATACGTTAACGGCGATATTGGGGCCGCCTTCAATCAGTTCCGGATCGCTCAAATGAGCGTATTGTTCAAAGTTTTTGTTGAAAGCCATAGCCAGCTCATGTGCCTTCTCAGCATAAAGTTCGCCGTTTGCCCAGGTATTCCTAGGGTCCAGCATCTGATCAGGCACATTAGGGCAGGTTACGGGCATACGCAGGTTAAATATAGGATGTTCGATGTAGGGTACATTGCAAAGCTCGCCGTTTAGT
>Ga0068855_100000158_pt1 | contig 86226 bp, 58 predicted proteins | sample KBSCornC52_FD_66592 | JGI IMG/M metagenome (GOLD analysis project Ga0068855, IMG submission 66592) | Corn rhizosphere microbial communities from Kellogg Biological Station, Michigan, USA - KBS Corn C5-2 | ecosystem: Host-associated > Plants > Roots > Rhizosphere > Soil ...
CGCCCGCTTGCTGGTGGCCTGCGCGTCGTTCATCGATCGCCAGGGCGCGGTGGCCGAGCCCCAATACTCCGGCCTGGTGCTGCTCGACGCGCACAGCCAGCCGCCGAGCGAGCTCGCTCGCTTCTCGGCCCAGGATCTGGTGGGCGGGCCCATTCAGTCGAGCATCGAGTTCGTCGACGAGCGTCTCGTGCTGCTCAAGACTCAAACGGCGCTTGGCGTCGACCACGACAATCAGCTGTTTTCGTTGGATCTGGAGACGGGCGAGACCGCGCTCTTGGCGACGGCGGCGCGAGACGAAGGCGGGCTTGGCTTCGGTATCGCGTTCGGCGGTATGAGCTGCGCCTCCGGTTGCGGTAATCCGTGCCTGGTCGCCGACAAATCGCGGGGCCATCTGCTGCGCTTCGAGCTGCGCGGAAACGCGCTCTCCCCAGCCCCCGACGTGGAAATCGACGGCGCGGGCCTGCCGCCCACCAGCGTCACGCCATTTTGGTGAGCCCGCGGGCGTTCCCCGTCCCCCCGTTCCCCCGCGTCCCGCCATTCAGGGAAGAAACTCGGCGGCCGGTTTCGTCTGGGCTGAAAACCGGGCCTTCTCCGACGCGCCCACCCACCACGGCGGGCCAGTCCTCAAACCCAATATTAGGTGATATCACCCAATTATAAGGTGATATCAGCTAATTCTCGCGTCGCGGAATGGCGCCGCGCGGGGCAGTGAGCTGGCCACCTCATTCTCGCTTGGCGGAGTGGCGCCGCGCGGGCAGTGAGCTGGGCCACCTCATTCTCGCTTGGCGGAGTGGCGCCGCGCGGGCAGTGAGCTGGGCCATACCGTTGGGAGGTACGCCCGTGACTCTGATCCCGCCCCCCATCAGCCAGGCAGCCAGGCAGCCAGGCAGCCAGGCAGCCAGGCAGCCAACGCGTCCTCGTCGGGGTTGCGGCGGCCAGGCCGGTTCATGCCATCAGAGCGAGAGCCCCCGAGTTGCTCGGGGTGCCTTCGCAGGGATGTGGCCGAGGGACGGCACGAAAGCTTCTGCGATTCGAGCTGCGGTTTGGCAGCCCTAATCGGATGAAAGTCGAGACCTCGAGCGCGCGGGTTTACGCCGAGCGCAGGCGAACGCGAAACACGGCGCCGCGCTCGCTGGGGCCCAGGCTCAGGGTGCCGCCCATGCGCGACACGGCGTGGCGCACCAGCACCAGGCCAAGGCCGGTGCCGCGCTCGCCTTTGGTGGTGAAGAAGGGCTCGAAGATGCGCTGGCGGAGCGCGGCCGGCACGCCGGGGCCGTTGTCGCGCACGGAGATGCGCGCTTCGCCGGCGGCGGCGTACACGCGCACCAACACGTGGCGTCGCTCTTGACCCTGGGTGGCGTCGAGCGCGTTTTGCACCAAGTTGGCCACGACTTGCTCGAGCAGCGCGGCGTTGCCCCAGCCGCGCACGGCCTGCTCGCCGGCGATTTCGATGCGGGTGTCGTGGGGGCGCACGGAGGCGACCGCGCGTTCGGCGACGCCCCACATGCCCACCTTCTCGAGCGTGGGCGGCGCGCCCTTCACCAGCGCCGACACGGCCGTCATCACGTCTTGAATACGCCGGAGGGCGATTACGGTGTCGTCGATCGTGCCCTGGCGATCTTCGTCGCTCAGCGGCATGTGCACGGCTTCGCGCAGGCACTCCACGTTGGCGAGCGCGGCCGCCAGCGGGTTGCGGATCTCGTGCCCAATCGTGGCCAGCACGCTCTCGATCAAGGGCGGCGGCACGCTCGGCCGATCGCGATCGAACACGTCGCGAGAACGCGCCAGGTACTCTTGCTGAGCTCGAAAGCGGTGCAAGCACAGGAGCACGTCGGCCGGAACCAGCGGCCGCTGCAGAGTCAGCTGGGCCCCCGCTGCCAGCGCCTCGCTCTCCGAGCTACCGCGCGCTACGGTCACGATGGCTTGCAGGGTCATGCCGTGGGCGTTGATGCGGCGGAGAAAGTCGAGCGCGCCCGGCGAGCCGCCGTCCAAAATGGCAAGGCGCGGCACGTAGCCGCTGGCCTCGGCGGTGGCGGCGTCACTGATGGGCACGATGGTGAAGCCTTCTTGCTCCATGGCTCGCATCAGCGGCACCACGTCGGGCCCCGAGTCGAGCAAGAGCAAGACCGACGAGTCGGACAGTTGAAATACTCCGCTGTCGACCTCGTCACCCGGAAAGTCGTGCGGATGGAGGGACGCCGGGCGAAACGGCTTCGGCATGCTCTTGGGGTTGCTCTCCATCTGTGCTGCGACGGCGCTTTCAGTACGGCCATCCGTCGCGCTCCGTTTAGGGCCCCGGGTGGGCGAGCTTCGACGGGCTCGTGAACGGGGCGAAAATGCCGGTTCGGCGCGGCGTCTCATTTTGAGCCGACGGTGCTTGCCGACCCGGCACGTGCATGGGGTAAATGGCGGGCTTCCGATGATCGACGAGAACGCGTTCGGCCTATTGGTTTCTTATTTCAGCATCGAAGACGACGAGTACACCGGTGAGCGCGAACAATTCATCGAGCGGTACGCCACCTTCACCGCCCTGATTCGCGATCGTCTGACCGAGCGGCCGCCTGGAGCCTCGGCTCGCGCCATCGATCTCGGCTACGCCTTCTACGTCGAGCTGTCGGACGGTGAGCAGCAGGGGGACCTGATCGGCTGGCTGAAAGACATGCGCGCGACCCTCTCCGAGCATGATTTCGATACGGCCGGCATGCTCACGCACGGCAGCTGCTGGGTCGACGAAGACGATCCGCGCCCCGACATCGTCGATTGCGGCACGGTGAAGCTGTTTCGCGCTTCCCGCCCCAGCGAGCCGCTGCGCCGCGCGTTGCTGGCCGAGGCCGCTACCCACGGCGACGAAGAAGAAGGCATCGACGGCTGGGGACCGGGCTTGTACCTCGACGTCGAGGCGGTCGAAGCGCTCGGGCGCAAGCCCAAGAATACCCCCACGATTTTGCGCAGCGGCGGCGCCGAGTTCTTTCGTGCCGGCTCTTGAACTATAGGCAACCCGTGACGAGCCCGCTGCGCATCGGTGTTTTGGCGTCCCACGAAGGCACCACCTTGCAGGCCATTTTGGACGCTTGCGACGCGGGAGAAATCACCGCGCGCGTCGTGACCGTGATCAGCAACAACTCCGACTCGGGTGCGCTGCGCCGGGCCAGAGCCGCCGGGGCCGAAGCCGTGCACCTCTCGAGCAAGACGCACCCGGGGCCGGGCGCGCTGGACGCCGCCATCATCGCCGCTCTGACGGCGCGAGAGACGGACGTGGTCATGCTGGCCGGCTACATGAAGAAGCTGGGTCCGGCGCTGCTCGAGCGCTACCGCGGGCGCATCTTGAACACCCACCCGGCGTTGCTGCCCAAATTCGGCGGGCACGGCATGTACGGCATGCACGTCCACGAAGCCGTCTTGCGCGCCGGCGAAACCGAATCGGGGCCGAGCGTGCACTTGGTCGACGCCGACTACGACACCGGTCGCGTGCTGGCGCAGGCGCAAGTACCGGTCGAAGTCGATGACACCGCCGAGACGCTCTCGCAGCGTGTGCAAGCCGCCGAGCGCCGGCTGGTAGTAGCGGTGCTGGGTCAAATCGCGCAGGGTCGCTTCGCCCTCGAAGGCTTGGCTCCGCGCCAGCCGCCCCACGACTAGCCTCATGGCGACCGCGCACGTCATCGGCTTCGGACGCGGCTTCGTCGTGCCGTTCTCCGCCGCGCGCCGCTTGTTGGGGTTGCCGCGCGCTTGGCCGCTGATGATCGTGCCGGCGCTGGCGTTCCTGCTGTTGGAGGCCGTATTTGTCGGCGTTTCGTGGCGATTTTTGAAGCCGTGGGCGGCCGCGCGCTTGGCCACCTTGAGCTTTTTGCCCGATGCGCTGGCGGTGGGCGCGTCCTGGTTGGTGACGGCGTTGGCGGTCGTGCTGGGTTGGCTGTTGGCGGTGTTCTTGGCTCCCGTTTTGAGCGCCCCGGCGCTCGAGCGCGTGGTGAGCATTACCGAAAGGGATTTGCGGGCGCCGCCGCGCGAGCCGCTCGGCTTCGTCAACGAGTTTTGGTGCGGAGCGCGGGCCCTGTTGTCGAGCTTGGCCCTGACCCTGCCGCTGGTGCTGGGCCTCTCGCTGGTCGAGCTGTTGTTGCCGCCGCTAGCCATCGCGATCACCCCGCTGAAGCTATTGCTGGGCGCCCTGGGCGTAGCGTGGGGCCTGTTCGACTACCCGCTCACGTTGCGTGGCATCGGCTCGCGCGCGCGCTTTCGCTTCATGAGCCGGCACTTTGCGGTGGTGCTGGGCTTTGGCTGCGCGTTTTCGTTGGTGTTTTGGCTTCCCTGCTTCGGCATCCTGATGTTGCCAGTCGGTGTGGCGGCGGCGACCCAGCTGTACTGGGAAATCGAGCGCGCTCAGTAGGGCGCAAAAGATGGGCTAGAAGGACAGCATTCGCCTCACGGACTTGATCGAGCTGCAGCGCCGCTGTCACGGCAAGGCCCGCCTCGCCGAGAGCGTGGGCGACGGCTTTTTGTACCTGCAAAATCCCTTCTTTCGCCGCGTGCGCGACGCCGCCTTGGCGGCCGGCTTTCGCTTCACCTTGGCCGACGAGGGCGGGTACTACGGCTTTCCACTCATCCACCTCGATACGATCTTGAGCCGCCGGCGTATTCCGTACCGGCCAAGCTTCAGCGCGCTCGAGCACTTGGAGGAGCGACGCCCCGGATTTTTCACGCTGGCTGATTTGCAGCAGAACCGGCCCGCGCCGAATTACTTGCTGCACGAGTCTGCGCACGCGGTCGCTTTTCACGAGCTGTTCGGACGGCCGCGCAACGTGGCGGCGGCGCTTTCGGAGCCAACCTCACTGGTCAAGCTGATGTTGGGCGAATCGTTCGCCATGACGGCCGAGTATTTTGCCGCCTGCGCCGTCCGCGGTCAGCCCCACGCCTGGTTCTTTTCCATCAGCTCGTATCGGCGCCGCACGCAGAAGAAGAAAGCCGTGGGGCAGCTGCTCGAGGAGCACGGCTTCGGGTTCGTGGGTCGCGCGGTGTTGCTGGCCTTCTTGTTCAACAACTTCCTCGTCGATCGACTCGACCGACGCCAGCTGGCGGCCCTCGCCGACGCCGCCGGTGCAAGAATCGCGCGGGGCCTGAGCCCCGAGGCGCTGCGCCGACTCGGCGCCACCCTACAGGGCCTGATGGTGATGAGCCCCGAGTTCCGCTACGACACGTCGCGGCTTTTTTTGACCATGTTCGGCCGCTCACGAAACATTCGGCGTGAGCTTTCGGCCGATCCGCTGGGGTTGCTTGCCGCCGATTCGGCTGCACAATCGGCGCTCTCCCGGTTGGTCGGCGTGCTCGGCCGGTAACGCCCGCGTCGGCTTCCGGTGTAATGCTGAGCGCCTCTGCGCGTCTTTCGAGAACATGAGCGAAGTCAGCAAAGATCCGGTCTGCGGTATGACCGTCGACCCCGCGAAAGCTCGGGGCGGCTCGCACCAGCACGCCGGCCACACCTATTACTTTTGCAATCCGCGTTGCCGCGAACGCTTTGCTGCCGATCCCGCCAAATACTTGGAGCCGAAGCCCGCACCGGCGACGGCGCCCGAGCTGAAGCTGCCCACGCCCGTAGCTGCTACTGCCCGCGCGAACGCTGACCCCAAGCCCCGAGCCGCGGTCATCTACACCTGCCCGATGGATCCGGAGGTGCGGCAAGTAGGGCCGGGCGTGTGTCCGAAGTGCGGCATGGCCCTCGAGCCTGCCACGGTCAGCTTGGAAGAGCCTGAAGACGACGCCGAGCTGCGCGACATGTCGCGGCGGCTCGTGGTCTGCGCGGTTTTGACCGTGCCGACCTTCGTGCTGGCGATGTCCGAGATGCTGCCGGGGCGCCCGCTCGAAGCGCTGGTCTCGCCCGCCGCCAGCGTTTGGTGGCAGCTGGGCTTTGCGGCGCCGGTGGTGCTGTGGGGTGGTCGGCCGTTCTTCGAACGCGGCTGGAGGTCGCTCGTCACGTGGCGGCTGAACATGTTCACGCTGATCGCGCTCGGCACGTTCGCGGCTTTCGGTTTCAGCCTGTTCGCGACGTTTTGGCCGCATGCGCTGCCGCACGACATGGCACGCGGTATGGCCCCGCCGGTCTACTACGAGGCTTCGGCGGTCATCGTCACGCTGGTGTTGCTGGGCCAAGTGCTCGAGCTGCGCGCGCGCCGCGCGACGTCGGGCGCCTTGCGAGCGTTGTTGGGGTTGTCGCCCAAGACCGCACGCAGGGTGAACCCCGACGGGCGCGAGACCGATGTAGCGCTCGAAGAGGTCGTGGTCGGTGATCGGCTGCGGGTACGGCCGGGCGAAAAGGTGCCCGTCGACGGGCGAGTCCTCGAGGGCTCGAGCGCGGTCGACGAATCCAGTATTACCGGGGAGCCCTTGCCGGCGGAGAAAACCCCCGGCGCGCAAGTCGTAGGCGGTACGCTCAACGGTCAGGGCACCTTCGTCCTGCAAGCCGAGCGCGTCGGGCAAGAGACGTTGTTGGCGCAGATCGTCAAGCTGGTGGGCGAGGCGCAGCGCAGCCGCGCCCCGATTCAGCGGCTGGCCGACGTCGCCTCGGCGTGGTTCGTACCCGGGGTCGTGCTGACGGCGCTGGTAACGGCAGCAATTTGGGGTGTTTGGGGCCCGGAGCCCCGGCTCGCCCACGCGCTCGTAAACGCTGTCGCGGTGCTGATTGTGGCGTGCCCCTGTGCGCTCGGTTTGGCGACGCCCATGTCAATCATGGTCGGCACGGGGCGCGGCGCCGGGGTCGGCATCTTGGTTCGACGCGCCGAAGCGTTGGAGCAGCTGGAGCAGGTCGACACGCTCGTGGTCGACAAGACCGGCACCTTGACCGAAGGTCGTCCGCGGCTGGAGGCGGTGCTGCCCGCCGAGGGCTTCGATGAAGTCGGGTTGTTGCAGCTGGCCGCCAGTCTGGAGCGGGTGAGCGAGCATCCGTTGGCCAGCGCGGTCGTGGCGGGCGCGACCGCGCGCGGGCTCGAGCTGCGTGCGGCGGAAGGCTTTCTGTCGGTCAGTGGCAAGGGCATCCGCGGGCAAGTGGATGGCCGCGCGGTGTTGATCGGCACTGAGTCGTTTTTGGCCGAAGCAGGCGTGCCGTTGGCGCCCCTGGCAAGCCGGGGTGCGGCCCTGCGTGAGCAGGGCCAAACGGTGGTGTTCGTAGCCGTAAATGGCGGTTTGGCCGGGCTTTTGGGCATCGCCGACCCCATCAAAGAGTCGGCCAAAGGCGCGCTGGCCGAGCTGCGCACGCTCGGGCTGCAGATCGTCATGCTCACCGGTGACTCTTCCGTCACCGCCGCGAGCGTGGCCAAGCGCCTGGGCATCGAGCAAGTGCACGCCGGCGCGCTGCCCGCCGACAAGCACGCGATCGTGAGTCGGCTCAAGCAGCAGGGGCACAAGGTGGCCATGGCCGGCGACGGCACCAACGACGCTCCGGCGCTCGCCGCCGCCGACGTCGGTATTGCCATGGGTACCGGCACCGACGTCGCCATCCACAGCGCCGGCATCACGCTGGTGAAGGGCGACCTGCAAGGCGTCGTGCGAGCCCGCAAGCTTTCGGCGAGCGTGATGCGCAACGTGCGGCAAAACCTGGCGTTCGCGTTCGTTTACAACCTGCTCGGCATTCCGCTCGCGGCCGGCCTGCTCTATCCGTTCTTCGGGCTTTTGCTGAGCCCCATGTTCGCGGGTGCGGCCATGGCCTTCAGCTCCGTTTCGGTCATCGGCAACGCGCTGCGCCTGCGTCACGCCTGAAGCTAGCGGCCCAGGCTCGACAGCACTTCGCGCGTCAGCCGCTCGGCGTACGGATCTCGCGCGAGCTCGTCGTGGGCCCAGCCCAACAAGAATCGGTAAAAATCGACCCAAGCCAGGGGAAACAGCTGGCGCCATTCGCGCTCGATCGCGGCCGCGTCCACGCCTTGGTCGCCCGCGTTGCGCGTCAGTGCGCTGCCAAGCGCGCGAAAGTACTCGTCCAAATAGTGCGGCACCAGCGCCTCGCACTCGTGCGAATGAAGGCAGCTGCCCAAGAAATAGGCGACGTCTTTCACGCCGACGCCCCCGCCCACGTATTGAAAATCCACCAGCGCCACTTCGCCGTCGGTGCCTCCGAAGCACACGTTCTCGAGCTTGGCGTCACCGTGCACGAACGTCTTGAAGCGCGCGTCGCTGAGCGCGCGGTCGAGCCGACCTGCAGCTGCGCGTAGCGCATCGTGGCGCATTTTTCCGAGCTCGTCGGGGCGCGTGTCGAGGTGCCAATACGTGCCGACCTTCCACAAACCTTCCGGCGCTACACCCAAGAACCGCGCGTGAAACTTCGCCAGCCAACCCAACGTCGCGTTGATCTCCGAAGCGCTCGCTTGGGCGCGCCGTTCGGAGAACCCGCTTGCATCCAGATCCTCGAGCACGAACAGCCAACCGCCGTTTTCATCGCGCAGCTCCCACGGCCGCGGAACACGGCAGGCTGGCGCCTCATTGCAGCGCGCAGCGTAGCGCCCGTAAAACGCCTGCTCCACCTCGTACGAGCGCAGCTTGCGTCGATGGGAACGGCTGGCGTCGTCGCGCGGTGGGCGCACCGATTTGACGACCACGCGCGTCGACGCGGAGCCTTGGCGCAGCTCGGCGCGCCACAGCTCGCCGTACCCGCCCCACAAGGCTTGCAGCCGCTCGTCGAGAGTGACCGCATCGGCGCCGGTGAGCCGACGAATCCGTTCGGCCAGCTCGCTCGGGTCGAGCTGATTGGCGGTGTGCCGATTCCTAGCCACGGTACGGCGCAATCTAGCGCGCCCGGCGCCGAAGGGGCGGCCTTACGCGGTTGCACGGCGCCGACAAATCCCCCACGATGCGGCAGGTTTTGCCTTGAGCCCAGCGCGCGTCGTCGTCATCGGAGCCGGTTTAGCGGGACTGACCGTGGCGTCGCGGCTCGTAGCCGCCGGGCGCGACGTATTGCTGCTGGAAGGCTCGGCGCGGGTCGGCGGGCAGATCAATACCTTTCGCGACGCCGAGCTGGTCGTGGAGCTCGGCGCGGAAGGCTTCGTGGCACGCAGCCGTGCACTGCCGGAGCTGGCGCGGTTCTTGGGCATCGAGGGCGCGCTCGTCGATCAGCTCACGACCGACACCTACGCTCTCGACGGCGCCCAGCTGGTGTTGCTACCCCCAGGAGAAGCCGCCCGGCGCCTCGGTTTTCAGGTGCCGCCCGAAGAGCTGGGTCGTGGCATCCGCTCATTCGCGCTCGGCATGGGCCAGCTCACCGACGCGCTGGTAGCTCGGGTCGGTTTGGAGCGCGTCAGGCTGGAGTCGCCGGCAGCCGCGCTCGTCGCCCGTGGGCACGAGCTAGTGGTGGAGTTGGAGAACGGTGCGAGCGAGCGCGCGGCGACGGTGGTGTTGGCGGCGCCGGCGCGTCAGGCGGCCCGGCTGCTGCAGCCGCTCGGGGTGCTCGAAAGCGCGCCGTTGGCGTCCGCGCCTTTGCTGTCGAACGTGAGCGTCAATTTGCTGTACCGGCGCGACCAGCTCGCGAGCTATCCGGCCGGCAGCGGCCTGATTTTTCCCGAGGGTTTCGCCGACGTAGGCCTGCGGGCGCTGAGCTTGGTCGACCACAAATTTGCCGGCCGGGTGGGGCCGGGGCAGTCACTGTTGCGGGTGTTTTTTCGACCCGTCGCTGACGCGCTCGAGACTTGGAGCGACGCTCGCTTCGCGTCGGAGGCGGCGTTGGCCATCGGGCGCGTCCTGCCCGTGCAAGGTCAGCCCGTGCAGAGCTGGGTATCGCGCTGGGCCGACGCGCTGCCCGTGTTCTCACCCGAGCACAAAGCTCAGGCGGCCGCCGCCGACCGCGCGCTGCAGGCGCTGGGCATCCACGTCACGGGCTCGGCCTTTCACGGCGCCGGCATCGACGCCGCGGTGAGCTCGGCCGAAATTGTCGCGGCGCGTCTAGGGTCGGGCTAGGCGTTTTCGCGCCGCAGCGCGCACGCCCGAGCGCCCGCTCGACAGCCAGCGCCGCTCGGGACAGCATGCGCCCCATGCCGCGTGGTTTCAGCTGGTCCGAGGCGCGTGAGCCGCACGCTGACAGGCGCCGCGCCATGCTGCAGCGGTACCCGCAGATCAAAGAGCTGTATGGCCCCTGCGGGCGCACCAAGTACGTGTGCACGGCGCTGGTGGCGGCGCAGCTGGGCTTGGCATTTGCGCTGCGGGACGCGCCCTGGTGGTGTCTGTTGCTCGTGGCGTATGGGGTGGGGGGCGTGATCAATCAGGCCCTGCTGCTGGCCATCCACGAGCTGAGTCACAACCTGGCGTTTCGTCGGCCCTGGCACAACCGCGCGTTCGCGATGTTCGTGAACCTACCGGTGGGAGTACCGGTAGCCGAGACGTTCCGCTACTACCATTTGTTGCATCACACCCATCAGGGTGACGAACGGCTGGATACGGATCTGCCCACGGAGCTGGAGGGTCGCATGCTGCAGCACACGTGGACCAAGCTCTTGTGGCTGGCGGGGCAGGGCTTTGCGTACGCGCTCCGTCCGTTGTTCGTGCACCCCAAAAAGCCGAGCGCCACCGAGCTGTTGAACCTGCTCGTGCAACTCGTCTTCAACGTTGCGATTTTCTACTTCTGGGGTGGCAAGGCGCTCGCCTATCTGCCCATCAGCTCTCTGATCGTGATGGGGCTGCATCCGGTGGCTGGCCACTACATCTCCGAGCATTACGTGTTTCGCGAAGGGCAGGAGACGTACTCGTATTACGGGCCGCTCAATCTCTTGGCGTTCAACGTTGGCTATCACAACGAGCACCACGACTTTCCCTACATTCCCGGCTCGCGCCTGGCACGCCTGCGCGCGTTGGCGCCGGAGTTTTACGACACGCTGTACTCGCATCGGTCGTGGGCCGGCACGCTTTGGCGCTTCGTGACGGAGCCCCAGCTGGGCGGTTTCAGCCGCATCAAGCGTCGCCCCGGTACGGCCGCCCCGAGTCAGCAGGCGTTGCCCGACGGCGCATCTTCGCATTAGATCGAAGGTTGTTCGCGTAAGCTCGAAGGTTCCCGGCGTCGAAGCGGGCCGGTTCGGCAACGCAGGCGCGGCGCGGCTCGGCCTGGGTGGTGGATGATGATAAGCTCACCCACCTTCCGATGCGCGCGCGACGACGTGTGGATTGGCCATTGATTCTTCACGCCGGAGAACCGTTGCCGGCCGTGGGTGGGGGCGCCCAGCGCTCGGACCTGCGAGACCTGGCCGTCGCTTTTCGCGAGCTATCGTCGTTCTCCGAGACCGACGAGCTGCTGCGCCGCGCCGTAGAGCTGGCCCGCGAGACAATCGGCGTCGAGCGCGCCGCCATCTTCCTGATCGATGCCGAAGCGTGCTTGATGATGGGAACTTGGGGAACGGATCTGCTTCGTCGCACCGTGGACGAGCACCACGTCATGTGTGAATGGTCGGACGACGCGCGCGAGGCCGTGCGCCGCGCGACGGACGAAGGCGTGGTCTGGACGCTGGTCGAAAATTGCCCAATCGTCGAGCAGCTGGAGAGCGAAACGCGCGTGCTCCGCCGCAGCTGGGTCGCCTGCACGCCGATCTTTTCGGCGCGCCGCCCACTCGGCATGATGTTCAACGACGCGGGGCGGAGCGGCGGTCCCGTCGACGAGGCGCGGCAGGGAGCGCTGGCGCTGTTGTGCACGTTCGTCGGCACGCTGCTGGACGGCCCCGCCGCTGCCAGCGAAGCGGCCGCGCCCTTTCGACGCACGAGCCCGCTGGTGGCCGACGTGGTGCGGGTGCTGGCCAAGTCCCCCTCGTTGTCGGGCGCGACCTTGGCGCGCCAGCATGGCGTCAGCGTGAGCCGGCTTGCGCGCGCCTTCAAGGTCGAGATGGGCGTGTCGATCGTCGCTCACCGCAATCGCCTGCGGCTGCAGCGCTTCTTCGAGCTGGTCGAAACCGGACAGGGTCTGTTGCCGGCGGCGCTGGGCGCGGGCTTCGGCAGCTACGCGCAGTTCCACCGCGTGTTCCGCGCCCAATACCAACGGTCGCCGGGGGTGTACCTGGGCCTGCGCGAGCCCCAAAAGAGCGGTTCCACCCGCCGCAGCCAAGCGATGCGGGGCAGCTGAAGATGAGAGGATTGCGCCACGAATGCGAAGACGGGCGCGGCGGCTTTTGCCAGGCTGCGAGCCGTATGGACATCAGCAAGCTCGGCGCGGTCACGGGTGCAGTCTTGGCAATGGTCGCGTGCGGCGGAGGCGGCGGCCGTGGCAGCGACGCCGTGCAATCGGGCGCGGGCGCTGCGGCTAGCGATGGCGGGGGAACCGGCGCCGCCGCCAGCGCATCTGGAGCGGGCTCCGGCGCCAGCAGCACTGCCGACCCGAATTTTTACGTGTTTTTGTTGATCGGCCAATCGAACATGGAAGGCCAGGCGAAGCCGGACGCCGACGACCGCATGACGGACGCGCGCGTCCAAGTGCTGGCCTACGACAATTGCCCGAACCTGCCTCGCACCTACAACGGCTGGTACACCGCCACGCCGCCGCTGCACAGTTGCTACGCCGGCGTCGGTCCCGGCGACTACTTCGGCAAGACGCTGGCGGCCGCCTACCCCGACGCGAAGATCGGACTTGTGCCCTGCGCGATCAGCGGCGTCGACATCGACTTCTTTCGCAAGGACGTGACCTCCGCGCGTCGGAGCGAGTTCAAAATCCCGCCCGACAATCATTGGGGCGGCGCCTACGAGTGGGTGCTCGAACGGGCGCGGTTGGCGCAGCAGGTGGGAGTCATCCGCGGTATCATTTTTCACCAAGGAGAGTCGGACACGGGCCAGGCCGTGTGGGTCGACAAGGTGAAGGGCATGGTCACGGATCTGCGCGCCGATCTCGGCATCGGTGACGTACCTTTTCTCGCGGGGGAGCTGCTCTATACGGGCTGTTGCGCCAGCCACAATCCGATCATCAATCAGCTGCCGGCCCAGATCAGCAACACGTTCGTGATCTCGGCGGACGGCTTGACCGGGCAGGACGACGCGCATTTCGATCTGGCCGGCCAGCGCGAATTTGGCGTGCGCTACGGCAACAAGATGCTCGACGCACTGCGCTGAAGAGCCGCGGCTCCCGACGCCTCGACCGCGAAGGCGGCCGGCAAATGGGGCGGTTTCATGGCTCCCGCCGGTGTCCGATGGCTCGCTCACCTTGACGAGGTATAGTCGGGCGTTCGGGTTGGCGTTCGCGCTCGCATGGCCGAGCCGAGTTGGGAGCACGAGTATGTCCTGGTTGAAGATGGCTCGCTGGGTGCTGATTGGCGCGGTTGCTACCGGGGGAGCTGCGGCCTGCGGCGGACGCGGAAACTTGCCGACCGGTGAGGCCAGCGCCGGCGACGCCAACGGTGGTCAGACCTTCGCCGGCTCGTTTTCCTTTGGAGCCCGAGCCGGCACCAGTGCCATTGGTGGAGCTAGCACCGCCGGTACCAGCTCGACGACGGGCGGCACGTTTCCGGGCGCGGGCGCCCCGAGCACGGGCGGCACCGCTCAAGAAATCTGCGTGCCGGGGCTGTCGATGTGCGAAGGCAACGCGATCGCGATTTGCGTCGGCACCGGCTACGCGCGCAAGGACTGCGGGCAGAGCCAGCGCTGCGTGCAACAAGGTGACACACCGGCGTGCGTCCCGCTCTTGTGCAAACCGGGTCAAATGCTGTGCGACTCGAGCGCGCGCTACGTTCAGGTGTGCGCGGCCGACGGCGCGAGCGGCGTCAACAAAGTCGATTGCGGGGCGCAGGGCCAACGCTGCCAAGACGGCGTTTGTCGCAGCCTTGCCTGCCAACCCAACCAGCTGTTCTGCGATAAGACCGGCGTGCGCCTGTGCAACGCCGACGGCTCGGCTTCGACGCTGCGGCAGGCCTGTGGGGCCAACCAATACTGTGATCCGCTGGCGCCCAGCTGCAAAAAGGGCATTTGTGCGCCGGGCCAGCCCGCCTGCAACGGCAGCGTTGCCACGACCTGCAACGCCGACGGTTCCGGCTACCTTGCCATGGGCATCGACTGCGCCGCCCAGCCCGATCGGCAATGCGTGCAGGGTGCTTGCCTGTGCCCGCCCGACCTGGCCGATTGCGACGGCTTGGCCAAGACGGGCTGCGAGTCGAACGTTTCCACCGACCCCGACAATTGCACCGGCTGTGGCCTGGCGTGCTCCGCCAACCACATCGCCAACCGCACGTGCGATGACGGCTGCAACGGCAGCTGCGCCACCGGCTTTCAAGACTGCAACGGCGACAAGCTGAAGGACGGCTGTGAGACCGCCACCGGCTCAGACGTGAAGAACTGCGGCGGCTGCGGCTTGGCTTGCTCCAACAGCCACATCACCGCCAGCTGCACCGCGGGGGTGTGCGATGGCGCCTGCGTAGCCAATTTCGCCGACTGCAACGGCAGCAAGCTCAAGGACGGTTGCGAGTCTGACTCCCGAACCGACGCCAAGAATTGCGGCGGCTGTGGGCTTTCGTGCTCGAACAATCACGCCAAGCCGCGCTGCCAAGCCGGCTCGTGTGACAGCCCCTGCGAAGACGGCTTCGACGACTGCAACGGTGACAAGCTGAAGGACGGCTGCGAAATCGACACCCAGACCGACCCGCAAAACTGCGGCGGTTGCGGCAACGTTTGCCCGAGCGGCTGGTCCTGCACCGGCGGCGCGTGCAGCTCGCTCTTCACCTTCTCCGGCGTGATGCAAAACGTGCCAGTCGCGTCGCTGACGGGCTGGACGCAATGCTACACGGAGGTGTACGCCCAAAACACCACCAGCATTGCCGACCTGCGCAAGGCCTGCTCGGGCTCGCTGTTGATGATGGCGTGTCGGACGCAGGGCTCGAGCACGCTGCAGATCGCCGCCTACGCGCCGCGGGCCGACGTGTTTTTCGACACCGGCGTCGGCAACGACACGCACCAAGCCAACGGCGTCGGCTGGTATTTCAGCGGCTCCCGCTCGTGGGGGTTTGCGCCGGCGGGCGACGACGTGCTGCGTGACAGCTGCGACACGCGAGACAGCACCATCAGCGCCGTGGGCACCGATGGAGATCTGCGGCTGTGTTGGCACACCGGAGGGGATTTCCTGCAAGGCGGCTGGCGCTGTGGTCGCAACGACAACCTGAACGCCTCGTACCTGTACGAGCGGGTGCTGTTTCAGGCGCCGTAGCTTCGCGGAGGCTCGTCGCTCGCGCTCGTTGCCGTCATCACGGCATCTCGCGACCGTTGACCAGCAGCGTATGCAGCTGGCAAACGTCCAGCGCCGTGTCGTAGATGCGAAACTCTTGGTAAACGCCCTGATACGGCGGATCCGTGGTGTAGTGCGAGCGGCCGAGCCAATTGTCGTGATCGTCGATGTCGGCCAGGGTGATATCGGTCGATGCCACGGCCAGGCGCACGGCGTCGATGTACAGGGCTGCGCTCACGCCGCCTCTGAATACGAAGCTCACTTGCGCGTTGATGTTCTTCATGGTCACGGTGGAAGCCAGCGTCACCGTGTCGAACCCCGGCACCTTGATCTCGGCGCCCAGCCCCGGCTTGGCTTGGTCTTCGAAGCCGGTCTTGGGAATGACGGCGAAGTAGTTGCCATCGCTGCCCCCGAAATCGAAGACGCGCGGATAAGCGGCCTCGCCCTGCCAGGTCGTCCACGTCACGATCGTCACGTCGCTCAGCGAGGAGACGATGCCGTCCGGTAGCTCGACGTACTGCGCGCCTTCGCCGCTCATGGTCAGGTTGCCGGCTCCGTCGAGCTTCGCGCCGACGAGGTTGCCGTCGGCGCCCGAGACGGCGTCTACCGCCACATTGCCGGTGCCGTCGAACGAGTAGCGATGCACCAAGCTGCCGGGCGGCGGCGCCTCGCCGACGGGGCAATCGTCGTCGCTGAAGCCGCCCACGCCAGCCGCGCCCGTATCGGCTCCGCCCAGGTTGCCGCCGCTGCCGTCGCTGCCTCCCGCGGTGCTCCCGCCCGTCGCGTTGCCCGCGTTCGCAGCCGTACCGCCGGTTGCCTGCGCGCCGGCATTGCTCGCCACACCAGCGCTGCCGGCGTCCGCGCGCGTCGAGATCTCGCCGATGAACAGATCTTGCTTGCTGCCGCAGCTCACCAGCAAGAGCGGCACGACGAACGGCAATGAACGGACGAAGCGCATCGACGGCTCGATGCTAGCAAAGCCGTCGCAGGGCCGCGCGGCGACCCGGAATCATCGCTGGCCGGCGCGCGGGGTTTGGCCCGATGGGCCGAAGGTTACTTGACCTTTTCGATGCGGCAGGTGGCGCTGCAGCCGTCGTTGCTCACGCGGTTGCCGTCGTCGCAGGCTTCGCCCTCCTGCTTCATACCGTCGCCGCAGTACGCGCCCGCGACGCAGCCGGGCTGGCATTCGCCGTAGCCGCCGTCGTTCACGCCGTCGTCGCATTGCTCGCCCAGGCTCACCACGCCGTCGCCGCAGATGGGCGTGCATTCGCTGCGCGCGGTGTCGAAGCCAGCGAGGGTGAGGCGGAAGCTCGAGCTCTCTTTCTTGCGCTCGGCTTGGAACACCGTGATTTGATAGACCTTGCCGTCGGTCAGGCCGTAGGTCGCGGCGGTGGTTTTGCTGATGGAGACGCCGCCGTCCACCGGTTGGTGCACGCCGCCCAGATCGACCGCCAGCTTGCCGTTCACGAACACCCACACGTCGTCGTCACCGGTAAAATCGAGGCGAGCCGTCGCGGTGGCGTCGTACTTGAACCAGTACACGACCTGGCTGGTGAAGTGGAAGTTGTGGGCGGCCGCTCCATCCTTGTGTGCGGCCCCGTAGGTCGGCACTACCGTGTCTTCGAACGGCCAGTCGTAACCGTATTGCGGCGGCACCTTGGCGTCGATCCAGGGCTCGGTCTTCGGCTGATCGTCGAGGGGGAAGAACAGCGGCGTGCCGTCGTACTTGCTGGTGATGCTCATCGTGCCGGCGCAGGTGTCGTTGGGGCTACCCAACGCCTGCGGGCAGGGGAAGAAGCAGGTGTCGACGGTGGCGTCGAAATCGCAGCCTGGGAACGCGGGCGGGGCGGCCACGCACTGCGTGTCACCGTTGCCGCACCAGCGCCCCTTGTAAACGGGCTGCGTCGTCCACTGCTCACCCATCGGACCGAAGCGGTTCACGTAGCCGCCCTTGCCGTTGTCGAACAGGACGATGTCCCGAACGATGGGGGGGGCGCCCGCGTCGGAGTACCAATCCCCCAACTTGGTGACGCACGAGGCTGGGGCTGCGGCCGTGGCCACGGGCACGCCTTTGGTGAGGGTCGCGGCGACGAGCCCGGGAGTCGCAGCTATGCCGGGGGGATCGCCGGCGCCTTTGCAGGACGCCTCGAAGTCGGGGTGCTTGTTACTGAAGTCACGGTAGATGACCGGGACGCGCAGCACGCAGGCGTCGTTGATCTTCTCGCAGTTGGCCTGCTGCGAGCAGTCGAAGCCCGCCTCTTTCTTGCAGGCCGACGAGCAGCCGTCGCCGTCCTTGGTGTTGCCGTCGTCGCACTCTTCACCGATCAACAGGCCGTCGCCGCACTCCGAGGTGCAGCCGTCGCCGGCACAAGTGGGCTCGGTTTGGCAGGTAGAAGAGCAGCCGTCGAACGGCACCTTGTTGCCATCGTCACAGCTCTCCGCGCCTTCCTTCTTGCCGTCGCCGCACACCGTGGGCGCGCACTGGCTCGGTTGGCCTTCGCACTTGAAGCCGACCTCGAACTTGCAGGTCGACGAGCAGCCGTCGGCCGCGACCTTGTTGCCGTCGTCGCACTGCTCTGAAGAACCGACGATGCCGTCGCCGCAAACGACCAGCTCGTGGCAAGGCTTACCGGCGGGATTGCACGAATAGCCGGGCAAGGTGGCGAGGCAATTGCCTTGGCAGCCGTCGTCTTCGGCGCGGTTGCCGTCGTCGCACGCTTCGTCGTCGGTGAGCGTGCCGTCTCCGCAGCCGGGAGGTGCGGGCGTGTCGGGGTTGCACGGCGAGCCCGGCGCGGTTGGATCACAAGCGACGTTCAGCCCGCCGATGCCGACGGTGGCCCCGATGTTGACCATGATGCCGCCGGTGCCGGTGTTGCTGGTGCCGCCGCCTTCGTGCGACAACTCACGCTTCACCCCGGCGGGGCTGCAAGCGAACAACCACGCAAGGACACCAACGCACGGCCCGATGAGCCGAGTGACCCGCCAACGCATGTAACTACGCTACAGCTAGTTTGCATTTGCGCAAGGCTTCTGCGCAGAGGGAACCGGTTGCAGGTGGGGTGCAGATTTCGTCGCGTCGAGTCGCGGCGCATCGTAAGGCGCTTTGCCCTTCAGCTGGCTAGAAGCCAAGCACGTCCTTCGCCGTGCGCGGAGGACGTGCCGCACTGCTCGGGGTGCCATGCTTCGAACGGCGCACGCGCGGGCTCCCCTCCAAACGCAGCGATTCGGGGCGAAGTGGCGGTGGCGCGAGTGAGTCCGTGGCCTCGGGGGCTGCCGCCGTGTGACGCACCACCCCGGTGCAGGGGCCTGCGGCGAACAGCGCCGGCACCGGGCTCGTCACGTTGAGTGGCGCGCTAGGCCCGATTTCGGCGCGCGCCATCGGAGGCTCGGGCGTTCGAGCCGAGAGCAGCAACATGAGACAACAGGCCACCGCCGCGAGCACGGCGGCCCCGGCGGCGTGAATGGGGCTTCGGCCGCGCCCCTGACCGCGCAACCAACGGTAGGCGGCCGAGCCGCGCGATGGTCGCGGCGGCGCGATGAGCTGCATGCGGACCGTGTCGGCGCCCAGCTCGGCGCACGAGCGACTGCGCTGGGCAAGGGTCGGGCCAACCAAATCTCTTATCCAAGCCGCCACCTCGGGGCGCGAGGCCAGAGGACCCGTTGCTTCCAAGGCATCGGCGAAGGCCTGGGCGCTGGCAAAGCGCGCGCCCGGCGACCGAGCCAAGGCCTTCTCCAGCAGCTGGTCGAGCTCGGGGCAGATGTCCGATCGCTCCTCGTTCAGACGTGCAATCGGCTGCGACAACAGCTGCGAAACCAATTGCGATGCTGTGCCGCCCACGAAAAGTCGGCGTCCGCTGAGCGCCTCCCACAGCACGATGCCCGCCGCAAACACGTCGGTTCGGGCGTCGACCGCTTGTTCGCGCAGTTGCTCGGGCGCCATGTAGGCAAGCTTGCCCTTCACCTGCCCGGGAGCGGTGTAGTTGGCGCCGCGCGCGGCCTTGGCCACGCCAAAGTCCAGGACCCGCGCCACGCCGTCGACTCCAACCATGATGTTCTGCGGCGATACGTCACGGTGGACGACCCCCAGTGGCGAGCCTTCCACGTCGGTCGCGGTGTGGGCGGCGTGCAAACCATGCAGGACATCGCTGACGATTCGACGCACGACCGGCACCGGCGCCTCGACCCGGCGCTTGCGCGCCTGCCGCAGCAACTGCGACAACGTCTCACCGTTGACGTAGTCCATCACCAGCATCAGCTCGCCGTCGTGCTCGAGCACGTCGAAGATGCTGACCACGTTGGGGTGACTGATGGCGGACGTGAGACGCGCTTCCTCGACGAGCAGAGCCGAAAGCCCGGGCTCCGCTGCGAGCTCGGCGTTGAGTTGCTTGATGGCGACGAGTCGGCGAAAACCGCCCGGACCTTCCAGCTGCCCCAGGCGAATCGTCGCCATGCCGCCGGAGGCGATTTCCGGCCCGATGCAGTAACGTCCGACGCAGCGCGGCACGATGGCGTTGGTCATGAGCTGGGCGACCTGGGTGTGGTCTGGCTGAGCTGCATGCAGATAGGAGGGGACCACCCCAAAGGATTGGATCACAGATCTTACCAACCCCGCCATTTTGAGCTGCAGACGGAAGATTGTAGCTAGGGCGGCGCCGCTGCCGCGTCCGCCATTGTCCCAATAGACGGGCAGCATCCCGCGCTCGACGATCGCGCGCGTGACGTACGCCATGTAGTAGCGGCGGTAGTCTTCGAAGCCGGACTGGTGGGTGGCGCCGTACTCGCCCACGAAGATTGGCAAGCCTTGATCGCCGAAGCGCGCTTTGAGCTTGTCGAGCTGCGACACCACGTCGTCTTCAGGTCATCAAGGAATGAAAGCGATGTCGTCGACGACGATGCTGATGTCGCCCGGTACCGGTACGTACACCATCGACCCTTCGGATTCGGGCATGAAGGTGAGGTTGGCGCCAAAGCTGAAGCCGGTGATGTTGTCGCCGTTGGCGGCGAGCGGCACCGCAGGGCCGGAAAGCCCGCCCACCAGATCGGCCCAGAGCACATTGACCTGCGACCAGGTTGCCGAGACGGGCAGGTTGATGGCGGTCGGTGATTTGCAGGTCGTGTCGTCGGCGCCGGTGCACGAGCCACCCGGCGCCGTGGTGCTGGGCAGCGTCGCTTGGGCCATCGAGACTCCGAACGAAAACGTGCCCGTCGGTACCATGCCGCGCACCCACATGGTCACGCCCTTGTACGCCGATGCGTCGATGCAGCCGGGCTTGTACTGCTCGTCGAGCAGGTACATGCCGAAGCCTTCGCCCCACTTGGTGGCGTTGGTGACCGCAACCGTGAGCCCGTAATTGCCGCCGTGCCCGGCCAAAATGGAGAGCGTCGGGGTCGCCGAGCCGTCGCCGAACGAGTACGTGCTGGTGTGAACGCCGAGCATGCCTTCCGTCGCGCCACCGAACATCCAGCTGAAGTCGGCGGCGGCGGTCGTGCCGTCGTACGTCTCGAAGCTGGCAATGCCCGGCGTCTGCATGACGACCTTGGTCGTGCACAGCGGCACGATCGCGCCACCGCTGCTGCCGGCCGTGCCGGCCGTGCCGACGCTGCCGGTCGTGCCCGCCGTGCCCGCCGCCCCCACCGTACCGCTGCCTCCGGCGCTGGTCCCGCTGCCGGAGCTGCCGAGCACGCTGCCCGAGCCGGCGCCGGTGCTCGTGCTGCCGCTGGTGCCCGAGACTTGGCCATCGCTTCCGCCGGACGAGCCGGTCGGATCATTGTTGGCGACGCTGCACGCTGAAATGCCGCCAAAAACGCCGAAAATAACCGTCGCCAGCCAGCGCGCCGAAATCAAACCCAAGCTTGCCAATCGAATCATGAGCTTCTCCGGGCCGCGCTTACTGCACGCGACAATAAAAACCGTTGGTTTGCACTTGGCCTTGCCCGGAGAAGATTTCCGAGCCGGCTTGAACGGCCGATAGGTACTTGGTGTTGGCGACGAGCCCGCGAGTCGCCAGATCGTGCATGAAGTCCATCATGTTGAGGACGGCAGTGTTGGCGTTGGTTTGGCGCACGTACGAGTGCACTTTCCAGCGGTCGTTGGTGCCGTCGTAGAGGTCGAAGGTGCCACCGCCAGCGTTGAAAGAGCCGTTCTGCTTCGTGCCGATGGGCGCGGCGCCGTTGCCGCGATAGAGCCAGATCATGACTTCGTCGCTGGGGTCGTCGTTGGTGCCGGCGTTCGCGATGGTGTGCGCGTACAGGTCGTAGGCGACGTTCATCGTGATGGTGCTGGTTTGGGTGACGTTGAAGCTCCAGCCGCAATTGACGGCTTTGGTGCTGTTGAGCTGGAGTGGCAGCGAGGTGACCAGCCGTTGCCCGCCGCTGTTCGTCTTCCAACCCCATTGCCAGCCGAAGATCAGGCTGGCGTAGGTCTTCACGGCGCCGGCCTGGCCGGTCCAGTCGAACGACTGCCCCCAGCCCGCCAAGTCACCGGTTGCGCAGTTGCTCCAAATACAAGTCTGGCCCGTGCCGGTGTCGCCGCCCCACCAATTGTTGTTCACCCAATAGGGTCCGAGCACGATGCTGGCGCTCTTGGTGCACGTGTTGCCCTGCGCCGAGCCGCTACAGCTCAATGTGGCCGGATCGAGACAGGCACCCGACAAGCAGCTGGTACCGGCGCCGCACACCTTGCCGCACGCGCCGCAGTTGTTCTTGTCGGCGCCGGAGTCGACGCAAACGCCGCTGCAGTCGATCTGACTTGCCGGGCAGGTACAAGCGCCGGCCGTACAGGTGGCGCCGGTCGCGCACTTGGTGCCGCACTTGCCGCAGTTGGCGGTGCTAGCCTGCACGTCGACGCACGCGCCGTTGGCGCCGCAGGCGGCTTGGCCCGTCGGGCAGATGCACGCGCTTTGCCAGCACGTTTGGTCCGCCGGGCAAGCCATGCCACAGGCGCCGCAGTTGGCTTGGCTGCCCGTGAGGTCGACACAAGCGGCGCCGCATTTGGTGAGCCCGGCGGCGCAGCCGGTGCCGCACACGCCTTTGGAGCACACCTGACCGGCCGCGCATGCCTTGCTGCAGCTACCGCAGTTGGCAGGGTCGGACTGAGTTTCGATGCACTTTTCGGCGCAGGTCATGCGGGGGCTGATACATCCGCTCGAAGCGCCCGCGCTGGCAGCACCGCTGACTGCTGCAGGTGTGCCGGCGCTGGAGCTTGCACCGCCAGCGGTAGCGCCGTTGCCAGCGACGCTCGAACCTCCCGCGTTTGCGACCGATTGCGCGCCCGCGCTGCCGAGCGCGTGGCTGCCGCCGCTTGCGTCGCCCGGGCCCTGGCTGGAGCTGCTGCAGGCCGCCGCGCTAGCGAGCGCGGCACAAAAAAATGCGCTGGCCCCGCGCTGAATGGTGCGACGCATGTCGCGCAAATACTGCCCAGAAAACCGCGCGAGCCGCAATCATCATGCGAGCTTGCGACGACAGTATTCGAGTTATCACAATCGCACCTCGAGTTATCACAATCGCAGTCTCGTTTGCGCTGCGCGTCGGAAACGACAACTCGCGGCGGCGACTTGCATGCCAACTTGCGCGGGCGAAGGTATGGTTCGGTCATCACGATGAGCACACGACTTCAGGCCGTACACGGATACGCACGGGCGCGGAGGCAAACGTTGCTGCTGGCGTGCGTCGCGACGGCTTGCATTGCACCGCCACCGCTGAGCGCTGGCTCCAGCCCGGGCACGCCGCCGGCTACGAGCGCCAGCAGCGCAAGCCCGAGCACCGTGCCGGCGATTCCCTATCGCTGGAAGAGCGTGACGGTGTTGGGCGGCGGGTTCGTCACTGGTCTCGTGTACAGCCCCGTCAAGGCAGGCGTGTTGTACGCGCGCACCGACATCGGGGGCGCCTACCGCTACGAGCCTGGCAGCCAAAGCTGGTTGCCGCTCAGCGATTTTCTGAGCAAATCCCAGCAAAACTACTTTGGCGTCGAGAGCATTGCCGCCGATCCCCAAGACGCGAATCGCGTGTTCATGGCCGTCGGCATGTACACGCAGTCTTGGGCGGGCCCGGGTGGCTTCATGCGCTCGAACGATCAAGGCAACAGCTGGCAAATCTTTCCCACCCCCGAGCTCAAAATGGGTGGCAACGAAGATGGTCGCGCCAACGGCGAGCGGCTGGCGATCGATCCGCACCAAACCCAAGTTTTGTACTTTGGCTCGCGCCGTAGCGGCTTGTGGAAGAGCGCTAACGCCGCCGAGACCTGGAGCAAAGTCGAGAGCTTCCCGCTGAAAGAAGACGCCGCGGGCCTAGGCATTCCGTTCGTGGTCTTCGATCCGAAGAGCGGCGCGCCGGGTAAGCCCACACCCGTCATCTACGCCGGGGTGAGTCGCCGGGACGTCTCTCTGTATCGCAGCGCCGACGGCGGCAGCAGCTGGGCACCCTTGCCCCATCAACCCACCGGCCTCCTGCCCCACCACGCGGAGCTGGATCGGAACGGGGTGCTCTACGTCTGCTATGGCTTGAATCCCGGGCCCACCAATGTGCCCGACGGTGCCGTGTATCGCTTCGAGCCGCAGTCGGGCGCGTGGACCGACATCACGCCCTTGAAGCCGGGGGGGACCGACAAGTTCGGCTACGGAGGCCTTTCGCTGGACGTCTCGCACCCCGGCACGTTGTTGGTGGCCGCGATCGACCGCTGGACCAGCGGCGGCGAAGTCTTTCGCAGCATCGACAGCGGCAAGACCTGGCAACCGCTGATGACCAAAGCCGAGCTCGACAGCGGTGGCGCGCCCCACGTTTTCAGCCACAAGGCCAAGATCGACGCGCCGCAATGGGTCGGCGACATCGCGATCGATCCGTTCGACTCGCAGCGCGCCATGTTGGTCACGGGTGGCGGCATTTGGGCCAGCGACGACCTCGGCTCTGCCGACAAGCAGCGCCCGACGCATTGGACGTTCCGCAATCGAAACCTGGAAGAGACGGCGGTGACCGGCATCGTGAGCCCGCCTGTCGGCGCGCCCTTGCTCAGCTCGATGGGTGACTTGTGCGGCTTCCGTCACGATAAGCTGGACGAATCGCCGTCACGCGGCAACTTCGAGAAGCCCAACTGCGCCAGCGGCTCGGCCATCGAGTTCGCCGAGCTGAAGCCGAATCTCGTGGTGCGAGCGGGGTCACATCCCTGGGACGGCTCGAAGGGGCCGCGCGGCGCCATCTCCAGCGATGGCGGCGCGACTTGGACGCCGTTCAGCGCCGAGCCGGCCGGCTCCGCAGGCTCGGGCAACGTCGTCATCACGGCTGGCGGTGAGGCTATCTTGTGGGCGGCTCGCGACGCGCGCGTCGCTTACTCGGCTGATCGGGGAGCGGGTTGGGTCACGGCCGCGGGCTTGCCCGATCCAGCCAAAATTCCGGACTGGGCGCCGTTGAACCTGAAGCTTGCGGCCGATCGCGTGAACGGCAAGAAGGTCTACGCCTTCGATGCGCTCACCGGCAGCGCCTACACCAGCGCCGACGGCGGCCTGCACTTCGAGCCGGCCGCGCACGGCTTGCCCGGCTTGCCGGACTACGACTTGATCGCGGCGTCGCTGCGCGCGGTGCCCGGTTTCGAAGGTGACGTCTGGCTCACGGTTGGCAAGCAACTGCTGCACTCGACCGACGCCGCCCAAAGCTTCGGCGCCATCGCGGGCGTGGACGCCGCGTACGCGGTGGGCTTTGGTCGCGCCGCGCCGGGCCAGAAGTATCCGGCCGTCTACTTGTCGGGCAAAGTGCAGGGCATAGAAGGCGTCTTTCGTTCCGACGACGGCGGCGTGAGTTTTTCCCGCATCAATGACGACGCGCACCAGTACGGTGGCGCGCAACTGATCATCGGCGACCCGCGCGTGTACGGTCGTGCCTACATCACCGGACACGGCCGCGGCATCCTCTACGGAGAGCCGCTGGCGCCCTAGTGGCGCCGCGTGCGAGCGAGACAAGGTGTCGTCGATGCGGCCCCTTCACCACTCATGTCCTCGTTCGCTAGGCTCTTTTGTGCAAATCCGCTCGGTTGGCATCGAACAATTGGAGCCGTGGTGATGGCCGCCGTGGTCGCTTGCTCGTCCAGCCCCAACTCCTCCGGCTCCGTTTCGGGGGCGACCGGCGGGGGGGCGGCCGGCACCGCTGGCACGGCGTCGCCCGGTGGCGCCGCTGTGGTGACCGCCGGTGCATCGAGCGGCGGAGCTCCGTCGATCGGCGGCATGGTAACGGCTGGAGCCGCGCCGACCGCAGGCGGCAATAGCGAAGCGGGCATGGGTGGTGCCGCGGGCGGCGCCGCCGGCGCTTCGGGCGGAGCTGGTGGAGCGGCGCCCAGCGCCGCTTGCAGCGAAAATGGCCCCGGTTTCTTTCTGGACGACCTGAATGGCAACGACGCCAGTGACGGCAAGACGCCCTCCACCGCATGGAAGACGCTGGCCAAAGCCAACGCCACGCCGCTGAAGGCCGGCGACCGCTTGTGCTTGCGCGCCGGCGGCAGCTGGGTCGGTCAGCTGAAACCGCAAGGCTCGGGCAGTGCTGCGGCACCCGTGGTGATTGACCAATACGGCACCGGGGCGCGCCCCAAGATCGCGGCCGGAGCCAGCGACAAGGAAGCCGTTTTGCTGGAAAATTTCGCGTACGTCGAGGTTGGTCACCTCGAGGTCACCAATCAGAAGAGCGCGCCGGGCGACTACCGCGGCATCGCCGTCGTGGGCCGTGACGCCGGCACCCTGAGCCACATTCAGATCCGCGGCTGCTTCGTGCACGACGTGACCGGCGAGGTGAATTGGATCGGCGGGGACGTCGCCGACAACGCCCCGGGCGTCACCTTTCAAACCGGCTGGGACGCGTCGAAGCGCACCGGCGGCATCGTCTTCGAAGTCGGCACGTCGGCGGCCACGCCGGTCAAGACGCTGTTCAATGACGTGCTGGTCGAGGACAACGTGGTCAAAGATTGCTCGTTCGGCGGCATCGTTTTCAAGCAGCTGGACGGCGCCGTGCACTGGGGCGTCCGCGACTCCGCCAACGACGCGCAGTTCAGCCCGCACACCAAGGTGACGATCCGCAACAACTACGTCAACCAGCACAATGCCAAGCTCGGCTGCAACGGCATCTACCTGACCGGTGTGCAAAGCGGCACCGTCGAGGGCAACGTCATCGCCGAAGCTGGCACCAGCGCCATCGAGCTTTATTACACGGACGCCGTCACGGTTCAGCGCAATGAAACGTTTGGCACCACCAAAAAGGCCGGCGGCGCCGACTCCAACGGCATCGACACCGACAAGGCTACGACCAAATCCATCATTCAATACAACTACATCCACGACAACGGGGACGGCGTCTTGCTATGTCAGTTCTCGTTCGGGGATTCGGTGGTGCGCTACAACGTGATTCAGAACAACAGCCGCTATCAGATCTATCTGCACTCCGACGCCAAGGCCACGAGCGCCATCTACAACAACACGCTCTACCAGAATAAGAACAACGCCAGCCTCGTTTATGGTTACGGCGACGCGCTCTCGGCGACCTACGCTCTCACCAACAACATTTTCGCCTCGACCAAGACCAACGCGGTGCTCACGACGGGCGGCGGCATCACTTACCAAAACAACCTCTACTTCGGCGCTAGCGTCAGCGTGCCCGCCGGCGACACCCACGCCGTCAATGCTGACCCACTGCTGACGGCGCCAGGGCAAGGCACCAGCGGTAGCGAAGCGGGGCCCGCCTTCGCTTCGCTCACCGGCTACAAACTGGCGAAAGGCTCGCCGGCGCTCAAGGCAGGAATGATCATGCAGAACAATGGTGGCCAAGACTTCTTCGGTACCGCCCTGCCCGCGTCGCCGCCCGATCTCGGAGCCGCGCAATCACCATGAATGACACTGTCGAGCGCTCGTTTGGTCTGGCCGAAGTGTTCGGCGATCACATGGTGCTCCAGCGCGAAAAGCCGTTGGTTTTCTGGGGGCATGGTCGGCCGGGAGACGCCGTCAGTCTGGTTTGGCCCACGGCGGAAGAGCCCATTTCGGCGGAGACGCAGGTAGCGCCGGACGGCTGCTGGCGTTTGACGGTCGCCGCGCAAGCCGCAGGTGGCCCTCACCAGCTGGTGTTTCAAGCTAGGGAGCGCGTCACTCTGCAAGACGTATGGGTCGGTGAGGTCTGGCTGGCGTCCGGGCAGTCGAACATGGAGTGGACGGTCGCCCAATCCGATTTCGCCGACGAAGAGTTGAAGCTCGCCAAAGAGCCCAGGTTGCGCTGGCTGTTCGTGGAACGCCGGCACGAAAGCCGACCCAGCCGTGAGGCGCGCTGCAGCTGGCGGCTGGTGAACCCCGACACCGTTCCACGCATGACCGCCATCGGCTTCGCCTTTGCGCGCCAGTTGTGCGCGAAGTTGAACGTTGCCGTCGGCATCGTCGACGCGAGCTGGGGTGGCACGCCGGTCGAAGCCTGGACCAGCGCGGAGGCGCTGGCGCGGGTGATGGACCTCGAGCAGGAGCTGCGGAATTGGAGCCAGGAAGAGAGCGACATCGACGCTGTCAGGCGTGCCTACGCCGCCAGCTTGGCCACCTGGGAAAAGCTGTATCTGGTGCGCGACGAAGGCAACCGGGGCGAGGCGCTGGGTTGGCACCAAAGCGAGCCGGTTTGGCGCGAATACACCCTGAACATGCCCACGCTGTGGCAGCGCCACGGTATGTCGTTCAACGGCGCGGTCTGGTTTCGTCGCGACGTCGAGCTGCCGCCCGACTGGGCCATGCCCAGCACGTTGCACCTCGGCCGCATCGACGACTTCGACCACACCTACGTGAACGGCGTGCTCGTCGGAGCCAACCCGCAGGGCACGCCCTTCAGCTGCGAGATCGCGCGCAGCTACTCGGTGCCGGCGGGCGTGCTTCGGCCGGGGCGCAACAGCATCAGCGTGCGCATCTTCGATCACGTCGGCGAGGGCGGCTTCTTGGACCCAGCCCGCAGCTTGTTCTTGGAGAGCGCCACCGGCGAGCGTATCGAGCTTGCTGGGCCTTGGCAGTGTCGCGTCGAGCGCGAGGTGCCGCTCGTTCCGGGCAGCGTTTGGCAGCACTACCCGCGGGCGCCGCGCGTCCTGCGTCCGCAAGAGCGCCCGGCCGGCTTGTTCAACGGCATGATCGCGCCATTGCTGCCGATGTCGCTGCGCGGCTTCCTCTGGTATCAGGGTGAAGCCAATGTCGCCGAGCACGCCACGTATTTCGAGCGATTTTGCGCGCTGATTCGCGACTGGCGCAGCCGTTTTGCGGCGGCGGCCGGAGACGGCGACACCTTGCCGTTCTACTTCGTGCAGCTGGCCAGCTTCAAAGCCTCGCCAGACTGGGCTTACCTGCGTGAGGCTCAAGCCCAGGCGCTCGAGTTACCCGCGACCGGAATGGTCGTCACGCTCGACATCGGCAACCCGGACAACATTCATCCTGGCAACAAGCGTGAGGTCGGGCGTCGGCTCGCCCTGCTGGCCCTGAACGATACGTACGGCGTCGTCCAAGGCGCCGTTCGCGGCCCGGTGCCCACGTTGGTGCAGGCCGCGCACGGGGTGATTCGCGTCACCTACGGCGCCCAAGCGCCCCTATCGACGAGCGACGGTCAGGTCGCGGTGCTGGGCTTCGAGGTCGCGGCGCCGGACGGCACGCGCCACCCCGCGTCCGCGCGGCTGGAGCAGAATCAAATCGACATCGAGGTTCCGTTCAGCGACGAGCCGCGTGAGCTCTTGTACGCTTTCCGCGACGCGCCCGAAGTGAATCTCACGAACACGGCGGGGCTACCGGCCGAGCCTTTTCGCTGGCCCTTGATCGTCTAGCGGAGCTCGGGCTTCGTGTCCGGCCCCGCGCCGCCACCGCTCATTCGCAGGTGCTCTGGAGCTGAGGAACCAGCGCTTCCAGACGGGCTTGGTAGTCGCTGGGGGGCTGGGTGACGTTGACCGCGCTCACCCCTTCGGCGATGCGCTCGTTCAACGTGTCGGCGTCATTGTTACTCCAGCTGTCGGCTTGTTGGCTGGCACCGAAGCTGGTGTCGACGAAGATGCGCTTGCCGGTGAGCTGGTGCAGGTAGTCGTAGCGCGCGGTGGTGCCGTTGTAGCTCTTGGCGGTCACGTTGGCGCCCAAGAAGCCGGCGTTGTTGCCGACGCCGGTCGTCCAAATCATGTCGGTGATGGCAAGCGGCATGGCATGCCAGAAGGCATCGGTCAGATCGTTGGCCAGCCAGGGCGAGTGGTTGATGGCGACGAGCGCGTTGGGCGCGTTCGATTTGATGGCGCAAGTGATGTCGGCGGCCAGCGCGCCCAGCTCCTGCAGGTTGAGCGGATCGCTCTGATCGGCGTAGGTGTACTGCACGAAGTCGCCTTCCAAGAGCCAGAGCACGGCCCGCTCGGGGTTCGCCTCGTAGCTCATGCGCGCGTAGTTGCCGTACATTTCCAGCACGCGGTCGCGGTTCTCTTTCAGCCAGCGAGCGCCGTGCGTGCACAGGTTTTGTCCGTCGAAATCGGTGTTGCAGTCACCGTAGCCAGCCGCCGACGCCTGGTAACCGATGAAATAGGCATAAAACGCCGTCCGCACGCCGCTTCGGACCAGTCCGCAACCGTCGCAGCCGCCGTTCAGGCCGCCGTCTGGCTCGTAGCCGACCCAGGTGGTGATGAGGTCGAGGTATTCGGCGCGGTTGCCTCGGTTGCCGTTGGCTCCCCACGCCAGCTTGCAGCCGAGCGGGTTGTCCTGCGCGCTGAGATCGGGGCAGTCGATGGGAGTGGCCGGCGTTGGGAGTGGAGGCACACCGGAGCCGCCGCCAGTGCCCCCGCCGCCGGCCGCCTCTGGCGCTTTGGAAGTGTCGACACAACCATTCAGCGCCACGGCGTACGACAGCGCCAGGCAAAGCCACGGCAATGGCGCTAGCGCTCGCCGCCGGCCCGCGTGGTTTTTCTGATAGCCGCCGGCTTCCGACGTGATCGCGATCTGGTCTGCCAAGAACCCAACAACTCGCTGGAAGCTCAAACCGTGGGGCGTGCGCTGCTGAGGTACTCACGCGGCGTCACGCCGACGTGCTGGCGGAAGATGCGGTGGAATTGCGCGTAGCTGCCGAAGCCGGCCGTGTGCGCGGCGTCCGAGAAATTGCCGCCGCGATGCTCGACGAGCTCGAAGAAGCGCTCCAGGCGCAGGCGGTTGCGGTACTGCACCAGCGACACGCCCAGCTCGGCACGGAAAACGCGGGCCAGCCGCGCCGAGCTGGCCGACAAGCGCGTGGCCAGCCGGTCAGCGGTGATGGTCGGGTCTTCGTTCAGGGCGGCGATGGCGCGGCGCACCAACGCGCCATGCTTGGCGCCGGCCTGCGGCAAATTGCGGGTCAAAGGGCCCGGATCACGAGTAGCCTCGATCAAGTTGCCGATCAGGCTGGCGAACACGGCGGCACGCACCTGGCGGGTCGCGTCCAGCGGCGCTTTGGTCAACGCCGCGTCGTTGTACAAGATGCCGACGGGAGCACGCAGCGAGCGCACGGGGGTGAGCACCTGCCAGCCGTAGCCGAGCAGCACCGCCTTGCCGCCTTGGTGCGAGAGGTGATGGGCGTCGCGCAGCTGCAGCCAACGCCCCACGCCCGCCTCCACGCGCCGGAACGCCTCGCGCTCCACGTCGCTGTAGGCTTTGCGCACGTGTCGTTCGTCTACCAGCTCGCCATTGGCGCCGGTGCCCCAAGTGCCGCGCAGCACGCCCGTGGCGTCATCGTGCAAGAACAAGCTGACGCGTTCGAGGCCGATGCACTCGCGCGCCACCTCGGCCGTGCGTCGCAACAAATCGTCGAGCGAATGACAGCGAGCCAGCTCCTCCGCCGCCGCCAACACCGAGATCACGCCGCTGCTGCCGTTCGCTTCGTCGAGCGCCGGGGGGTGCAGCACGAACGCCTTGGAAACGTGAAAGTCGACCGCCTCGGATGTGTAACAATTTTCCATCATGTGCCTCGCGCGTCAGCTGCCGCCCTTGATGGCCATGCGAAACGGACGCCGCACCGCGAGCTCGCGCGCCGGGGCAGTACCGGTTCCATGGCGAGCCCAGCATAGCACCCGCCGGCCGAAGTTATAAATTGGAATCGGTTCCAGGCACTGCCGAAGGAAAATTATTGCGATATATGCGTTGCCTGGCCGGGCTCGTTCCATATAAATTATAAGAATGTTCCCCGCGAGCAGCGCAGCTGAGGGGGCTGCCGAGCGCACCCAGCCCACCGCCACCGAGTACGCGCTGTCGCAATTGCGTCAACTGCTGTTCAGTGGGGCGCTTGCGCAAGGCACCCGCATCGACCAAGCCGAGCTGGCCAAGCGCTTCGGCGTCAGTATCGTGCCCATCCGCGAGGCGTTGGCCCGCTTGCAGTCGCTGGGCCTGGTCGAAATCGTGCCGCACCGCGGCGTATTCGTGGCCCGGGTATCGGCAGACGAGCTGGTGGACATCTATACAGTGCGCGAAGTGGTGGAGGAGCAGGCAGCCCGCATTGCCGCCAGCAAGCTGACCGACGCCGACGTAGCGGCTCTAGAAAAGATTGCCGCCGCCATGGGCGCTGCTGCCAAGGCCAAGGACTACGAGCGCTTGCTCGTTCACAACCGTGACCTTCATTTTACGATTTATCGCGCCGCCGGGCGCCGCCACATGCTGCAAATCATCGAGCGTATGTGGGATTTGAGCGCCCGCTACGCGCACCTGCAGCTGCACGCCGTGCCCGAGCGCGCTGCCGACGCCATGTTCGAGGTCAAGAGCATCGTTTTGGCCTGCCGGCGCCGCGATGCCGACGCGCTGGGGCTGATGGTCCGCTACAAAGTGCACCAAACCACGGTCCAATTGCTGGAACGCATGCAGCTGACCAGCGCCGAGGACGCGCTGGAAGCCAGCCCCGAGGCGCAGAAACCAACGGCCGGACCGAGCCCGAAGCGGCGCGCCGCGAAAGGGCGTCATGCAGCGCGAGCCGTTTCTCGCTGAGCTGAGCGCTCGGCTGGGGCGGCCGCGTCCACGGGTGGCCCCGGCTCGAGCCGGGGAAAGCGTCGCGCCGCTCGGCCTCGAGTTGACGCCTTCGGAGCTGCGCGACCGCTTTCGACGCGAGCTGACCCAGGTGGGGGGTGAGGTCGTGCTGGCGGGTTCCCGCGAGGAGGCCTGCGCGGCGCTAGCGGCCGAGCTCGAGCGGGCAGAAGGAATCGTGAGCTGGGACCGAACGGAGCTGGCGGCGCGCTCGGGGCTCGAGCTTGGCGCGCTGTGGCAAAGTCTCGGCGACCGCGTGCGTGAGCCTAGCGCGCGTGATTTTCGCGCGGCCCTGTTGGCCGCGGACGTGGGCGTGACCGGGGTCGACTACGCGATCGCGGAGACCGGCACGCTCGTGCTCTCGGCCAGCGTGGAGCGACCGCGGGGCGTCAGCTTGGCTCCGCGCCTGCACGTCGCGCTCGTTCGGGAGCGGCAGCTGGTGGCCCGGCGCAGCGCTTCTTGGCCGCATTTTCAGGCAAAAATGCCGTCCGCGCTGCTGTTCATCACCGGCCCCAGCCGCACCAGCGACATCGAGAACGATCTCGCGATTGGTGTTCACGGACCGGCGCGGGTGCTGGCGATCGTAATACCGGAGGCCGCCGGGTGAAGGTCGCGCTGTTTGCTACCTGCGTGGTCGACCAGATGTATCCGGCAGTGGCCGAGAGTACTGCGCGCGTGCTGCGCCGGCACGGCTGTGAGGTGTCGTTTCCGGCGGCGCAGGTCTGCTGTGGCCAGCCGGCCTTCAACTCGGGCTACTTCGACGACGCTCGGCGCGTGGCCGCGAGCTTGCTGGACGCCCTGGCCGGCGCCGACTACGTGGTGACACCGTCCGGCTCCTGCGCGGCCATGATTCACCACCACTACGGGCGGCTGTTCGAGGGTGACGCCCCGCGTTTGGCGGCGGCAGCGCAACTGGCCCAACACAGCTACGAATTTTCGCAGTTCATGGTCAACGTGCTGAAGGTCGAGCGGCTCGACGGCTCGTTTCCGCACGCGGTCACGTTTCACCCCTCGTGCCATGGCGCGCGGTTGCTGGGCGCGCGCCATGAGCCGTTGGCGCTGCTGCGCGCCGTGCCCGAGCTCGAGCTGCGGCCGTTGGCGCAGGCTGACGATTGCTGCGGCTTCGGTGGCACTTTTTCCGTCAAATTGCCGGAAATTTCGGCCGCCATCGCCGACGAAAAGCTGCGCCACGTGAGCGAAACCGGCGCGCGCTACCTGGTCGGAACCGATCTGGGGTGCTTGATGCACCTGTCGGGGCGGATGCGCCGCCGCGGCGTGGCCGTTGAGGCCCTGCACATCGCTGAGCTCGTCGATCGCGCGCAGGCGTCTTCGTCGGAGGTCAACTGACATGCAGCCCGACGTGCGCGTCGAAGACTTGCGGCGGCGCAGCACCACCGCTTTGGGCGACCAGTTCTTGCGTGGCGCGGTCGGCTTCACCGTCGACCGTTTGCGCCAGGCCAAAGCCAGCAGCACCGAAGCGTTCGGCAACTGGGAAGCCTGGCGTGAGCGCGGGCGGGAGATCCGCGCGCACACCTTGGAGAACCTCGACTTCTACCTCGAGCAGTTCGCGACGCGCGCTAGCGCTGCCGGTACCCGCGTTCACTTCGCGAGCACGGCGGCCGAGGCGCGGAAGCTCGTGCTCGGCATCGTGCGCGAACGGGCGGCGCGCCGGATCGTGAAATCCAAATCGATGTTGACGGAGGAGTTGGCGCTCAACTCCGCGCTCGAGCGCGCCGGCTGCCAGGTGGTCGAAACGGACCTCGGCGAATGGATCGTCCAGCTGGCGCAGGAAACGCCGTCGCACCTCATTTTACCGGCCATTCACAAGCCGCGCGGCAAAATTCAACGGTTGTTCGAAGCGCAAGCGGGGCGCGCGCTCGAGCCCGACACGGCCAGCCTGGCCGACTTTGCCCGCGGGCGGCTACGACAGGAGTTCGAGCAGGCCGACTTGGGAATCACCGGCTGCAACTTCGCCGTGGCCGAGACCGGCAGCGTGGCGTTGTTCACCAACGAGGGCAACGGTCGCATGGTCACGACCCTGCCCCAATCGCAGATCGTGATCATGGGCATGGAGCGCATCGTGCCCACGCTGGCCGACTTGGACGCGATGGCGTACCTGCTGCCGCGCAGCGCCACCGGTCAAAAGCTCACCACTTACCTGAACGTGATGACGGGCCCGCGCCGACCCGGTGAGCTGGACGGGCCTGCTGCGCTCGACGTGATCGTGGTGGACAACGGTCGTTCTCGCATCTTGGGCGACGAGGAATTTCGCGACGTGCTCGGATGCATTCGCTGCGGCGCGTGCCTCAACGTGTGCCCGGTGTACCGCCACATCGGTGGGCACGCCTACGGGTCCGTGTATGGTGGGCCAATCGGCGCGGTGCTGAGCCCACTGCTCGACCCGACCGGTGCCCAGTCGGAGCTGGCCAACGCATCTACCCTATGCGGCGCCTGCTTCGAGGCCTGCCCCGTCAAAATTCCCCTGCACGACCATCTCGTGCAATTGCGCGCTCGCAACGTGCAGGCCGGGCGCGGCGGCTCCGCCGAAGCGCTTTCGTTCAAGGCCTACGGTCGGCTGTTCTCTTCGGCGGGTTGGTTCGGCTGGCTGGGGCGCGTGGCGCGGCTGGCGCAACGCTTGCTGGGACGAAACCGCAGCGAGCGCTGGGCCAGCTTTCTACCGGCGGTCGGGGCTTGGACGAGCTACCGGGCCCTGCCGAAGTCGCCTGCGCGCGCATTTCGCGACAGCTTCGAGGACGGCGGCCGTTGATGTTGTCTCTTGCCGGCAAAATCGCCGTCGTTACCGGTGGTGGCTCGGGCATCGGGCGCGCCGTCGTGCTGCGGCTGGCCGAACGCGGCGCGAGCGTGGTGGTGCTCGACATTGCGGCGGCGGCCGCGCTCGAGAGCGTCGAGCTGGTGGTGGCGGCGGGCGGCGCCGCGCGAGCCGTCGAATGCGACGTGAGCAATACGGCCTCGGTGAACGCAGCGTTCGCCTCGTTGACCCAGCCGCTCGATATCTTGGTGAACAGCGCCGGCGTTTCGCACATCGGTACGCTGGCCAGCACCGACGAAGCGGCGTTCGATCGCCTGTACCGCGTCAACGTCAAGGGCATCTACACGTGTTGCCGGGCGGCGGTGGCGCAAATGGCCGGCCGCGGCGGCGTGATCGTGAACATGGCGTCCATCGCCTCGCTGATCGGCTTGGAAGAGCGCTTTGCGTATTCGATGACCAAGGGCGCCGTGTTGAGCATGACCCGCTCGATCGCCGTCGATTACATGGCCGCGGGGATTCGCTGCAATTGCGTGTGTCCGGCGCGCGTGCACACGCCGTTCGTCGACCGGTACTTGGCCGAGCACTATCCGGGTCGCGAAGCCGAGATGTTCGAGAAATTGTCGAAGTATCAGCCGCTGGGACGCATGGCCAGCGCCGACGAGGTGGCGATGATGACGCTTTATCTCTGCTCCGACGAAGCGTCGTTCATCACCGGGCAAGCCTTGCCGCTCGACGGCGGAGTTTTGGTGAAGTGATGGACAAGCCTGCCTTGAAGCTGTTTCGGCACGGCGCGAGTGGCTACGAAAAGATCGGCGCCGTTGGGGCCGATGGCCGCCACCTGGACGTTTCGGCGTTCGGCGAAGACTACGACGAAGCCTTCTTCGCTCGCGAGGGGTTGGCTCGCTTGAGCGAGTGGTTGAGCGAGCATGCTGGGCGCTGCCCGTTGGTGCGGCCCGATGCGCGTTTCGGTCCGCCCATCGCCCGCCCCAGCAAGATCGTATGCATCGGCTTGAATTACCGCGCGCACGCGCTCGAGACCGGCGCCGCCTTCCCGGCCGAGCCGGTGGTGTTCATGAAGGCTACGACGGCCCTGTGCGGCCCGAACGACGATTTGGTCTTGCCGCGTGGCTCCGTAAAAACGGACTGGGAAGTGGAGCTGGCGCTGGTGATCGGACGGCGCGCCAAATACGTCGGCGAAGGCGACGCTATGAGCTACGTCGCCGGTTTCGCGCTGCACAACGACTACTCGGAGCGCGAGTATCAGCTGGAGCGCGGCGGCCAGTGGGACAAGGGTAAGGGCGCTGACACGTTCGCGCCGCTCGGCCCTTACCTAGTGAGCGCGGACTTGGTCGATCCGTCCGAGCTCGAGCTGTGGCTGACCGTGAACGGCGAGCAGAAGCAGCGCGCTAGCACGTCCGACCTGATTTTTACGGTCCCGCAGCTGGTCAGCTACGTGAGCCAGTTCATGACGTTGCTGCCCGGTGACGTGATCAGCACCGGCACTCCTGCCGGCGTGGGGCTTTCGCACCAGCCGCCTCGCTACCTCGCGGCGGGTGACGTGGTGAGCTGCGGGATCGAAGGGTTGGGGCAGGCGACCCAGCGCGTGGTGGCGGATGTCTGAGACCTCCGACGCCGCGCTCGAGGTCGCGTCGGTCGTGCCGCCGCTCCGGCAAACCTGGCCTTTGCCGGCGCAGGCGCGGCCCATCGTGTTGGTCGGTGCCGGCGGCATCGCGCAAAACGCGCACTTGCCGGCGTATCGCGAGGCGGGGCTGCCGGTGCGGGGGCTGTTCGACATCGCGCCCGAGACGGCGCGCGCGGTCGCGGCCGAGCATCGAGTCGAGCGCGTTTATCCCTCGCTGGCCCAGGCGGCAGCGGAGCCGGGGGTGGTGTTCGACGTGGCGGTGCCGGCCGAGGCCGTGCTGAGCGTGCTGCAAGCGCTGCCGCCGGGAGCGGCGGTGCTGATCCAAAAGCCGCTCGGTCGCGACTTGGCCGAGGCGCGGCGCATCGTTGCCTGTTGCGAAGAACGGCAGCTGCTGGCCGCCGTCAATTTTCAGCTCCGTTTCAGCCCCAACATGCTCTCCCTCGCAGACGCCCTCGAACGCTCGTTGCTGGGCCAAGTGCGCGACGTGGAGGTGCGGGTAAACGTGAGCACCCCCTGGCATTTGTGGGATTTTTTGCAGGGCATTCCCCGTCACGAAATCCTCTATCACTCCATCCACTACTTGGATCTGATTCGAGCGCTGTTCGGTGAGCCGCGCTCGGTGCTGTGTCGGGTGACACGCAACCCGGACCTGCCGGACCACAGCGACACCGCCTCGGCCACCTTGCTCGACTACGGGCCCGAGCTGCGCGTGTTGGTGGCCACCAACCACGCGCACGACTTCGGCAATCGCCACGCGATGTCGCAGTTGAAGGTCGAAGGCACACGCGGCGCGGCCGTCGCCAAGCTCGGCGTCAACCTCGACTACCCGCGCGGCACCCCCGACGAGCTCGAGCTGTCGCTGGGACGCGGCCAGGCGTTTCAGCGCGTGCCCTTGGCGGGCAGCTGGTTCCATCAGGCCTTCGCCGGCCCGATGAGCAACCTCCAGCGCTTCGTCGCGGGCGAAGATCCGATCCTTCGTACCCGCGTCTCCGACGCGCTGCGCACGATGGCGCTGGTCGAGGCTTGTTATTCGAGCAGCGCGAGCCCGGGGACTCTGCTGCCCGCCGTTCCCTAGCTCAGCCCGGAAATACTCATGAAAATCATCGCTGTAGACAGCATGCTGCTCCGAGTTCCGCTCAAGCAGCGCGTCATTACCGACTCCCAATCCGTCGTTCGAGACGTCGATTTCATGCAAGTGAAGATCGAGACCGACGATGGCGTGACCGGTTGGGGCATGAACTGGAGCTACACGCCGGGCCTGCACGCCGCGCAGGTGTGCGTGACCCAGAACTACACCCCGCTCTTGCTTGGGCAAGATCCGTTCATGCGCAAGGAGCTGATGCGGCGCTGCTACATGTCCAACCACTTCGTCGGGCGGGTGGGAGCGTCACTGGTCGGCTTGTGCGCGTTGGAGTTTGCGCTGTGGGACATTGCCTGCAAGACCGCCAACCTGCCGTTGTGGCGGTACCTCGGGCCGTGCCGCGAGAAAGTCAAAGCTTACAGCACCGACGGCGGTTGGCTGAACGCCAGCGTGGACGAGCTGGTCAAAGACGCGATGGCGCTGGTCGAGCGCGGCTTCGACGCGGTGAAGATCAAGCTCGGGCGACCCGATCCGCACGAAGACTTCGAGCGCATCGGCGCCGTGCGTCGCGCCATCGGTCCCAGCATCAAGCTGATGACCGACGTGAACTGCGCTTGGACGCTGAGCACCGCGCGCTATTGGGGCAACAAGCTGGCCGAGCACGACGTGTTTTGGCTCGAAGAGCCGCTGCACCCGTTCGACAAGAAGGACCACGCGGCTCTCGCCCGCAGCATCCCCATCCCGCTCGCGCTCGGCGAAACCATCTATACCAAGTGGGATTTTCGCGATTTCATCGATCAGGGCGGGATCGACATCGTGCAAGCGGACGCCACAAAATTATCCGGCATCGACGAGTGGCTGGAAGTCGCGGCGCTGGCGGCTGCCAACAACAAGCCGGTCGTTCCGCACACCAACGTGCAGCAAAAGCTACACGTGCAGCTGGCGGCGGCCACGCCCGGCGTGCTGATGGTCGAGAACTGCTACGAATCTTTGCTCGACATCTGGGAAGAGCCCATCGCGGTGAAAGACGGCTACTATCCGCTGCCCGAGGCGCCCGGCGTCGGTCTGAAGATCCGCGACCAAGTGGTCGCCGCCACGCGCATCAACTAGCCAGCGAGGAAACGACAGCGTGCGCGTCGACAGCCACCAACATTTCTGGCGCTACAGCCGCGAGGGCCAGGCCTGGATTGACGACAGCATGAGCGTGCTGCAGCGCGACTTCATGCCGCCCGAGCTCGAGCGAGAGCTCGAGCAGGCTGGCGTCGAGGCTTCGGTGGCGGTGCAGGTGGGGCAGTCGCTGGCGGAGACGCAGTTCTTGCTCGGCTTGGCGCAGCAGCATCCCTTCATTCGCGGAGTCGTGGGCTGGGTCGACCTGCGCGATCCGGAGCTCGAGCGCACGCTGGAGACGCTTGCGGCGGACGAGCGCTTCAAGGGCGTTCGTCACATCGTGCAGAGCGAACCGGCAGGTTTTTTGGCAGATCCGGCGTTCCGGGCCGGTGTGGCGCGGCTGGCGCGCTTCGACTTGAGCTACGACGTGCTCGTCTACGCGCACCAGCTGCCAGAGGCCGTCGATTTCGTGCGAGCGCTGCCCCAGGTCCGCTTCGTGCTCGATCACCTGGCCAAACCGCAAATCCGCGCGGGGCGGCTCGAGCCTTGGCGCGAGCACCTGCGTGAGCTTTCTCAGTCGCCAAACGTCGCCTGCAAGCTGTCCGGGCTAGTCACCGAAGCCTCCTGGAATGCCTGGCGCCCCGATGATTTACGACCGTTCATCGACGCCGCGGTCGAGAGCTTTGGCCCGAGCCGGCTATTGGTCGGCTCCGATTGGCCGGTGTGCACGCTGGCCGGCTCGCACCGCGAGGTGATGGAGATCTTCCGCGACTACTTCGCGAGCTTTTCGACCGCCGAGCAAGCGGCCATTTTCGGCGACACCGCCACGCGCGTCTATCGACTCTCGGCCTGAGGCCGCTCGCAACTCCGCCCACTGCCGCCTACGCCATGCAAACTCCAGCGACCCAACCCGCTCCCGCCGAGCTACCCCACGCGCCTTCGGGGTTGACGTGGCGCTCGCTGGCCGCCTCTTTGCTGGTGATTCTGCTGTCGGGGGTGGTGGGGCAATTGTCGGGCGTGTTCGACTCCGCCAACACGCTGCTTGGCGTCGAGGCGCTGCCGGTGCCGGCGCTGCTGGTGTTTTGGCCCCTGGCGGCGGTGGCGGCGGGCGTCGCGGCGCTGGCGCGCGCGCGTATCTTGTCGCGCGCAGAGCTACTGGTGGTGTTGCTGTCGGCGCTGATCGCGACGCCGCTGATGACGGTCGGCTTCTGGCGCTATCAGCTGGCGGGGCTCAGCACCGTGGTGCGCGTGTCGGACTGGAACAAGCTCGAGGCCTTGCCGGAAGGCTTGTGGCCGCACGGCGCCAACCTGCTCGAAGGCGTGCTCGGTCGCGGCCGCCAGCTCGTCGGGACGGAGGCGAACGGGACGTCTTCGCTGCGGGTGCGGGTCGACCTCGGTGCCGAAACCGCGCTCGCCCAAGGCGACAAGCCGGCCGTGGCGGTGCCGGGCCGCCCGTACCTGTTCAGCGCCCGCGTGCGAGCCCGGAACCTCGGACCCGAAGCGCGCTACTTCATCCGCACCTACGCCGATGCTTCGCCCAGCTTCGATGCCGAGCTGGTCGTCTCCCAAACCGAGACCAAGCCGACGCCGCTCTTTCCCGACGGCTCGACCCGCGTCGGCTACTATCCCCTGGAGTTGCCGGCCGCGGCGCGGCGCTCGGTGACGTTCGAGCTTGGCTTGCGGGGCGAGGGCCGCGTCGACTGGCAAGATTTGCGGCTGTACGACGTGCGCGCGGTGGAGCTGGCGTACAAGGGCTTCAACCGTGTCACCCAAAGCGAGTACGCCAAGCTGTCGCTGGCGGAGCGGCAAAGCGTGGTCGTGGTGCCCGATACGCTGCTGAGCGCGGCGGGCCTGCGCTACATGCTCGGGCTCGACTATCCGGTCAGAGACTGGCTCGCGCCGGTCTTGCGCCTGGGTGGCTTTGCGTTGCTGGTGTTCGCGGCCACGCTCGCGTTGGCGCTGCTGTACCGCAAGCAGTGGCTGGAAAACGAGCGCTACCCCGTACCGATGCTGCGCCCCCTGCTCGTGCTGTTGGGCGCAGACGAGGCTCAGGGCGGGCTGGGCGCGCGTTACTTTCGCAACACTTGGTTGTGGATCGGCTTCGCTGGCTCGCTCGTCTGGTGCTCGCTCAAAGTGCTGCACGGTTACTTTCCGAGCTTGCCCGACTTGAGCGTGAGCATCGGCGTGAAGAGCTACCTGTCCGATGCGTTTTGGGGACGCACTTGGGACGACGTCAAGCTCGAGCTCTTTGCGTTGTCGTTCGGCCTCGCGTTGTTGATGGAGCTCAACGTGTTGCTCAGTCTGGTGCTGGGCTTTCTGCTGTGCCGCTTGCAGTACTGGTACGGTCAGGCCCACGGGCTCAGCTCGGACTACAATTTCCCGTATTTCCCGCAGCAAATGCTGGGCGCCTACCTGGTGTACGCCGGGCTCACGCTGGTGTTCACGCGTCGCTACCTGGCGGCGGCGGCCAAAGCGGCGCTGCGTCGCGGCTCGCTCGAAGCCGAGGCGCGCGCCCAGCGAGCAGGCTTACTGATGCTTGCCGGCTGCGCGCTGGGCTTCGCCCTGTGGGCGCGCTGGGTGGGCATTCCTTTGGCGGCGGCGGGCTTGTTGGGCCTGCAGCTGGTGTTGTTCGGTTGGATTGCGGCCAAGCTGATGGCCGAATGCGGGCTGGTTCGCGGCGGTTTCAATCATCCTTTGGGGTTATCCGGCAACTACAACGTGCCGGTCGAGCCGCTGCTGCTCGTGCCGCTGCTGGGCGGCACCGCGGTTTTTGGCGGCAACGGCATGATGGCCATGACGCTGGTCACGGCGGCGGTCATTCCCTACGGGTTCTTTCTGATTCCTGGCCTGCAGCTCGAGGCGCTGGAGCTGGGCCGGCGTTTCGGCGTGCGCACGTGGCACGTGAGCCTGGTGGTGCTGCTGGCGGCGGTGGCCGGCATCGTGATCGGCGGTTGGCTGTACCTGACCGCCGCCTACGGCTTTGGCGCGAGCAAGTTCTTCGACGGCAACCAGTTCGGCGATCGGCTGGGCGCGTTTCGCGCGTTCAACGCCGAGCTGGCTTCGGCCCAGTCGGCCATGAGCAGCCACGGGGCGGACGCGGCGGTGGCAGGAGCCGCCTCGCAGGCGCGGACTTGGGCGCTCGGCTTCGGGGGCGCGCTCGCGGCCGCGGTGACGCTGCTGCGGCAGCTGTTTCCGGGCTTCTGGTTCCATCCCATCGGTATCTTGGTCGGGCCTTCGGACATGGTTCAGGGCGCTTGGGGCTCGCTGCTGGCGGCGTGGCTGGTTCGCCTGTGCGTGCTTCGGTTGGGCGGCGCCGCCACCGTGCGCGAAAAGCTGATGCCCGCCGCCGTCGGCATCTTCCTGGCCGCGCTCGTGGGCCATGGCCTGTACATCGCCGGCAACGCCTACTTCTTCTTCTTCAACAAGGGGACGGTGAAGTTCACCGGTCTTTTGTGAAATGACCGCCAAGAACGATACCGCCACCAGCCCCGCCGACGTGCCCGTTCGCCGTGGCTCTGCTGCGTGGGTGGGCGCATCGGTCGTGCTGGTGCTGCTGACGGCGTTGGTGGCCAGCGCCTGGCTGTACGCGCGGGTGCTCGCGCCCGAGCGGCGCGCCGCCGCCAGCCCTCCGGTGACGACCTTCGACGCGACCGTCATGCACGCCGTCACCACACCGGCGGCGGTGGCCGCCGAGCAAGCGGCCATCTTGGCGCTCGGCTCGCGCTACCTGGGGCAGCCCGGCATGTACGCGGCCAGCGCTCGCGTGAGCGCGGCGCTGCGCGAAAGCGGCTTCGAGGTCTACGAGCAAACCATCCGCACCGTCGCCCCGCACACCGCGTACCGCGAGATTTCCAGGCTTTCGGCCGACGGCCAGGCCCAGCTGCTCGACGACGTGCAGGTGTACCCGTTCATGCCGAACCACTTTCAGCCGGTCGTGACACCGCCTGAAGGTTTGGACGGCGAGCTCTTGCTGCTCGACCGCGCCACGCTCGACAGCCGGCACGACTTTCGTGACGTCATCGGCGTGATCGAAGCGGCTCCGGGCAAGGTCGATCCGGACTACGGCTACCATTTTGCTCGCTACGCGCGGCTGGGCGTCAAGGCGTTGATCGTCGCGCACCGCGACGGCTTGTCGGCCATCGACTGGCAAGCCACGGTGGTGCCCACGACTCAAAGCAGCGCGCTGGTCTCGAGCGTGCCCATCAACTACGTGCGGCTGGCCGCAACCGCCGGCATCTTTGCGCACTTGGGCGAACGGGTACGGCTGCGCGTGCGCGTCGATTTTGCCGAGCAACCGAACCAGACGCTGTACGGCGTCTTGCGCGCCAAAAAGCCGGCCACCGAAGCGGTAGTGCTGTACGCGCCGTACGACGCGCCCTCGTTCTTGCCGGATCTAGCGCCGGGCGCGCTGCCCGCGCTCAACACGGCCTTGCTCTTGCAGCTGGCGCGCGGGCTCCAAGCCACTCGGGCAACCCTCGAGCGCGACGTGATCGTGGTGTCGAGCGGCGCGAGCGTGATGGGCGAAGAAGGCCTCAATCAGCTCTTGCGCGTGCTGCAGTACAACACCTTCGCTTCTCGTTCCAACCGCTTGCTGGACGCGTTGCAGCCGCTTTCGCGCGACGCTGCGCCTTCCGCGAAGCAGGCCGGCTCGGCGCTGGTGCTGCAAACCCGGCTCGCCCCCATCGAACAGCGCGCTCAGGGCAATCGCGAGCGCGAGCAGAGCCTGGCCGAGCTCGTGCGGCTGTTGTCGGGCCCGGATTTTTTGCAGACGCTGACCGGAACGCAGCGCGGCCTTGCGGCCTTGAGCGGAGCCGCCCGCGCGCTCTTGCTGGAGCAGTTTCAGTACGTGCTCAACACCGTCGTGTTCGAGCGCCAAGAGCCGGCATTGCAGGCCAAGCTGCGCTTCGAGCGTGACCGCAGCAACGCCGGTGGGCCCGCCTTCGCCGTTTACCTGGCCGAGCGCCGCAAGCTCGACCAAGCCACGGCGGTGGCGGGCTCGTCGCCGGAGGTGCTGATCGAGCGCAGCCCGGCGTTCGTGAAGAGCGCAGAAATCCCGCGGCGCCTCCGCGAGCGCATCGCCGAGCTGGCGGCGTACCACGCCCGGCGCCGCCAAGAGCTGGCCGCCGATCGCTATGTGGCGGAGCTGTTTTCGCGCTACCGCGATTTTGCTTTGCTGCGGCCACAACTGGCGCCCGCCGCCAGTGCCGACGACGGCGCCGAGGTTTTGTCTCTCTACGCCAAGAGCTCGCGTGAGACGCAGAGCATCGATCTGTTGCTCGCCGAAGCGGCGCGTCGCGTGGCTGCGACCGACGGCTCGTTTCGCGTCGAGCCCATTGCCACCACGCCCGTCGACCAGAACACGATCGTCGAAAAGAACGTGGCGCCGGCGCCAGTCTTTCCGTACTGGATGGTGTACGGCGTCGGCTACCAAAACCTGTCCTGGGTGAACCTGGGGCGGCAACCGTCGTATCAGCGTTGGGCGACGCCCAGCACCGCTCCGTTCATGAGCCAGCTAGACTCGCTGCGCGGCTCGTTCGCTTCGGTCGGCGAGCTGGCGTTGTATCTCGCGCACGGTAACGGCCTGTTGGGCAGCCCGCAGGGCTATCCGTGGCAGCGCCGCAGCTACGGCGGCCAGGTGCTGGTGTCGAACGTTGGGCAGTCGGTGGTGCCCAACTATCCCCTCAAGAACGCGATCTTGGGCGCGCGCAGCGTCGACTTTCGCGAGCTGTACAGCCAGCTCGGCTACTGGAACAACCCGTTCTACCTAACGGACCCTTACGGGCGTTACGATTTGCCGGAGCAAGCGGGGAACTTTCCGGTGTGGTGGCGGGTGTACGACGACGGTTTTGCCTACACGCCGCTGGCCGCCGGCTTCGGCAGCGACGGCCTGATCGCCTACATGAAGGACGAAGGCGATGAGGGGCAGCGGCTGTTCAAGTCGGTCGCGATCCCGATGTCCAACGAGCAGTTGGTCAAAAATACCAGCATCGTGACCTTTCGGGCCGCGCCCGTATCCATCTTGGATCTGACCAACCCGCAGGATTTCAAGGACTACAAGGCCGTCGAGCTGCTCACCGCCGACGGCCTGACGCCATTCTCGAAGCGCTGCCAGTTTCTGGGCACCGGCTTCGTTACCACGTACGTGCCGCCGGGCACGCGCGCCGGTCTCTTGCTCAAAGCCGGTCGGCCCGACAACGAGCACGTCAGCGAGGTGCGCGCCTTCTTGCTCGATTCGGGCGCGCGGGCGCCCGGCACACCGAGCGGCGGCTACTTGCCGGCCGATCACCCCATCTTGCTCGACGTGCCGCGCGAGGCGGCGCTGTCGATGGTCGAGGTCAACGGCGAGCGACTGGCGTTGCAAAACCGCTACCGCATGGCGGACGAGCGCACCAACGCCTATCAGGCCAAGGCGCTCGACTTGCTGAAGCAAGCACGAGCACCCGCGCTGCCGAACAAGCTTGCCACCCTGAAGGCGCGTGATGCGGTCAGCTACGCGGCGCTCAATCACCCCGTCTTGCGCGAGTCGGTGTTCGAGGCCGTCGTCGGCATCCTCTGGTACCTCGGCTTGCTCGTGCCGTTCGTGTATTTCGCCGAGAAGCTGATGTTCTGCTTTTCGGACATTCGCCGGCAGCTGGCCGCCCACGCTGCCATTTTTCTGACCGTTTTCGCGCTGTTGCGCTGGCTGCACCCGGCCTTCCAGATGGTGCGTTCATCGCTGATGATCCTGCTCGGCTTCGTGATCGTGCTGATCTCGGTCGGCATCACGCTGATGTTCGCCAGCGCCGCGAAAGAAAACCTGAGCGAGCTGCGCAAGCGTCAGGGCAAGGTGGCGGGCGCCGAAGTGAACACGCTGGGCGTGCTCTCGTCGTCGTTCTTGGTGGGGCTGAACAACATGCACCGGCGCCGAGTTCGCACCGGCTTGACGTGCGCCACCCTGACCCTGCTCACCTTCGTGATGATTTGCTTCACCTCCGCGCAAAATGATCTGGTCGACGAGGTGAGCACGTTGGGTCGCGCCGAGTACCAAGGCTTGCTCACCCGACACGACGACTTTTTGGCCATGACCGAATCGGAGCTGTTCGCGCTCAAGAGCAAGTTTTCCGAGCGCTTCGCGGTGGCCGAGCGGCGCTTCTACATCGGGCAACAAGACTGGAACGAGCGGCGCCGCTACAATCCTTCGTTGACGGCGGGGTACCAGCGGCCCGACGGCACCCGCAAAGTCGCGTTCTCATCCATCCTCAAGCTTTCGCCGGCCGAGCCGCTGCGCGCTGGCATTCGCCTCGTGGCCGGGCCTGGCTGGTTCTTGCCCGAGCATGCGCGCGACGATGGCAAGCCGTGCCCGGTCTTGCTGCCCGACAAGCTGGCCGAGCGCCTGGGCGTGTCGCCCGAGCAAGTGCAGCGGGGTGACGACGTGAGCGTTACCCTCAACGGCGTACCGTTTCGTGTTTGGGGCATTTTCTCGGCCGAATCGCTGGATGGCTTGCGTGACCTGAACGGCTTGGACCTGCTGCCATTCGATATCGAGCGCGTGTCTACGCTGGGCGAAACCTCGCTCAAGGGCGTCACCGTCGGGGTCGACGAACCGCGCATTGCAGCGGAAAAGATCGTGATCACGCCGCCGCGCGAGCTCAAGCTAGCCATTCCCAACGGCAACGAGGTCATCGCCAGCGTCGCGGTCGACATGGGCAAATCCGGCTTCCGCGAGGCCAAGCAAGAAATCGAAGCCCACCTGGAGAAGACGGCACAGCCGGCGTTCTACGGTCTGGACGGCGTGGCGTATCGCGGTCTGCGCACTCGCAAGCTGACGTTGGCCGGCTTGCTGGAGCTGTTGGTGCCGCTGTTGATTGCCGGCCTCACGGTGCTGAACACCATGCGAGGCTCCGTGTACGAGCGGCGCGCCGAGCTGTACGTGTACAACGCGGTTGGCATTGCGCCGCGTTACGTGGTGGCCATGTTCCTGGCCGAGGCGTTCGTGTACGCCGTGGTCGGCTCGGTGTTGGGCTATTTGTTGAGCCAGGGCGTCGGGCGGGTGCTGTCCGCGCTGCAGCTGACGGGCGGGTTGAACATGACCTTCACGTCCATTGCCACCATCTACGCTTCGCTCGCCATCGCGGCGGCGGTGTTCGTCTCCACCTGGTTTCCGGCGCGCTCGGCCATGGAAATCGCCTCGCCGGCGGAAGACAGCGGCTGGCAGCTGCCTGAGCCGCAAGGCGATCTTTTGGCCTTCGATTTGCCCTTCAACTTCGATTGGCGCGACCGGGTGGCGGTCTTGGCCTTCTTCGAACGTTGGCTCAACGAGCACGGTGAGGGCAGCGCCGGGCGGTTCTTCGCCCAGCCGCCGCGCGCCGGCGTCGCACCTCAGCCCGACGCGCAGACCGGCGGCCTCGTGCCCGAGATGCGCGGGTTAGTCTGGCTCAAGCCGTTCGATTTGGCGGTGTCGCAGGAGCTGTGCATCACCACGCCCGCCGATCCGGAGACCGACCAATTCAAAGCGCGGCTCGAGCTCACGCGGCGCGGCGGCACGCGCGAAGCTTGGCTGCGCCTGAATCACGCCTTCGTGACCGCGCTGCGCCAGCACTTCTTGCACTGGCGCGCCGTGAGCGACGTCGAACGTCAGGAAATGTTCGAGCTGGCCAAGCTGCGGCTGGAACAGCGCTATGCCGCGCCGCCCGACGCCGCGCCGTCCGTCGTCGAGCCGCCCGGCTCCGAGCAGCCCACGGGAGCGAACGTATGACCGCCCTGGCGACCAAACCAGAACGCGTGGACGAGGTCGACGAATACCGCAAGCTCGTCGAGGCTCCGACCGAGTTCAAAGACGGCTTCGGCTGGACGACCGTGCTCGGCATCTTCTTTTGCGGCCTGGTGATGATGCCGGGTGGCATCTACCTGGGCCTGATGACGGGGGCCGGCATCGGCAGCGCGGCGTCGTGGGTCACCGTGATTTTGTTCATGGAGATCGCTCGGCGGGCGCTCAAGCCGCTGTCCAAGCAAAACCTCGTGCTGTTGCTGCACGCCGCCACCGTGATGATGGCCGGCAATCTGTTGTTCCCGGGCGGCCCCTTCGGGCAGCTCGTGTACCGCGCCTACCTGGTCAGCAGCGAAGCCGTGCGCGACAGCGGCATGCTCGGCGCATTCCCGAGCTGGTTCGCGCCGGCGCCGGACAGCCCTGCCATTCTCGAGCGCACGCTGTGGCACAAGGATTGGCTAGTGCCGATCGGCATCGTCGTTTTCATGGGCGTGGTTTCGACGGTGCAGCGCTACACGCTCGGCTACTTCTTCTTCCGGCTCACTTCCGACATCGAGCGGTTGCCGTTTCCGCTGGCTTCGGTGAGCGCGCTGGGCGCAACCGCGCTATCCGACATCGAACGCCCCGCCGTAAGCGCACACGAAGGTGACGCCGCCGCCACGAAATCGGCCGGCTCCGCCGCCGAGCGGCGCCGCGTGTTCTCGCTCGGCGGCGTGTTGGGCTTGGTTTACGGCGCGTTGATGGTCGGGGTGCCGGCCGTCACCGCGTTGTTCTTGGATAAGCCGTTTTACCTCATTCCCCAGCCGTTCATGGACGCGACCACCGTCACCGAGTCGCTGTTACCGGCGACGCCGCTCGGCATCACGCTCGATTTGGGCGTGTTGTTCCTGGGCTTCGTGCTGCCGTTTTGGACGGTGCTCGGCACGTTCGCCGCCATTTTGCTCACGTTGCTGCTGAACCCCGCGCTGCACCATTTCGGCGTCTTGCACACCTGGCAGCCCGGGATGGATACCGTCAACACCGCTTTCTCCAACAACGTCGATTTTTGGCTGAGCTTCGGCATTGGCTCGGGGCTGGGGTTGGCCGCGGTCAGCCTGTTCAACACCGCGCGTGACGTGCGCGCCCGCATCCGTGCCTGGGGCAAGGAGCGCGGCACCGCGCGCCCGAGCTTGTGGCAGCCGCCCCAGCAAGACCGCGGTGACTACTCGGTGTGGATCGCCTTGGCGGTGTACGGAGCAACGGCGCTGGCCGTGGTTGGCCTTTGCTTGCTGCTCTTGCCGCGCACGCCGGGCATCGTGTTTTTTTTGTTCTTCTTCGCGTTCGCGTACAGCCCGTTCATTTCCTACGTCAACGCGCGGCTGCTGGGCATCTCCGGCCAGAGCGTGGACATTCCGTTCGTGCGTGAGGGCGCGTTCTTGCTTTCGGGCGCGCGTGGCCTGGGTATTTGGTTGGCGCCGGTTCCGCTCGAGAACCACGGCTGGCAGGCGCAGTCCTATCGGGTGAACGAGCTTACCGGCGTGCGCTTCTGGTCGCTGGTCAAGACCGAGCTGGTGGTGCTGCCCGTGTTGTTGCTGTTGTCGCTGTTGTTTTGGGCGTTCATTTGGAAGGCCGACGCCATTCCGTCGGCGTTGTTTCCGTGGGCGCAAATCAACTGGGAACTACAGGCCAAAAACTCCGCCCTGCTCTACAGCGCCACCTTCACCCCGCCGGGCGCGGCGGGTGATCTCACGCAGCTGGCCGATAGCCAATTCATGAAGGCCATTCACCCAAGCGTGATCTTCGGCGGCTTTGCCAGCGGGGTGGGCTTGTTCGCGGCCACCAGCTGGGCCGGGCTGCCGGCGCTGTTCTACTACGGCATCTTTCGCGGCCTCGGGCAGCTGCCGCACACCATGTTGTTGGAGCTGGCGGGGGCGCTGATTGCGCGGCGTTGGCTGCACCAGCGCTACGGTCGGCAACGCTTCTTGCAGGCAGCGCCGGTGCTGCTGGCAGGGTATCTGACCGGTGTCGGCCTGGTCGCGATGGCCACGATTGCACTACGGCTCATCCAATCCGCCATCACCTCGGGGCCGTTTTAGAGCGCACGCCATGACCACCACCATCCCTCACCAAGCCAAGCTGCCTTTGCGGATGGCGGCCGCCGTGGTGGCGCAAGGCATCCGGATTCGGTTGGGGCGCTCGCTCGTGACCATCACCGGCATCGTGCTCGGCATCGCGTTCCTGGTCTCCATCCTCGGCTCGCAGGCGCTGCGTCGTGGCGTGGCCGAGGAGGACCGGTTACGTGAGGAGAGCAACCGCATGTACGGCATTTTGCTGGCCGAAACCGGCAACCTGGCCCACCGCGCGCTTTCGGTGGCGGTCACGGCCGAGCCGAGCCCGATGGAGCTGCGACTGCTGCGGCGCTTGGAGCGCGAACAGCTGGGGGAGCTGCGGTTGTGGGCGGCGGGAACGCCACTGCCCGCGGGCACGTTTGAGCGCCTGACACCGCGCCGGGTGGCGGATGCGGCGGGGCTGGGTCAAGGCGCGCTCGGCCTGTTGGTGTTGGGGCAGGGCAGTCTGTCGGGGTTGAATCTCGACGCCACCGTGGCGGGGCTCAAGCAACCGCTGCTGGCGTTGTCCGCGGAGTCACGCGACGCGCGGTTTTCGAACGCCGGCTTCAACGTCGTCAAGCTCAGCCGCGAGCTTCCCGCCGACGAACGCTTGCGCCAACGGCAGAAGCTCGAGCGCGAGCACTTTCGCGGTCTTTGGATCATCGTCATCTCTTTGGTCGTCACGGTGATTGGAATCACCAACGCGATGTTGATGAGCGTCACCGAGCGCTTCCGCGACATCGGCACCATGAAATGCCTGGGCGCGACCTCGCGCTTCATTCGCCAAATCTTCCTGTTGGAGGCGTCGTTCATGGGGTTGGTGGGCGGCGCGGCGGGGGTCGTGCTGGGCCTGTTGGTCTCGCTCGCTACCTATTTCATGCTGTACGACGCTTCGCTCGTCCTTCACACGCTGCGGGCAGAGCTTTCGGCCGTCGCCCTGGCGGCGGCCGAGGCCATGCTGGCCGCGGTCGTGCTGTCCGTCGTGGCTGCCCTCTATCCCGCCCGTTTTGCCGCTCGCATGGTCCCCGCCGATGCCCTCCGCTCGAACATCTAACCCCCCGCCCGCGCTCGAACAGCTCTTTCAGCCGCTGCGCGCGGAAGAGCGCCCGGCCGTGATTCGCGCGGTGGACGTGCGCAAGGTGTACACCACCGGCGAGCAGCAAACTCACGCCTTACGCGGGGCCACGCTCTCGGTGTTCCGCGGCGAATACCTGTCGATCATGGGCCCCTCCGGTTCCGGCAAGAGCACGCTGTTCAACATGATTGGGGCCCTGCAAAAGCCGACCTCGGGCAAGGTGTACATCGACCAAGTCGACATTGCGCAGCTCGATCAGAACGAGCTGTCGTGGTTGCGGTGCCGCAAGGTCGGTTACATTTTCCAGACCTACAACTTGATCCAAGTCATGACCTGCTTGGAAAACGTGATGCTGCCGATGGGCTTTGCCGGCATCGAGGCCGAGCAAGCGCGTGAAAAAGCCATCTCGCTCTTGAAGTCGGTCGGGCTTGGTCATCGCATCTTGCACAAGCCGGCCGAGCTCTCGGGGGGCCAGCAGCAGCGGGTGGCCATCGCGCGGTCGCTCGCCAACAGCCCCGGCGTCGTGCTCGCGGACGAACCCACGGCCAACCTGGACCAACGCACCGGCCAAGAGATGATCGATTTGCTCGACGACTTGAAGCAAAGCTTGGGCGTGACAATCGTGTCGGCCACGCACGATTTGAAGATGCTCAAAAAGTCCGATCGGATCCTGTGGATCGAGGACGGTCGCATCGCGCGCGTGGCGCATGCGGGCGAGGTCGACTTCGACAGCCAGGAGTTTCACTGACGTGACCACTCGCGATCCGCTCTTGGCCATTCCGGTAGCTGCCGACGACACTTTGCTGCGGGCATCGAGCGCTGGCGGTGCGCTGCTGGTGCGCCGCGAAGGTCGCGGTGGTGGCATCGCCGCTTGGCTGGCGCGGCGGCTGCGCTTTCAGCCGCAGCGCCTCTACGAGCTCGACGAGCTGGGGGCGTGCTTTTGGGCCGAGGTCGACGGCCAGCGTCGGCTCTCGGACATTCGCGACACCTTGTGCCGCCGCTACGCGCTTTCACCGGAAGACGCGCGGCGCGCCGTCATCGAATTCACGGCGGCGCTGATGCGCCGAAACTTGCTGGCGCTGCGGGTGGACGAGCCATGACCCAGCCCGCCATCATTCGCGCCGAGAACGTCAAGAAGCGCTACCGCACCGGCCACGAAGAAGTGTGGGCACTCAAGGGCATTTCGCTGGAAATTCGCCGCGGCGAGTTCGTCTCGCTGATGGGCCCGTCCGGCTCGGGCAAGAGCACGTTGTTCAACCAATTGGGCGCGCTCGATCGACCGACCGAGGGGCGCGTGTTCTTCGACGAGCACTCGGTTTTCGACCTGAGCGAGCCGCAGCAAGCGTGGTTTCGCTGCCACAAGATTGGCTACGTGTTCCAGACCTTCAACCTGATCCCGGTGATGAGCGCGCTGCAAAACGTGGCGCTGCCCAGCGTTCTGGGCGGCGTCAGCCAAGCCGAAGCCAATCAAACCGCGGCGCGGATTCTCACGCGCGTCGGCTTGGGTCATCGGCTCGATCACAAGCCCTTCGAGCTTTCGGGCGGGCAGCAGCAGCGCGTTGCCATCGCGCGCGCCCTCAGCAACTCGCCCGAAGTCATCCTCGCCGACGAGCCGACCGGCAACCTCGACACCAAGACCGGCACGGAAATCGTCAGCTTGCTGCGCGAGCTCAACCAAGAGGAAGGCGTGACCGTGATCTGCTCCACCCACGATCCGAAGATGCTCGAAAGCTCCGAGCGCATCTGTTGGATCGAAGACGGCTTGCTGGTGAAGATCACGCCGGGCGGCTCCGCCCACGCCCGCAGCCATGCCAGCTGAACGGCGAGTCGTCGAGCAAGGGTCGGTTCGCGACGGCTCGAGTTCGCAGATTCGCGTTGGAAAATGATAACTAGTTCATGACCCGAAATAGGGGCATCTCGCGCTTGATGGCCCAGCGGCGCTCAACTAAAGAAAACGAATGTCGGTTCGATGCGTTCGAGCTCATGGGCGACGTTTGGGCAGTGGCGCGCACTCGGTTTTGCGCGCACGGCGCGCTTGCGGGGCGGTCGTAAGTGCGTTCGCGCTGCTGACTAGCGCCTGTTTGCGGCCTCCCGCTCCCGGCGCCGGTGACGCCGAGCACCCCGCCGCCTCCACCGGCTCCAGCGCCGAGGTTTCCAGTTACTACGAGCCCACCTGGGGCGATGCCTCCGGTCACGACGGCAAGGGCGGCGTGAAGCTGTTGGTCAGCGCCGAAAAGCGCCTGCCGCTCTCGCGCTCCGACTTCGACAAGAAGCGCCACGGTGACGCCGTCACCAACAATAAGCCGGAGTGGCAGCTGTTTTACGGACCCGGCGGTGACAGCTTGGCGCTCGAGTTCGAGTGGATCACCAAAGGTGACGAGAAGTTCTATTCCAACACGTGGGCCGGTTGCGGCATCGCCTTCAACAACTCTTGGGCCGCCATCGACGCGACGGGCGCCCGCTACCTGACGTTGTGGATCAAGAGCAGCTCGCCCGGCGTGGATCTAGCCGTCAAGTTGCACACGGCTTCGAAGGTCAAAGGCAAGGAAGACTCGGGCGTGCTGCCGCTCGCCAACTTCGTTCCGGGCGGCAAGGTCGACGGCACCTGGCGGCGCGCGGTGATCCCGCTGTCCGCCTTTCCCGACATCGAGCAGTTCGACTTGAAGGGCTTGCAGCAGGTGGGCTTCGACGTGCGCGGCGGCTACCCCGAGAACCAAAAGGTGCTCGTGTTGATCGACAACGTGTACGTCACCAATCTGGAGATGGTGACGCCGGTGTTGAACCCCGGCTACCTGGTGCAAAGCGACGGCGTTCTCGTCCAGTGGGACAAAGACCCCGCGGAGAAGGTCACCGGCTTTGCCATCGGCGTGGACGGCAAAGAGGTGGCCAAAGTGGACGGCAAGGCTCGTTCCGCTTTCGTGCCCACCGCCAAGCTGGGCAGCGCCAGCACCGCCAAGGTGACCATCACCACGCTCGGCGCCAGCGAAAGCTCGGACCCGGTGCAACTCTCGCTCTCGCCTCACGCCGCACCGGCCAGCGAAGCAAAGGTGACGTTCAGCGCGCCTGCGCACGACATCTCGCCTTACATTTTTGGCACGAACGGCGGGCCGGCGTCGTCCGTCAAAGACTTGGGCGTCAGCGTGCGCCGTTGGGGCGGCAACCGCAGCACCAAGTACAACTGGAAAGACGACCTCGACAGCGCCGGCGTCGATTGGTTCTTCCTCAACGAGTATTCGAAGCCCAAGGGCACGCCCGAAGAGAAGAAGACCTACTACCAGTTCATCAAAGAGACGCGCGCGGGCGGCGGCGACGTGAACTTCGCGATTCCGATCAGCGATTGGGTCGCCAAGCCCCACCCCGACGAGAAGGGCCGCTACTGCAGCTTTCCCACCACCGTCTACCCGCAGCAGGAAAAGACCGACGGCCAGGGTTGCGGCAACGGCAAGAAGCCCAACGGCGAGACCATCTGGGACAATGATCCGAACCTGAGCATGGTCAAGAACTCGCCCGAGCTTCAGCGAGAGTTCGTGCAAACGGTGGTCAAATCGTTCGGCCCCGCCTCCAAGGGTGGCGTCGCCTTCTACAGCATGGATAACGAACCGGGGCTGTGGATGCAGACCCATCGCGACACGATGCCGCGCGGCATCACCGCCGAGCAGCTGGCGGACATGAACATCACCTACGCGGGCGTGGTCAAAACCGCAGATCCGAGCGCAAAAGTCATCGGTTTCGGGGCCTGGGGCGTGCTCGAGCTGGCCGGCTCCAACATCGACTACTTGCCGGGCGGGGCCGATCCGCACAAGCGCCAGAAAGAGACGCTGAAAGAAGAGGACCGTTACCGCGAGCGCAAGAAGCACGGCGGCGACTCACAGCTCGTCTACCTGCTCAAGCGTTTCAAGCAGGCCGAGGCCGACAAGGGCAAGCGCTTGGTCGACGTCATCGACATTCACTGGTATCCCGAGCTGTACGGCAACACCTCGAAGGGTGAAAAGAAGCGCGTGCTCGACGACCTGCCGTACGACGCCACCTTCGCCAAGTTGCAGTGGGAAGCCTTGCGCGAGTGGTACGACCCCAGCTTCAAGCCGACCGCCGAGCTCGAGTCGTGGACGGCGGGTGACAACGCGCCCAACCTTTGGAACCCCTTCCACCCCGTCATTCCCGCGCTGAAGAAGTTACTCGAGCAGTACTACCCGGGCACCAAGCTGGCCATCAACGAATACGACACCGGCAGCCCCGAGCAGTTCCACGGCGCCTTGATCCGCGCGGCCGCGCTCGGCATCTTCATGCAAGAAGACCTGTACATGGCGCAGAACTGGCACCAGACCGACGACAAGAAGTTCACGTATTTTGCGCAGAAACTGTATGGCAACTACGACGGCAAGGGCTCGCGCGTTCGCGGCAAATTCGTGCCCAGCAAATCCAGCAACCCGGACCTCTTGAGCTACGCCGCGCAAGACGGGGCCAAATTCACGGTGGTGCTCGTGAACAAGAACCCGAGCCAACGCCTCACCACGACCCTCGAAGTGCCCGTCGCCGCCAACGGCTACCGCGGCTACACCCTGGCCGAGACGTTGGGTCTCCGGCTCCTGGAAACGCGCGGCAAAGTCGAGTCGAAGCGCATCACCGTGACGCTCGCTCCGTACTCCGCCATGTTGGTCACCACGGACTGAGCCAGCTGGAAGGTGGGGGCGGTCGCCTGGGGGCGCACCGCCCGCAAACGTGATCGTCGCAGCTCTAGCCGGCCGTGAAAGCAGCACTCGAGCGCGTCGGAACGGTGAACTACGTTCGGTCGATCCGTTGCTTGACCAGTCGCGACGAATCCCTTAGATGTCGAGCCGGTCGCGGCAGCGCGCGGATGCGGTGGTCCGGTGACTGCAGTGGCGGGCGAACAGACCTTGGGAGGCACGGTGGCAAATACGAGCGCATGGTTTCGTGGCATCTGCGTGGGGAGCCTGCTGGCCGCGGCGTTGGCCGCGTGCAGTGGGGAAAATGCCGGAGAGGCCCCGCACCTCGGTCGCGAGCACGCGCAGCTGTCGACGCCAGCCGGCGCATTTCCCACGACGTTTCTGGGCACGACCGCAACTCTACTGAGTGACGGGCGCGTGCTGGTGGCGGGTGGCGTGGTCAACAATGCCGTGACGGGCGCAGCCGTCGTCTACGATCCTGGCGCGAACCAATGGCTCGCGACTGGAAGCTTGGCGCAGCCGCGCACGGGCGCGACGGCGATTCGCCTGCCCGACGGGCGAGTCTTGGTGTCGGGCGGGCAGACCACCAGCGCGTTGCTGGCTTCGAACGAAGTTTACGACCCGGTGACGGGCACCTTTGGCCCGTTCGCGAGCCTTTCCGTGCCGCGTTCGGGGCACGCCGCGGTCCTGCTCTCCAATGGCGGAGTGTTCATCGCGGGCGGCTCGGCCGGCGTGACCAACGGCGACAAGCCGGACACGTTTGGCGGCGGCGTGGCTTCTTGGCTGGGGCCATGGCACGGCAAGGTGAGCCTGACGCGCGTCACCGATCACAGCATTTTGGCGCTGTTCGACGCCGATTCGCGCATCTACGACGAGTCCACTTCCAAGTGGCACGTCACCGCCAGCCCGATCAAACCGCGCCGCGGCCAAAAGGTGATTCGGCTCGCCGACGGTCGCTTGTTGATGTTGGGTGGCCAAATCTCGGTGCCCTTGCCCAGCGGCACCGGCACCACCCTCGTCGATACGGAGCTGGCGGAGCTGTTCGACCCCGTTACCGAAACGTGGTCGGCCACCGCCTCCTTGTCGCGTCCGTCGCAAGAGGGCGATCTGCTCGTCAACATTCCGGGCGGAGACGTGGCTCTAATCGGCGGGAAGCTGCGCGTCGAGCGCTACAGCGCGGCGGAAGGCACCTGGTCGTTGCGTGACCCCCTTTCGCATCCGCCGCTCACCGCCACGAGCTTGAACGCGGGCGGCGTGCTGGTCACGGGTGTCTTGACCCTGCCCAACGGTGTCAGCCTGCCTTCGGCGGAGCTGTACGACGCGGCCTCGCCCGTGTGCACCCAAACCACGTGCGCCGCGCAGGGCAAGCAGTGTGGCCCGCTCGACGATGGCTGCGGCGGTACCTTGTTGTGCGGCTCCTGTCCCAACGGCGGAATCTGCAACGGCGGCTCGTGCAGCGGCGGCTGCGCGCCGACTACCTGCAGTGCCGTCGGCGTGACGTGCGGGGTGATCTCCGATGGTTGTGGCGGCACCTTGTCGTGCGGCGCTTGCGCGGCGGGCCAAACTTGCACCAACGGCACCTGCGTCGTGGCTTGTGTTCCGAGCACCTGCAGCGGTCTCGGCAAGAGTTGCGGCACGGCCGCCGATGGCTGTGGCGGCACGCTGTCCTGCGGCAGTTGCGTCGCCGGTCAGACCTGCAGCAGCGGCGTATGCGTGGCGGCTCCCCCGAGCGGCTGCTCGCACAGCGAATGCACGTCGGGCACCAAGCTGACCGGGAGCTGCAGCAGCTGCGCCCAGACGGTGTGTGCGACAGATTCTTACTGTTGCAACAACTCGTGGGACGCGACCTGCGTCAACGAAGCCAAATCGATGTGCGGCAGCCTGTGCTCGACGGCTTGCACGCCCAGCACCTGCGCTAGCCTGGGTAAGAATTGCGGCAGCGTTGCCAACGGCTGCGGCGGGACGCTCTCGTGCGGCACCTGCGCGGCCGGCCAAACCTGTAGCAACAACACCTGCGTCACCGCGCCTCCTTCCAGTTGCGCCCACAGCCAATGCACCACCGGCACCAAGCTCACCGCCAGCTGCAGCTCGTGTGTTCAATCCATCTGCGCGGTGGACTCGTACTGCTGCAACACGGCGTGGGACAGCATCTGCCGCGGTGAAGTCACTTCCGTGTGCAAGCTCAGCTGCCCCTGAGCCTGGCATCCGCGGCGTCAGGCCGGGTTCCTGGCGCGCCGCGGCAGCTGTCTCGCCGACGTCGAAGAGCTCGAACGCCAGCCATAGAGCTCGTGAGCTTGCGGCGCTACTCCGACCAGGTGCCGGCGCCGACGTCGAGCTTCCAGGTCGTCTTGTAGGTGGGCAAGAGCTGCTTAGATTGCCCTAAAATCAGGGGTTGAAAGACGTAGGTGGCGCGGTCGTTGTGCTTGCCGGGCGCGGTCGTGTCTTGGGTGCCGTCCCAGTGGTCGCCCCAATACAGGTACACGGTGCCTTCGCAGCCGGTGATGGGTTGCACCCACGTGCTCTGTGACAACCAGGTCCGTTCGTCGGACAAGATATCGGCGGTGTCGGCCACCGGGGCAATGAAGCCTTGGTAGGTCCAGGGCCCCGTGATGGCGGGCGCCGTCGAATAGAAGTTGTTGTTCGCGCGCCAGCCGGTCTTGTTCGAGCCGATCCAGTAGTAGGTGCTGCCGGCTTTGAACACCGTCGGTGACTCGGCGCCGCCCGACGTGCCGTTCACCGCCGACATGGATTTGTCCGACAACCAGCTGTGGCAATCGCTGGCGAGCGTGAACAGGTGACCGCTTTCGGCGAGCACGTAGGCGCCGCTGCTGTCCGCGTACGCGCTCATGTCGCTGTGCACGATTTGCGCGCCGCTCGCGTTCTTGAGCGGTCCTTTGTACGCATATTGCCCGTTGACGGTGGCCGACGTGGCGTACACGACCTCTTTGTCCGTCTGGTAGTCGGACGAGGCAGCATGGGCGTACAGCACGAACTCGCCCGTGCTCGGGCACTGGATGATGTGCGGCCGTTCGCCGTGGCGGTCGGGGCCGAGCTCGCCCGCGCTTTGCTGCGGCAAGATGACGCCTTCGTTCTTCCAGGTCGCCAGATCGGCCGACGAATACATGGCAAAGCCGTGGAACAAGTTGTCGGTGGTCGTGCTCAGAAACAGCTCGCCGTGCAGGTAGAAGGTATCACCCACACGGATGATGCCGCCGCCGTGGGCGTTCACCGGTTGACCTGCGGTGTCCTTGAACGCAATTCCCGTCGCGAGCGGGCCCGAGATGGTGCCGACGGGCCCGTGACAACTCTTGGCGCCGCCGCTGCCAGCGGCGCCAGCGTTGCTGCCGCCGCTGCTGACTCCGGCGCTGCCCGCGCTTCCGCCCGTGCTGCTGACCCCGCCCAATGCGGCTGAACCGGCGGCGCCTCCGTCACTCACGGTGGTGCCACCCGTGGTACCGTCGTTTTGCCCACCGTTCGGTGTTCCGGCTTCGGGCGCGGCGCCGCCCGCAGCCGAGCCAGCGGTGGCCGAGCCACCTTGAGCGGCGCCGGCCGCGTTCGCGTGGCTGCCGTCGTTGCCCTGACTGGTGCCACAGCCGGCCAAAAGCGCGCCCAGCGCCACCGCCGGCAGGCGCCGAGCGCCTAATTGAAGAATTCCGTTTCGCAAGAGCTGCTCAAGGTGCAGTCGAGCACGACGAAGCGCGAGGGCCACGATTCTACAGGGGGCCGAACCGGTAATCCTTGAGGTTACTGGCGGGGGTGCGACCCGTTTCGACAGCTGTTGCGAGCGACGTCGGAAAATTCCGCAAAGCCAGCGCCCGGCGGGTCTACTTTCGTTTGTAAAAGTAGATGTCGTCGACCCAGATTTCGACGTCGGCTTCTTTGGCGGTGCGGAACGTGAGGCCGTTGATGTGCGCGAGATCCATCTCGCCCGAGATCACGTTCGGCTTCAGGTCTTGATAAAACGATTTGAACGGCAACAGCACCAGCTGCCATTGCTCCGTCAGCTTGAGCACTCGCTGAAAACCGTTGCCACACGTGCCGGGCGGCGAAACGTACGATTGCGAGAGAGTGTTGCCAGCTTCGTCGATGGTACGAGTGCCGCTGCTGGCGTTGCAGTCGACCTTGCAAACCAGTGCGGCGTCGGCTTCGGTGGTGCCGGCGGCCGAGGTTTGCCAGGTGTCGAGCAGCACCGTGAACGATTGGTCGCCGTTGCCGACGCGCGCCCAGATGGCGAGGCCTTCGTAGCCGCTGCCGTTCCAGGGGCCGCAGGCGTCGCAGAACGCGGTGCCGGGGGCGCTCGCGAGCTTCCAGTCGCCGAATACCGAGCCCCAATCGGTGTGGCCGGCGGAGCGCAGCACCATGGCGTTCTGGCTACCGCAGCGGCCGCCTTCGATGGGCTCGATGGCGACGCTGATGGACGCTGTGCTGGTCGCGCTGCCGCCGGTACCGGCCGTGGTGGTGGCGCTCGTGCCACCGGCGCCGCCCGTGCAGCCCAAGCTGGGTGCGGCGGGCGCCGGCGCGGCGTTGCTGCCGGTGAGATCGGCGCCGCTGAACCAGACGTCGTCGGCGATGTCGAACACGCGCAGCGGCGCCGACAGCTCGTAGGCATCGCCGGCGTTGCAGTCGATGGGCACGGCGGGACGCGAAGAAGCGCTGCACGAAGTGCCGGCGAGCCAGACCAAGCCGGCGGCGAGCGGTACCTGCCACGGAGAGGGCATGCGCTTCGGCATTTTACATCACCACCAGTAGGTGCCGGACAGTGAGAAAACGTGGTGATCCGGCGTCAGCGTCGGATCGGGCCGCGGGGGGAAGCCGCGCTCGGCCACGACTTGGCTGCCATAGATGAAGTGCGAGTACTGGAGCGCCAGCTCGTCTCGGCTTTGCCAGCCGGTGTGGAACAGCAGCCGCGGCGAAAGCACGGTAAACGCTTCGCGCGCGTTGTCGGTGTTGGGGCGCACGTGGTCGACGCGCGTGGAGACGCCGAACCACGACGCCACGTCGTACGTCGCTTCGACGCCGCCCTTGATCTTGAGCCGGCCGTCGAACGCCTTGTCGTCGCTGGTGACGGAAACGCCGTTTCCGAACAGGCTGAGTCGAATGTCCGGGCTCTTTCCCTGATACAGCTCGCCGAAGGCGGCGCGCGCCAGGCTGAGGTCGTATTGCCCGCCAAAGATGCTGAGGGTGCCGTCGCCGCCGCTGTTGGGGCCCAGGTATTCGTCGATGAGCTCGGGGCCGCCGCGCGCGTTCAGTATCTCGATCACCCCGGCAACGGTGCCGGAGTCTTGCGCCTGGACGTGCGAGGCGCCCAAATACAGCTGCCCGGCACGCCCGGCGTTCAGTCGCGCTTCGGCGCCGAGCACCACGATGCGGCCGTCCGGAGCGCTCGTACTCGTGACTTGGTCGTCTTGGCTGAAAGCGGTCAGGTAGTGCAACCCGAGCTGCAGCACGTCGCGGTAGGCGCCGCCCAAATGCAGCTGGTTGACGAAGCTGGCGCCCACGTTCGGATCGGCAAAGCCGTTCCAACCCGCCGGTACCAAGCCGCGTGGTGGGCGTCCGAGCTGACCGCCGAAGCCCTGCTCGAGCGCCAAGCTGAAATTATTGCCGAGCTTGAAGCCGGCTAAAATGCTTTCACCGATCGAGTTGGTGCGGGCGATGAGCGGGGTGCCGTAGCGGCCCGAGTCGTACGGACCCATGTTGCCGTAGCGGCCGGTCATGGCGCCGACCCGAACTTGCAGCGGAATGCCGACCGGTTGGCTCAAGTTGAGGGTCAAGAAAGCGTCGTTGGCGCCCAGCTGATCGACGGGGTTGAACAAGCCGCTCGCGTCCGTGAGCGAGCGTGCGGCCAGGATGACGGTGCCGGCGATGATCGAATTGCCGTAGGTGAAGTTGAGCTGAGTCCAGGTGTCGGGGACGGCGCCCGTGTACTGAAAACGCCGCAGGTTCTGGGGAATGAGCGGGGGGCTGTGCAGAGCGGTGTCGCTCTGGCCCGGAGCCGGGTTCTTGCGCTCGAGCACGCCCACGCGCAGCGGCAGCAGCAGGTAGCCGTGGAAGTCGAGCACGTATTGCTGCGACGTTGGCGGGATGCCGAACGGCACCGAAGGCGGCGCGCTGCGCACCTGGGGCTCCCCGGGATCCATACCCAGGCGCGGCAGTGGCGCCGCGGTCTGGGCCGAAAGCGCGGCCGAGCTCGTGAGCACACTCAGAGAGAGAAGTCCGGTCAGGGCACGTCGCATGACTAGCTTCCTCGAGGGCCAAACGGTTCGCTGGGGCAACGACATGTGGTTCTCTTCCTAGAAGTCGAGGTACGCGCCGAGCGCGACCACGTCGCGGTCCAGCGGTTGAGCCGGGTTGTTGTCGACCGTGTCGCTGTAGAAGCGCCGCGAGTAGATGAGCTCGATGCGGTCGGTGCTCTGCCAGTTGGTGCGGAAGGCGATGCCGGGCGAAACGCTGTACACCGACCAGCGGCCGAGCCCGCTGTTGCCGCGCACCACGACGCCCTCCGGGACGGGCGTGGTGACCACCGCGTCGCGGCTTTCGCCGTAGGCGCGCAGCGAAACCCCGAACCATTTCAGCATTTGGTACTGGATGTCGGTGCCGACCAGGTAGCCGTTGGCGCCATCCATGTGCGGGTCGCGGCTGGCGAGCGTGAAGTGACCCACGCCGGCCAGGGCGATGCGCACGTCCGGGCCGTTGCCGTCGAACGTGCGGCCCTGGGCGCTCCACAGCAAGGTGGCCAAGCTGGTATTGAGCTGCGCGCTCACCACGGCCAGCTTGCCGGTGCCACCGCCGCCTGCGCCCAGGTACTTGTTGGTGAAGTCTTGGCCGCCCTTGGTCCAGTCGACGCCCCACCAAATGCCGTCGTGCACCGCGAGCGCGTTCTTGGCGTTCCAAAAGGCGCCGCTGACACCCAAGTTGCCATAGGGCAGCGCCGCCCAGCGCGCCTCGGCAATGTACCCGTCCATGTGCCCGTCGTGCGGTTGATAGCTGGGAGGCGGCGCGAGGTAGGTGCGCTCGTCGGTGCCGCTGGCGCGCACGTAGTGCAGCTTGAAGACGTATTGATTTTTGTAGCTGATGCCGGCGTGCCCGTGGTGCACGAAGCTCGACAGGCCCGGTTCCGTCCAGCCCGTGTAGTCGCCGCGCCGAAATTCTTCGGGCACGCCTGGGGACGAGAGCACGCCGTACTCGAGGTTCAGCCTTGCGTCGGCGCTCAAGTCGTATTCGGCGAAGCCACTGCCGCCGTAGCCGCGGACCGCCACCAGCGGGCCGAAGATGCCCCAGCCCCACAGGCCCGGACCCGCGAAATTTTCGGTGAATGCGCCTGCACGAGCGGTGAGACGCAGCGCGCCGAGCGGCGAAGGGGTGAAGGTGAGGTACGCCTGACCGAAGCTCGGACCCTGAGTGAGGTTTTCGTAGCCTTGCGATTCCGCGCGCGGCGAGCGCACCGTGAACGTGACGGTGGCGAGCACCTTGGACGTGCCGTAGTCGAAGCGCAGCGTCACGCCGGTTTGCGGATAGAACGGCTGCCGGCCTTGGGCCAACGCGGGCACGTGCAGGCGTACGTTCAGACCCCGCTTGTCGCCGACCGTGGGCGCACGGCCGATGCCCACCGCCTCCCAGGCGTAGAGATTGCCACCGAAGCGGAACAGCGCCTGATCGCCAGCTGGCGTCGGCGCGCCGAACGAAGGCGCGCGACCACCGGGCGCGGGCGGCACCGGCGGCGCCTCCGGCGAAAGACTGAGACCGCGAGGAGGGGTTGCGGCTGGCGCGTTTACGTCAGGCGCCGCCTCGGCTGGCGCCTGGGCATGGGCCGGACGCACGAACGCCGCATAGGCCAGCGCGGCAACGACCGCCGAGCGTTGGGATCTGCACTGCAGTCGCCGCATGGGTGCGAAGCGTCACTTAGCAGTACAGAGTCGAAGTTGTCATCACGATCGTCGCTTGTTTTTGCCCGCTTCGGCGCGGCTTTGCAAAACCTGCACTAACCATCTCAAAAATCGACGCCGCGCCGCCTGGCGCGCCAAGTCGCCACCCGCCCACGATTCAATCGATCTTTTTTGGGGCTGCCCCGCCGCAGACCGTTTGCAGAAACTACCGTGGCGGCGCGAGGCCAAATCGCGCGCCCGCCTCGGGCTGCTGCGGTTGACTCCGAAACGAAGCGTCGCGCTGACAGCTCGTTTCAAAGACCTCCGAGATGCCAGGGAGTCGCCGATGACGGGCACGCCCGCTGGCCTGATGAGACAGAACCGGCGCCGGAGGGGTCTTCCGAAGTCAAAAGTGAGTTCGGAACCGAACTCACTTTCCGAAAGCGTGGATCGACTCCGAGTTTCTTCCTAGGGCGGGAGGACGAGAGGTGCGGGCAGGCGAGAACGCATTTCTGTTTTTGGAGGACCGAAACCAAAAATACTTCCCTCGAGAGAAAGCTCGAGGGGTTGAGCCCCGCAATGGCGCTGCCGATTTGCTGGCGGCAGCGCGAGCCCAAAAATCTCGCCTCTTTCTCTTCCTCCTGTCCTCCCTGTGAAAAAATCTCGATCGTACGAGGCGGCCTTTCGCCGCTACAGAAGCTTCTGCGATTCAGGCTGCGGATTGGCAGCCCCAGCTCAGAGCGAGATGTGGGCGGCGTTTTCGGGCGTGACGCCGCCGGCGGGCACTTCGCGGCCGTGGGCGATGAGCACGAACGTGACCAGCGCCCAAACGTCGGGCGGGGTGAGCGTCTGCAAGCTTTGATCGGGTTTGTGTTTGCTCAAGTAGTCGAACAAATCTTGCGCGGTGTGGAACGGGCCGCGCGAGGGTGCGCCCGGCGGCCGCGACTGCGCTTGCATTTGCAGCTGCACGGGGTCGGTCGTGGTGGGCGAGCTGGAGTTGTCGCGCGGGTATACCGGCAAGGCGCCGCCACCGATGATGGCGGGGGCGTAGGCTTTGCCTTCGCCGCGCTCGCCGTGGCAGCTCGCACATCGCCCTGCGAACAAGCTGGCTCCGGTGGACGCTTGGTCCTTGGCCTTTGCCAGGGCCGCGTCGCTGGCGCCGGCAGGGGTGGAGTTGCAGGCGGATGCAAAGGCGCCCAGCAGGGCTCCGCCAAACACGAGCAGCGACATCGAGCGAGAAAGCATCCGAGAGCTCCTGGGTGAACGACCGCGTTGCAAGCTAGACGAGCTCGAGCTCAGCGCCAAGGGGCGCGCGCGAATCGCCGCCGACGAAGATCTCGAACTTGCCCGGCTCGACCCGCTCTTGCAGGTCGGCGTCGGTGAAGGCCAGCGCGGCCGTCGGCAGCTCGAGCTGCACGGTCTTGCTCTGGCCCGCCGCGAGCGCGACGCGCTGGAAGCCCTTCAGCTCCCGCACCGGGCGCGTCACCGAGCCGACGCGGTCGCGCACGTACAGCTGCACCACCTCGACGCCTGCCGTGGCGCCGGTGTTGCGTAGCTCGGCCTGAACGCGGACGGTTTCACCCTGGCGCACCCGCGCCGGCGTCACTTGCACACGGCCGTATTCGAACTTGGCGTAGGACAAACCGAAGCCGAACGGGAATTCGGGCGTGACCTCGACGTCGACGTAGCTGGCGTCGAAATCGACCGGGTCGAGCGGCGTGCCGGTCGGAATTTGTGGGCGATCTTGCTTGGGCGGGCGCCCGGTGTTTTTGTGCGCGTAGTACACGGGGACTTGACCCACCGTGCGCGGGAAGCTGATGGGCAGCTTGCCCGACGGCGCGACGTCTCCGAACAAAATGTCGGCCAACGCCGGCCCGGCCATCGTGCCCGTTTGCCAGTTGTACAGCACCGCCCGTGCCTGCGCGCACACCGCGCCAATCGTGAGTGGGCGCCCGGCCATGATGATCAGCACCACGGGCGTGCCGGTGGCGGCCACGCGCATCACGAGCTCGGCTTGAATGCCGGGTAGCTCCAAGAAGGCTCGGCTACGGCACTCGCCGCTGAGATTGGCCGGCTCGCCCACGAATAGCAGCGCGATTTCCGAGCGCGCGGCCGCGTCGACGGCGGCTTGAATGCCGCTGGCGTCGCCGGAACGGCAGTCGGGCAGGGCCGCGACGTACTCGAGCTTCACGTCGGCTCCCAAGCGTGCGCGCAGGGCCGCGAGCGGCGTGACCGCGGCCTCGACCGCGCCGTCGTACGACCAGCTGCCGAGCTGCTCCAAGGGCGCGTCTGCCAAGGGACCCAACACCGCCAGCGAGCGCAGCTCTTTCCGTAGCGGCAAGAGCGCGCCTTCGTTCTTCAGCAGCACCACGCTGCGCTGCGCGGCCTCGCGAGCGAGGGCCAAATGCTCGGCGCACACGGCCACGCTGGTGGCGGCCGTTTTACGATACGGCTCGTCGAACAGACCCAGCTCGTGCTTCACGCGCAAGATGCGGCGTACCGCGTCGTCGAGCACCGCCACCGGCACGACGCCGGCTTCGACCAGCTGCGGCAAGTGCTTGGCGTAGGTGCGCGTGGCCATCTCCAAATCCACGCCGGCCTTGGCCGAGACTTTAGCCACGTCCGCGTCGTCTTCGCACAAGCCGTGCTTGATCATCTCGGCCATGGAGGCCCAGTCACTGACCACGAAGCCCGAAAAATCCCACTCGCCCTTCAGGATCTTGCGCAGTAAGAAGGCGTTGCCGCTGGCCGGAATGCCGTTCAAGTCGTTGAAGCCGGTCATCATGGTCATGACGCCCGCCTCCACGCACGCGCGAAACGGCGGCAAATACAGGTCGCGCAGCAGCGGCTCGGGGATCCAGGTGGTGTTGTATTCTTTGCCCGACTCGGTCGCGCCGTAGCCGGCAAAATGCTTGGCACAGGCGGCGATGCGCTCGGCGTCTCCCGGCGAGCCCTGAAAGCCACGCACCATGGCCGCGCCCATGGCCGAGGTGAGACACGGATCCTCACCGAAGCTTTCCGCGACGCGCCCCCAGCGCGGATCGCGCGTGACGTCGACCATCGGCGCGAACGTCCAGTCGATGCCCACCTCGGCGGCTTCACGCGCGGCCGCGCGCGCGGTGCGCTCTGCCAGCTGGGGCTCGAAGCTGGCGGCGAGCCCGAGCGAGATGGGAAAGATCGTCTTGTAGCCGTGAATCACGTCGCGGCCGAAAATCAGCGGAACGCCGAGGCGGCTTTCGAGCGCCAGTTTCTGCACGCGGTTGCGCTCTTCGAGCGACGGCGCGTTGAGCACCGAGCCCAGCATGCCGGTGGCCGCTTCTTTGCGGGCGACCTCGTCGCTGCCGAAGCCCCAGGAATGCTGGGTCATCTGTCCGGCCTTCTCGGCCAGAGTCATCTGCTCCAACAAAGCTTCGATGCGCGGAATGCGCGCCGGTGAGCTCGAGGAGGGTGCGCGCGGAGCGGGCGAGCCTGGCGACGGCGACGAGATCTGGTGCGGCTCTGAGCTCATGTGTTTAGCAAGGACCGGTATGCTGCAGCGTGGCCACGTCGCAAGCGCTATTTGCGGCTTCTCAGAAGCGTTCGGTTTCCTTGCAGAACCGCGCGCGCCCACGCGGCGCCCGAAATATCGAATCTCGCAGTTTGCGAACGCTTCTTCTCAAATTCATCCGGGCTCGCGTTTCTGGCTGATTTTCCTGGAAGCGAGCGCGGTGCAGGCGTGTATAGGGAGGGTGCTCGGCGGCGCCGAGTACCCGCATCTTCGCACCGTCCGGTGCGCTGTAAGGAGTGTCTCGACATGCCCAATGTTGGTTCGGTGATGTTTCCCTTGGCGTTCGCTAGCGTGCTCGTGGCGGGTGGTGTGTGCATCGGTTGCGTCGGCAAGGACGACGTCGATCCGAGCGGTAGCAGCGGCTCCGGCAGCGGCGGCACCAGCAGCACGACGGCCGGCACCGGCGGCAGCGCCACCGCCACCGCCGGCACCAACAGCGCCACGGCCGGCAGCGGCGGCACCGCCACCGCTTTGCCGCCAGCCTGCGCCACGGTGGCCAAAGCGTCCGGCAGCAGCCCCGAAATCACCGATTTCGAAAGTCTGACCGCCGCTAGCGGCACCTACATGTTCGACGGCGGGACCATGCTCGGCGGCACGTACATCTACTCCGATCCGATGAGCACGCCTGCTTCGACGTTCATGTTGAGCTTGGCCGCCGGTCACGACACGACCAGCACCAAAGCCTTGGTCGCCAAGATCTCGAACCCCACTTGGGGCGGCGGCATGGGCCTGTGGTTCACCTGCCAAGACGCCAGCGTGTACAAGGGCGTCACCTTCTGGGCGAAAGGCAGCTCCCCCGCCGGCCCGGTCAAGCTCAACCTGACGGTGAACGAAGCCGAGCTGGCCTCCAAGGGTGGCGGTTGCCCGGATGCGGGGCCCTGCACGAGGCCTTTCGTCACTTTCGAGATCACCGACGAATGGACCCAACAAACCTTCGCCTGGTCGGACTTCATGCCCGGCGACGCGGCCGGCACTCCCATCCCGGCCGCCGTCGACGCCCTGTACGGCCTCGATTTCGGTCTGACGAACGACAACACGGCTCGCGATCTCGAGCTTGCCGTCGACGACTTCGCGTTCACGACGGAGTAAATCAGAGGCCATGCGATTTGGCGATGGCGCCTGGCGAATGCTGCCAGGCGTGGTTCCGACCTATTTGGCTCGCGTCGACGCGGTGGAGCGCACGGACACGGAGCTCTTGCTCCACGTCTCTAGCCGCCCCGAAAAAGAACGCTGGGCCACCCTGCAGGGCGACATGTTCAGCGTTCGCGTCAGCTCGCCCGCCGACGGCGTGCTGCGCGTTCGCGTCGTTCATCACCAAGGGCGCGTTCGGCGGGGTCCAGACTTCGAGCTGAACGCCGCGGCCCGCCCGCTCACCGTGCACGAAGCGGCCGACGGGTGGTCGGTCGTCAGCGGCAACTTGGAGCTTCGCTTCGGCAAGTCGCCGTGGGGCATGACGTTCGTCGACCACGCGAGCGGCGAGACCATCACCGCGAGCCCGCACAAGGCGCTGGGGCTGATGGACAAGCCGGGCGCTGGCCTATTTTTGCGCGAACAGTTGACGCTGAGAGCGGGCGAGCTGGTTTACGGCCTGGGCGAGCGTTTCTCGGCGTTCGCCAAGAACGGCCAAACCATCGACATGTGGAACGCCGACTGCGGCACCTGCTCAGACAAGGGCTACAAAGACGTGCCCTTCTTCTTGACCAGCGGCGGCTACGGCGTGCTCGTCAACTCGCCCGCCAAGATTTCGTTCGAGATTGGCACCGAACAGGTGATGCGCGCCCAGTTTTCCGCGCCCGGGGAAGAGCTGGACTACTTCTTCATTCACGGACCCGAGCCCAAGCAGGTGCTGGAGCGTTTGGGGGCGCTGTCGGGCCGGCCCGCGCTACCGCCGGTGTGGTCGTTCGGGTTGTGGCTCACGACGTCGTTCACCACCGACTACGACGAGCAAACGGTGACCGGCTTCATCGACGGCATGCGTGAGCGCGACATTCCGCTGCACGTTTTCCACTTCGACTGCTTTTGGATGAAGGGGCACCATTGGTGCAACTTCGAGTGGGACGCGGACGTGTTTCCGGACGCGCCCGGCATGCTGGCGCGGCTCAAGGAAAAGGGCCTGAAGGTCTGTCTGTGGATCAACCCTTACATGGGAGAGCGCTCGCACCTGTTCGCCGAAGGCGCCGAGCGTGGCTATTTGCTGAAGCGACCGAACGGCGACGTCTACCAGCGCAATCATTGGCAAGCCGGCATGGGCCTGGTCGACTTCACCAACCCCGACGCAGTGCGCTGGTTTCAGGGCAAATTGCGCGCGCTGCTCGACATGGGGGTCGACTGCTTCAAGACCGATTTCGGCGAAGAAATTCCGACCGACGTCGTTTACCACGACGGCTCCGACCCGGAGCGCATGCACAACTATTACACCTACCTGTACAACCGGGCGGTGTTCGAGCTGCTGGAGCAGACCCGCGGCGCGGGTGAAGCGGCCGTGTTCGCGCGCTCGGCCACCGCGACCTGCCAGAAATTTCCGGTGCACTGGGGCGGTGACTGCTACGGCAACTACGAGTCGATGGCCGAGAGCTTGCGCGGCGGCTTGTCGCTGGCTTTGTCGGGCTTCGGCTTTTGGAGCCACGACATCGGCGGCTTCGAGAGCAAGGCGTCCGCGGCGGTGTACAAGCGCTGGGCAGCGTTCGGGCTGCTTTCTTCGCACAGCCGACTGCACGGCAGCAGCTCGTACCGCGTGCCCTGGGCGTACGATGAGGAAGCGGTGGACGTCGTGCGCTACTTCACCCAGCTGAAGTGCCGGCTGATGCCGTACTTGATGCGCGCGGCGGTCCAGGCTCACCGCCAGTCGGCGCCCATGCTGCGCGCCATGCTGCTCGAGTTTCCCCAAGACCCGACCTGCCGCACGCTCGACCGTCAATACATGTTGGGCGACGACCTGCTGGTGGCGCCCCTGTTCCACGACACGCGCGCCGAGTACTACCTGCCCGAGGGCCAGTGGACGCATTTGCTCACCGGAGAAACCCGCTCGGGCGGTCATTGGTATTTCGACGAGCTCGATTTCTTCGGCATACCGCTGTGGATTCGTGAAAATGCCGTGATTCCATGGGGTTCCGAGTCGACCCAGGTCGACTACGACTTTGCGCGACAGACGCGCTTGGTCGCCGGCAAGCTGGGCAACTCGAGGCGCGAGCTCGAAATCTTCGATCGCGACGCGCGCCTCGTCAGCACCTTCGACATCGAGCATCAGCAACAGACCCTCACCGTGGTCAATCGGCAAGGCCGCGCCGACTTCGAGCTGCAGCTGCCGTGGGCCAAAGAAATCGTCGCGCTCGAAGGCGGCGAACAGCTGCTGCCACCGACCACGGGGCGTGTGCCCGGCACGGCCGGAGGCGTGTTGGTAAAGGCTACGCGCGAGCGTGTCACCCTTTCTTGGCGCTAAACATGTCAGCGCGACCGCTACTCATCCCCGGCTTCTCGCGACTGCTTCACGGTGGGGACTACAACCCCGACCAGTGGCTGAAGACTCCTGAAGTCATCGACGAAGACTTTCGGCTGATGCAGCTCGCGGGCTGCAATACCTTCGCCGTCGGCATCTTCGCTTGGACCAGCTACGAGCGCGAAGAGGGCGTGTATCACTTTGCCTGGCTCGACCGGATCATGGATCGCATGGCGGAGGCGGGGCACAAGGTGGTGCTGGCCACGCCCAGCGGCGCCAAGCCGGCGTGGCTGTCGCAGCAGTATCCGGAAGTGCGCCGGGTGGGCCGTGACGGCCTGCGCGAGCCACACGCGGGGCGGCACAACCACTGCTGGACGTCGCCCGTCTACCGGCGAAAAGTCGCGGAAATCAACGCGCAATTGGCTGAGCGCTACGCGCGCCACCCCGCGCTCGGCATGTGGCACATCTCCAACGAATACAGCGGCGAGTGCTATTGTGACCGCTGCCTGACGGCGTTCCGCGCCTGGCTGGCGGAGCGCTACGGTGACGTCGACGCGCTGAACGAAGCCTGGTGGACGGCCTTTTGGAGCCACACCTTCACCAGCTTCGAACAGATCGATCCTCGGGACGGCAGCATCGACGCGCTGAAGCTGGATTTTCGGCGCTTCATCAGCCACATCACCATCGACTTCATGCGCGCCGAGATCGCGGCGCTGAAGCGCTTCTCCAGCGACGTGCCGGTGGCCACCAACTTGATGGGCACCCATTCCGGCATCGACTACGCCAAGCTGGTGGCAGAGCTGGACGTCGTGGCCGACGATCAGTACCCCGCATACACGCCGGACGCGCCCGACTTGTGGGGCGACGTGCTGCGCGTGGCGTTCAAAGACGATTTGCATCGTGCGTTCAAGCCGGACCGGCCCTGGATGCTGATGGAGAGCTGTCCGGACGCGCCGCAATGGAAGCACCCGGTGCAGCTCAAGCGACCCAAGCTCCATCAGGCCGAAATGCTGCAGGCCTTGGGCCACGGCGCCGAAGGCACCTGTTATTTTCAGTGGCGCAAGGGCCGCGGCGGCGGAGAAAAGCTGCACGGCGCCGTCGTCGACCACGTGGGGCACGCCCAAACGCGCGTCTTCCAAAGCGTGGCCGAGCTGAGCAAAAACTACCAAAAGCTCAATGAAATCATAGGCTCACAGATGCAGGGTCAGGTGGCGCTGCTGTACGACTGGGAGGTGCGCTGGGCGCTCGAGGCGACCGAAGGCGTGCGCTCGCAGCGCGAGGCGTACCTGACGACATGTATCGAGCACTACGGCGCGTTCGCGCGACAAGGCGTGGCCGTGGACGTGGTGAGCGCCGATGCCGACCTTTCGCGCTACTCGCTCGTCGTGGCGCCGCAGCTGTGGATGCTGGCGCCGACCGTGGCGGAGCGGATCGCGCGCTTCGTCGAGGCCGGCGGCACCTTCGTGGCTACCTACTACACAGGCTACTGCGACCAGACCAATCGCTGCTTCACCGGTGGCTTTCCCGGCGGTGGGCTGATGGACGTGCTCGGCATTTGGAACGAAGAGACCGACTGGCTCCCCGACGGTGCGACGCGCCGCGTGACCGCGCGCCCAGAGGCGGCCGCGCTGAAGCTCGACTCCAGCTACGCCGCCGAACGGCTGTGCGCGCTCCTGCACCTCCGAGGAGCCACCGCGCTCTTGGACTACGCGGAGGACTTCTACGCGGGCACGCCGGCGTTGACGCGCCACGCCTACGGCAAGGGCACGGCGTACTATCAGGCCACGGCTTTGGGCGCGGCGTTCTTGCGAGATTTTTACGCGGGTTTAATCGACCAGCTCGGGCTGCATCGCTGTTTGGGCCGTGAGCTGCCCGCCAACCTGGCCGTGCAGCGGCGGCTGAGCGCGGGCCGTGAGTACCTGTTTTTCCAGAATTTCTCGGCCGAAGAGCGGACGTTACCGCTGCCTGGGCTGGGCTATTTCGACTTGCTCCAGCAGCAAGACGTCGCCGGGGTGCTGCGGCTCGGCGGGTGGGATTCCACGGTGTTGCGCCGCGAGCTCTGACGCCGGAGCACATGTCGGTTTCGTCCCCGCGCACCAGCATCGAGCTTCGCGGTGGCTTTCGCTTCCGTTGGGGTGAAGCTCCGCCGGGCGTCGAGGCGGCGGCCTACGACGATGGCGACTGGGAGCCCGTCGAGCTGCCTCACACCTGGAACGCCAGCGACGCAACCGAACCCGCCATGCGACGCGGCGTGGGCCACTATCGCCTGCGCTTCTCGGGGCCGAGCTTGGAGTCAGCGGGGCGCGCTTACTTGGTCTTCGACGGCATCGGCACCGTATCGAGCGTCTGGCTCAACGGTCATGCGCTCGGCAGCTGGTTCAGCGGCACGGCCGCTGCCTGCTACGACGTCACGCCCGCGCTGCGAGCAGGTGCCGAGAACGTTGTCCTGGTGCGCGCCGACAATTCCGCCAGCGACGACGTGCCGCCCCAAAGCGGAGATTTTTCGCAGTGCGGCGGCATCTACCGCGGCGCGCGGTTGCTGTTGACCTCGTCTTTGGCCATCGATCCGCTCGACTACGCCAGCTCGGGCGTGTTCATCAGCACCCCCTCGGTTTCGCGCTCGCTCGGCCGTGTGCACTGCCGCGTGCAGCTGCGCAACGCCGCTGCCGCTGAACGCGCGGCGTTGGTCGTGTTGATCGTGAAAGACGAGCGCGGAAAGGTGGTGGAATGCGCGCGCCAGCATCACTTGGCGGCTCCGGGGGTCAGCGAGGTCGTGCTGGAGCTGGCGGTCGAGGAACCTCGGCTGTGGCGCGGCCGAATCGCGCCTTGCCTGCACACGGCGCTGGTCGAGCTGTACGACGCCGTCGACGGCGCCCTGCTCGACGCCGTCGAGCAAACGTTCGGCTTCCGCAGCTTTGCCGTCGATGCCGAGCGCGGGTTCTTGCTCAACGGCGAGCCGTACGAGCTGCGAGGCGTCAACTTGCACCAAGACGGACCGCGCGCCGCCTGGGCCATGACCGCGGCGGAGCGTGAGCGCGATTTCGAGCTGGTCCTCGAGCTGGGGGCGACCTTCGTACGCTTGGTGCACTACCAGCACGATCAGCACGCCTACGCGCTGGCCGATCGGCTGGGCCTCGTGGTGTGGGCCGAGCACGCGCTCGTCAACACGGTTGGCTCGAGCGCGCTATTCGGCGAGCGGGCTGCCCAGCAGCTCACGGCCTTGATTCGTCAGAGATTCAATCACCCGTCGATCGCGGTGTGGGGCATCGGCAACGAGGTACAGACCCACGCCCCCGCCGAAGCAAAACCATTGCTGGGTCGGCTGGCGGCGCTGGTGAAGGCCGAAGACCCCTCGCGCCCGAGCGCGCTTTCCACCTGTTACGACGAGCCGGCCGGCGCCTACGGCGTGGAGCTGATGGCGCACAACAAGTACTACGGCTGGTACACGGGGGATTTCGCTGATTTGACGAGCTGGCTCGAAGCGCAGCGCGCCAAGTCACCGGGCCGGAGCTTCGGCATGTCCGAGTACGGCGCCGGCGCCGGCGTCACCTTGCACGCCGACGAACCCAAGCCACTCGATCACTCCGAAGAGTATCAATGTCTGTTTCATGAGCACTATTGGCGCGTGCTCGGCGAACGGCCCTGGTTGTGGTGCAAAGCCGTCTGGCAAATGTTCGACGCGGCTGCGGCGGGGCGGGACGAAGGGGACACGCCGGGCATCAACGACAAGGGGCTCGTCACGCGCGACCGCCAAACGAAGAAGGACTCTTTTTTCTGGTACCGAGCGTGCTGGAGCGACGACGCGGTCGTACACATCACCGGTCGGCGTGCGCGCCAGCGCGCCCACCGCACCGACGTCAAGGTGTACGCCAACTGCGACGAAGTCGAGCTGTACGTGAACGGTTCGACGCGCGGCGTCGCGCGCGTCGTGGAGCACGTGGCCTGGTTTTTCGACGTCGCCCTCGACGCGGGAGAAAGCCGCATCGAGGTGGAGGGACGTCGAGCCGCGGCTACGGTGCGGGATGAGTGCCGTTGGACGGTTCTTTAGCGTCGTAGCTTTGACTCAGACGGCCCAGCGCCAACGCGCCTAGGCACAGGCCGAGGTCGCGCAGCGCGACGTCGTAGAATCGCCCCAACAGCAGCAAATTGAGCATGATGCCGACCAGCCACGCGGCCACCACGTAGGCGCCAATGCGAGGCTTGAGCGCGACCAAAATGGCCGCCGCGACCTCGATCAACCCGACCATCGTCATGGTGCCGTGCGGGGAAAACGGCGACAACCGCGCGAACGCGGGGGCCAAATAGCCCTCCCAGTTGGTCAGCAAGTTGGTGAATTTGTCTGCGCCGGCCAGCAGCGGAGCGGCCACGAAGCCCCAATGCAAGATTTGGTAGGCCTGGTAGCGCGGGTCCGACAGCGTGGCCTCGTGGGGCTGCGCCTTGTGTTCGAGACTGAGCGAATGTGCCATAGCGGTATCTCCTGGAGGAGGGCCGGTCAGTCGTGCTGACGAGCCGTTTATTACCTAGCTATGGAGTGAGCAGGCTAGGCCGAGGTTCCGGCCAAGCGCGCGAGAACGCCGCTGACGACGCGATCACAGCGGCTCAGGTGAAATTCGTAGGCGTGCTGCCAGTTGGCGTCCATGGATCTGACGACCAAATCTTGCAAGCGGTGCTTGGCACGGTGCAGGCGTGTTTTGACGGTTTCTTCGGGAATGCCCAAGCACTCGGCGGTTTCGGCGCCCGACATCTGCTCGACCGCGCGCAGCACGAACACGGCGCGAAAGTCGTCGGGCAGGGCGTCTATCGCTCTTTCGAGCACACCCCGCAACTCTTGATCGTTGACGAGCTGTTCGGGGTTGCGGTGGGGCTCGGGTAGCACGTCTTGGGTCTCCTCGTTGGGCGGTGCGGGCGGGCGGAAGCGCTGCTCGCGGCGCACCCGGGCCAGGGCTTCGTGCACGGCAATGCGCGCGACCCAGGTGCCGAACGAGGCGTCGCCGCGGAAATCTGCCAGGTGCTCGTAGGCGCGAACGTAGGCGTCCTGCATCACGTCTTCGGCTTCGTCGTCGCGCTTCAGGATGGCGCGCGCAGCGCGGTAAACGCGGCGGTTGTGGCGTCGCATCAAAAGCTCGAAGCAGCCGTTGTCACCGGCCCGCAGGCGCGCCACCGCCTGCTCGTCCGTCAGCTGCAGGGGGACCTGCCCACTCTCGGAATTGGGTTTGGACGCTGAAATTTGCACTGTGTCCTCCTGGAGTGGGCAGGCGGTGTTTGGTTCCCGAATTTCAGGATTTAGCGGCGGCCCGCGGGCGGCTGGCCAACACATAGGCTGCCGGCAGAACCAGCAGAGTCAAGATGGTAGCCGTCAGCAGGCCGCCGATCACGACCGTGGCCAGCGGTTTTTGAACTTCTGCCCCCGGCGCCGACGAAAGCGCCATCGGCAAGAAGCCGAGCGAGGCGACCAGCGCCGTCATCAGCACGGGCCGGAGTCGCAGCGTGGCCGCGCGCGCGATAGCGTCGGCCGCGCTCGCTCCTTCTCGCTGCAGCTGCTCGGCAAACGTGACCAGCACGAGACCGTTCAACACCGCGACCCCGAACAGCGCGATGAAGCCCACGCCGGTCGAGACCGAAAACGGAATGCCGCGCGCCCACAGCGCCACGACGCCGCCGATGATAGCGAACGGCACGTTCAAAAAGATGAGCAGGGCCTTGGTCGTCGAGCCCAGCGCCATCCACAGTAGGAACAAAATCGAGCCGAGCGCCAACGGCACCACGAGCAGCAAACGCGCTTTGGCGTCCTCGTAGTGCTGAAATTGTCCGCCCCATTCGATGCGATAGCCGACGGGCAGGGTCGTGGCGCGCTCGACGGCGCGCTGCACGTCGTGCACGACGGACGACAAATCGCGACCACGAACGTTGAACTCGACGGTCAGGCGTCGGGATTGCGCTTCGCGGCTGATTTGCGCCGGTCCAGTCGAAAACGACAAGCTTGCCACGTCACCCAGCGGCACCGTTTGTCCGCTGAGGGCCTTGAGCGGCAAGCTCTCGAGCGCGCTCGAGTCACCCGCGTACTCGTGGTTGGTCTTGACCGCGATGCCGAAGCGCCGTTCGCCTTCCAGCACTTCACCCACGTGATGGCCGACCGCGATGGTCTCGGTCAGTTGGTTGATGTCGGCTATGGTGAGGCCGTAGCGCGCCAGCTTGTTGCGGTCTGGCTCGATGCGCAGGTAGCGCAGGCCCGCGACCTGCTCGACCTGCACGTCTTCGGCCCCCGGGATGCCGCGAATCACGGACGCGAGCGTCTCACCCAGCCGCTCTAGCTGAGCTAGATCGGGGCCGTAGATCAAGGCGGCGACGTCCGAGCGCACGCCGGCGACCAGCTCGTTGGTGCGCATTTGAATGGGCTGCGAGATGCTGCCGGCGACCTCGGGCACTGCCGCGGCAATAGATGCCGCAATTTCGTTGCCCAAGCGCTCCTTCGTCAGCCCTGCTCGCCACGCTTCGCGTGGTTTCAGCCCGATGTACACGTCGGTCTGCTCGATGCCCATGGGGTCGGTCGCCAGCTCCGGGGCGCCGGTTTTGCTCACCACCTGCAGCACCTCCGGCACTTTTCCGATGGCGGCTTGTAGGCGCTTGTCGGTGGCGATCGACTCGGACAGCGCCACCCCGGGTAGGCGTCGTGCTTCGACCAACACGTCCCCTTCGTCCAGCTGTGGCACGAACTCGGCTCCCAGCTGCGTGAACAGCGCCACTGCGCCGGCCAGCGCGAGAACACCACTGCCCAGGGTGAGGCCGCGCTGGCGCATGCTGGCCGCCAGCAGTGGACGGTACAGTCGCTCGGCCTGCCGCAACAGCCAGGTTTCCCGGTGCTCGGCCCGCGGGCGAACGAAGAAGCTCGTCAAAACCGGAATCAGCGTCAAGGACAGCAGGAACGCGCCGGCGAGGGCCAACAGCACGGTCGTGGCCATCGGCCGAAACAATTTGCCCTCGATGCCGGTCAAGGCCAGCAGCGGCAGGTAGACGATGGCGATGATGGCGCCGCCGAATACGCTCGCGCCTTGCACTTCCAGCGTCGCGCTCGCCACCAGCTCGCGTTGCTCGCGCGGATCGGGCAGACGGCCCAGTTGGCGGTGCTGCTCGCTCAGTCGGCGCACCACGTTTTCCACGATGATCACGGCACCGTCGACGATCAGCCCGAAGTCGATCGCGCCCAGGCTCATGAGATTGCCCGACAAACCTAGCGCGTTCATCACCACGACCGCGAACAACAAAGCCAGGGGGATGGTGGTCGCTACCACGATGCCCGCCCGCAAATCGCCCAGCAGCAGCAGCAGGATGGCGATCACCAACAGCGCGCCTTCCAGCAGGTTCTTGCCCACCGTATGGATCGTCCGATCGACCAGCACCGAGCGATCGTAAAACGGCTCGATCTTGGTCCCGGGCGGCAACGATGGCGCCAGCAGCGCGAGCTTCGCTTTCACGGCAGCGGTGACGGTGCGCGAGTTCTCGCCCAGCAGCATCAAGGCGACGCCGACCACCACCTCGCCTTGCGCGTCTTTGGATGCGGCTCCGCGCCGAAGACGGGGGCCGAACTGCGCGTCGCCCACGGTGGCGACCGTGATGGGCAAGCCTTGCGCGGTGGCCCCGATCACCACGCGCCGCAAATCGTCCAAGTCGCGAACCAGGCCGCTGCTGCCGACCACCACCTGCTCGCGCGCGTGCTCGATGTAACCACCGCCGGCGTTGGCGTTCGACTTCTCGATGGCCGCGACCACCTCCGCCACGCTGATGCCGGCGGCCTGCAGGCGCTTCGGATCGAGCACCACCTGGTACTGCCGATCCTCACCGCCGAAGCTGTTCACCTCTACGATGCCGGGAACCGTTCGCAACACCGGCCCAATCTGCCAGTCCAAAAGCTCTTCCAGCTGCATGGTCGAAAGTCGTGGGTTGCGGACCACGAACTGAAAAACCTCGCCCAAGCCCGAAGAAATAGGCCCCATTTCCGGGCGACCGTACTGAGCCGGAACCGCCTCTGAAGCCTGAGTCATGCGCTCGTTCACGAGCTGGCGGGCAAAATAGACGTCGGTGCCGTCTTGGAACGCGATGGTGACGACCGAGAGCCCGTACTTCGAAACGGAGCGGACCTCGCTGGTGCGGGGCAGACCGGCCATGGCTCGCTCGACCGGCACCGTGACGTACTGCTCGACCTCCACCGGCGAGAGCGCGGGGGCGGAGGTGATGATTTGAACTTGGGTGTTCGTCACGTCCGGTACGGCGTCGATCGGTAGCTGTAGCGCCGAGCGCACGCCGAACAGCACGAACAAAAGCGTGCCGGCCAGCACCACCGCTCGATTCGCGAGCGACCAGCGGACGATCGCCGCAAACAGGCGCATCATTCGTCTTCCTCCGCGAACGAGCCCTTCAGTACGACACTCTTGAGGGTGAAGACGCCGTCGGTGACGACCGGCTCGCCCTCGCGCAGGCCGGCCAAAATCTCGACTTTGCCTGGCGCCGCCCGCCCCAGCGTGACCTCGTGCAGCTCGAAGTCTCCGTCGTGCTCGCGCACGAATACCACCGACTTTTCTGCGATTTCGGTGACCGCCGAGCGCGGCACGACCAGACGCGCCACGTCCTTGCTGGCGCTGTTCAGCGCAATTTCGGCGCTGCCGAACAAGCCGATGCGCAAGAGGTCGTCGCGGTTTTTCAAGCGAATGCGCGCGGTGACGGCGCGAGCGGCCACGTCCACCTGCTGGCCGACGTACTCGACCTTGCCGGTAAAGCGCTGGTTCGGGTAGGCGTTGAGACGGACCTCGGCGTCTGCGCCCAGCGTCAACCGCCCCAGATCTTTCTCGAAGACGCGACCGAGGAACCACACGTCGTCCAAGGCCGCCACGCTGCCCAGGGTTTGTTCCGGCGACACCGGTTGGCCCACGACCGCATCGCGCGCGATCACCGTGCCCGAGATCGGCGCGCGCAGCGTGATCGCAAAGGCACCGCTCGACCCTGCGCCGAGCGCCCCCAGCTGCTCCCGAAGCGAGCGCGCTTCCACGCCCAAGGCGTCGGCTTCGGCCTTCGCGTCGAGCGCGTCCTGCTCGGACGCCAGGCGCTTGGCCAACAGATCGCTCAAGCGTTCGGCGTTGGCGCGGGCGGCGGCGGCGCGCGACTCGGTGGCGGCCAAGGTCGAGCGCACTTTGCCCACCTCCGGCACCCGCAACACGAGCAGCACATCGCCCTTCTTGACGACGGCACCCTCTTTGAAGCGCACTTCTTCGACGCGACCGGCGGTGGGTGAAGAAATGCGCGCCAAGCGATCGGGATCGGCGGCAATTTCGCCGGGCAGGGCCAACGTCTCGGACAGCACTTGGCGCGTGGCCGGCGCCACTTGCAGCTGCGCGTCGCGGATCACCTGCTCGGACAGCTTGACCTTGCGCGGCAAGGCTTCGTGCTTCGCTTCGTCGGCGTGCTCGGCCGAGCTGCGGGGAGCCGGCTCGTGCCGCTCGGGCGGGGCTTCGCGCCGGCAGGCCACGAGCAGCAGCAACAGACACAGATTTCGCGGTTTCACGGTCGTTCTCCCAGGAGTGGTAGCCCCGCCGCACGCACGACCTCGACCGAGGCCAGGCAGAGCTCTTTCTTCGCGGCGATGGCCGAAAGCTGCAGCTCCAACAGCGGCCCCTGAAAGATGATCGCGTCGCGAATCGGCACGCGTCCGGCTTGCACTTCGCTGGCCAGGTTCGCGAGCGCCTGCTGGGCGCGCTGCACCCGCTCGGTGTTGAAGCCGCGTGCCGCCTCCAGCGCGCTGTCGTACGCGGCCAGGGCGCGAGCCAAGGCCGCGCGCGAGCCGCGACGTTCGCGCTCCGCCAACAGGCCGGCGCGCTCGGCTAGCGCCTCGTTTTCGGCTATTTCGCCGGCGTTGCTGCGCCCTAGCGGCTGCGGTAGCGGCAGCCGAAGCTGAAGGCCGACGCCGAGCACGTTCTCGTCGAAGCCATCGCGTTGCGCGAACAGCGAGACGGTGGGGTTGGGCACGCGCGCGCGGCGGAAGGCGCTGGCGCGAGCGCGGGCGGCGCGCTGTTCGGCGGCCAGCGCGGTGGCTTCGGGCGAGTCGGGCGGCAAAAGCTCGCGCGGCACACTGGAAGCGCGCTCGAGCGGTTCCAGGCTGCCCGTGACGTCGAGCGGGGCCGTCGAAGACAGGCCGAGCAGGCTTGCCAGCGATACCGTCACGGCGCGCTCGGCCCGCGCCGCCTCCAGGCGCTGCTGGTGGGTGGCAAGCCGCGCTGCGTCGGCCACGTCGGCCTCGATGCCGGCCGCGGCGCCGCGCTCGGCGGCGGCTTGCGCGGCTTGCCAAACCCGCGTCGCCGCCGCATCCATTTCGGCGAGCACGCGCTGTTCTTCGCGCGCGGCCAACAGCTCGAAATAGAGCCGTAGCGCCTCGCTCGCGATAGCGCGGTCGACGGCCCCGTTGCTGCTCTTTTGGGCGTCGCGCTCGGCCAACGCGGCGCGGCGTCGCGCCCCCCGTTGACCGGCAATCTCCAGCTCCACGCCCAAGCTGGCCGACCAATTCAGGGCCGTGCCTGGCGGCCCTTGCCGGCGCGAGCCCGCTAGATCCAACGCCGGGTTCGACGGCAGCAACGGCTCGGTGGCTTGCACCCGTCCGTTGGCGGCCCGAACGGCCGCGTTGCCCGCCTGCCGCTCGAGGCTGGCCGTCAACGCGCAGGGCACCACGTTCGTTCGCGACACCCGCACACAGGGCGCCGCCTGGGCCGACCAAGACCAACTGAGAACCAAGATGGCCACGCCCAGGGCTGGCCAACGCAAAACATCGCACATCGCTCGACTCCTGCGGTCGCGTCTGCGCGCGACCTCTGTTCGCCGTCGGCGCGAGAGCCCTCGTGACCAACCACGCGCTCCATCGTGCCGACTTTGGCGCACGCAGGCCCTTTGGCTCCGCGTGGCGCTGCCTATGAATCAAGACCCAACGAGCGTCGCCGAGCCGCTCGTACGAGTCTCAGGCTCGCGGAGGTTTGAACAGGCCCGGCAGCTCCGGCCCGGGCGCGGCCTGAGTTCGGTCGAGCGAGGCGGGCAGCGAAAGCGCCAGAAGCTGCGGCAAAATCGCGAGCGGGGGCTCGGCCGCGAGCGAGCCGAAAGCGGCCGGACAATGGCAATTGGGACAACCGGGCGGACAATCGTCGCACGGGCCGTCGGCGGGGCATTGCTCGTGCTCGGCGTGCTCGGGCGCGTCGACCACCGCCTCGACGAAATCGGAAAGGTCGTGGACGACGCCGCTGAATTGCAGAGCGAAGACCAGCAGCAGCGAGCGCAAGACCACGAGCAAGAGCGCCCAGGCCCGGTGGGGGCGGGCGTTCCACTTCACGAAGTCGCGACGCTGACCGTTCACGGAGTCGCGAGCCTACGGCCCCGGCTCGGGATTTGCAAACCTTGCCCCCGCCAGTTGCGGCGCGCGCCGAGCGCCATCGTCACGTCCGGCGCGAAAGCGGGCGTTACTTGACCACGACGTGCCGACAGGCGGAGCCGCAGCCGTCACCATCGAGGCGGTTGCCGTCGTCGCAGTCTTCGCCCTCTTGCTGGATACCGTCGCCGCAGCGGGGGCCGACCTTGCAGCCCGGCTCGCACTCGCCGTAGCCGCCGTCGTTGGTTCCATCGTCACACTCTTCGCCCAAGCTGACGATGCCGTCGCCGCAAACGGGCTCACACTCCGTGGGCGCAGCTTCGAAGCCCGACAGCGTGAGCTTGAAGGACGAGCCCGTCGGATTGCGCTCGGCATGGAAGACCTTGATGGCGTAGACCTTGCCCACTTCCAGCCCGAATTTGGCCGCGGTAGCGGCGCCGATGGCCACGCTGCCCGGCTGTGGCACGTGCAGCCCGCCCAGATCGACGGCCAAGGTGCCGTTCACGAACACCCAAACGTCGTCATCACCCAAAAAGTCGAGTTGGGCGCTGAAACCGGCGTCGTAGCGAAACCAGTACTGAACCTCGGTGGTGAACAAGAAATCGTGCGCCACCGCGCTGGGTACGAAGTCGCTCTCGGGATGCCAGTTGTTGTCGCCGGTGTATTCGGGCGCAATCGTGGCCATGATGCGCGCGTCCGTGAAAGCGTTGGGCGCGTCGTCAATCGGCAAAAATACCGGATTGCCGTCCAGCGGTTGCTGGTTGATGTCCAGCCAGCGCTCGCCATTGGGGCCGTAGCGATTCACGTAGCCGCCCGCGCCGTTGTCGAACAACAAGACGCTGCTGGGAATGACGCGGTTCTGGTCGTTGTTCGTGTACCACTGGGCAAAGCTCGCCGCCGAGCTGATGCAGCCGCCGCTGCCGTCCAGCAACACGGGCTTACCGTCCGTCAGCTTGGCCGCAATGCTGGGTCGACCCGTGCCACCGCCGCAGTGAAAGTCCGCGTGCATCGAGGTGAAGTCGCGAAACACCGCCGGCACCCGCAGCGCGCACTGGTCACCTACCATTTCGCAGCTTGGCTTCTGCTCGCACTCGAAGCCCGGCTCCAGCTTGCATTCGGACGAGCAGCCGTCGCCGTCGAGCACGTTGCCGTCGTCGCAGTCTTCGTCGATGACCAAGCCGTCCCCGCAGTACGAAGTGCAAGAAGCGCCGCTGCAATCCGGCTCGGATTGGCAGGTGGCCGAGCAACCGTCGAGCGGAATGGCGTTGCCGTCGTCGCAGCCTTCAGCGCCCTCCTTCTTGCCGTCGCCGCAGCTGGTTTCAGTGCAGACGCTGGGCTGCCCGTCGCACTTGTAGCCAAGCTCCAATTTGCAGCGAGGCGAGCAGCCGTCACCCGGCTCGGTGTTGCCGTCGTCGCACATTTCGTTCGAAGAGACGACGCCGTCACCGCACAGCGCGACGACGTGGCAGGGCACGCCAGCGGGGCTGCACGAGTAGCCGGGCTCGACGCTCAGGCAGTTGGCCGCGCACCCGTCTTTGCCGACCAAGTTGCCGTCGTCGCAGGCTTCGTCCTCCGTGAGCTTGCCGTCGCCGCAGTTGGCGGGCGGCGGGCCGTCGGGCACGCAGCCGTCGGTGCATAAGCCCAAGCCGCCCGACGAGCCGCCGAGGTCGAGGCTCCCGGAGCCGCCGAGCGACCCGTGGCTGCCGCCGTTCGCGACGGCGCCGCTGCCGTCGGACTTGCCGCTACCGGCCGGGCTGCAGCTCAGAAGCAGCGCAGAAAATGAGAAGAGCGCCGTCCCTGCGGCCAACACCAAGCTTGATTCACGTTGCATTCGAGGTTCGCGCCGCCGCCTAACCACCGAATAGTGGTTTGGCTCCGCGCCCGTGGGTCAAAAAAGCGACGCCGGCCGGTGTGGAACCGCTCCCAGCGGTCACCCGCCCCCGCTTCCACGAGCCGTCGCTCGCGCCGTTACTGGGTGAGCGGCTGCTCGATGGTGTAGTCGAGGAAGTTGCCCGACAGCATCAACAGCGAGAGCACCGTCCACGAGCCATCGTAGTACTCGCCGCCGATCAGCAGGTTGCGCGTGGCGACGGCGGTGTAGCCCAGCGACAGCAGCGGCGAAGTACTGCCGCTCGTCATGGCCCCCACGGTGGCGGGCCCGATGAACGACGCCGACTGACCAGTAGGGTGCTGTGCGCGGGGCGTGCCGTCCAAGTTGTAGCCGTCCACGATGTTCGGCACGCCGATGCCGCCGAAGAACTGGCTGGTCTTGGCCGCGTAGGCTTTGGCGCGGGGCTCGTTGTACATGCAATAGTCGATGCCGACGCGGAAGGGCGTGCGGCACGAATCGTATTGGTAGTGCGTCGGAGCGCCGTCGAAGGCCGCTCCGGTGGGGGCGCCATCGCTGGTCGACCAAGCCGGTACGAGGCCGTTGTCGGTGTTTTTGTTCGTCGCGTTCAGCGAGTTTTCGAGGGTGTCGTAGGACGTCTTGATGACTTCGTTCCAGCCCATGTTGCCGCTGGCGACCGCGAAGGCGCGATAATACGAGGGCGCGAAATAGGAGACGTTCACGAGCTTCCAGGGATCGGGCAAGTTCCAACCGTCGCCAGGCTTGAGCAGCTTGCCCTCGTGGACTTCGTGGTCCCAAATCTTTTGAATCTGGCCCTTGGCGACGTTGAAGTAGCTGTCACCGAGCGTGCCGCCGCCGCCCCACTGCTTGTCGGCCATGAGCAGGGCGAACGCCATGTCTTCGTCGGCGTCGCTGGCGCCGCCGGTGCCGAGGCGCTTGCTGCCCGCGGCGTCGATGTACCAATCCATCAAGCCGTTGTTGCTGAGCCACTGCTGCTCGTATTTCCACAGCTCGTCGAACAACGGCTGATCGTTCATGTACACCGCGATCAACATGCCGTAGCCGATGCCTTCGGAGACGGTCGAGCCGGCGTCGAGCCCGGTGTCGGTCGGCATGCGCTTGACGCGCATATGCCCGCCTGCGCCGTCTGACGTGACCATCTCCTTTTTCCACCAATCGAAGGCGGCCTTCACGTCGCTGTTGCTGTAGGCCGGGTACGCGCAACGCGGGCTCTGGCGATTCTGGGGAAAAGGAAAATTGACTCCGGGCATCGCGCGCGTCGGCCCGCGGTCGCTCATGGCGGTACCGCCGCCGCCGCCCTGACCACCAGCCGTGCCCAGGGAGCCACCGCTCGTCCCGCTACCCGCGGTGGTCGTCAGCGCTCCGGCGCCACCCGTGCTGCCGACGCCACCCGTGCTCGCATTGGAAGCGGAGCCCGCGGGGGGGCCGATCTCGCTGGTTTCAGGGCGAGTGGAGCAATTGGTGACACCAAGAAACACGAACGCCAGCAGCGGGGACCAGGCAAATCCGGCTCGACTCATCGGGGGTGGTGCAAACTAGCTCACCGTTTTCGCCCGGCCATTCTCAAACCGCCCCCACCCCTAAGTAAGGGTGCTTGCTTTTGCGACCACAACGAACATTTGTTCGGGCGCACGAGCCCGAATCGAGAAGCACTTGTCGGGGGCGTGGTCAACGTTGGTTGGCCTAGCCGCGCGCTGCCATTGCGCGGGCTCGTTCGAAACGTGAACGACATTGGCCCCACGGTCTCGGTCGATCGCCGTATTTGATCCTTTCGCCCGTCACCGCATCACCTCTGCTCCAGGGAGACGTATCCAGTCGACCGATACGGCTGGTGCGAGTGGAGGAGCTCGACGATGCATTTTCCGATCAACCGCCGCACGCGTCAGGCTGCCCTCCCGCTGCTGTGCGCGTTGGTCTGCGCCTGTGGGCACACCCAAAGCGCGCCACGACCAGGACCCAAGGTGATGGGACAAGCGGGTGAAGCGGCAGGGGGTGCAAGCGCGGAGAGTGGCGGTGCCAGCGGCGACAACGACGGCGAGGTCGCGACGCCCTGCGAGGGCACGGTAGCGCCCGTACCGAAGCGCCTCGTGCGGCTCTCTTTGGGTCAGATCCGCAACGCCATGGCTGCGCTGACCGACGAAACCGAAGGCGCTTTGCTGACGACGACTTACGAGCTGCTGGAGCCCGAGCAACGCACCTTTCCGCCGCTGGCTAGCCCGCGCGAAGGCTCCGCGTTCATTCCAACGGTCTGGGCTACGACCGACAAGATGGCCGCGGACGTCGGCAGCTACGCGCTCGAGCACTTGGACGAGCTTTCTGGTTGTGGAGCGACGCCTTCGGACGCTTGTGTGCGTCGCTTCTTGCCTGAGCTCGCCGAGCGCGCCTACCGCCGTCCGCTCACCTCCGACGACGAGGCCAGCTTGCTGCAAGTCGTGTCCGAGGTTCTGACCGACGGCGGCACACCTGCGGACGCGCTGCGCTACGGAGTTTATGCGGTCTTCGAATCGCCGCAGTTCCTGTACCGCACCGAGCTCGGCGTGGATCCCGCCGCCGCGGGCGCCCTGACTTCGGCCGAAATGGCCAGTCAGCTCTCGTTCTTTCTCACTGACGGCCCGCCCGATCAGCAGCTGCTCGACGCCGCGGCCGCCGACGAGCTGACTGACCCGGCCCGCATCGCCACCGAAGCCGAGCGTTTGCTGAAGACGCCGGCCACGCAGCAAAACCTCGAGGCGGCGCTGTTCTCCTACTTCGGCTTGTACAACCTCGACTCCGTGATCATCGACGACGGCACCTTCACCC
>Ga0068855_100000159_pt1 | contig 86156 bp, 74 predicted proteins | sample KBSCornC52_FD_66592 | JGI IMG/M metagenome (GOLD analysis project Ga0068855, IMG submission 66592) | Corn rhizosphere microbial communities from Kellogg Biological Station, Michigan, USA - KBS Corn C5-2 | ecosystem: Host-associated > Plants > Roots > Rhizosphere > Soil ...
CGAGGGCGTCGACCAGGGGGCCGCCGAACATCATGGCCAACGTGAAGCCCCAGAAGGCCGAGCCGTTGACCCAACCAACCTGTTCGTTCGTGAGGTGAAACTGGGAAACCCAGTCGCTGGTGGCCGCGCCGCGCAGGGCGAAGCTCATAGCCGTGACGATCAGCGCGACACAACTGGCTGTGAACAGTCGGGAGGAATTCATGGGGATTTGGCGAGTGAGGGTTGATGGCGGAAGGCGGACGCACGCATCCGTCTTCGCAGTGGCACTCGCGGTGACAACACCACATCCCGATGACGATTGCGATCACGAATCTGAGACAGCGCACTGCGGCGTAGGGAAAATCACGAGATTTCCAGCGCTAACGGCGCAGTTGTAAAAAACGCGCATCCACGCTCGATACTTGATAACGGCAAGCGTGGCAGTGAATCGGCCCGGCTCGGAGTCAGAGCCGCGCGACGCGGGAGACGGAGGCATGCGCGAGCCGACGACGCTGGTTCAGCGCGATCAACCCGCTTCAAACCGCCGGCGGCGGCTGAACAAGCAGCGGCGCCGTGCTACCCGCTCGGCATGGGTTCGACCGTGCCCGTTTCTTTGCCGACCAAGCCCGCGCGAGCGGCGCGCCGCCGGAGCAGGTTGACCTGCGCCGCGCTGGGGGTGGCAATGTCGCTATTGGCTACGCCCGCCTTCGCTCGTTCGGGCGGCGTTGCGGCTACAGGTTGTGACACGTGCCACCAAGGCGGGCGGATGCCGACCGTGACGTTGACCAGCGACCCGGTCAATCCTGCCGTCGGGCAAGACATCACGCTGACCGTCAGCGTGTCCCAAACCAACGGTTCGACCGCCGGCTTCTATTTGACGACGGCCAACCCGGCCCCGGGCGCGTTCAAGGCCATCGAATCGGGGACCGACGCCACCGACACCCAGGTCATGCACACCATGCCCCGCACCGGCACGGGCGGCACCACGACGTTCAAAGCCAAATGGACCGCCAGTCAGGCCACGGGGGTGGAGTTCGACGTGTACGCCATTTCCGCCAACGGCGACCGCACCAACCGCGGCGACGGCGCGGGCTCGAGCAAGCTTCAGCTGCTGATCGGCTGTACCGGCGGCACCTACTACATCGATCAAGACGGCGACGGCTACGGCAGCACCGATCCTGCGTATGCGCCGCGCAAAGACTGCAGCGTTCCGCCCGGATACGCCGCGATGACCGGCGACTGCGACGACTTTCGGGCCGCCGTGCACCCGGGCGCGGTCGAGCAGTGTGACCTCAAAGACAACGACTGCGACGGCAACGTCGACGAAGACGTGGTCGACCAGCCCTACTGTGAGGACCACGACGGCGACGGCTACGGCGTGATGGGCGGGCAGACGAAGGTCGACTGCAAGCCGAGCGCAGGGTTCGGCGACTGCACCGGCGACTGCGACGATCACGACGCCAACGTGCACCCCGGCGCCGCCGAGTCGTGCGACGGTCGCGACAACAACTGCGACGGGAAGATCGACGAAGGCGTGCGCATGGTGTGCGGGGTCGGGCTGTGCGCGCGCTATGCCGCGGCCTGCACCGCCTCGTGCACGCCGGGCGCGCCGTTCGCCGAGACTTGCAACGGCTACGACGACGACTGTGACGGCGTCGTCGACAACGGCAGCAACGAGCAACTCTGTGGGGCGGCCAACGTGCCGTGCGTGCAAGGCCACTGCGCCGGCAGCGAGCCCGGCACCGGCGGCTCGACGAGCGGCGGCGGCTCGGCTGTTGTCGGCGGCAGCGCCGTCACGGGCCCGGGCCAGAGCGGAGCGACGGGCCTCGCCCCGAGCAGCAACAGCGGTGGCTGCTCGTTCGGGGCGGCAGTAAGTGCGCGGGGTTGGATGTGGGTAGGTGCGGCCTTGATGGCAGCTGCACTGGCTTTTCGCCGCAGGGCTACCCGGCGCTGACAAAGGCACTGGCGGCATGCAAATATCTTGTCGTGTTCGCGAGCAATGGGGCACTCAAAGGCATGAGCCCACGAACGACGGTCCTGCGTACGGCAACGGCACTCGCGCTGCTCGGCGCGCTCGCTTGCTCGAGTGACCCCGCCTCCGGAGACAACGGCGGCCAAGCGGGCATGACCGGAGCCATGGCGGGCGCAGCCGCCGTCGCCGGCTCGAGCGTCGGCGGCAGCGTGGCCCAACCGACCGCGGGCAGCGGTGGCGCGCCGGGCGCGGGCACGGCTGGCCAGGCGAGCGGGGGCAACAGCGCCGGCGGCAGCAACAGCGCCGGTGGCAGCAACAGCGCGGGCAACGGCAGCGGCGGCAGCCACGCGGGCGCTGGCGGCAACGCCGGCAACAGCTCGGGCGGCGGCAGCGGCGGCGGCTCGACCGACGCCAAGCCCAGCATGGGCTGCAAACAGCCGACGACCAACACCTTGAACCAATGGGTCGAGAGCATGGTCATGACCAGCGGCGCCAACCGACCGTACTCGGTGCGCTTACCCACCGGCTACGACTCGTCGCGCGCCTATCCGGTCATCGTGCTGTTGCACGGCTGTGGCAGCGGCACCAACAACGTGCCGATGGAAAAAGCGACCGGCACCGACGCCATCCTGGTGCGCGGCACTGGCTCGGCCGCAGACACGTGTTGGGACACCAGCGCCAACGGACCTGACGTCGCGTTCTTCGACGCCATGGTGACCGACGTCAAAGCCCGCTTCTGCGCCGACGAGCACCGCTTCTTCGCCGTCGGCTACAGCAGCGGTTCATGGCTCGTCAACCAGCTCACCTGTCTGCGCGCCGACGTCTTGCGCGGCGCCGCCTCCGTCACCGGCGGAGAGTCGGCCAGCGGCAAGTGCGGTGGCCCAGTGGCGCGCATCTTCATTCACGACACCACCGACACCACCAACCAAATCTCGGGAAGCATCAAGGCTCGAGATCGGCAGCTGACTCAAAACAGCTGCGACAAGGCGGCCATGGCCATGCCGGTCGACCCGTCGCCGTGCACGCTCTACCAAGGCTGCGCCGCCGGCTACCCCGTGGAATGGTGCCAAACGTCCGGTAACGCCCATGGTCGCCAAGACTCTTTTGCGCCGACCACGTTTTGGAACTTCTTCAAATCGCTCTAGTCTCGACTTGGGCGGTCTTGGAAGACCAGATCACGATCGTCCGGGAGACCACGAGCCACGAGAATAAGCGGCGAGACCGCCACCCGCTGCATGTGGGTACGCGCGAGTCGCGAGACTTTTTCAGTCGGCCGCTCGCGCAGGCGACCCTGTAGAAATTCACTGAAACGCCAGAAAACCCGCGCGGAAAACGCCAAAGTCGAGTCTAGTGCGCGCCGCGATTCGGCCTCGAAACCGGCTGCCAGCTAGCGCTATAGTGCGCCGATGCTGCTGGCCGTGGATCTTGGCAATACCAACGTAGTGATGGGCCTGTACGAGGGCGAAAAGCTCGTACAGACCTTCCGCGTGGCGACGGTGCGCTCCCGCACCGAGGACGAATACGCCGTCCTGCTGCAGCAGCTGCTGTCGCTGCGACAGCTGTCCAACAAAAGCGTCAGCGCCGCCATCATCGCCAGCGTGGTGCCGCAGCTGACCGACGTGATGGTGTCGGCCATTCGTCAAGCCGTGGGCCGAGAGCCGTTGATCGTCGGGCCTGGGCTGAAGACGGGCATTTCCGTGTTGTACGACAACCCGCACGACGTCGGCGCCGATCGCATCGTCGACGCGGTGGCGGCCTACGCGCGCTTTCAGTCGGGCCTGATCGTCGTCGACTTCGGCACCGCCACCACTTTCAACTGCGTCTCGCCAAAAGGCGAATACCTGGGCGGCGTGATCGTGCCGGGCGTGAAGGTCAGCCTCGAAGGCTTGATGCAAAGCGCGGCCAAGCTGCGCCCGGTCGAGCTCACCGCGCCGCCGCACGTGCTCGGACGCAACACCACCCACGCCATCCAGTCCGGCGCCATTCACGGCTACGCCGCCATGGTCGACGGCCTGGTCGATCGCCTCACCGCCGAGCTCGACTTCCCGTGCCGCATCATCGCAACGGGAGGGCTGGCGTCGTTGATCGGCAAGCACGCCAAGCGCATCGAGGAGCTGGACCCCAACCTCACCCTCGAGGGCTTGCGCATCCTGTACGAGCGCAATAGTAAGGCCCCGAGCAAGTGAATCGCCGCGCCATCCTCGGGTCTTTCGGCGCCCTGCTTTTTTCGGCCGGCGCGGCCGTCGGTATCAGCCGGCTCGCCGCCAAAAAGCCCAGCGGCAGCGGCCGCCGGCTGGTCTCGCTCTCGCCCGCCATCACCGAAACCGTGCTGACGCTGGGCGGGCTCGAGCAGCTCGTTGGCGTGAGCGACTACTGCGTGCTGCCGGCCGGCAAACAGCTACCGCGCGTCGGCAGCTCGCTCACCCCTCACTTCGAAGCCATTGCCGGCCTGAGGCCGTCGTTGATTTTGTCGGACGACAGCGCTGGCGCCAAACAGCGAGAGCTGGGCGCCGTCGCCAAGTGCCAAATCTTGCCTTGGCTCACGCTGAACGACGTGACGGAAAGCACGCGCACCCTAGGCAAGCTGCTCAACGAGTCGTTGGCCGCCGACGCGCTGGCGCAACAGCTCGACATTCGCCTGTCGCGCAAGCCGCCGCTGGACGCGCCGCGCGTGCTCTTGCTGCTCTCTTACGACCCTGATCGCCCCGCCGAGCTGTGGTTCATCAAGCAAAATTCGCTGCACGGCGCCGCGTTGAACGCCGCCGGCGCGCGCAACGCGGTGGCCCAAGACGTGCCTGGTTTGCCGCGCCTGGGCGTCGAAGAGCTGCTCCGGCTCGACCCCGATCAGGTGTTCATCATCCCGCCGCCCGGCGCTACCCCGGAGGGCAAGCGCAAGATGCTGGACGCTTTCGCCAGGCTCGCCCCGCTGCGCGCCGTGAAAGACAGCCGCATCGCCATCGTCAACGGCACGCAATCGGTCGGCCCCAGCATCCTGGAGCTGGTCGATTCGCTCGCGCGCATGCTCAAGCAAATGGCCGGGCCACGCCCGGTCGGCGGCTTCATCGACTGAGCCGGTAGAGCCGTCCCGTGCAGCTCAGGCTCCAGCAAGTCAGCGTCGTGCGCCAACAGCGCCGGCTGCTCGACGCCGTCGACCTCACGCTCGACCCCGGTCAGCTGCTGGCGCTGGTCGGCCCGAACGGCGCCGGCAAGACCACGCTCTTGCGCGCCATGCTAGGCCTGACCGCCGCCGATCAGGGCCAAATTTGGCTGGGCGACACCGGCGTATCGTCGCTCCGGCCGCGCGAGCGCGCCGCACGCATTGCCTGGCTGCCGCAGCACTCGAACGGCGCCGAAGACCTTTCGGCGCTCGAGGTCGTGACGGCCGCGCGCTTTCGCTTCGACGAAAGCTTCGCCCATAGTGCGCGCGAGGCCCAAAGGGCGCTCGAGCGCGTCGGCGTTGGCGCCGTCGCCGAACGCGCGCTGGCCACGCTTTCGGGCGGTGAACGGCAGCGGGTCGCGCTAGCGGGGTTGCTGGCGCAAGCCGCCCCCATCTTGCTCGTCGACGAGCCCGCCAATCACCTGGATCCAGCTCAGCAAATCGACGTGTATCGCTTGCTGGGCGAGCTTTGGCGCGAAGGTAAGAGCATCGCGCTCGTGACTCACGACGTGAATTTGCTGCGGCACTTGGGCGACGCCGAACGCGTGCGCGTCGCGGGCATGGCTCAGGGCAAGCTACGCTTCGAGGCCACGCTCGCCGCGCCGGAGCTGCCGCAGCAACTGGGAGAGCTGTTCGGAGTGCAGATGCGCGCGTTGTCGCTCGACGGCCAGCGCGTGCTGATGCCGGAGCGAAATCCATGAAGCGCGCCGCGGCATTCGTGCTCGTCGCGCTGCTGCTGACGACGCTGTCGCTCTGGCTTGGGCCGAGCTTCAGCGGAGAAACGCGCGATTTTGTCTTCTTCGAGCTGCGAGTGCCGCGCTTGTTGGTGGGCGCTTTGGTGGGCGCCACTTTGTCCATCTCGGGCGCGGCCTTTCAAGCCGTCTTCAACAACCCGCTGGCCACGCCCAGCACCGTCGGCACCACCGCCGGCGCTACGTTGGGCGCGTTGCTGGCGCTGTCGCTCGACGTCGGCGGTGGCGTTCTGGGCGTGTCGCTGCTCACGGCCGCGGCCTTCGCCGGCGCCCTCACCACCACGTTGCTCGTCTCCGGCCTGGCCGCCTCGGCGCGCCTGTCGAAGAACGACGTGTTGCTCGCTGGCATCGCCGTCACGCTCGCGGCCAGCGCCCTGGCCAGCGGCGTGCAGTACGCGTCGGACGCGCGCGCGTTGGTGGCGGCCGCGCAGTGGTCGCTCGGCCAATTGCCGCAGGTGGGCTACCGCGGCGTGTGGCTGATTGGCCCATTCGCGCTCACCACCTTGCTCGGCCTGCTGGCATTGGGCAGGCCGTTGCAGAACCTGGCGCTGGGTGAAGACTTGGCGCAGGCGCAGGGCGTGCACGTCACGCGGCTGCGCTTCTTGGTGCTGCTGCTGGCGTCGCTGGGCGTGGCGGCGTGCGTCGCCTGGTGCGGGCCCATCGCGTTCGTCGGCTTGATCGTGCCCCACCTGGTGCGCCTGTTGGTGGGGCCGAGCCTGCGTTCGTTGCTGCCACTTTCTTTCATCGGCGGGGCGGCGTTCTTGGTGCTGTGCGACGCCATCGCGCGCGCTCTTTTGCCGGGGCGAGAGTTGCCGGTGGGCGTGATCACGGCTGCGCTGGGCGCCCCGGCATTGGTTTTCTTGGTATCGCGCTCTCGCCGGGAGTAAACCCGAGGCCCCGCACCCGCCATGCGCTTCGCTCTCATCTCCGACGTGCACCTGGGCCCCCCTGCGAGCCATCAGGGCAAGCTGCGCAAGCTCACCCATTTATCGGAAGAGCTCGTCCAGGCCTTCGTGCGCCGCATGCGCGACGACGTGAACCCGGATCTGGTCATCAACCTCGGCGACGTCATCGAAGACGAGTCGGCCGAGCGCGACGCCGAGCGCTACGGTCACTTCGTGGCCATGCTACGCGAGGTCGGGCGACCGGTGCTGCACGTGGCCGGCAACCACGACACCATCAACCTTTCGCCCGCCGAGCTGTGCGCCATGTGGGGCAACTCTTCGGAGCCCACGTACGCGCAAGACCACGAGGGCATCCACTTTGCCGTCCTCCGCACCATCGAGCACCGCGGCGAGCGCATCGAGCTACCCGAAGCGCAGATCCGTTGGCTGGAGCAAGACCTGGCCAAGACCCAGCTGCCCAGCGTCGTGCTCATGCACCACCCGGCCAGCGAGATGCGCCTCGAAGGCAATCGTTGGTTCGAAAAGCGCCCTCACCTGTGCCGCGTGGTCGAACGGCGCGCGCTGCGCGACGTCGTCGCCAAAAGCGGCAAAGTCGTGGCCGTGTTCAACGGCCATGTGCATTGGAATCACTTCGACGTCATCGCTGGCATTCCGTACATCACCCTGCAAAGCCTGATCGAAAACCTGGACGACGACGCGCCCGGCCGCGCCGCCGCCGCCTACGCCGTCTGCGATTTGGACGAGCGCCGGCTGGTGGTCACGGTCTACGGCGCCGAGCAGCTGCGTTATCAAGTCGAGCTGCGCTGACGGCGCCCAGCGGTCATTCGGGGTAGGCCCGGTTTCGGCTGGCGCGAGCGGCCCAGCTGGGCCGCCAAACCCGGCCTACACCCTGCCCGAGCCAAGCTTTTCGAGCGCAGTTGCTCGGTCTCGCACGGACCGCAACCCCGACGATTAACGTGATCCCTCGGGGCGAGACTGGACACTCAGGAGGGTCGCCCGCCGGCTTCGCCTGGCGACGAGCGGTGTTGTCCGAAGTCGAGCCACGAGGAACTGATAGATGGAATCCACGATTTCCACGGCCCCCGCCCTGGTTGCGGCCGGTCACGACGACGCTACCAAGAAGCGTCTGTTCCTGATCTGCGTGACGGCGCTGGTCACGACCAGCATGACGTTCATCTTGCGCGCCGGTCTGGGGGCGGACCTGCAGTCCACTTACTTCGACGTGATCGACAAGGCGCACGCGGGCGGCATGTTCGGTGAAGTGCTGGGCGCGGTGTTCCTGGCGTTCGCGGCTACGCTGCTGTTCGGCAGCCCGCTGATCGACGCGATCGGCATGCGCAACGTGCTTTTGATTTGCGCAGTGTCGTTCATCGGCGGCGCAACGTTGGTCATGATCGCGGACAAGATCTCCTCGGGGCCGGCCATGTACTGGGTGGTCTGGACCGGCATGTTGCTCACCGGGTTGGGTTGGGGTTGCTCGGAAGCGGTCATCAACCCGCTGACCACCACGCTCTACCCCGACGACAAGACCCACAAGCTGAACGTGCTGCACGCCTGGTGGCCAGGCGGCATCATCATCGGCGGCGTGCTGGGCGAAATCGTCAAAGGGGCACAGCTGGGCTGGCGCATCCGCTTTGCCATGATCATGGCGCCGGCGGTCTTGCTGCTGGTGCTGCTGATTGGCGCCAAATTCCCGAAGACCGAGCGCGCCGCCGCCGGCATCCCCGCCCGTCAGATGCTCAAAGCCGTGCTCAAACCCGGCTTTTTGGTTTGGTTCGGCGCCATGCTGCTCACGTCTGCCGCCGAGCTCGCGCCCGGCAACTGGGTGGACTTCACGCTGACGCGCACCATCGGCATGCAGGGCATCTGGCTGTTGATCTACGTGGCCGGCTTGATGTTCGTGATGCGCCACTTCGCCGGCACGATGGTGCACCAGCTGTCGTCGGTGGGACTGCTGTGGGTCTCGTCGCTGCTGGCCGCGATTGGGCTGGTGATGCTGAGCACGGCCAACTCGCCGGTCTTGGCCTTCTTGGCTGCCACCATTTGGGGCACCGGCGTTTGTTACATGTGGCCGACCATGTTGGCCGCCGCTTCCGAGCGCTACCCCAAAGGCGGCGCCTTCGCGATGGGGCTGATTGGCACCGCCGGCTCGCTGTCCATCTACTTCGTGCTGCCGTGGATGGGTAATCGCTATGATGCAACCGCGGCCAAAGCCGTGGGCGGCGCCGACAAGCTCAAGGCGCTACCCAGCGACTCGTTGCCAGTCATCCAAGCCAAGGCCTTGGCGGCGGTCGAATCGTTCCGCTTCGTCGCGATCTTGCCGGCGGTGCTGCTCGTGGTGTTCGGCGGCATCTGGCTGCTCGATCGCTCCCGGGGCGGCTTCAAACCCGAGAAGCTCTGAAGCCCGCCGGCAGCCCGGCCCGTTTGCGCTCGAAAAACGTCACCGCGGCGCCGGTACGCCACCGGCGCCCGTGCGACATTTCCAGCGCCCGTGAAAGCGAGGTTGACAGTTTTTTGGGCGTGGCGGCACTAATCAAGAAGGGTATGCAAAACGGGCGAGGTTGCAGATGAGGTTCCAGGCGGCATTGGGGTACGTCGTCGTCACCATCGCGCTTACGGGTTGCGCGTCGAATAATGGTGACCCCATCGGGAACGGAAACGGGGTGGCGGGCGCGGGCGGGCTGGCCGGAGGCGGCGTCGGGGGCTCCACCATCGCCAACGGCGGAGCGGGCGTGGCCGGCGGAGCGGGCGCAGCCGCCGAAGCCTGCCCCGAAACGCGCACGCCGCTGCGCTCGACGGGGACGGTCGTCGAGCTGGGTTTTGCGCCCACATTGGCCGGCAAGCCTTTCGTCGTAGGCGAGCCCAACACTGTCGTGGGCGGTCAAATCTCGCCGCTCAATTTGCGCTTCTACGTCTCGGAGCTGTCGCTCACGGCGGCCGACGGCAGCCAACTGCCGGTGGATTTGGTGTCGGCCGCGGGCCAGCTGGAGCCGTACGGCGTTCACCTCGTCAATTTCGAAGAACCTGCTTCTACGAGCATTCACGTGTTGGCGCCTGCCGGTGACTACACGGGGGCGCGTTTCACCTTTGGCATCAACGACGCTTGCAACAGCGGAGACGCCAATCGCGACGCGCCTCTTTCCGCCAACTCACAGATGGTTTGGCCCCACGTCGCGGGCTCCTTGTTCCTCCGCTACGAGGCGCAGTGGCAGGCGGACGCCACCGCGGCGGCAACGGCAGCGCCCCCGCCGAGCATGATTCACATGGGCGGCGTCGTCGGCAGCGTGTTCGCCCCGCAGGCGACGTTGACCGGTGCGCTGGCGGTGCCAGCCACCGGCAGCGTGACCCGGACGATTCAAGTTTCGTTCGACGAGATCTTTCGCGGCGCCTCCAGCTCGGACGACGTTTCCAACGTACCGATCCCAACCCCCGAGGTCATCGCGGGAGAGCGCTTGCGGCGCGCCGTTCCCACGCTGACCATCTTCACGCTTGCCGCGCCTTGAGCCTTCACCCGCCGTGCGCATGACGTCCCTGGCTCTTGCTCGCGCTCGCTGGCTCACCGGCGTGGTCGCGCTGCTGGCCGGGCTGGGCTGCGCCGATCACGACGCTACGCCCACCGCCGAGGTTGCCGAGCCGGCCGGCGCTCTGACCGAGGCAACGGCTCCGTCCGGCTTTCCCGCCGGCTCGGTGGCGAGGACGGCGCCCCCGGACAACCCTCTCACCGAAGCCCGCGCGCGCTTGGGCCGCCGCCTCTTCTACGAAACCGCGTTGTCGCGTACGGCCACCATCAGCTGCTCCAGCTGCCACGTCCAAGAGCACGCTTTTTCGGATCCCAACCCCGTATCGTCAGGAGTCGAGGAGCAGCAAGGGACGCGCAACGCGCCCGCGCTGGTGAATCTGGCTTGGAGCCAGCGCTTCTTTTGGGACGGGCGCGCGGCATCCCTCGAAGAGCAAGCCGGCAAACCGATCGAGAACCCGATCGAGATGGATCTGGCGCTCGACGACGCCGTCGCACGCATCAGCGAGAATAGAAGCTACGTCAAAGACTTTCAGGCTGCTTTCGCCGAGCCCGTCACGACCGACAACTTGCAGAAGGCCATCGCCAGCTTCGTGCGCGTGCTCGTCAGCGGCAACAGCCCTTACGATCGACACCTGGCGGGTGACGACGACCAGTTCAGCGCCGCCGCGGCCCGCGGAGAACAGCTATTTTTCGGCGAAAAGGCGGCGTGTTTTCACTGCCACCCGCAGGGAGCGCTCACCAACGACGGGCTCTTCAACGACGGCTCGTACCGCGACGGTGCCGACGAGGGCCGCAAAGCCGTGACCGGCCGCTCCAGCGACCTTGGCAAATTCAAGGTGCCGGGCCTGCGCAACATCGCGGTGAGCGCGCCGTACATGCACGACGGGTCGCTGGCCACTTTGCGCGACGTGGTCGAGCAATACGTGGCCGGAGGGCTCGGTCACCCCAGCACCGATCCGCAAATCGTGCCTTTGCAGCTGTCGTCCGACGAAATCGACGACCTGCTGGAGTTCCTGGACGCGTTGACGGATTCGGACTTCTTGAACGACCAACGCTTCCGTCTCGCTCCCTGACGGTTGCGGCCGACGGCGCGCGCGGTTCCGAACGTCGTTGGGTGCGATCGACTTCCGGCGACGTTCGCAATTTGCACGCGCACCGGATTCGTCGCGGATGATGCAGCCGACCTAGCTCGTTGCCTCGTGCCGCAACGGCGGCTCGCGCCTTGTGGTCGGCATCAAATCGTACATGCTAGCCCTCGGTGTTGTTGCCGCTGAAGGAGCGGGCCCCCTGACGACTTTGCTAACAGACCCGCCGCGGTTGCTGCGATTTCTTGCGCTGAGCGCCCTCGCCACGCTCGGCGCGTGCTCGGGAGGCTCAGCCAACCCTGCTAGCAACGCTAGCGCGGGCGCGGGCACGGGCGCAGACGCTGGGGCGGGGGCTGGTACGGGCCAGACAACGCCGACTGGCGGCAACGCCGGCACGGCGACCGGCGCGGCGGGGAGCTCCGCAAGCGTGGCGGGGGGTGGCTCGGCTAACGGCGGTAGCGGAACCGTGGCCACCGGCGGCACCGCTCCGGAGCAACCGGGCGCGCGCCGGCCCTTTCCCCAACATGCATACGGCAAGTTCTGCAGCTACCCGCTCGCCGCCGACGACGCGGCGGTGCAAGTTGCCTACAAAGCGTGGAAAGACACGACCGTCACGCCCGACGGCGCCGGTGGTTTTCTGCGCGTCCGAAAGCCCGACTCGGGCGCCATCGTCGGCTCGACGGCGTCCGAAGGCATCGGCTACGGCATGATCCTCGCCGTCTACTTCGGCGACCAGCCGCTGTTCGACGGCCTCTGGCACTACGAGCAACTGCACCTCGACGACAACGGGTTGATGAACTGGGACGTCGGGCCCGACGGCGTCGTCAGCAGCGCAGGCATGGGCGGCGCAACCGACGGCGACGTCGACATGGCCTGGGCGCTCGTGATGGCCGACAAGCAATGGGGCGGACAGGGGACGCTGGACAAGCCCTACCTCGACATCGCAAAAGATCTGATCGGGCGTATCTGGAGCTTCGAGGTCGACCACAAACGCGGCGAAATGCTGATGGCGGGCGACAAATGGGGCGACGTGGACGTCACCAATCCCTCGTACTTCGCGCCCGCGTATTTTCGCGTGTTTGGCCAGGTGACGAACAAGGCCGACGACTGGAACAAAGTCATCGACGCCAACTACGCCATCTTGGCCAAAAGCCTCAACGCCACCAACGGCAATGCCACCAACGGGCTCGCTCCCGCCTGGTGCAATTCGAGCGGTCAACCCGTCGAAGCATTTGCCGGCGCGCCCACCTACTTTCAGAACGACGCAACGCGCGTTCCGTTTCGCGTCGGGCAAGACTACTGCTACTTCGGCGAGCCGCGCGCCAAGCAGTACCTCGGCCAGATCAGCTCCTTTTACAACGGCGTCGGCGTGGCCAACATCGTCGACGGCTACAACCTCGACGGCTCCCCCCACCCCGATCGCGCCGTCGGCGGCTTGCAAGCGGCTTCGTTCGTTGGCCCGGCGGGTGTCGCCGCGATGAGCGACGCCAGCTTTCGAACCCTGCTCGACCAAGCCTACGCGGCGGTGGCCACTCAGCAGCTCACGGCCGGCACCATCTACTATCAAAAGTCGTGGACCGCGCTGTCGCTGCTGATGCTCACCGGCAATCTCGTGAACCTCACCGCCGAGTGACGCCTGGTAAGGCCCTGGAACGGCCGAATCTATTTCGATCGGCTGGCCTTGCATCGAGGGGGTTGACGCCGCCCGAAGTTGGCGGAGACTCGCGGGCCCCCCATGAGCCAGTCACCGTTCTCCGCCGTTACGCTCGCTCCCGCTGATCCCATCCTCGGATTGACCGAGGCCTTCGTCGCCGACAAGAACCCCAAGAAGGTGAACCTGGGCGTGGGCGTGTACCAAGACGGCGCGGGTAAAGTGCCGGTGCTGTCCGTCGTGCGCGAGGCCGAGAAGCTCTGGTTCGAGAAGGAAGACTCGAAGAGCTACATCGCGATCGACGGCGTTCCGGCTTACCGCAAAGAGGTGCAGGAGCTGCTGCTGGGTCGCGACTCGGAGCTGATCGCCGCTGGGCGCGTCGTGACCGCACAAGCGGTGGGCGGTACGGGGGCGCTCCGCCTGGGCGCGGACTTCTTGCGCCGTTTCTTGCCCGGCTCCGAGCTGTACCTCAGCTCGCCCAGCTGGGAGAACCACCGCGCGGTGTTCGAGACCGCCGGCTTCACGGTCAAGGATTACCCGTACTACGCCGCCGGCAGCCACGGCCTCGACTTTGCGGGCATGAAGGCGGCGTTCGCCCAGCTTCCGGCCAAGAGCATCGTGCTCTTGCACGCCTGCTGCCACAACCCGACCGGCGTCGACTTGAGCGCCGCGCAGTGGGAAGAAGTCGTGGGCATCGTGCGTGAGCGCGAGCTGGTGCCGTTCATCGACTTTGCCTACCAAGGCTTTGGTGAAGGCATCGAGCAAGACGCGGTGGCACTCCGTGCGTTCACCAAAGCGGGCCTGTCGTGCGTCATCTCCAGCTCGTTTTCCAAGTCTTTTTCGCTGTATCGCGAGCGCGTCGGCGCCATCACCTTCGTCACCGAAAGCGCGGACGAGGCCAAGCGCGTGACGTCCCAGCTCAAGCGCACCATCCGCACCAACTACTCGAGCCCCAGCTCGCACGGCGCTCAGATCGTCGGCATGGTGCTGGGCAACCCGGAGCTACGCGCCAAATGGGAGAGCGAGCTGACGGAAATGCGCGTGCGCATTCAGAAGATGCGTAAATTGTTCGTGCAGCGCTTGATGGCGCGCGGCATCAAGCGCGACTTTTCGTTCATCGAGCAGCAGCGCGGCATGTTCTCGTACTCGGGGCTGGAGCTGGACAAGGTGCTGCGGCTGCGTTCCGAATTCGGTCTGTACATCGTGGACAGCGGGCGCATTTGCATCGCGGCCATGAACGAGAACAACCTCGACTACATCACCGAGGCGATATCCAAGGTGCTGTGACGGCGCCCGCGCGGCATCACGTCGGCCCGGTTCGCGGTCGGCCCTGCGCGGCGTTTTCGTTCGCTTTGTCGCTGTGCCTGCTCGGTTGCCAACGCGTCGCACCCAGCCGAATCGAGACACCGCGGCGGAGCGAGGCTCAGCGCACGCCGCCGGCGCCATCTCGGCCCACGCCCGCTGCCGAACAACCGGTGGCCCCGGTCGTGAGCGCGCCGCCAGCCACGCCGCGGCCCGAGCTGGTGTTGCGCTATGCTTGCGATGACAAGTACGCCCGCGAGACTGATTGCGCGCCGGGCAAGGGCGCTTGGAGCTCGTGGCTCGCCGGGCTCACATTGACCTCGAACAGCGAAAGCTTGCTCGAGCACCAAGGCGGTGGCCCGGGCGGCGCAGAGTGGAATCCGCAGGCGGCGCTGGTGGCATTCGTGGTCAGCAGAGAGCCGGGCCGCGCCCAACTGCAAGTAAAGGGCAAGCGCTGGCTCGCCCCCGTGGCACGCTTCGACGACTACGACGTGTTCGTGGTGCCGTTCGAGACCTGGAGCGCCGCGGCGCGCCGGGCGCGGGCCGGTGATCTGGCGGACGCGGCGCTGATCGAGGGCGTGAGCGTGGTCGAGCTGCGCGCGCGGAGCACTGGCGAGATGCGCGGCACGTTCGCTTTCAGCCGCGGGGAATGATTCCGCCGGCCTAGCAATCCAAGGGCGAGGACCATCACGCGCTGGTCGCATCGAGGGCACGCGTGAGCTAGAATCCGCGACATGAGGCGTTGGGCCCGGGGAGCTGCTTCTTGCACGGCGATGGCATCGCTGTTGGCGTTTTCTTGCGGTAAATCCGAGCGCTCCCCGCAAGACGAGCCCAACAGTGCGGGGGCGCCGATGGGTGCCGTCGCGTCGCAAAGCGCGGGCACGGCGGGCGCCGCGGGCGCCGCTGCCGGCGGAAGCACCAACCACGGTGGCGGGGGCTCGCCCACCAGCAAGGGTGGGGACGCGGCCGTGGGCGGAAGCGCGGTCGGGCTCGGCGGGCAGGCTGCAGCCGCGGGAGAAGCCGCAATCGCCGGCGAAGCAGGCGCGCTCGGAGCGGGTGGCGTTTCGAGTTGCGAAGGCCTTTACCACGCGTGCGGCTGCGGTTGCTGCCCCGGTCAAACAGCCACTACGACTTGCCTCTACCCGGCGCTGGGTCAGGACATCTTCACCATCATCGCGGCCGACCAGGCGAAAGCGCAAGACACGGTCGCGTGCGCCAACGCCGACTGCATGACCCGGCAAGACTACATTTGCTGCGAAGCTCCGCCTCCCAGCGACGACGGGGCTAGCTATGAAACCAGCGTGGTCATCGGTGGTTACGATCGCATCCGTCTGTTCAAACACGGCTCAGTCGACTGCAGCACGTTCACGCTGGTCGACGGCCCGCTCGCAGGACCAAAGTTTCCAGTCGAAACCCCCGGCAATTGGGGCATCGAGCAGATCACCCGCCTCCCTTGCAGCTCGAGCGCGATCGGGCCGAAAGCCTTCGGCGCCATCGGCACTTTCAGTCTGCGCGTGAGCGGAGATGCTTGTGTCGTCGACGCACACCTGGCGGCCTTCTTCGGCGATGCCATGCAGGGTGTGGAAGCCGAACGTTTCGACGCCGACGGCGTGCCGGTGAATATTCCCGTCGCGCAGTGTCAGTAGGCCAGCGCTACGCCGCCATGCGCAGGGCCGAGCCGCAAGCCAGCGTCGGTTGGCGCCGGAACGTGCCCGGCGCCACGCCGTGATGCTGCTTGAACGCGCGCCCAAAGGCGAACTCGGAGCGGTAACCGACCAAACCGGCGATCTCGGCCAGCGACGCTTCGCCTTCGCGCAGCAGCTCGGCCGCGACTTCCATCCGTCGCCGCGCGAGGTAGCGCATGGGCGACAACCGCAGCATGCGCACGAATTGACGCGCGAAAACCGGCCGCGACAACCCGACCGCGCGCGCCAGTTGCTCGACCGTCCAATACTTCGACAGATCGCGATCCAAAAGCTCGAGCGCGCGCTCGATGCGCCGATCGCGCAGCGGGCGGCCCCAGCGCGGCAACGGCACCGCTTGTGACATGCGCGACACGTAGACGGTCAGGCTTTGGAACAACGACCGTAAGAGCGCCTGGCTCGGCGCCTTGGACAGCTCGACTTCGTCGCCGATCAACCGCAAGATGGCGGAAAGCGGGCGGTGGCTTGCCACTTGCTCGCGCGAGAAGACACGCGTCGCGTCTCCCTCCCGCCAGCTGAACCAGACGCCGTCGGCGCCTCCAGAAAACGTCACCTCGATGCTCGAAGCGGCATGGCCCGCGTCAGTGCACGCGACGACGCGCAACGTCGACCGCGCGCGCTCGATGCGTATCGTCATGTCGGCGGCGAGCGAGAGCATGCCGCAAGTTTGCCGGACCGCCCCGCCGCCGTCCACCGCCGGACGGCCCGTGAGAGCCCAAGATCAAACTTCGAGAGGCTTCGGCATGGTCAGATGGGCCGCCACGGCCCCACACCAGGGGCATGGCATGGAACAAGTCAGAGCGGGACGGCGCCGAAGGTAGCGAGAAGCGCGGGCCGATTCCGCTGGTAGGCGAGCACCTATTTGCCAGCCGCACGGTGCTGGTCTTCGGAGAAATCGACGCGCGCTTGGCCGAGTCGGTCACGGCGCAGCTGTTGGCGTTGGCGGCGCAAAGTCGCGACCCGATTCGCTTGCTGATCAATTCGCCGGGCGGTCACGTGGAAGCCGGCGACACCATTCACGACGTCGTTCGTTTCGTCGACGCCGAGGTGCGAGCGATAGCGACGGGCTGGTGCGCCAGCGCGGGCGCGCTGATCTTTGCCGGCGCACGACGCGAAAATCGCCTGGCCTTGCCCAACACGCGCTTCCTTTTGCACCAACCGCTGGGCGGCGTCGGCGGCCCCGCGTCCGATGTTGAAATCGAAGCGCGCCAGATCCTGCTCATGCGCGAACGGCTCAACCGCATCTTCGCCGAAGCCACCGGCCAGCCCCTCGAAAAAATCGCCCGCGACACCGAACGCAACCACTGGCTGACGGCGCAAGAAGCGCTCGACTACGGCCTCGTCGGCCGCATCCTCGAACCGAGCGAACGGCTGCGCTAACCCTCGCCCGCCCTTCCAATCGCAAACGCGGGTGGCTGCCACGCCGCAGCTTCTAAGGATTCATCACATCTTGGGCTGCCAGGTCGCAGCCTGAATCGCAGAAGCTTCTGTAGCGGCGAAAGGCCACCTCGCACGATCGAGATTTTTTCACAGGGAGGACGGGAGGACGGGAGGACGAGACAGAGGCGAGAATTTTGGGGTACGCGCTGCCGCCAGCGAGTCTGCAGCAGCATCGCGGGCTCAGCCCCTCCAGCTTTCTCTCGAGGAAATATTTTTGGTTTTGGTCCTCCAAAAACAAAAATGCGTTCTCGCCTCCCGTCCTCGCGTCCTCCTTGTGATCTCGGAGGCGCTCGAAACGAGACGTCAGCACGGGAGCAGCCCAAGCGCTCGTTCGGCTTGGCCCGACGACGCTACGGGAGTTTCTGCAAGAAAAGCTGCGGCGCGGCAGCCCAAGATGTGGGGAATCCTTAGTCGCAGCTCGATTGCAGAAACTACCGTGGCGTCGCGGGGCCAACGCGTGCCGCTCACGCCGCGCGGCGAAAGACGCGGGCGATCAGGCGCCCCGAGCGCCTCACGGTCATCAGCTCCGGGCCCAACTGACCGAGCTTCCTTTGCGCGGCCTCGTCGAGCGTACCCGCAACCGGATCGCTGAATTCGTAGTCCCAGATCACGATGTAGTCGGCGTTGCGCGGGGTCTTGGCTCGCTTGGCACGCAGCCAGGGCGACATCAGCTCCGTCTGCCGGAGGTAAATGACGGGCCTACTCTGTCCCCCTCGAGCTTCCCAGTCGCGGCCAATCTCCAAGGCCATTTCGCGCATGTAATGTTTGTCGCCCGGACGGTCACACTCGGAACCGGGCCATTGCGTGCACCATTCGCTCTCCGGCAGCAGCCTCACGTCCCGAACGTAGCGCCCCACCAACAACAGAGACACCAGCGCGACTGGCACGAAGGGCGCCCGCTTGAACCAGACACGGGCCCGCGGCATCAGCCACTCGATCCCGGCGCTCGCGAGAATGCAGAGCAGCGGCAGCGCGGGTGCCACGTAGCGCGTCAGCTTCTTCGGAGCGAGCACGAGCATGACCAGATAAGGAACGAAAGATAGAATGATCCAGAGGTAGTGCTTGCGTAGCGGACGAACGAAGTAGAGCCCGACCAGACCCAAGCTCGCCAAAAGAACGATCTCCGGTGGCGTCAGGGCCTCGAGACTCAAAACGTAGAAGAGCACTCCAGGGTCTCGTACCCGGCGTCCCTCGAACCAGCGAGCGTGGCCCTTTTCAGCCAGTCTCGAGGTCTCACGCAGGACGCTCTCCAAGGTGACGATAGGGCTGACCCAAAGGGCGGGCCAGAACACGAACAGTGTCACCAGCGCGCCCACGGTGGCGAGCGCGGCCACCTTGAGCCCACGTCGGTCACGAAACCGTGTCAGCACGCTAGTACCGATCAAGATCAGCATCAGCGTGGCGGGGATCGCTGCGAAGGTGAGCTTGCTCAGCGCCGAGCCGCCAAACAACGCCCCGGCTCCCAGAGCCGCCGGCCAGGAGTCGCGCTCGTACGCCAAGATGGCAACCCAAATTCCCAGGTACGCCAGCCCAAGCGCGGGCATGTCCAGCTCCGCCATACGCGACTGCTCGAGCAGCCCGGCGTCGGTCAACAGCAACAGAGCCAGCACCAGCGCGGCACGCCAATGTTGCTTCCCCCAGCACGCGAGCGCGAGCGGAAATGTCAGCGCGGTCGCCAGCACCCCCACTATGGCCCCTGGCGCCTTCAACGCGAGCACGGCACCTTGATCGATGAAGCCGTCCAAGGTTCCGCGCAACTTCAGGATCAAGCCCGTGATCCACATCAGCGTCAGCCCCGGGTGCGGGTACTGATTGGAATGCGCGAAGTCGCGGTTGGCCAGCGCCTTCCAAAACCGCTGCGTCCCACCGTACCAAAGCACCGAGTCCGGGTGCAGCGACTCGTCCACGCGGTAGAAACACAGAAAGCTCGCCAACACGACGAGTAGCAGAGTGATGTAAAGGACTTGGCGACGCCCCAGCTCGACCGGCATGTTCCAGCTCCTCCGCTACACTAGGGTGCCGCGCGGGTCGAGCCCAGTCTCGATCCCGGGCGCCGGCGCAGGCCTGCCGTTCGCACTGCAAACGGTTGACCGGCTTGCCCCGTGGCCGGCCACGCACAAAGCTTCGCCAATGCAGCCAGTACCGGATGGCAACACCGAGCCGAGCGACACGCTGCAACGCTTGGTCGATCATCGCCACGAATTTCTGGGGTTTCTGCAGAGACGCTTGGGCAGCCGTGAGCTTTCGGAAGACATCCTTCAAGAGGCATTTGCGCGTAGCGTGGGCAAAGTCGAGCAGCTCGAGCACGAAGAGTCGGCGGTGGCTTGGTTCTACCGGGTGCTGCGCAACGCCATCACCGACTACCGCCGGCGTCGTGGCGTCGCTGATCGCAAGCTGGAAGAGCTGTCTCGAGAGCTGTCCGCATCACCCGAGCCCGAGACGCACCAAGCCGTCTGCCAGTGCGTCAAAGGTCTAGCCGCCACTCTGAAGCCCGAATACGCGCAGGCGCTGCAGGCGGTGGAGCTGGAGGGCCAAGCCGTAAAAGACTTTGCGACGACGGTCGGCATCAGCCCCAGTAACGCGGGAGTGCGCGTGTTTCGCGCGCGCGAAGCGTTGAGGGTGCAGCTCAAGCGTTGTTGCGGCAGCTGCGCGGACGACAACTGCCGCGACTGCACCTGTCACGCTTCGCCAAGCCCATCTGGCGATCAATCCGTCAACCGGTAGGCGCGCAACGTCTCCAAGAATTCAGGCTCGTCGAGCGACGTAGGCGGCAGGTATTGCCCGGCCGGTGAGCGGGTCCACGTTTCCCGACGGCCGAGCGGCGCGAATCGATAGCGGTAGAAGGAAGCGCGAATGAAGTGCGGAGGCGCCGCGGGAAACGGATTCTCGGCGAACAAGCCGAGCACACCGGCGTCGCCCTGCAGCAGCTTGTGCGTCAGCGACAAGAACCAGCGGCGCTGGTAGTCAGGTGAAAGGGGCACGAACCACAGCTGCCAATCGAGCCGGTAGTGATACGGCGTCACCAGGCACGGATGCCGGTCGACGCGCCCGGGCTTGCAGGGCAGTTGGTATTCGAGCCAGCGGGTGTGCTCGTCGATGCTACGGGCGCTCGTGCCTTCGATGACCAGCTCGTAGCGCTCGCGGCTCACGCTGCCGAAAGCGCCGTAGGTGTTCACCAAGTTGAACGGCTCGAAGGATGCGTTCATGGCCTGGCGGGGCGACAGCAAATTCACGACCGGGTTCAGGCTCAAGATCGCGACCACCACCGCCAACGCGATGCTGGCGATGCGCCGCCGACGCGACGGTTCCGTATCGGCGACGCCTTGCAAGCGCGTTTGCCAGCGCGCGCGCAGTCGCGGCGGCGCCGCCCGCAGCAGCAGCTGATCATCGAAGCATGCCAAACCGATGATCAACGTCAGCCAGTTCAGAAACGACAAATTGCCACTGGCGATCAAGATCGATTGAAAAACGACGATCAACGCCCCCGCCACCGCGCGCACCGGTCGCGGCCCGAAAACGCCGAACGGGGCCACCACTTCGACCAAATGGTTGAACAGCGCGCCCAGCTCGTGGAACCACAGCGGCGCGGCGTGAAACCACGGGCTCAGCGGGCCCGGATTGGGCTGCGTTTCGTAGTGGTAGGCCAGGCACGTCAAATCGGTCCAACAGGCGTCACCGCGCAGCTTGATCAGCCCTGCGCCGAACATGATGCGAAACGCCAACCAGCGAAACAACACCACGACGACGAGCGACGGCGCCGAGCGGGGGTCGAATTCTCGCGGACGCCAGAACGGCGCCAAAAAGATGGCTAAGAACCCCGACTCGCACAGCAGCGAGTCCCAGCCATAACCGTAGAAGATTTGGCCGACGTGCGTGAACGACAGGTACAGCGCCCACAGCAGCGCGAGCAGCGGCGCGTTGCCCCACCCCGCCAGCACCGCTAGCCCGCCCAATAGACCCAGCCAGGCGCCGGTCTGCAACCATGCGTCCGTGGCCGAGATCCAAAACAAGCTCGGCAGCTCCCAAAACCCAGCCGCGCGTGAGCCCAGCTGTTCCGCCACGAAGCCCAGAAAACGCGCGACCGGCAAGATGCCGTGGCTGCCCAACAGCGCCGGCCCCTGACGCACCAAAATCAGGAAAGCGACAGCGTAAATCAGGCCGATGCCACGCAGCAGCACGGCCCGAACCAGCCAAAAAGAATACGTGGTGCGAAACGGCAGCAACGGCGAGGCCCTGCTAGATGTTATGCAGAGAAAGGCATGCAGGAAAGGCTCGAGCGCTTTCAGTTGGGCGACATGACGCTGCAGTCGGGCCACGTCTTGCAAGGCGCCGAGCTGGCCTACGTTACCTACGGCTCGCTGAGCCCCAGCGGCGACAACGCCGTGCTCTTTCCGACCTACTACACCGGCACCCATCGCGACAATTTGGCGATGGTTGGTCCGGGGCGCGCGCTCGATCCCGCTCGCTACTTCATCGTGATCGTGAATCTGCTGGGCAACGGCGTGTCGTCATCGCCCAGCAACCATCCGACGCAGGGCAAGGCGCTTTTTCCGCACGTCAGCTTGGTCGACAACGTCACCGCGCAGTGGCGGCTGCTCGAGCACCTCGGGGTGCAGCGCTTGGCGCTCGCGTTCGGCTGGTCCATGGGCGCGCAGCAGGCCTACCACCACGCCGCGCTGTTTCCGGAGCGCGTGGAGCGGTTGTTGGCGGTGTGCGGCTCGGCCCGGACTTCGCCCCACAATTTCGTATTTCTGGAGGGTGTGAAGGCGGCGCTGGAGGCCGACGCGACGTTCGAAGGCGGCCAGTACGCCCACCCGCCGCTGCGCGGCTTGGCCGCGTTCGGGCGCGTCTACGCCGGCTGGGCCTACAGCCAAGCCTTCTTTCGCGAACGGCTGTACGAGCAGCTGGGGCACGCCTCGCCGCAAGCGCTGCTCGGCGCTTGGGCGCGCGAGCATCAGACCTACGACGCCAACGATTTGTTGTGCGTGCTCAGCAGCTGGCAGCGCGCCGACATCTCCGACAACGCGCGCTACGGTGGTGACTTGCCAAAAGCGCTGAGCGCCATCGAAGCGCGCGCCATCATCATGCCGTGCAGCACTGACCTGTACTTTCCCCCGGAAGACAGCCGCCTGGAGGTGCAGCTGCTGCGCCACGCCGAGCTGCGCGTGCTGGAGTCGAAGTTCGGTCACGTCGCCGGCGGTCCGGAGCGAGTGCCAGAAGGCACGGCCTTCGTCGAAAAAGCCCTGCGCGATTTGCTGGCGACTAAATGAAGGTCAGGTAGCGCCGGCGCTGCTCGTCCGAGACGGGGTAGAAAGACTGCTCCCATTCGCGGAGCTTGTGGGCGTGATAAATGTCCCGGTAAAAGCCGCCAAAGGCCTGGGCACCAAGCGGGTCCGCTTCGAAGGCTTCCAGGGCGTGCAGCAGTGTCCGCGGCAAGAGCTCGATGCCGGCGGCCTTCAGCTCTTTGCGACCACGACGGTACAGGTCGTCGTTCAAAGGCTCCCCTGGATCCAGCTCCCGCTCGATGCCGTCGAGCCCTGCCGCCAACGAGATGGCCGCCGAAAGGTAAGGGTTGTTCGACATGTCGACGGCGCGGTTCTCGACGCAGAAGCGGTTGCCGGGCAGCCGCAGCATCGCGCTCCGGTTGTTCTTGCCCCAAGCCACCAGCACCGGCGCCCACGAGAAGTCGGCCAAGTCACCCTGAGCGATCAGCCCCTGGTACGAGTTGTAGCTGGGGCACGTCACCGCCGTGATGGCGGCGGCGTGCTGCTTCAAGCCGGCGATGAAGTGCAGCGCCAAGTCGGAGCAGTTGGCGTTGTAACGCGCCGCCAGCTTGCCCGGTCGCGCGCCGCCCGGGGCAAACAAATTTTCGTGCGTCTTGGCGTCGGCCAGCGACATGTTGAAGTGCGCGCCGCTGCGAAAATCATCGGCAAAAGGCTTGGGCATGAACGAAGCCACCGCCCCCACCTGCTCTGCCACCTTCTTCACCATGTAGCGCAAGAACACGAAGCGATCGGCCATGGTGAGCGCGTCCGAATAAGCAAAATCGAACTCGTACTGACCTTTGCCGCATTCTTGATCGTACGAGTACAGCCCCCAACCCAGCTCTTTCATGTACGCCGCCAAAGGCTCCAAGAACGGCGCGCTCTCGCTGGCTTGCGTCACGTCGTAGCAAGCGTTCGGACCTTGAAATTTGCTCTTCGTGATCGGCGACAGCTTGCCGTGCGCGTCTTCTTTCAACACGTAAAACTCGGGCTCGATGCCCAGGTTGAAGCGAAAACCGAGCTTCTCGGCGCGCGCCAACACGCGCCGCAGAATGCCGCGCGGATCGCCCGCGTACGGCTCGCCGTGGTAGTAAAGGTCGCTCGCGAACCAGGCGCGCGTCTTGTCCCAAGGCAACACCACGGCGCTGCCCAAATCAGGCACGGTGGCGCACTCGTCTTCTTGCGGCCCCGCCAGCCCCAACCCTTCGACGGCGCCCACCGTGTACAGCTCGCTGCCGTCGCACATGTGCTCGAACGCCTCCATCGGCGTCTGCTTCGACTTGGGAATGCCGTAAACGTCCACGAACGTCGCAAAACAACTCTTGACCCCCGCCTCCAGCAACCGGCTCTTTACCGCCGTCACCTGGCCGCGATCGGCCTTGAAGCCCGCGGGAACGCCAAAAGCAGGAACGTGCGCATCAGCCATGCCTCGAACATAAAGGTGCGGCGTTTCCCCAGCGTTTCGGAGGGGGCTGCCCAACCGCAGCCCAGCAAGGATCGACGCACCTCGGGGCTGCCAATCCGCAGCCTCACTCGCAGAAGCTTCTGGGGCGGATCCAGGCCACCTTGTGCGCTCGAGATTTTTTCACAGGGAGGACGGGAGGACGGGAGGACGAGACAGAGGCGAGAATTTTGGGGCTCGCTGCCGCCAGCGAGTCCGGAGCAGCGTCGCGGGCCCGGCCCTCCGGCTTTCTCTCGAGGAAAATATTTTTGGTTTTGGTCCTCCAAAAACAAAATGCGTTCTCGCCTTCCCCGCACGCCTCCCGTCCTCCCGTCCTCCCTGTGAAATCCCCCCGAGGCTCTCGATACGACCCGCCAGGACGGCAGCAGCCCGAAGCGCTCGCGCGGGGTGGCCTGACGACGCTACGGGAGTTTCTGCAAGAGACCTGCGACGTGGCAGCCATACTTGTGTTGAATCATGAGGGACTGCGGATTGGCAGCCCGAGGTGTGGAATCGTTGGGGATCATCGACTGACTTGGCCATTCGCGAGCCCTTAGCGCGAGAGCTCGTCGAGCAGGTCACGCGCTTCGGTTTGGCGGTAGCCCATTTTGCCGGATGCGAACGGCTCGAGCGCTTGGCGCGCTTCGGCGTCGCGCCCCAACCTGAGCAGGCAGATGGCGCGGTTGTAGCGAGCTTCGGTGGCGAGACGCCCGCGGGGCGCGGCCTGCAAGTAGGCGTCCCAACCCGCCAGGGCTCTAGCGTAGTCGTGGCTCGAAAAATGCGCCTCGTGGGCCAAGCGATACAGATCGCCGTCGGCGTCTTGGAACGAGGCGCTGGAGCTGGGCGCGGCCGACGGCTTCGCCGATGGCGTGGGCTGAAGCTTGAGCGGCTCCGGCGTTGCGACGGCCAAGTGCTCATCCGGCTCGTCGCGTTCGTCGCGCGGCGACGGCGGCACTGGTGCGTCGGAAGCGCGGGCGACCTTCGGGGTCGTCGCTGCGCTCTTCGCTTCGGTTTTGGGCTCGCTGGGCTTGCTGCTGTAACCGACGAGCTGGCCCATGGCGCGGAACACCGCCGGCAACCGACCCGTTGCCGCGCCCCAAGCCGTACCGGCCGCCAGACAAGCGGCGATGGGCAAGATGAACGCCAAGCGTGTGCGCCGCTTGACCTTGCCTTGGTGCAGGCTGGCCATCACGCGGGCGCGCGTGAAGCGGCCGTCCCCGGCTTCAGCGGAGGTTTCGTCGTGCAGGGCACGAGTTGCGGCTTTCAGGAGATCGTCCGTCATGGCACGCCCTCCTGTGACAGCTCTTCCCTCAGCTTCTTTTTGGCGTGATGCAAGCGCGTGCGCACCGTGCCCTCCGGCACCCCGGTTATTTCGGCGACTTCGCGCGACGTGCGCTCTTCGACCTCGCACAGCACGAAGGTCACGCGCTGCTCGAGCGGCAGCGAATCGAGCGCGCGCGTCAGCAGCGACGCCAGCTCTTTGCGGCGTTGCAGCTGCTCCGGGTCGGCGCTGTTGCCCTCGGGCTCGAGCGCCAGCCGACTCATGGCCGCGCGGCGCCGCGTGGCAGAGCGCACGTGGTGGCGCGCGTGGTTGACAGCGATGGAAATCAAGAACGTGCGCAGCGAAGATTCGAAGCGGTAGCCGCGCATGGCGCGCGGCAAGGCCACGAACACCTCGTGCACCAAGTCCTCGGCGGCGGCGGCATCTCCCACGAGCCGCGACGCGAACGCTCGCACCGCGCGGTGGTGCTGGTCGTACACCTCACCCACGGCCGCGGGATCGGCCGACGCGAGACGAGCGACCAAGCCTTGCTCGTCTTGAGAGGAGTCCTCGAGAGGTGCGGTGGGGGAAAACAAGAGGCCGCCGATATTCATATCGCGACTCCTCGCCAAACTCGCGCGTCCCGCGCCAACGGGCGCAGGGTTCGGAGAGGAGCTGGGCTCGGCCTCGGCATACATCTCGTCAGTGCCCGAAGCGGCCCGGAGCGTTCAAACGCTCCGTCAGATTTATTCAAAATGTCGTAATCTTCATGGGAATCATTGGGTTAGAAGAAGGCGATTCCGGCCCGCGCCTCGGGGTGGAAGGGGGAGCCGCTGCCCCCGACGATGGTGTGACGAACGCCGGCGCCCGCGATCAGGTCGAGCTTTTCGCCCACTCGTAGCCCGAGCTCGGCCAGGTAGTGGAGCTGCTGCTCGTCGGGCGCGCCCGACGCATCGGCCGTGTCGAGGAGCGCCGAGTAGTGCACCCCGGGCTCCAGAAACCAGACGTTGCCCAGCCGCAAGTGCAGGCCGATGCCGCCGTCGTAGCTGACCTTCTCGCTACTCAAGTCGACGCCCCCGCCAATTTGCGTGAACACGCAGCCAGCGATGGACTTGATCGCGAGGTGGGCCGAGCCGTCGACGGACGTCCACAGCACCGGCTGCACGCGGCCGTTCTTGGCGATACTGAGCACACCGATGGCGGCGTCGACGTCCTCGGCCACGTTGATGATGCCGATTTGAATGCCTTTGACGTGACGGTGCACGTTGATGGGAGCGATGGCGACGCCCGACAAATCTCCCGCGGTGTTGACCCCCGCCGCCAGCTCGACGCCTTCGTGCGTCGCGGACGTGTTGGCGCCGCCCGCAATCAGCACGCCTTGGCTGGGTCCGCGAATCACGGTAGCGCCCCCCGCGATGCCGACGCCCTGCAACGATTTGGCGGTAGCAAAGCCGCCTCCCAGCAACGCACCCGTCAAGTTGCCGGCCACGGCGCCTCCGGCGGCAACGACCGCTCCGCGCGCGTGCGCGCCGCGCTGCACGGCCGCGCCCACGCCGAGTTGTACGCCTTCGAGGTCTCCGTCGAGCTGCGAATACCCGACGCTCGCGACGACGCCTCGCGCATTTCCACCCACGAAGGCCGCGCCCATGCCCGCCGCGACACCGAACAGGTCGCGCCGCACTCGCAAATAGCCGAGCGAAACTGTGGCGCCGTCGATCGCACCCGCGCCGCCGTAGCCGAAGGCCAGTTGCAGGTGAAGCACACGGCGTGGGCTGTCGTGCAGGAGGGACAGCGGCGTGGCAAAAGCGAAATCGAAGCTGCGCAGCGGGTCGCGCAACAGATCGTCGTGCGGCGGCTTGGCTTTGGTGTCGGGCGCGGCTTTGGCTTTGTTGGCAGCGGCTTTGTCAGCGGCAGCTTTGTCGGCGGCAGCTTTGTCGGCGGCGGCTTTGTCAGCCGCGGCTTTCTCAGCGGCAGCTTTGTCGGCGGCAGCTTGCTCGGCGGCGCGCGCATCCGCTTCTTGTTTTCGCCGCGCGCGCAGCTGGTCCAACAGCTCGCTTGCTTCATCGCGCACCAGATTGACGGTCAACCAGCTGACGACTTGCACGGCGCGCTGGCGATCGGGCGGCAGGTCGACGGTGCGCGACAGTTGCTCGCCGGCGGGCGTGGTGTACTGGACATCGGCGTGGGCGGCGTCGCTCAAGCGCACGCGCACAACGGCGACGGAGGCATCGTCCGTCAGCGTGACCTCACGCCCGAGCTCGCGGGCAAGGGAAGCTTGCAGGCTCGCCTTGTCGAAGGCTTCGGGCTGAGCCTCGACCCACACCAGCAGCGGACCGGCAGGCTGAGCGGCGGCGCCAGCGGTAGCGTTCGGCGGCGTTTTGCCGCTCGTTTCGTCGGCCCACGCGGACGTCGCCAGCGCACAGCACAGGGCACCAGCTACGACAGCGCGACCACGCGAAACGGGAGCAAAGCTCATGGGGCAACCACGAAGCGGCAGGTGTAGCGGATCTCGGTCGCGACGGAACGCCCTGCTTTGTCTTTTGGCGCCGCCCAGCGCGAGTTGCTCAGGGTTCTGCTACAAGCCGCGCCGAAGCCCGCCGCGCTTTCTTCGACCAGCACGACGTGCCGCACCACGCCGTCGGGGTCGATGCGGGCCCGCACTTTGGCGGTGCCACTCAGGCCTCGCTGACGCGCGTCGGCCGGGTAGTTCCGCTCCAGCGCCGCGCCCAGCGCCGGCGGCGATGGACGAGCCGAAAGATCGGAGACAGGCACCAACAAGGGTTCCGCCGCGCGCGCGCCCACCACCGGGGCCACCACGGACGGCGTAGGCGGCGCGGGAACACGTGGCCGCGTCGGCTCGAGCGCTCCGCCGTTACCGAGCGGCATGCTGAAGGCATTGCCGGGGCCGTCGCCGGCCAACGTCACTCCTTCACTGGCTGGCGGCTCCGGCGCGGCGGGCGGGGGTGGCGGTACGTTCGGCTTGGGCTCGGCCTTGGGCTCGACCGGTCGCGGCTTGGCTTTGGGCGGCTCGGGCTTGGCCGGCTCGGGGGGGTGAACCGGTTCGGGCTTGGGGGGTGTGCTGACCTCGAACCGGACGAGGCTTTGGCGATGTGGCCGAGTGGGGGCCGCGGGAGCCGCACCCAGAGAAGCGTACGCAACGCCGTGCAGCAAGAAGCTGGCGGCGATGGTCCAGTACAAGAGGTGTGGCTTGGCCATCGTGTCCTCAAGGTTTTTTGAGGTCATCGGCATCCACGTTGATGGCGAAGCGGTCGACGTGCTCCTGACGCAAGAGATCGATGATGCCGACGACGCGCCGGTGAGGTACCGCGCCGTCGGCCGCGATCACGGCGCGCAGCTCGGGCTCGTGACTGCGAGCGCTGACCAGTCGTGCGCGCAGCTCGGCCTCGGTCGATGGCACGCCGTCCACGTAAAGATTGCCAGCCTTCGTCAGGCTCACGGTGAGCGGCGCTGTCGTCGCTTCGCCCGTCTTACCGCTGGGCAAATCGACCGGAATCGAGCGTGATGCCAAGTAGGTCGCGGTCACCATCAGCACCACCAACAACACGAGCACCACGTCGACCAGCGGCGTGACGTTGATGCCGGTGATGGATTCGTCGGAGGACGAAGAAGACGTTTGCATGCTGCCTCAGAGTCCCTTCCTGAACGCCAAGATCTCGTGCGCGAGCACGTTGGCGCGGCCCATGCGCGCGCGGATCACCCGCTGAAACAGGTTGAAAGCCGCCACCGCGGGCAAGGCCACCAGCAGCCCAATCGCGGTCGACACCAGCGCTTCTCCGATCTCGGACATCAGACCCGCCGACACCTGACCGCTCGAGCTTTGCAGCTCTCGAAACGAGCGCACGATGCCGATCACGGTACCGAGCAAACCGATGAACGGCGCGTTGTTGCCCAAGGTACCCAAGAGCGCCAAGTTCTTTTCCATGCTCAGCCGGCATAGCTCGCTCTCGCCTTGCATTCGTTCTTCGGCGCTGGCCACCCCGTCCGCGTCGAGACCGGCCACCGCGACGCGCGCTTCGAAGCTGGGAGACTCTTCCAAGCGCCGCCGCGCCAGCTCCAGGTCGTTGTCGCGCAAGAGCCGCCGCAGCTCCAAGCGCAGCCGCACCGTGTCGTCGCGCGACGAGAAGAACAAGACCGCGCGCTCGATCACGACCGCCAAGGCCGCAATCGACAGCGCGATCAGCAGCCAGAGCACCCAGCGTGAGCCGTAGTGCGATATCGCCAAGAGTCGTTCGATAATGTCCATTTTTCAGCCAATTCCTTTCATCACTGCACACACGCCGCGCGCTCGACGAACGCGCCGCCGCCGCGAAAATCGCGCAGCACCAACCAGAAGCGCACCAGCCCCGGCTGCTTCGGCGCCGTCCAGCTCACCTGTCGTTCCAGCTCTTCGCTGTCCCAAGACACCGAGTCGAAGGCGCGCGACAGCTCTCCAGCGGTCGTGAAGTGCGACAGCTGCAGCGACTCACGCGACGGATCGAGCTTGGTCGGGCGCGGCAACGGGTCGCGGTCGCTTTCGTCGAGCGCGATGGTGATGGTGTGCTTGGAACCGGCCGCCACTTCGACGAAGCCGAGCCCGCTGCAGTCGCCGTCGACTGCAGCAAGCTCCGGCCAAACGTCGCCGTCGAACGCGATGCTTTCGGGCTGAAGCTCCGGATTTTGGTTCACGTCGCCGTCGCGCGACAGCTCGAGCTCCAGCGCCAACGGCGTGCCGGGCTCGGCGCCATCGCAGCTCTGACCGTCGGCGCTGGGTGAGCCGTCGGGGCAAATGATACCGAGCACGGCCAAGCGCCCCGCGGGGTCGAAGGCGGGCGGAACGTCGAAAGCGATGCTGGGAACGGCGGCTTGCCCGTTGTCGCTCGAAATTCGGGCAAAAGGCGCGTCGATGCAGGCCGAGCGGCTACCTTGCCGCGGCGCGGCCAAGCACACCGCGAACGCAAAACCGAGCGAAGGCTCGAGCTCGGGCGCCGCCAGCAGGAACGTGGCGGTAGCGCTCTCACCGGGCGCCGGCGCGGCGCGCCCGGGGTCGCCCGCCACCTCGACGCGCCCGCCGAGCACGCGCGGCTCGACCACCAGCTCCACCGGTTTCAGCGGCTCGTCGCAGCCGAACGTCAACCAACCGGCAAGCCCCGCCGCCAGCAACATCGCACGCTCTTTCACAGCTCACCTCGCAGACCCAAATTCGGAAACAGTTGCACGCCCGTCACCGCTTCACGCTTCGTGTAGTCGAAGCTGTAGCGGTACCCTTCTTGATTTTGCGCGACGTACACGTTCTGCACGTCCAGGTACGCCGCGACCTTGGCCGGCCCTACCGTCCACACCTTCTCGACGCGCGCGTCGAGCTGATGAAACGGCGTATCGCGCCGGCTGTTGGTGGCGCCGTAGGTCGGCAGGTAAACGCCGGTGCGCACGTCGTAGGTCGCGCCCGTGATGGGCGTGGTCGGGTTGCCGGTGACGTAGCGGAAGCGTAAGCCGACGTTCCAGCCTCGCCCCAGCCCCTGGCTGGCGGCCAGCGACAGCACGTGGGTCTGGTCGGAGTCGAACAGGCGCCAGGCACCGCCTTCACGACGGCGTTCACTGCGCGAAACCGTGTACGCCAGGTAGGCAAAGCCGTCCGAACGCCAGTGCGCTTCACCCGAGAGCTCACCGCCGAAGATCCGACCCTGCCCTTGATTCAAGAACTGAGGTGCCTCGCGGTTCTCCGTGCCGATCACGATGTCTTCGACGCGCTTGTAGAATCCCTCCGCGGTCAGCTTGGCGGTGTCGCCCAGCTTTTGCTCCACCCCGGCACTGGTCTGCAACGCGCGAAAGTGCTTCAAGTCCGGGTTACCGATGCCGGGAATCGACTGCCAGCTCTGCGGCGGTTGACTGTAGTAGCCGACGCCTCCCTTCAACGCGGTCGAAGCGCTCAGCTCGAAGCGCAGCGCCACGCGCGGGTCCACGCTCACGTCTTTGATCTCGCCGTAGTAGTCGACGCGAACGCCGGGCGACACGAGCAGGGGTTGCACGGGCCGGAACGCGAGCTCCAAGTAGGCCGCCGGCTGCGGCACCACGACGGAGTCGTCTTGCACCGTGATGGCGCGTTGACCCGCGACCGGATCGCCGTCGGTCGGATCGCCTTCGATCGAGCCCGGCTGGGGGCCGTGGTACCGGCCGGCCAAAAACCAACCGAAAAAATCGCTACCGGCCGTGAGTCGCAGCGTGCGGTGCAGCTCGAAGCTGGCTTCGGCACGGCCGTACAACTCGGTGGCGTCGAAGTTTTGCTCGGCCTCACCCAGGCGCTGCAAAAGACCGATGCGGCCCGCCGTGACGTTGGCAAAGCCGGACACGCCGTGCGCGCCGTGGTGGCTCAGCTCGAGCCCGATGCGATGAAATTCGATCCGACCTTTGATGGTTCCGGCCAAGCCCGGGTCATCGTCGTTGGCGTGAGCAAAGAACAGCTGCAGGGCGTCGCGGCTGCCGTAGCCGAGCAGGCGAAGGCGCGTAGCCGAGTTGATGCGATAGCTGGCGAGCGCCTGGTAGTCGAAGTAAGTCGGCGCCGCGACGACGTTGTACGTGTCCTTGGGGACGAAATTTTCGAAGACGAAGTCGATGTTGCTGCGCCGTACCGCCGCCGCCACGCTCAGGTCCGCGGTGACGGGCGTCTCGACGAACGCGGAGCTGTCGATCAGGTTCAGATCGAGCACGGTGTGCAGCCGGTCTCGGTTCGGATCGCGGGCGGTGATGTCGATCACGCCGCCGACCGCGCGCCCGTAGCGCGCCGAAAAATTGCTCGGGTAGACGTCGACTTTCTCGACCAGCCGCGAGCTCATGAAGCTGGTGAGCCCGCCGAAGTGGAACATGAACGGCACCGGAATCCCGTCCAGGAACACCTGGCTCTCGCCGGCAGCGGCTCCGCGCAGAATCGGATCGCCTTGTCCGAGCGAGGTGCGCGCGACGCCGGGCATGATCTCGATGGCGCGCAAGGCGTCACCGCGCGTGCCCGGCATGTTCTGCACGACCTGCGAGTCCACGCTGCGCTTGGTCACGTCGCGCGGCGGCGCTTCCACCTCGGCGGTGCCCTCGAACTCCAGCTCGTCGTCGGCTTTTTCGGCGTCGGCGGCGAGGGCCCGCGGGCTCAGCGCCAGCGCGAAACAAGCTCCGGAAAGACTGGCAAAGAAACGAACCTTCTGCACGTACCGCTCCCTGCCCGGCAGAAGACGCCAGGCCTCGATGGGTCACAGGTCCGTGCAAAGCGCGAGAAACGGCGCGACGCGGACCGGGCCGAAGCGCCCAACCGACGCTTCGACCCCTCCGTGCCCCGCCCGGCGTCGACCGTTCAAACCTTCGCGATTTTTTTTCGTCGGGCACGCGCCCTTACGCGCCACCCCCGCGGCCACATCGCTCGAAAAATTCGCGCTTTTTTGCGTGCTAAGCTTGCGCGTCCGTGTCCCGGCTGGCCGTTCTCGCATTGCTCTTCGTCGCGGGCGGCTGTGTACCAGCCGAGCGGCAACCGGGTGACCACGACGCGCAAGCGCGTCCCAAGTCGACACGATCCAAACGCACGAAGCTTGCTCCCATCGACGTGACCGGTTCCGAGCTCGAAGCCGCTGCCAGCCCAGAGCCGGACCTGTTGCCGGTCCTGCAAGCCGTCTTCCAGGACGAGTTCGAGCGGGACAGCGTGGGCGAGGACTACTTCGCCACGAGCGACCAATACCGCATCGAGCGGGGCCGGTTGTGCGTGAAGGGCGCCCGCAACCACCCGCTCTGGCTGCGCCACCGGCTCCCCCCGAACGCCCGCATCCAAGTCGAGGCAGAAGCCAAGAGCGACGAAGGTGACATCAAGCTGGAGGCTTGGGGTGACGGCCATGCCGCTGCCACGCGCCTATCCTACACGGACGCGACGAGTTACCTGGCCATCTTCGGCGGCTGGAAAAACCGCTACCATGTGCTGGCCCGCATGGACGAGCACGGAAGCGACCGGCCCGAGGTCGTGATCGAGCCCGGGAGCGACGACCCCCGACAACAGCCCGCCCTGGCCGGACATCATTACCGCTTGAAAGTGGAACGGACGGACGGACACACGGTACGCTTTTGGGTCGACGACGTGGAGATGCTGAGCTTCGCCGATCCGCAACCGCTACGAGGTGGAGGTCACGACCACTTCGCCTTCAACGACTGGGAAGCCCCCGTCTGCTTCGACCACTTGGTCGTCGAGCCTTTGCCGAGCTGAGGGAGAGACGTGGAGACCGCCGAGCTCGATGTAGCGCTGGAAGAGTTGGAGCTTCGGCTCGAACGTCTGCGCGCGCTCTACGAGCAGTACTTCATGGGGCTCGAAAAGATCGAGCCGCAGATCGCGCGCAAGGACGTGGATCGTCGCATCTACGTGCTCCGGCGCGAGAAGATCCGGAACACTGCCAAGCGCTTCAAGCTGCAGACCATCATCCAGCGCTACAACACGTTCCAGCAGTATTGGCAGCGCATCTGCCGCGAGATCGAGAACGGCACGTACAAGCGCCATCTGCTCAAGGCCCAAAAGAACAGCGGGCAGCTGCTCACCATTGCCGCACGCAAACGGCTGGGCCGCGCCGGACGCACGAGCCAACCCCCCGAAGGCGCTAGCCCAAGCCAACCGCCGGCTCGTGCCAGCGCTCCTCCCGCTTCTGCCAGTGCCCCGCCGGCTCCCGCCACGGCTCCGCCCCTCGCCGCGGAAGCGCCGCCCCCAGTCGCGCCCGCTACCCCTGCAGCGGCAACTGCGGTGCCGGCCGGCACTCCCCCTTTGCTGCGCCGGCCTCCGCTACCTCCACGCACCGCCGACGCCGCCAGTGCGCTGGCATCAGCTCCCGGTACGCCCGCGCGGGTCGCAGCGCCTCCGGCTGCTTTCGCTCCCGCTGCCCCTGCCGCTACTCCGGCGCCGAGCCCTCCCGCCGCTGCTGTTTCTCCCCTCGCCGCCGCCGCCCGGCCAGCGCCCGCACCCAAACGGGCGGCAGCCAAGTTCGAGAGCCTCGATCTCGACATGGACTTCATGGGCGATTGGGACCCGGGCGCGCCGCGCGGTGCCGCACCCAAACCGGCGCCCGCCGCCCCCGCAAAACCGGCGCCCGCCGCCGCGCGCCCCGCGCCTCTTCGCCCCGACCCAGCCGCGCCGGCTGCGCCGCCGAAGGTTCCCGCCCCGGCCCCGGTCGCCGCCACCACTGCCTCACCCCGCCCGGCGGCGCCCGCGCCTGCTGCACCGGCCCCCGCCCCTGCCGCGCGCCCCGCGTCGATCCCTCCCGCTCCCGTCGCCGCACCGCCGCGGCCAGCGTCGTCGCGCCCGCCGCTGGCACCGACGCGGCCACTGACGCCGCGCGTGCCGGCCTCACCGCGCATTCCACCCGCCACCGCCGCGCCGAAACCGGTGCCCGCCGCATCGTCTCCGGCGCGACCCACGGCCGCGGCAACCACCGCCACCGCCGCAGCTCAGCCCAAACCGGCGGTAGCACCGGCGCCGAAACCGGCCGCAGCCAGCGCAACCGCTTCGGCGCCCAAGCCCGCCGCCGGGAGCAGCAGCGCCGTCGACGACGCGCGACTCCGCGAGCTGCACAACCGCTTGCAACAAGCCAAGCAACAAACCAAAGAGGCCAACGTCAGCTACGAAGGCCTCGCCAAATCGATCCGCGCCACCGAAGCCAAGCTTCGCGAACAGCACAAGAATCGGAAGATCGATTTCGACGTCGTGATCAAAGACGGCAAAGCGGTCGTAAAACCGATCGTCAGGTAAAGCCTCACCATCGAGTTGGTTGCTTGGACGTGGTGGCGGTCGGCGGCAGCAACCGAATCCGTTTCAACGGATTCCAATGGTCCTTGCTGCCGCCCCACCCCAGCGAGACTCCCACCTACAACGTCGCCTTGGCAGCGGCTGCTGGTTGTGGATCGGCGGAGCTAGCGACCGGCCCATGGCCGAGTCGCGGCTCCCCAAGGGCGGCGGCCCTTGGCAGAGTTGCCCAATGCCCTATGTGTGGGCTCAGGAGACGGCGCGACGGTCGGCGGTCGGGCGGCTGGAGCTCGCCGGTTCCGACACATACACGGCATTTTCACAGAAAACGATGGTGCACGAAGAGCGCCCAGCCTCGCGCATGCGAGCGCAGAGCTCGGAAAGCTCTTCGTCAGAGTCGACCACGTCGCCCTCGACGGGCTGACGGGTGGAGGAGTCGTAGCGACAGTTGTCGATCGCTACCCAAAGGCCCTTGTAACGCTCCGAGCGACAGAGGTCAGGCCAGGTCATACGGCTAGTCATGCGGGGGTGTCACCTTCACGAAGGAACGCGTCTTGGCGGCAGAACTCCCCTCTGCGCACAACGCTAGAAGCCGAGCTTTTCGGGCGACTTCTTCAATAACTGGTGGACGGCAGGTGGCCATGTCCGGGTTGAGGACTGGAGTTAAGAACAGGTCCTCGGGTCCGTCAAGGGAACGGCCAGCGCTCTGTTTTGCACCGTCAGCGGAACTGCGCTTTCCAGCGTAACTCCGGACAGTTACTTGCAGCTCGAGCCGGCAAGCCCGCGGGCCGCACCCTTGACGCCGGCCGCGTCGGCGGCCGCAACCAGGGCCTTGGCGCGGTCGCATTGGCCGTTCAGGGCCGCTTGCTTCACCGCGCCGACCGCGGTTCGTCCCAGGACCGCCTTGCACTGGGCCTGCTTGCCGGCGTCCGTGCAGCGACCGATCGTGGCGTTCACGCCGCTGGCGTTGCCGCTCGCCGCCGCCACCTGACAGGCGTCGCACGGGTCGCCCTTGGGCGTAGCTGGAGTCGTGGTGGGCTTGCCGGTACCGCCGGTGGTCGCGGGTTTGCCGGTGTCGGCCGGCGCGGCGCTCGTTCCACCAGTAGAGGTGGTGGTCCCGCCTGCCGCCGGCACTTCGGGGGGCGGGGTGTCGAGCGGCTTGATCTCGACCGCCCCCGTGCTGGCGGAGGTGCCCGAAGGCGTGGTGTTGATGGCAATCGGCGGCAAATCGTCGTTCTGAGGCTTATTGCTGCGGACCACCAAGATCAGGATCGCGCCGAGCAGCACCGCACCCACGCCTACCAAACCAAAAATCAGGCCCTTGCCGCCGCCGGTGCCACCGCCGCCCCGAGTTGGAGCCGGTGGAACGGCCGCCGCCGCCGCGTGCGCCATCGGCGTGGGAGCGGGGTGCGCGGGCGGGGGCGTGTAGGGCGCGGCCTGAGCGGCGCCGGCCGCAAACGCGGGCACGGCGTCCATGGCCGCAGTGCCGGTGCGGGCCGCCGCCGCGGTTTCGGCCGGGTTGGCCTCGACGGTCATGCGACCGCCGTCGGACAGCTCGCTGAAGAACTCGCGCGCGGTCGAGGGGCGCTGGTCACGCTCCTTGGACAAGCCGCGCAAAATCGCGCGGCGCATACCGTCGGGCAGGTGCTTGGCGGGCGCCGAGACCTCGAACGGAATCGGCTGGGCCGTCATGTGCTGCGTCGCCCACTGCCACGGCGTGTCGGCTTCGAACGGCAGCTTACCGGTGAGCATCTCGTACGACATCACCGCCAGCGAGTAGATGTCGCTGCGTGCGTCGAGCGCCTTGCCCGTGAATTGCTCGGGGCTCATGTAAGGCGGCGTGCCGAGCACCATGCCTTGCTGGGTGAGCTTGGCTTCCTTGGCGGCGTCGGCCGACTCGGTGCGGGCGGCGATGCCGAAATCGAGCACCTTGACGAAGTCGATTTCACCGGCGCGATCCGTGAGCACGATGTTCTCGGGCTTGAGGTCGCGGTGGATGACGCCCTGCATGTGCGCCTCGTCCAGCGCCCCGCACACCTGGCGCATGATCTTGATCACGCGATCGGGCGCCATCGGCCCTTCTTGCACCACGTCGGCCAGCGAGCGACCCGCCACGAACTCCATGGCGATGTACAGCGTGCCGTCGGCGGTGGCGCCGAAGTCGTAGAACTTGATGGTGTTCGGGTGCTCGAGCTGCGCGACCGTGCCGCACTCGCGATGAAAGCGCGCCAGCACCGCCGGATCCTTCGACAGGTGCTGGTGCAACGTCTTGATCGCGACCTTGCGCACCGTCGAGCCCATCTGCTGCTCGCCCACGTAGACGATGCCCATGCCACCTTCGCCGAGCACCCCCGTTACCCGGTAACGCCCGCCGATGAGCTGGCCAATCATGGCGTCCTGCCCCTTCTCGGGCTCGACCGGCATCAGGGCGCCGCAGTTGGCGCAGAAGCGCGCTCCATCGATGTTGGCATGACCGCAAGCGTCGCACTTCATGTTGGCTTGCGAGATTTGCATGAGTACCGCTGAGAATCACCTGCAAAGACCTGCTCGGTCTTGGAAGAAAAGATCACGATCCGCCTCGGAGGCATTAACCAGGGAATTCCCGGCGGGACCGGGCGCCCGCTGTGTTTCGACCGGCGCGAGTCGAAAGACGGTCGGGCCGCCGATGCGACCAAGAACCAGCCCTGGTTTGGCCCAGCTGGGCCTGTAGCGCCGCTTCAGCCCCCATTCGTCTCTGACCGCGCTCTCCTGAACCCTTTGTCCTCACCTTTCAGCTGGCCGCTCGCCAAGCCTGGTTTCTGGCGAGGCTTTCGCGAGGACCGGAGCGGAACGTACTTGAGTACGTGAGCACCGGACCGGAGCGAAAACGATGCCAGAAGTTGGTACGCTTCGATCCCGACGCGCCTGCAGCCAAGCTACAGGTCTGGCATCGCGTCGAAGATGATCTCGTCGAGCGCGAAACCGCAGGCGGCAGTGTCCAGAGCCACGTGCTCCCCGGCTATTGGCTGGTCGTCGAAGATCCGCGGCTGGGGCCGTCCCTGCGGCTCAGTCACGATGAGCAGGGACAGCAGCTGTTCGCGACGCCGAGCGAAGCCGACGCCCAGCGTATCGAAGCCGACGCCCGGCGTATTCGAGAGCTCGAGGCCGAGCTGGCCCGGCGTCAAGGTTGAGGCGGAGGCGGAACCTTCGCGCTCGCCGAACCGGACGGAGCCGCAGGCGGAACCTTCGCGCTCGCCGAACCGGACGGAGCCGGTGCCGCTTTCGGCACGGCGGGGAGCGGCCATTCCAACTCCGTCGCGGTGTTGAGCGCGCGGTCCACCAGCACCGCGCGACGTACGCGGGGGCTTTGGGGCACTTGTAGCTTCACGCGCGCGATCGCGCGCTCGGACAGCGTGAGCGGCGCGAACAGCGGTTTCTTGGGACCCACTTGCGGGTCGTCGGCGGCAGTGCCCGGAAAGTCGAAGCGCACCCGCTCGAGCAACTCCGGGCCGATGCTGAGCTCGATGGCGTAACGCCCGAGGCGACGGGGCGTGACGATGGGAGCCGGCAACGTGACGGCCTTCACCGAAACGACGTGGACCTTACCTTCGCTGAGCTCGAGCTCGTACTCCACCTGCTCGGCCTGGCGGAGTGGAGTCGGATCGGGCGCGGTGCTGGGCACGAGCACGGGCGCCACGGGGGCCGGCGGCGCCGCCGAGGCGGAAGCTGCTGGAGGCGGAGGCGTCGAACGGAGGGTCGTGCTGCTGGCAGCGGCGGGGTCCCCTTTGCCCTCCGCGAAATGGGCGGGCATGACGATTGATGGCGCACCCGGCTCGGTGGAGTAGCGAGCGGCGGAGCACGCAACCACAACGAGCGGCGCGAGCGCGGTGCCCAGCACGACGAGTCGCGAAGATTGAAGACCGAGGAGGGCGAAGCGAGACACGAGGTCGAGCAACGTAGCTCCCACGGGCGAGCCCGTCGAGCATGCACCCAATCGTGCCCACGGGCGGCTCAGTCGAGCGCGCTTTGCATGGCGGCGAGGTCTCCGCCGAGCGCGAGCCAGGCGTCGACCAGCGGTTGGGCAGGCTCGGACGTGATGCGCGTCTGCTGTCCGGCCGCGCCCCATTGTACCCATGCCGAGTGCAGCAGAATCTGAGCGAAAGCGTGGACAGAGCCGTCGGCCGCCGTCATGCGCGGAGGGCCGCCGTATTTGCGGTCGCCCAGGAGCGGCGCCCCGTGGGCGGCGGCGTGCACGCGCAGTTGGTGCGTTCGCCCCGTGACGGGGGACAGCGCCAGCAACGTGGTGGCGACGCCGCTACGCACGACGGGCTGTGCCGTAGCCACGACACGGTAGCGCGTCTGCGCGCTCTGAGCGTCCCGCCCGTCGACCGCGCGCCGGCCTTGACCCTTGCTGCCGAGCGCTTCACGCCAGTCACCCTCGGCGGGCTCGGGTACGCCCGCTGCGAGCGCCACGTAGCGGCGACGCAAATTGCCGGCGGCACGCTCCGCGAGCAACCGCTCTCGACTGCGTGCGCCCAACGTGACCAGCAACACCCCGCTCACGCCCACATCGAGCCGCGACACCGCGAACAAGCCTGCCGGCTCCACGCGCAGCAGCTTGGCCAGCTGTGCGAGCACGCAGTCAGCGCCGCCGTGATCCGGCTCGGTCGGCAGCGCCGCGGGCTTGTGCACCGCGAACACGTCTTCGATTTCGCTCAGGATGCGAATGTCGGCGCGCGGGCGCGGCGCAAACACTTCGACCGCCGCGCCGACCGGCAGCGGCAGCGGCCCCGGCCCAGCCCTCACGCCGTCGACGAAAACGCGGCCGTCCCCGAGCGCGCTGGCCAAGCCCTGCTCTTCCAGGAGCCGAGCGAGAGGCAACGGCGTTGCCACCACCCAGCGAAAAAGCGGCAAGCTCATTCGCTACCGACAGCGCCGCTCGTCGTCTTTCGAACCAGCTCCACCAGCACCGGGTCGGTGGTCAGCGCCGAACGCAGCTCCGCGCGCACGAACTCCAGCTGCTCCGGCGACAAGCGCGACAACAGCGGCGCCACGGCGCTTTCGACCCGAGCGTCCAGATATTGATCGACGCTGAGTTCGCCCCGCTCGAGCGCCAGGAAGGCGTCGCTCTTGCCGGTGGCTTCGGCCGCACCAGCGGCCGTGACCGACGGCGCGCCGTCCACCGTGAAGGACCCCTGCGCCGGCACCGCGCCCGGGAGCTGTGCTCCGGGAACGACGCCGCCGCGCTTGCCGATGCCGTCGATGCTCATGGGAACCGTGGCCTTGCTCGCACTTTAGAACGCCGATTCGCCGCCAGCCATCAGCGAATGTTGCCGATGGCGTTTTTCACGGTGTCGTGGCGCGCCTTCAGCACGTTGGAGATGGCCGAATAGCTGCGGCTCTCCGCGCTGATGCGCTCCTGTATCTCGATGAAGTAGAGGTTTTGGTTGGCGCTCTGGTTCAACGCCGCTTCGACGCCGCCGTTTTCGGCGCCGGCGGTGCCGCTGCCGGTGGCGGCCCCGGCCGTCCCGGCCGTCCCTTCCGGCAAGGACGAGCTCAAAGCGCTGGCGGTACCGGCGCCCGTTTGGGCGGCGCCTACGTCAGCGGCGGTGGGGCGCAAGGCGGCCGCCAAGATCGGCCCCCCTGGCAGGCGCGTGACGGCCTGCTCGGCGCCGTTCAAGATGGCGCTCGCTCCCGCGCTCATTACAGCCTTGAAAGGCTGGGCGGGCGCGGCCGTCACCCGCGCCGCGCTGGGCGTCGCCGCAACGCCCGTAGAAGGACCTCCCGTACCGATTCGCGTCGTCATGATTTTGCTCCTGTTTCGCTGAGAACTGGAGCCCATCGGTCAGACGCGGGGGCGGTTGCGAAGAAAGTGAGCGGGGGGCGCTTTTTTCGGGGACGCCCCCGAGAGGCTCTAGGCGCGGGGTCCTGAATGCTGCGGCTCGGCGTAAACGTGCCCGTGCCCGTGCCCGTGCCCGACGGTCCGTAAGCTACCGCCGGCGGTATGGGGGCTGGTAGGCCTGGGTTTGTGGCGCGTGCCACGCACGCGCGCGCCGCGGGCTCATCATTGGTCTCATTTCAGCTGGTGGCCACGCCCGCTGATCCTGGCTTCTGGCTTCGTTTTCGCTCCGGATCGAGGCTCAGACGCGCAGCCAGAGCAGAGCAGAGCACAGCCGAGAGCGACTACCTCCGTGTAGTTGCGGAGGGTCAATGGAAAGCACGCTCTTCTGAGCGCCCTACGAAGTCAGCTCGCCCTGCGCGCCCAGCTGGGCGCGGCGCGCGCGGGCGAGGCCCGCGCCACAAACCTCGGCCTACCAAACAAACGGGCCCAACGACTCCTCACGGACCGTCGGGCACGGGCACGGGCACGTTTACGGGCACGCGCGAGCGATCCCAATTTAGGGACACGCTAGGCGCGTGGCCGCGCGTTGCGGATGAGCGCGATGCTGCGCTCGATTTCGGCGTCCAAGCTGCCGCGGAACTCGAAGCCCTTGGCCCGGAACTTCTCGCACGCCACCTCGTACGACAGCTGATTCATGATCGCCGCGTCCACCAGCTTGACACCGAGATCGGGCACGCGGCGGCGAATCACTTCCACGATCTGGCCGACCGTGCAGTTGTCCGTCAGCACGTTGTAGACCTGCCCGTCGAACAGGTCCCGTTCCAAGATGAACAGCAGCGCTCGCACCGCGTCGCCCAGCTCCAGGTAGGGACGCTTCTGGTCCATGGCCGTGCGCCAGACCGTGATCGGCTCGCCCATGCACGCTTGCCAGACGAATTTGTTCACGGCGGTGTGAAAGCGCATGCCGATCGACGTGCCGTAAATGGTGCCGAAGCGACAAGCGATGAACTTGAGCGATGACTCCGCCGCCAGCTTGGCCAACAGCTTTTCGCTCTTGATCTTGCTTTGCGCGTACGGGCTCTGCGGCTTCAGCTCGTCTTCGCTGCAGTTCTCGTCGACGACGGCGGCGGCGGTGCCGTACACGCTGGTGGTGGACAGAAACACGAGACGCGTGCCGGTTTGCATGCAGGCGCGCGCAACCCGCTCCGTGCCGTCGAAATTCACGCGCTCGACCTGATCTTGATTTTCGAAGCTGCCGGCGGCGTTGGTGATGGCGGCCAGGTGAATCACGGCGTCGACGCCGCTCAACAGCTGCGTCAAGTCCGCGGTCATGATGTCGGCTTCGACGAAGCGATAGCGTACGCCTTCGGGCAGGTTGAACAGCGACGGGTAGCGCTGCGTCGCCAGATTGTCGATCAACAGCACTTCCTCGAACTGGCCGGGTGAAAGGCTGTGAATGAAGCGCGAGCCGATGTGACCGAGCGCGCCCGTGATGGCGATTTTCATTGCTACTTCTGCTCCATGATGGCGCGGGTGCGCTCCAGACCTTCCAAGAAGCTGTAACGAGGCCGCCAGCTGGACAGGCCGCGCAAAAGCTCCGAAGAGATGCGCACGTCGTCGACCTCGATGCGCTTGCGCTCTTCGGGCCATTCGACGTGAGTCAGCTTGCCGCGCCCGAAAACTTTGACGATGTGCGAGGCGATGTCGATGACCGACACGTGCTCGTCGTGCGTCGCAAAAAAGGCCTCGCCGTACAGCTTGGGATTCTGCGCGGCCAGATACAAAGCCTCGGCCGCGTCCTCGGCGTACAGCACGTTGCGGCGCTGCTGGCCCGGGCCGTAGACCGTGATCTCTTGATCGTTGTGGGCCAAGTTGATGAAATAGTTCACGAATCCGAACTCTGGATAGCCCTTGCCGTAGGGGCCGTACAGGTTGGCGAAGCGCAGCGTGATGGTCTTCAGGTCATGCACGCGGTGGTAGATGCGGTAGTACTTTTCGGCCGCGCCCTTGTTGGCGGAGTAGATGTCGAGCGGCCGCTCGCCGTGGTTTTCGTCGATGACGTCGCCGACGGCGCGGCCGATCACGGTGCTGCTGGAGGTGTAAACCACGACCGCTTTCGGGTTCAGCAGCCGCACCGCTTCCAGCAAGCGCAGGTTGCCGACACAGTTGATCTGCGCGTCGTGGATCGGGTTCTGGAGCGAGAGCGGGTGCGAGGTCTGAGCGGCGCAATTGAAGATGACGTCTTTGCCCTGCACCGTGTCGGCGATCAGCGGCTCGTCACCCATGTCGCCGCGCACGAAACGGATCTTGTCCCAAACCTGGCGTAGGTTGGCGGTGGTGGCCTTGAGCATGGGGTCCAGCGTGTCGAGCACGGTGACCTCGTTGCCGGGCTCGGCCAGGCAGCGCCGCACCAGATTGGCCCCCAAAAAACCCGCTCCGCCGATGACCAGGATGTTCATGCTCGCCCTTCAGCTTGGGAAAAATAGTCGATGGTTTGGCGGAGCCCCTGCTCCAGCGAAACCGCGGCGCTAAAGCCAGCAGCTTGCCAGAGCGGGGCCACGTCCGCCACGAAGTTCCGGGTCTCGATTGGCGCCAACGTCGACGGCCAGTCGACGTGCTCGACCGGCACGACGCGACCGGTGCGCTCACCTACCAGGCGCGCGACCAGGCGCACCGCGTCGGCCAGGGTGTGGCCAGTGCCGCTGGCCAAGAAAAAATGGCGACCGTTGACGGCGTCGGGGTGATCGGCGGCGGACAGGAACGCGCGCGCGGCTTCGTCGACGTAGATGTAGTCGCGCAAGAACTCGCCCGTGCCGTAAATTTTCAGGGTCTCGCCGTTGAGGGCGCGCCGCACCATACCGTTCAGAATGCCGCGATCTGGCCGGCTGCTCTTCGGCCCCGGGCCATAGACGTTGGCCAGCCGCAACGAGCAGCCGCGCACGACGCCCTTCTTGCAGTAGTGCTTGAGGTAATTTTCGGCGCTCTGCTTGTGCAGCTCGTAGATGGTCTCAGGATCGTCCGCGGCGTCGGGGCCCACCGGCAAGCGCGGTGCGATGCCGGCCAGCGTGGCGGTGCTGGCCAAGATCAGCGTCGGGCGGCCACCGCGAGCTTTGCAAGCTTCGAGCAGGCTCAACATCGGGCGCACGTTGGCTTCCAAATCGGCGAGCGGATCCGCGTCGGCGACGTAGATGCTCGTCTGCGCCGCCAGGTGCAAGATCACGTCGACGCCGACGACGGCGCGCTCGAGATCGGCCCGCGTCGTGATGTCGCCGTGGAAGTCTTCGACGGGGCCGGCGGCGGGCGGCTCCGGTGATTTTTCGCCGCGAAACAGCCGCCGCACGCGATCCCCACGCGCCACGATCGCGCGCACCAAGCTGGAGCCCAGATACCCCGCCCCACCGGTGATCAGAAACTGCGTCACGGCGTTTCTACTCGGCGCCCTACTTGATCACGGGCCCTTTGAGCCAGTCGTAACCGATTTCGGCGTCGTCGTGCGGAATGCGGCCCTCGTCCTTGGGATTGTAGGTGTGCGAGGTGATGTAAAAGAGGTGCACCGGGTCTTTCACGGCTTTGCAGCCGTGCGCGACGCCTTGCGGCACGCGCAAGATGCGCGCGGGCTGGTTGTCGCCCATGAAAAACTCCATGGTTTCGCGGTAGGTCGGGCTGTTCTTGCGGCAGTCGTGCAAGGCCACCTTGAGTACGCCGGACGCAACGTACCACCAGTCGATCTGGATCTCGTGGATGTGCCAGGCCTTGGCTACGCCCGTGTACATCATCGAGTGACCCCATTGCCCGAAGCCTTCCTTGAAGAAGTCGTCGGTATTGCGGATCAGCTCGCGGAAATAGCCACGCTCGTCGACATGGGTGACGAGGTCTTTGAATACGACGCCTTCGATCATCGGTCGCGCTCCTTCAAGGCCAGGCAAAACTCCGGAGGGCTTGGATCACGCTGCCCACCTCGGCCTCGCTCAGCTCCGGGTACATCGGTAGAGACAGCACCTCGCGCGCCGCGCGCTCGGTCTCGGGCAGGCTTTCTCCGCCCCGCACCTTGCCCAGGTAAGCCTTTTGCAGGTGGATCGGCACCGGGTAGTGAATCAGCGCGCCTACGCCGGCCGCCTTCAAGTGCTCCTGCAGGCGGTCGCGGTTCTGGGCGCGCAGCACGTACAGGTGAAAGACGTGCTCGGTCTCGGGGCGGCGCGACGGCAGCTCGATGGGCAAGCTCCGCAGCTCGGCGTCGTAGCGGGCGGCGATGTCGCGACGCTTCTGGTTGTCGGCGTCGAGCGCCGGCAGCTTCACCCGCAAAATGGCGGCCTGCAGCTCGTCGAGCCGTGAGTTGAAGCCAGAGATGTGGCTCACGTAGCGCTCGGCCCAGCCGTATTCGCGCAGCAGGCGGCAGCGCGTGGCCAGCGCGTCGTCGTTGGTGACGATCATGCCGCCGTCGCCGATCGCTCCCAAATTCTTCGTCGGGTAGCAGCTGAAGGCGGCAATGTCGCCCACGCTGCCGACCTGGCGGCCCTGATGCAGGGCGCCGTGAGCCTGGGCGCAGTCTTCGATCAATTTCAGGCCGCGGCGGCGCGCGAGCTCGGAAAATGCCCTCAAATCGACGGGCTGACCGTACAGGTGAACGGCGATGATCGCCTTCGTCGCGGGCGAGATGGCGCGCTCGACCAGCGCCGGGTCGAGCGTGAAATACTTGGGGTCGATGTCGGCGAACACCGGCGTGGCGCCCGCCAGCTCGATCGCCGACACGGTCGCGACCGCGGTGTGAGCGGTGGTGATGACCTCGTCTCCGGGGCCGATGCCGAGGGCGCGGATGGCGACATGCAACGCATCGGTGCCGCTGCCGACACCGATGCAGTGCTTCGACGTGGCGTAGGCGGCAAACTCGCTCTCGAACGCCTTCACCTCCGTACCGAGCACGTAGTAGCCGCTCTGCAATACGCGCTGGATTGCGGCGTCGATGCCGGCTTGATGCGCCAGGTATTGCGCCTTCGGGTTGCTGCACAAAATCATTGGGCGCTTGCTCCCTGGCCTAACGCTCAGACGACGTGGACGTTGGGCACGTACAAGATGAAGCGACCACCGGCCGCCTTGAAGGCTTGCTCTTTGGCCATGATCTCTTCGCCGTGGTTCCAGGCGAACAACAGCGCGTAGTCGGGCGGGTCGGCTTTGAACTTCTCGTACGGAACGACGGGAATGTGCGCCCCCGGCGACAGCTTGCCTTGCTTGATGGGCGTGGTGTCCGAGATGTAGCTGACCAGATCTGGCGTGATGCCGCAGTAAGCGGTGACGGTCGTGCTCTTGGAGGTGGCGCCGTAGGCCGCCACTTTTTTGCCCTGCTTTTTCAGATCGCGCAGCAACGTCATCAAGTCGTCCCGCGACTTTTCGCAATTCTTGCGGAATTGGTCGTAGGTGGCGCGCTTGTGCAGCCCGAGCTCGTCCTCGATGCGCATCTGCTTGGCAACGTTCTCCGAAACCGGATGAGCGCCCTTGTGCGAGATGACGTAGCGCATCGACCCGCCGTGCACGTGCTGCGGCAGGCAGTCGATCACCTCGAGCCCGTGCCGGTTCATCAGGTACTGCACCGACGTGACGGAGAAGTAGAAGGCGTGCTCGTCGTAAATTTGGTCGTAAGACGTCTTCTGAACGATGTCGCCCAAGTACGGGTCTTCGAACGTCAGCACGCCTTTCGGCTTGAGCAGGAGCTTGATGCCACCCACTACCGAGTTCATGTACGGGATGTGACACATCACGTTCGCGGCCATGAAGGCGTCGGCTTGACCGTGCTCGGCGATGATCTTCTTGGCCACTTCCTCGTCGAAGAACTCGGAGATGGTCTTGATGCCCTTGTCGCGCGCGACCTGGGCCACGTTGGCCGAAGGCTCGATGCCTAGGTGTCGCACGCCCCAACCGGCGAAGTTTTGCAGCATGATGCCGTCGTTGCTGCCAATCTCGACGACGAACGGGTCCGCGTCCGACAGATACTTCTGGCGCACGAACTCGGCGAAGCCCTTGAAATGCTGCGCCATGCGCACCGACGTCGAGGAGAAGAAGGCGTAGTTCTCGTGGAACATGCGCTCGCGATCCACCAGCTCGGTGAGCTGCACCATCTTCGACTCTTCGCAGTAGCCGACCTTGAGCTCGAAGAAGTACTCGTCCGGAATCTGCTCGGGCTTGAGGAAGCCGTTGGCGATCGGCATCTTCCCGAAAGAAATGAAGGTGTCGGTCGGGGCGCCGCTAATCAAGCAGTCGGTCATGGTGGTCTCGAAAGGTCTACGAAAAGGCGTGGTTCTTGGGGCTTTTGCGAAACGGGCGGCAGCATTGTCAGCGACCCCTGGAAAGTCAATGAAACGGGGCGGTTGATGGCATTTTCGCGTGCGGCTTGGGCCTTCGGCACGGCGGGCGACGAAGCCCGAGCGTGGTTGCCGCCATCCGGACAACTGTGCCAAAACTGGACCATGCACAGCGCGGTGGTCGAGTCGTGAGCGGGGAGAGCCCCAAGTGGCAGGAGCCTTCGTACGAGGAGGACTATCACCGCTCCGTCCACGGCAAGCTGATCGAAGACGGCCTCTACTACGAGCTCAAGGCGCGCGAGGCGGAGGCCGACCTGTTCGAGGGCATCCCGCCGAACGCGGAGGTGTTCGAGTTCGGGGTGGGGCTAGGCAAGAACATCGCCCGCCGCGAACGCAAGGCGGGCTACGACCTCTCGCAGTATGCGCGTGCGTTCTCGGCCGAGCACGGGATCCGCGTCTTCAGTGACATGGCCGACGTCCCGAACGAAGGGTTCGACGTCGTGCTCACGTCCCACGTGCTCGAGCATTTGGAAGATCCGTTCGAGAATTTGCTGCTGCTGCGCTCCAAGCTCAAACCCGGCGGCAAGCTGATCGTCGTCTTGCCCACCGAACGGCACCGCTTGGTGCCATTCGACATCGACGCCGACCAGCACCTGTACGCCTGGAACTTCCGGACCATCAACAACCTGCTGCAGCGCGCAGGCTTCAAGGTGTTGAAGAACCGCTACCGCTACGCAACTGCGCAATACAAGCTGCGTCACCTGGGCAAGCTGAGCTTTTCGCTGTACCGCCTGCAAACCCAGCTGTTGGGTCGGTTGCTGAACCGCCGCGACATGATTGCCCTCGCTGAAAAGTGCTGATGTTCCGGCTAGCGTGGCGGGCGTGCGCTAGCCCCTCCTTCGATCGCCAAGCATGAAGAAGCGTCGACTTCTCCCACTTCTGCTGGGCGCCCTGGCCAGCGTCGCGGTGGGTAGCATGGTCGTGACCCGCCTGAGCTGGCAGGCGGTGCTGGATCTGTGGCTCACGGCGCGGCCCCGCTACTTGGCGCTGGGTTTCCTGGCCTACTTTGCCGCAAACGTGCTGCGAGCCCGGCGCTTTCGCACGTTGACCGGCGATCAAATCGCGACGCGCACCATGCTGCGCACGGTGATCATCCAGAACGTTCTGAACACCTTCCTGCCGTTGCGGGCCGGCGAGGTGTCGTACCTGTACATGGTCCACAAGAGCGGCATGGTGAAAGCCGGCGACAACGTCGGCTCGCTGTTGGGCGCGCGCGTGCTGGACTTGCTGGCGGCCTTGGCGTTGCCGCTCGCGGCGCTGCCGTTCTCACGGGCCGCCGTCGCGGAAGGGCACGCTTTCTTGTGGTTCGCGCTGACGGCGGCCGCAGCTTCGCTCGCTTTCGTGTTGGGCGTTTGGCGAGCGGAGCCGCTCGCGCGTTGGCTTGCCGGTCAGGCTCACACGCAAAGGGCTTGGCTCAACCGTGCCCTGACCCTGGCCAGCGACGTTCTGACGGCTTTGGCGCAGCTCCGGCGCGGTGCGCTGCTGCTGCGCGTCGTCGGCTTGACGCTGGGTTGCTGGGGCTTGGTCTACGTCTCGGGCTACCTGAATTTGGTAGGTGTCGGCGTTCGCGTTCCGGTGGCGGACGCCGTGTTCGCGTACAGTTTTCCCAACCTGGCTTCGATGACGCCCTTCTACATGTTGGGGGGCTTCGGCGTTTTCGAGGGTACCTTCGGCATGGGCCTGCACCTGGTGGGCGTGCCGCTGGAGGTGGCCATGGCCTCCAGCTTGGTTCTGCACGTGGCAGAGCTGCTGTTCGTCCTGGGTTTGGCGCCGGTGGCGCTGCTCCTCCGAGTCGGTACGGTTGAGTCGGCGCATGGTATGAGCTAGCGCAGGCTCCGGGAGCGACCATGCAGAGCATTCCGACCGAACCTACCGCGTGCCCCGTGTGCGGGCCCGCCGCCAGCGCCGACTTCAGCTTCCAGGCTCGCGACCGCCTGCACGGCCTGGGCGGCGAGTTTTCGTACTTCAAGTGTCAGGGCTGCGGCGTGGTGTTTCAAAACCCGCGTGTACAGCCAGACGCGGCGCTCGACGTCTACCCCCAGGACTACATCGCGCATGTGCCGGTTCAGCCCAAACGAGGTCTGCCGGCGCTGACCAAGAACGCGATGCGCTGGTTGCGCGGCGCGGCTTTGCCGGCGCACATCACGCGCGGCCTCGGCTCCCACTCGCGCGTGCTCGACGTGGGCTGCGGCGCGGGTGAGTTTCTCAACGACGTGCGCCAGCGCTTCGGCTGCGAGGTGTCGGGCCTCGACCTGTCGGAGAGCTCGAAGCGCGCCGCCAAAGAAGGCTTCGGTATCGACGTTTTTTGCGGCAGCTTGGCGCAAGCCCCCTGGGCCCCCGGCTCGTTCGACTTGGTCACGTCCTGGTGGTCACTCGAGCACATGCCCAATCCGGCCGACTCGGTCGCTCGCATGGGGCGACTGTTGCGGGACGGCGGTCAGCTGCTGATCGCGGTGCCGAACGCCCAGAGCGCGGTCGCCAAGCTGTTCGGCAACCGCTGGTACCACTTGGATTGCCCGCGCCACTACCATTTGTGGACGCCCGCGAGCCTGCGCAAGCTGGTGGAACGGGAAGGCTTGTCACATCAGCTGACCACGTTCGACAAGTCGCCCTGGGGCTTGCTCGGCTCTTTGCAGTACGTGGTGTTCGGCGACAACTACCACGCCGGAAAAACCGACAAGCTGCGCGGCAACGTGAAAGTAGCGCCGCTGTTCCTGCCGCTGACGTTCGCGCTCGGCCTCATGCACTACTCGGACACGATGGTCGCGGTGTTCACGAAGCAGTCCGCCAAGCTCGGCTAGGCTCCCTAAGCGGACGCCAACTGGCGGATCACGTTGCCCAGCTGCTGGGCTTGACGCACGAGGTCGAAACGCTCTTCGACCAGCTGGCGGCCGCGGAGGCCGATTTCGTTCCGCAGCTCTGCGTCGTCGAGCAGCTGTGAGAGTCGCGCCACCCACTCCTCGTCGTTCTTGACCAAGAATCCGTTCACGCCTTCTTCGACCACGGTGGCGTTGATCTCGGTGTGGGAGGCCACGACCGGGATGCCGACGGCCATGTACTGGATCATTTTGTGGCCCAGATGAGCGCGATAGAACGGATCGCTGTTCAGCGGCATGATGCCGACGTCGAACGAGCGCAAGTCGGCGACCTCCGTCTCTTTGCTCCACGTGCGCTTTTCGACGCGCACGCCCGGCATGTCTAGCTGCTCGCCGGCACCGACGACCCGTAGCACCAGATTCGGATACCTTTCGCACAAGACCTTCAATGGCTCGCGCGCGAAATGCAGGAAGCTGGTGGTGGAGGGGCTGCCAATCCAGCCGATCACCAGCTGCTCGCTTCGGGGCTTGTCCGGCAGCTGGCGGTAGCGCGTGAGGTCGATGGGCTCGCACAGCACGGTGATGTTGGGGTTCACGGGCCGGGCTTCGTCCGCGCACAGCGCGTTGCTGGCGATCACGTGGCGCGCCTCCGCCACCATGTTCTTGTACAGGCCGCGCTGCCACTGCAACAGCAGACGATGCACGAGGCTGCGTTGCTTCAAGAACGGGTTGGTGGACTCGAACGCGTCCTCGAACTCGTACACGATGCGCGGGTTCTGGCGCTGCAGCAGCTTGAGCAGCAGCTTGGGGAATGGATCGCGCTGCACGAAAACGGCGTCGTATTTGCCGGCGGCAATCACCGCCTTCAGCCGCTGCGCCATACCCAACACCAAGTAGTAGCCGAAGTTCAAGGATTTGACGAGAGTGGACGCCGGTACGATGCCGCCCTGCACGTTGAAGAACTCGTCGGGGTAGATCGTGATTACGTCCGACTCGATGCCCAGCTCCCGCAAGAGCGGCAGGAACTGGAACGCCATGACACGGCTGCTACCGCTGGTCGCCGTGAACAGCGTAACGACGAGGACGCGCATGGGGCGAGCGGTTACCACGACGCATGATTGCGGGCTAGAGCAGCCCGTGGTCGGCGCTCAAGCGCGGAATCGGCTCCCCGCGCGGGGCTTTGCAGCGAGCGGGCAGCTTCTCCTGCGAGCTGAGCTGGATCTGCCGGTCGGCGGTAACCACGACTACACAGCCTTCGTCCACCAGCTTTTGAATGTCCCCCGTTCGATAGGCAGAGTCGTCGCGCAGCACGAACCACACGCGCTTGTGCCGATCCAGTGGGCGCACCGCTTCCCAAATATCGGGCAAGATGCCGCCCTGACCCAGGTTGGACTGGGCAAGGTATTCGGGGCGCATGTAGATGGCGTACACGGTGTTCAGCCCGCGCGGATTGGCGCCCGATTCGACCAGCGGCAGATTGCGCCGAAACGCGTCGTCGAGGATCGCGGCTTCGTGGCGAAGCACCCGTAGCGGGTGGTGGGCCAAGTCGGCTCGCGCGTCCCAGTAAAACCCGGCGCCGAGCAGGCAGCACAGCGAGAAGGTGGCCCAGGCGGGCTCACTCGCCAGCTTGAGTCGCCAGAGCTCGAGCCGTGGACCCGCGACCACGGCCCAGAAACGCCGGGTGCAATCGGCGATGAACACCGCCACCGATACCACGAACATGGGCTCCGCCGGCTGCATGTAGCGCGGTTTGAACGACTCCCATTGGATGATGGGGTTGATGCGCCGAACCATGAAGGTGAGAAAAAAGACGTAGCCCAACGGCAAGAGCAGAAATAGCCGGCGTCGCCTGTCGCTGGAGCCAGCGTCGTACAGCACGCTCGCCAGCCACGACCAGAACAACATCTGCATCGGCGGCTCCAGCTTGGCGAAGCGCCCGAACAAGCCCCAGAACGTCACCGGCGGATACAGACCGTGCTCTTCTTCGACCACCGCCAGGCGGTGAGCGTAAGGCGTGAACAACCTGAAGCCGGCAGTCTCGAGCAAGCCGTACAGCGCCAGGACCCCCACCAGCAACAAGGCCTCTTTGTAGCTGCGCCGGCTGAGGAAGACGCCCAGGACCACGCCCGGGAACAAGAGCACGCTCGACTCCTTGATGGCGTAGGCCCAGATGCAGGCCAGAGCCACCCCTAACAGCCAGCGCTGCCGCGTCTTGCCTTCCGTCTCACAGAAACGCACGAAGGCGTAGGCGCCAATCAACGCCGCGGTGCCTACGATGCCGTCGGGCAGCAGCTGCGAAGCGGTGCGATCCATGCCCGGAAATACCGCCATCAGCAGGCCCGCCAACACACCCGCGCCGAGCCCGCCCAGCCGACGCGCGGTCAGGTAGGCGAACAAGCTGCCGAGCGCGAAGAGCGCGATGGGCGTCACGTAGTACACGCCCGGGTTCGTGCCGAACAGGCGCTGCGCGAAATACGCCGGTACGTTCACGCCCATGCGCGCCATGTGGTGACTCCAATGCGCGTGGCTGAAGTCGTTGCTGTACGACCATTGCCGGACGAAGTGCCATTTCGCCCCCGCGTCCCAAAACATGTCGACGGGCGTGAGGTGCAACACCCTGACCAGCACGCACAGTCCGAGCAACGACGACGCCAGCAGCCCGTCGTCCCAATTGATGCGCCCGAGCCTCGCGAGCGCCGCGCGCTGCCACCACCGAAGGGGCGAGGGTGCGCGCGACGTGCCGATGGTGCCTTCTTCGTGCCCCGCCGTGGAGACGGTGGCCGTACGGGCTTCGACGGTTCCTCGATGACCCATGGTGATGCTGGCGCGTACCACGCCTTATCGCGGTGCGGAAGGCGACGCGCTCGGCTGCAAAGTTCTTGTACCCGTACGGGTGACGCGCTCAGCCCGTGCCGCGACGGTTGACCAAGTCTGCCAAGAAGCCGAGCAACGTCAGCTGTAAGAACGAAACCAGCAAGATGAGCGTGCGCTCGTTCATGTCACGCAGGTAGATGTCGTAGCCGAGCGAGCCAACGGTGGCGAAGAACAGGGCAAACGACAACGGCAGAAAGATTTTGAGCGGGTTGAAGAACAGGATCATCCGCATCACGAGCGTAAAGTAGTTGATCGCGTCCTTGAACGGCTTGACCTTCGATTTACCTTCGCGCTTGTAATAGTCGATGGTGATGTAGCGAACGCGCCAGCCGTCGGCCATCAACGCCAGCGTGATGGTGCTGGTGAACGAGAAGCCGTCGGGAAAGAGCCGCATGTAGCGCATGGCCAGCTCTTTCTTGAACATGCGCAGGCCCGAGTTCAGATCCGGGATGTGACGATTCACCAGGTAGTTAGCCAGCTTGTGAATCGGCCACTTGGCGGCCCGACGCACGACGGAGTGACTGACGTTCTGCCCGATGCGCGCGCCCACTGCCATGTCGCATTTCTCGGCTTCACGGACCAGATCGGGGATGCGATTGACGGGGTAGGTGCCGTCGGCGTCGATGATCAAGATCCAGTCGTGGGTCGCGGCGCGGATGCCGCTCTTCAGCGCCGCGCCGTAGCCGCGATTGAACTCGTGACGCACGACCTGCATCCCCGGACGCATGGGGATCTCCCCCGAACCGTCGGTCGAGCCGTCGTCGACTATCACGTACTCGAAGTCGACCCCCGAGTCCTTCAGCTCGGCCTCGAACATGTCCAGCAAGGGACCGAGACCCGCGCGTTCGTTGTAACAAGGGACCACTATCGAGACTGCTGAAATCTTCATCGGACGTTGCCCCGGCCCACCCTGGGGCCGACCGGCGCGACCCTATACGATTGTGTGCTACGTTGCGCCAGCCAATGTCGGATTACGTGCTGCACGTGGTCGGTGCCCGGCCAAACTTCATGAAAATGGCCCCCGTGGTGAAGGCCCTCTGGCAAGAGCCGGGCGCCTTCGAACATCTGCTGGTTCACACCGGGCAGCACTACGACGAGCACCTGAACGACTCCATTTTCCGCGATTTGGGGCTGCGTTCCCCCGACGTCCACCTCGGCTCCGGCTCGGGCAGCCACGCCGAGCAGACCAGCCGCATCATGCTGGCCTTCGAGAAGCTGGTAGCAGAGAAGAAGCCGCGCATGGTCGTGGTCGCGGGCGACGTCAACTCCACCTTGGCTTGTTCGGTGGTGGCGGCCAAGGCCAACGTCCCGGTCGCTCACCTAGAAGCGGGGCTGCGCTCGGGCGACTGGACCATGCCCGAAGAGATCAACCGCATCGTGACCGACCGTCTGGCGCGGCTGCATTTGACACCTTCGCCCGACGGCGACGAAAACTTGCTGCGCGAGGGCGCCGATCCAAAAGGCATCGTGCGCGTCGGCAACTGCATGATCGACTCGGTCAAGACCAACATCGAGACCGCGCGTCGCGGCTCCGCGCTAGAGCGCTTCGGCGTCTCACCTCAAGGTTACGTCCTGGCCACGCTCCATCGCCCGTCCAACGTCGACGAGGCCGAGCGGTTGACGCGCCTGGTAGAGGTGCTGTCGCAGATCGGCAAAGAGCTGAAGGTCGTGTTCCCGGTGCACCCGCGCACGCGCGCGCGGTTGGAGGCGGCGCAGGTCTCGGAGAGCGCGCTGCTGGCCCGTGGCCTCGTGCTGAGCCCACCGCTCGGTTATCTCGACTTCTTGCAGCTGCAAGACGCCGCCAAAGTGGTCATCACCGACTCGGGCGGCGTACAAGAAGAGACCACGGCCCTGGGCGTGCCCTGCCTCACGGTGCGCGACAACACCGAGCGGCCGATCACCATCACCGAAGGCACGAACAAGCTGGTCGGCTCGAACCCCGACGTGCTGCCTGGCGAAGTCGCCCAAATTTTGGCGGGTAACTCGAAGCGCGGGCGCATCCCGGCGCTGTGGGACGGTAAGGCGGGCGAACGCGCGGCACAGGCGATTCGGCAGTTTTTGTCATGAGAGTGCTGTTCGACATCGTGCATCCGGCGCACGTCCATTTCTTCAAACACATGCTGACCGGCCTGGGCAAACGCGGTCACGAGACGCGCATCGTCGCGCGCGAAAAAGACGTGACGACGGCCCTGCTCGATCGCCTCGGCTTCAGCTACGAAACCGTGGGGCGCTCGGGCAAGAAATCACTGTTTGGCATGGGCAGCGAGCTGCTGCGTCGCGACTTGGTGCTGGCCCGCGTCGCCCGCAGCTTCAAACCCGACATGATCGTCACGCGCAACCCGGCCGGCGCCCAGACCGGCCGTTTGCTGGGCATCCCTGCCATTTTCGACACCGATGACGGCAAGGCCGCGGGTATCCATTTTTGGTCGGCGGCTCCCTTTGCTCACGTCATCACGACGCCCGACTGCACCGACGAAGACTACGGCAAGCGCCACGTCAAATACCCGGGCTACAAGCAGACCGCGTACCTGCATCCCAATCACTTCACGCCCGACCGCTCGGTGCTGCAGCAGCTGGGCGTCGCGCCCGGTGAGCGCTATTTCATCGTGCGCTTCGTGGCCATGGTCGCCAGTCACGACTTGGGCGAAGGTGGCCTGTCCAACGCCGACAAGCGCACGTTGATCGACAAGCTGCGCGCGCGCGGCCGGGTCTTCTTGAGCAGCGAGGACAAGCTGCCAGAAGAGCTGTCGTCGATGAAGTTTCCGCTACCTCCGGACAAGCTGCACGACGCGCTGGCCTTCGCCGATCTGCTGGTGGGCGACAGCCAAACCGTCGCGGCCGAAGCGGCCGTGCTGGGCACGCCGAGCCTGCGCGTTTCATCGTGGACGGGGCGCCTGGCGTATTTGACGGAGCTCGAGAAACGCTACGGCCTTACCTACGCCTATCACCCGAAGAAGGCCGGCGAGCTGATGGCGCACATCGACCGTTGGCTGGCCGAGCCGAGCCTGCGGCAAACGTTGGCACCCCAGCACCAACGCTTGCTTGCCGACAAAGTCGATATGGCAAAGTGGTTCATCGACTACCTGGAAACGCGCGCGCCGCGCGCCAAGCGCTAGGGCTGCGCAAGATCGTCCGACCGCAAGCGCACAGGCGCTGCACTAGCAATCGACCCGCTGTCGGGTGGAGAGCTTCGTGGTAATGGGGGGAGCACGAGAAATGACCGAGATTTCCCAGGAAGGAGCGTCGTCGGAGCCGGCGCGTCGTACGAGGTCGCCGCTGGCCGTCGCTCGCAACTGGTGGTCGTGGCTCCGCAGCTACGTCGACGGCCTCGACGGAAACGAGCTGCTGGGCGTATCGGCGCTGCTGGCACTGTGCGTCTTCGTGCGGCTACTGAGGCTCCAGCCCATCGAATATTACGACGACGAAGTCTCGCGCTGGCACTTCGTCCGCCAGTGGTTTCACGCCAACCAGTTTGGTCACGCGCATTGGACCCACCACATGGCGCGCTTCGGCGTGAACGTGCCGTTGTTCTTCTTTTTCGCCCTGCTGGGGCGGCGGGCTCCGGTCTACTACGTGTGGCCCGTGGTTGCGTTCACGCTGCAGGTGCTGTTCGTCTACCTCACGACCAAGCGGCTCGGCGGGCGCGCGGCCGGCGTGCTCGCGGCCATCTTGCTGAGCCTGTTCAGCGGCATGGATCGCGGCGCGTGTCAGCTGTTGCCGGACGGGATCGGCGGCACGGCCATGATCTTGGTCTGCTATCTGCTGATCCGCTATCAAGAAGCCACCTTCGAGAAGCGGCTGCGCTGGCTAGTCGGGGGCGCGCTGGCCTTCGTGTGGGCGTACGAGATCAAAGAATCGAACCTGTTGTTCCTCCCGGGTACTGCGCTCGGAGTGTGGTTGTGCCGTGGGCGTTTCCGCGACGGGGTATTGTTCAGCGCGGTGCTGTTCGCCGCCATCGCGCTCGAAACGGCTGGTTTCCGAATCTTCACCGACTATTCCAGCCGCTTTGCCATCGTCGAAGAGTCGCACGGCATCGCCACGGTCAAGAGCTTCTGGGACTTGTTCGAGCGCTTCACCCGCTTGGAGCAGCCGTGGCAGATACTCATCTACACCTGGGTCCTATCGGCGTTGTGGTTGCTGGGCAAGCGCGACCGGCGCGCGATCCTGCTCGTGGTCATGCCGGCGACGTTCGTGCTGTTGTTGACCTTCATGGTTCGGAGCACCGACCCGATCGTGCTCTGGACGCGCTTCTTCTCGCGCTACTTCGAGCCGACGGCCGCGCTGCTGGTGGCGGCGGTGGCCCTGTTCTTGGTCGAGGCCGGGCGACGCATCTGGTCCACCCACGCCCCAATCAAAGTCTCCGAATGGCTAGCCCCCAAGCTGTCGGCTCACCCGTCTTTGGTTACGGTGTTGGTGTGTCTGTTGGTCGGGCTGGCAGAGTACGGAGCCTCCGGCTCTTCTTTGCCGAACCCCGCGCTGGTCGACGCGCACCGAATTTGGAGCGTCACCAACGACGCTTACCGGCGAAATTTGCCCATCGTTCAAACCCACGCGCCGCGGGGCGAAATCGAAGAGCGGCGGGTACGCTCGCTCAAAGCCGTGTTTAGCCTGTACTTGGACGACCAACTGGTGGCGACCTCCGACGGCTCCAAGCGCGACGTCTTGCCGGAGGTTCTCGACGCCGTTCGCAACACCAGGCGTTATTCCTACCTGGTCCACGACTCACGAGCCTACCGACCCGAGCAAGTCGAGAGCATGATCGAAGACGGCTGCGCGGTCGTCGTCACCGAAGAGAAGAATTACCTGAACGCCGCCCCCAAAGTACCCAGCTTGGTCCTGCAAACGCGGGAAAAGCTACCTGCGCGCTGCCAACCCCCACGGTCCTGATGCGACTCCTCTGCACCGCCAAGCTTCCCGCCAATCTGCTGGAACGTTACCTGCTGCCGCTCACTCTTTACGACGCCGTCGAAGAGATCGTGGTGGTTCGCCAAGAACCTCTGCCGGCCAACCTTCCCAAGCTACGCAACGTGACCTTCCCGAAGGGCAACGTCGCGCTCGACGCTTTGCGCATGTTGCGAGAGGCCGAGTTGGTCCTGCGTCACGAACAGATCGATTTCACGCTGGGGTTCAATCCCGTTCCCTGGGGCGCGGTGGGCTTCGCGGCCGGGGTGGTCCACGGCGTGCGCTCGTGCGTCAGCTTCATCGGGCTGGATTTCAAGCGCGCCATGCATCCGCTCGCCGCGCCCGCCCTGCGCGGCCTGAACCATGCGCACCTGGTCACGGTGACGGGCGAACGCATGCGCCGCGGCTTGATCGAGCGCGGTGTAAATCCGCACAAGATTAGGATCTTGCCGCACGCCGTGGATACGGCTCGCTTTCACCCCGGCGAGAGCGAGCCCGATCTCGATCTGATTTCGGTCGGCCATTTGATACCGCGAAAGCGCATGGACGTGGTGGTCGACGCGGTCGCAGAGCTGAAGGCGCGCGGCATCCACGTGCGCACCGGCATCTTGGGGGAAGGCCCCGAGCGACCTCGGCTCGAGGCGCAGATCAAAGCGCGCGGCGTCGAAGAGCTGGTCACGCTCTTGGGCTTTCGCCACGACGTCGAAACCGTTCTCCGCCGCGCTCGAATCTTCGCGCTGGTGTCCGACTGGGAGGGAGTGCCCTTCGCGATGATCGAAGCGCTTTGCACCGGTCTGGTGCCAATCGTGACCGATGTTGGCACCATCGGGGACTGGATCGAGCACGAGAAGAACGGACACATCGTGGCCGTCGGCGATGCGCGCGGGCTGGCCGACAGCGTGCAGCGGCTGCTGCAAGATCCTTCCCATTACGCAGAGCTCAAGCAAAGATCCCTCGACGTGCGACAATCGCTGTCGCTCGAAGCCGGCGTTGCCTTCTGGCGCGATGCTTTACAGGTGACCGGATGAACAACGAACCAGCCTGGAAGCCGAGCAAATTCGCCACGACCGGCGGCAAAATTTCGGTCGGGCCCGCGTCTTCCGACGCTTCTTGGCTGATCACCCAGCTGGTGGCCAAAGCCTACCAGCGCCACTTACCCCAGCATGCCCGCGGGCGTTTGGTCGACCTCGGTTGCGGCAGAGTACCGCTGTACGCCGCCTATCGCGCGTTGGTCAGCGAGGTCACTTGCGTCGACTGGAGCGGTAACGCCGAGAGCGCGAAGCACCTGGACGTCGCCCACGACTTGAACCAGCCGCTGCCGCTGGACAGCAGCCGCTACGATACGGTCATCCTCTCCGACGTGCTGGAGCACATCAGAAAGCCGGAGGCGCTCGTCTCCGAAATCGCTCGCATTTTGGCGCCGGGCGGCAAATTGCTGTTGAACGTGCCGTTCCTGTACTGGCTGCACGAGCAGCCACACGACTACTTTCGCTATTCCGAGCACGCCCTGCGCTCGTTCATCGAGCAAAGCGGCCTGCGCTTGTTGTTGCTGGAGGGCTTGGGCGGCGCGCCGGAGGTGTTGGCCGACGTCGTGGGCAAGCACTTGAGCCAGGTGCCCGTCGTCGGTGCTACGGCCACGCGCTGGCTACAACGAGGTACGTGGGCGGTGGCCAGCTCGCCGGCGGTGTCACGCGTGTTGGCAGCCTCGCGACAGCGCTTTCCGATGGCCTATTTCTTGGTCGCGGAAAAATCCTGAGGCGGCACCGCGACCTCGTCGCTCTCCTGCAACAGCGCGCGCCTGCCCCCGAACAGCGCGCCGGCACCACCCGAGGACACCCCAAGCACGATCACCATCGCCGAGCCCACCGCTCGCAGTAACAGCGAGACGGCTAGCCCTTGCTCCAGCGTGCAAGCAGAGCCGTGCGCCAGCGCACCGAAAGCGAGCTCGGTGATACCGAGGTTGCCCGGCGTTATCACCACTTGGCTCGTCAGTTTCATCAAGATCTGAAAGAGCAGCACGCCGGACACGGGAATGAGCGCGCCGACCGAATGAAAAGCGAGCCAGATCGTCGCCGTCTGGCCGGCGGTCACGACGGCGTTGAGCGAAAAGAAGCGCAGCATCAGCCCCGGTGAACGCGCGGCAGCGCTGGCCGTGCTGAGCAACGTGGTCAACCGACCTTGCATGCGGCCGATGAAGCCGGAGGTGGAGGGCAGGCGCTCGAAAACGAACGCGGCCGCGATCGGTCCCAAGAAGACCGCCAGCAACGCCCCCGACAGCACGAGCTCGCCCGACGCACCAAAGAAGCGCAAGCTGGGGTCCAGCAGGCCAATCGCCACGATGGCGATCAACATGCCGCCCACCATGTCGAGCCAGACGAACGAGATCAACCCCGTCGCCCAAGTCAGGAACGACACTCCGTAGTCACGCTTCAACGCAACTCCGCGGTACACGTTGCCCAACTGGGGCACGAACAGGTTGAGCATTTGCCCCACCGACGTCAGCCGAAACCAAGCGCCGAAGCCGATGCGTGGAGCGCCCAGGTGATTCAAGACTTGCGCGAACCGCAGCGACATCAACGCCTGATTCAACACCGTCAACACGCACATGCCGGCCAGCGTGAGAGGTCCCGTTCGCAAGATGCGTCGCAGCGGCTCCGGATCGCTGACCAGCTGCCTCGACACCACCACCATCGCAACGAATGCGATGGTCCAGCGCAGCCAGCGCTTGGTGCGATCGGTCAACTTCATCGTGGCTGCGGGCTGCATAGCCGACATGAGCGCAAAATCCTACGTTTCCGTGGACCTATTGCGCAGAGCACGTGGCGGTGGACGACTCCGCCCGATTGGGGCACGGTTTCGCGACTCGTGAGCGGCGTTCGGCGAGAGCAAACACAAGCCCCCTTCCACGGCCGAGATCTGGCTCTGATCGGCTCCGGTGACTGGGGCAAGAATCTGGCGCGCTGCTTCGAGGCGCTGGGCGCGCTGCGCGCGATCGTCGTGCCCGGCGCGGCCGAGGCCGCGGCGCTTGCTGGGATTTATGGCTCCGTCGCGATCACGACCTCGTTGGCGGACGTGCTGGCCGATCCCGCGGTGCGCAAGGTTGCCATCGCCACCCCCTCCCGTACCCACTTCGAGTTAGCACGTGCCGCGCTCGCCGCTGGCAAAGACGTGTTCGTAGAAAAGCCGCTGTGTCTGCATGCTTCGCACGCCCGCATCCTCGACGACCTGGCCGAGGCGGGGGGGCGAACGTTGATGGTGGGGCACCTCCTGCAGTACCACCCGTGCGTTGTCGCGCTGCGCGCGCTAGTGGCCGCGGGCGAGCTCGGTGACCTGTTGACGATCAGCTCGAACCGGCTGAACCTGGGCAAGTTCCGCACGGACGAGAACTCGCTGTACAGCTTTGCGCCGCACGACGTGTCGTTGGTGCTGTCGCTGCTGGACGATCAGTTGCCGGAGTCGGTACGCTGCGTCGGGACTTCCCACCTCAAGCCGGGCATCGCCGACTCGACGCTGACAATCCTGAAGTTCCGGAACGGTGCGTTGGCGCACTTGCACGTGAGCTGGCTGAACCCGTTCAAAGAGCAAAGGCTGACCGTCGTAGGGTCACGGGGCATGGCCGTCTTCGACGACGGCAAGCCCTGGGCGGAGAAGCTCGTGCTGTATCGCGACTACATGAGCACGCCCGCGCAAACATCGGGCGCGACGCCGCGCGGTGAGCCTGCGATCGTGGCAGAAGCCGAGCCGCTTTTGGGCGAGTGCGCGCATTTTTTGCAGGCCTGCGCCGAGCGCTCCCGCCCTCGCACCGACGGGCGGGAGGGCGTGCGCGTTTTGCAGGTGCTGGACATGGCGCAGCTCAGCCTGGAACGCGACGGCGAACGCATCTCGACCAACGCGAGCAGCGACCACGACGACCATTTCGTCCACCCGAGCGCCATCGTCGACCCCGGCGCGGTGCTCGGTTCTGGCAGCAAGGTTTGGCACTTCAGCCACGTCATGTCGGGCGCGCGCATCGGCGAGCGCACGAGCCTGGGGCAGAACGTGTTCGTGGCCAGCGGCGTCCCGATAGGTCGCGACGTGAAGGTGCAAAACAACGTGTCCTTGTATGCAGGCGTCGAGCTCGAGAGCGACGTCTTCGTCGGACCTTCTTGCGTGTTTACCAACGTGAAAAATCCGCGCGCCGAGCACAGCCAAAAAGGCTCCTACCGCAAAACCTTGGTGCGACGTGGCGCCAGCATCGGCGCCAATGCCACGGTGGTGTGCGGCGTAACCCTAGGCCGCTATTGCTTCGTGGGCGCCGGCGCGGTGGTGACCGCCGACGTCCCCGACTACGCGCTCGTCGTCGGCAACCCCGCGCGCCAAATCGGTTGGCTCAGCCGGCACGGTGAACGCTTGCAGCCCGAGCAAGATGGCTCGCTGATCTGCCCGGTGTCGGGGCTGCGCTATCGAGAGCTGAGCCCAGGGCGGCTGGTCTGCGTCGACGCGGACGAAGAGGCCACGCCCGGTGAGGAGCCGTGCAGTTCAACGAGCTGAAGCGGCAGCACGCGCGCTACGCCGCCGAAATCGAGCTTCGGATGCAGGCCGTGCTCGAGCACGCCCAGTTCATCATGGGGCCGGAGGTCGCGGAGCTGGAGGCCGCGCTGGCAACGCGCGTCGGGGTCGCCCACTGTGTCAGTGTCGGTAGCGGCACCCAAGCCCTGGAGCTTGCGTTGCGCGCGCTGGGCGTGGGGCCCGGCCACGAGGTCATCACCACGCCCTTCAGTTGGATCAGCAGCGTCGAGGTGATCGCGCTGGTCGGGGCGACGCCCGTGTTCGTCGACATCGAGCCGCGCGGCTTCGGCTTGGACGCGCGCAGTCTGGAGCGCGCCTTCACGCCGCAAACTCGCGCCGTGCTACCCGTTAGCCTGTTCGGCCAACCCGCGGAATTGGACGCGATCGGCGCCATCGCGGACGCCCGGCAAGTACCGGTCATCGAAGATGCCGCGCAAAGCTTCGGCGCCAAGCGGTGGGGCCGGGCCAGCGGTGGCATCACCCGCGTGGGTTGTACCAGCTTCTTTCCAACCAAGCCGCTCGGCTGTTACGGAGACGGCGGCGCTCTGTTCTGCGACGATCCGGAGCTGGCCAGCTTGCTCCGAGCCCTGCGCACCCACGGCAGCTCGGATCGCAAGCTTCACGGGCACGTGGGCACGAACGCACGCCTGGACACGTTGCAAGCGGCGGTGCTGCTGGCAAAGCTACCGCATTTCGACGAGGCTCTGGCAGAGCGGCGTTGGTTGGCCGAACGCTACACGGCCGCCTTGGACGACCGCGTGCAGGTTCCGGAAATTCTACCCGGCAACGAGCACGTTTTTGCGCAATACACCATTCGCTCGCCGAAACGGGATGCGCTCAAAAAAGCCCTGGCCGATCGGGCCATTCCGACACAAATCCACTACGAGCGCTGCCTGCACCAACAGCCGGCCTTCGCTGCATTCGCTAGCCACCTGCCGGAAGCGGAACGGGCGGCCCGCGAGGTGCTGAGCTTGCCGATTTTCCCGGGCTTGCAGCCTTCCGAGCAGGATCGCGTCATCGCCGCCATCCTCGAGCACGCTCCCTCTTCAGGGTGACGTCGCAACTGCCGCGCGGCTCGAAATCGCGAACCATACGCAAAACCTCGGATGGATCCGAGAAATTGCCGAGCCCGACCCGTGCCCATTGACTCCCCTTCCGACCTGTCGTCGAGTCCCGCCGGAAATTGTCAACGCGCGGCCAATATAGTCGAAAATGAGTGCGAAAACGGGTGCGGGTTTCAGGGTGCGCCACGGTAGCGCTCGTCGACGGTCGCGGTTGTTCGTAAGGAAACGCCCATGACTTCCCGGTTGAGAATCGCGTTCGGTCTGTCGATCGTCGCGGCCGTTACTCTCATGCTCGAGCTGCTGCTCATCCGCGCGTTCGACGCGATGATGAACGCCGAGATGTCGCACATGATCATCACGTGCGCGATGTTCTCGTTCGGCCTGTCGGGCGTGTACGCCTCCCTGCGCCCGCTTCCGCTCGGCGTCGATCCACAGCGTTACATCGCCAAGTTGGCCATCGGTTTCGGAGTCTTCGCGCTGCTGTTGCTGCCGCTCTTGAATCTGAACCCGTTCAACTACTCGGAGCTGACGTCGAACATGCGCGTGGAGGCCGTGTACTTCGCGGTCATGTACGTCACTTTGATGGTTCCGTTCCTGCTGTCGGGCCTGATTTTCACTACGGTGTTCAGCACCTACGCTTCGCAGATCCGCACTCTGTACGCTTTCGATTTGTGCGGAGCCGCGATCGGTTCGGTCGTCTTCATTCCATTTTTGCCCAGGCTCGGCCCCGGCGGGCTGCTGTTCTACACCTTGGCGCTGAGCCTGATCGCCGCGGTGCTGTTCTTCGGCAAGCTAGGTCGGGCTCAGCAAGGCTTGCTCGCGCTGGCAGTGGTGGCAGCCGTGATCCCGCTCACGCACCAGGGCTACTTCGAGTTCAGCGACCACGAAGACAAGCGCGAGGTCATGTGGGCCAAAGAGCATGGCCTCCTGGAGATGACACGCTGGGATCCCGTGGCAAAAGTAGAGGTCGTGCGGCCACGGCCCAAGAAGGGCTACACCTACATCAAACGCAAGAACGGCGACTCTTACGAGCTGTTCAAGCACGTGGCGTACGATGGCGGCGAGCAGAGCAGCCGTCTCTATCACTTCGACGGCGATCTCGTGCGCCTGCGCGCTGACCTGGAGCGCAATCCTAGCCTGTTCGTCAACAATTTCTGGAACCGCTCGGTGGCGGCCTCGCACTGGCTACGCGCAGACAAGCAATCGGACGTTGCCATCATCGGCAGCGCGGCCGGTCAAGAGACCAAGGCGGCGCTGCTGTACAACCCGCGCTCGGTCGAAGCGGTGGAAATGGTGAACGCGGTCGTTCAGCTCGCCTCTCACGAGTACAGCGACTACATCGGCAACATCTTCAAAGATCCGCGCGTTCATCTACACGTAGGCGAAGGACGAACGTTTCTGCGAGGCACCGACAAGCGCTTCGACATCATTCAAATCTTCAGCAATCACACCTCGTCCAGTATGGCCGCGGGCGGCGGGGCGGGGCGGGGCGTGCTTCTGCAGACGGTCGAGGCGTACCAGGAATACTTCTCGAGGCTGAAGCCGGACGGCATTCTCCAAATCAACTCCCACATCTACCCGCGCCTGGTCACCACCGCCGCGAGGGCGTGGAAGCTGAGCGGCAAGGACGACTTTCGCAAGCACGTCATCGTCTACGAGCGGCCCGGTATGGACATGATCCCGCTCGTTTTGTTCAAGATGTCGCCTTGGACGCCCGAGGAGGTCGACAAGCTCAACGGGTTCATGCTCTCGGACGGCGGGGGCGGCAGCCGCAACGTATTCCGCTTGGTCGAGGATCCGCTGCATCCCGAGGCCAGCTTCCTGTCCAACGAGTTTTATAGCGGCGCCCTGCCCGCGGACCTCGTCGAGCGTGTCCCTTATCGGATCACCGCACCGACGGACGACCGCCCTTACTTCAACTTCCTCAGGAAGAAGCTGCGCACCGAGGAACCGGATCCCAAGAACTTCGTCAGCGTCGCCATCGCCAGCGCCCTGAACTCGCAGCTGACCGACAAAGGCCAAGCCGGCACGTTGCCGCTGAACATTCCGCTCGATTTGGCGCACTTCATCGTATCGGGTGCAGTCGGCCTATTGTTCGCGGTGCTGTTCGTCGTGGTGCCGCTGTTCTTCGCCTCGGCCGGGCGAAAACGCTGGGCCGGTGAATTCACCTCGCTGTTCTATTTCTCATGCCTCGGCATCGGCTTCATCATCGTAGAGCTCACGCTCGTTCCCATCTTCATGAAGCTGATCGGGGTGCCGCTCTACACGTACTCGGCGGTGATCTTCACGATGTTGGCCGCCGCCGGCATCGGTAGCAACGCCGCCGAGACGTTGAAGATATCGACCACCAATCGCTGGTGGCTACCGTACGTCGGCACGGTAGGCTGCGGTGCGCTCTTGTTGTTGACGTACGGGACCGTTTTCGAGTTGTTCCTGTCTTCGCCCAGCGCGCTGCGCATCCTCATCGCGGCCCTGATGATTTTCCCGCTCTCGTTTTTCATGGGCATGTGCTTTCCGCTCGGCATATTGGCCATCGAGAACAAGCCGCGCGGCGCCATCGCTTGGGCCTGGGGCATGAACGGCTTATTCACCACGATCGGCGGATTGGGCGCGGCGCTGTTGTCCATGTTTTGGGGTCTGCGCTTTACGCTCCTGGTCGCCTTCGGCATCTACGTGCTCGCAGGCTTGGCCTTCAATCGTCTGCGCCGCTTCGCCGACGCTCCCGGCGACGTGGAGTCCGAGCCGGCGCCGAATGGTGAAGCTCAGCCGAAAGAGGTCGAATCGGGGATGACCCCGGCGTAGCGGGGCTTACTTCGCCCCGCCACACACGATCACGAGGTGGGTCTCCCCTTGGACCCACTGCTCGGTGGTGCTCACGCAGGAGCTGCGAGCGGCCTCGAGCAGGGGTGGGAACTTGCGCTCGTCGGTCAACAAGACTGCGAACCCACGCGGCTCGTTGCGCAACAGCCGCTGAAACTCGTTCAGCATGTCCCTCTGCTTGCGCTTACAGTCCTGTTTGTACTCGCGACGAATGTCGGGCCTGAGCTTGGAGAACGGTTCGTCGTAGGCCGAGTAGTATTCCCAAGGCCGGCAGCTCGCAAAGTCCATCAGCAACTTCTGCGGGCGCTTGCCCGAGGTGTGGGGCAACAGCACGAGCGCTTCGGTGAAAGCGCCCGGCTTGGCCCAAAGGCCCTTTTTCGCCAGCGCAGGCTTGAAATAGGCCGTCGGCAAGAACAGCAGCAGCGCAAACGCGGGCCCGAGGAAGCGCTTTGCCCAATCGCCGGGCAGCTCCAGGAACCATTCGCTGGCCATGCTGGCGATGAAGATGGCGTAAGGCACGTAAAAGGTGTTGGTTCGAAACGCGCCGGCAGGCCAGCGTCCCGCCAAATTGAAGGCGGTCACCAGCAGCAGCGGCGACCACAGCACCGCAAGCTCGAGAAAGCGGCGCTTGCGCAACAACAACGCCAAGCCCGCCACATGCACGACGCTCCACAGCATTCGATCGGCCAGCTTGAATCGCTCGAGCTCGGGCTCGGCCATGCGCTTGGGACGCCACAGCTCGCGCGCGATGCCTGGCACGCTCGCGAGCTCGAAATACTTCGCGGTCGTCCAGGCCGGACGCGAGTCGTACTGCGTCTTGAGCCCGTTCGGAATGTAGAAGACGTCGTACCAGGTCCCCCACTTCTGCTCGGCCCTGCCGGCCGAAATCCCACGCCAGGTGGTAAAGTAGATGGTGCCGATCGTGGCCAGACACAGCAACGCCACGCTACCCACGCCTATCAGGCGGCGGAAGTGCCGGCCGCGCCAGGCGTCCCAGGCCAGGAACGCGAACAGCGCCGGGTAGCTGAAGATCACGGTCAGGGAGAAGAAGAACGAGCCCCACGCGACTCCGAGCAACAGCAGCAAGCTGCCGAGCGAGCGCTTCTCCAAGTGACGCAGCAAGACCGCCAACAGCCCAACGTACACGCCGATTTCGGTGCCGTAGTGTTTGAACTCGGCCGCCATCTCTATGGCCACCGGGTTCAGCGCCAACAGCAGCACCGCCAGCAGCTGCGCCCAATACGCGCGAAAGAGCCGCGAGGCTACGTAGGGCGCCAAGCTCATCGAGACCAACGCACCCAAGAAGGGCAGCAGCCGGAACGCCCAGGCCGCGGCGCCGAACAGCTTCAGCGCCGCCTGCGTCACGAGCATGAACCCGAGCGGCCGAATCTGCGCGTCGATGGCGCGCGTGGTGAGCGCCTTGACCGCCCAATATGCTTCGTCCTGCCAGAGCGAAGCTGGATGCACCAAGTAGTTGGCGATTCGGATCCACAGCCCCAGCAGCGCCACCAGCCCAATCGCGATCGTCAGCCAACGTGGGCGCGACGGCTCTCCCGCCTGCAACCAACTGCGCCACGATTGGCTCTCTGCGTTGCTCAATGACGCCTCAGCCACAGCTGCTCACCATCCCAGCTCTCCACTTGTTCGAATTCCGCCAGCTCGGCGGAACCGAGCGCGTCCGGCCGGCGGCGGCCAACGAGCAACGCCTGAATTCGTCCGGCAAGCCCCCTTGCTTCCGACAACGGGTAGCGTGGGGAGGGTAGAGGAGAAAAGCGCCTCGGGTCTCGCGGATCGAAATCGAGTTGCTCGACCGTCCACACCCCGTCCTTCACCCCGCGAATGCCGGATGCCAGCACCAGATAAGGAGCGGTGGCGGGCGGTGCCTCTCGCGGGAGCTCTCCCAGAACCAGCTTGCCGAAGCGTTGCACGTGCTCGGCGCCATGTACGAACAGGTCAGTGAACAGGACGACGTTGTTCCAGCGCTCCGGCCGCCGTTGACCCTTCGGATACAAGAGATGGGTGACGCCTCGCGATTTCAGCTGCTCGAAGAGCTCCCGCGTATCGCGGACGTTCGAGTAGCTGACGTAGTCCTGAATCGATCGGACATCCGAAAGCACCGTCCGATCCAAGCCCAACAGGCCTTTGTAGTTGCGCGACAGAATGATGGCGTTCTTGGGCGTGGCCCGCGTGATCTGCCGTTGGGTCCCGCGGGCTGCCAACCGACCGTCGGCGCCGCCCTCCCAGCCTTCCTGGATGAGATCGAGCCCGGCGTTGAGCTGCTTTCTGCCGTACACGAACATGGCGTCGCCGCCCCAAATCAGCTGAAGCGACACCAACGGCACGAGCCCGATGCGCGCCGGCCAGCCTATTTCCCAAACCTCCACCATCAGCGCCAAAGCCGTGCCGATACACAGATCGAGAAACGCGAGCATGTAGCGATCGTTCGGCGCCGAATTGGCCCAAACCAGGAACGCGACCACCAGCAGCCCCACCACGGCACCGAAGCGGCGGCGTCCCGGCACCAACAGCGCGCACGGCAGCAGCAGCGAAAACAGCGCGCCCATGTACGGTCGATGCTTGGTCAGGGAGCGATTGGATGTCTCCAGCGAATAGTCGAACAGCTTGCCGAGCGCCCACACTTGACGGCGAAGCCCCGTCTGCCTGGGCTCGAAAGCTTCCTTGATCGGCGTCTCGACGTAGAAGCCGGGCTGCCGTTTGGGAGTGCTGGTCTTGAACACCTTCTGCGCGAAGGGATAGAACGGATTGTGATAAAAAACGGCGTTTTTGCCGAAGTGGGCCGCGCTCACCAGCGAGAACGCCAACGCGAGCGCGAGGGTTCCGCGTGCGAGGCCACGGGGGCTCACGTCGTTTTCAGAAAGCCCCTCCCGGCGGCGGTGCAACCAAAACCGCACGGCCAAGAAGCTCAACCTGGCTGCGACCGCGACCGCGACCGCGCCGAACAGGTAGATGCCCTGGTATTTGACCAGCACGTGCGCACCCAGCGCGACGCCGAGCAGCACGCACCAGCGCAGGTCGAAACGCTCGAGGGCGCGAACCGCCGCCAACACCACCGGCACCGCGAAAAAACCCAGAAAGTGGTCGGCCGAGCCGCCGATGCTCTGGTCGTAGACGAAGATCGACGGAAACAAGAAGAAGCCGGCCCACAGCCCACGCACGTCGCGACCGCCCAGCAGCCAGCGCGCCAGCGTGGCCGCGCCGATCATGCGCCACACCACGATCGAAAATTCGAGGTGGAGCGACAACATCCAATGCTGGGTGAGTATCGGCAACCGGGGCACCAGCAGGGCCCACGTGTGGACCATGCTGGTCAGGTGCGGGAATGCGCGGTGGCCGTCGCCCGGAAACGGCACGATGCGCCCCTCGCGCGCGTAGTCCTGCGCAATCGGGAAGTGGTACCAGGTGGCGTCGAAGTTGATCGCGGAGACGTCGAGCGCTTCGAGATATAGAAACACCAGCGCCGCCGCTCCGGCGAAGATGGCTAATGTGCCGAGCACGCGCTCCACCGGGCGTGGCGCCGCGATGGAGCCGCGCCAGGCCAAGAGCTCGCGCCACAGCTCGGCTCCGTCTCGGGCGCCCACCACCAAGAATACGGCGGGCAACAGCAGCGCGACCGTCGGCTTGAATAGGTGCGCAAAGCCGAGCACGTATAGGGAGAGCACGAACGCGGTCAGCCCGAGCATCATGCTCTGCAGCAACCGCTCCAAAGCCGGCAGCGGGCGCTGCTGCAACAGCTTCCGCGTCAAGAAGGCACCGAACGCGACGCACGAAGCGTTGAACAACAGCGTGTAGCCCCAGATGGGGGCCAGGCGCCAAATCAACCACTCCGAGATGGTGTAGGCCTCGTCGAGCTTGCGGCTCAGTAAGTAGCCACCCGCCAAACAGACGACGCCAGCAGCCGCGCCCGCGAGCAGACGTCGAATGCGGGGCGAAGGAACGAAGCGTGAGATCATGAAGCTGGGCGAGCCAAAAAACCGAGGGCAGACTAGACAAAATGCCGGTCCCTAGCCAGCATCCGCCCAAGTTTCGCGCTCGCCCCGGCGCGCGCGCCGCGCAAAATTCTTCCCCGTGATTGCGGGTGAATCGGAGGCCTGCTACGAGCGGCCCTGTAGTCCGCTCCGGGTGGCCCGTGAAGCTCATCATCCAGATTCCCTGCCTCAACGAGCGTGAAACGCTGCCCGAAACGATCGCCGACTTGCCGCGCCAGATCGACGGCATCGACGAAATCGAGGTGCTGATCATCGACGACGGCAGTACCGACGGAACGGCGGAGCGCGCGGCGGAGCTGGGCGTGCACCATATCGTGCGCTTCCCGAAGAATCGCGGCTTGGCGCGCGCGTTCGTGGCCGGAATCGATGCCTCGGTGCGCCTGGGCGCCGACATCGTCATCAACACCGACGCCGACAATCAGTATCGCGGCGCCGACATCGCGATGCTGGTGGCGCCCATCTTGGCCGGCAGCGCCGAGCTCGTGATCGGCGACCGGCAGACCCACCAGATTGCGCACTTCTCGCCGGTCAAGAAGCTGCTGCAGCGTTGGGGGTCGGGCTTGGTGCGCCGCCTGTCGGCGACGAACGTGACCGACTCGCCCAGCGGCTTTCGCGCCATGAGCCGGCGCGCGGCCTTGATCTTGTTCGTACACAACCGCTTCACCTACACGCTGGAGACCGTCATCCAGGCGGGGCGCGCCGGCATCGCGATCGAGAACGTCAAGGTCAGCACCAACAACAAGACGCGCGAATCGCGGCTGTTCAAGTCCATTCCCGACTACTTGAAGAAAGCCGGCGGCGTCATGTTCCGCGCGTACGCCATGTACCAGCCGGTGCAGGTGTTTTCGCGAATTGCGCTGGTGTTCTTCTTGGTCGGGGCGGTGGCGTGGGGCAGGTTCTTCTACTTTTACTTCGTCACCGCGCGCGCTTCCGGTCACGTCCAGTCTCTCATCATCGGCACGGGCTGCATCGTGCTCTCGTTCCTGGTCGCGTTGGTGGCCATGCTGGCGGAGCTGTTGGCCGCCAACCGGAGATTGTTGGAAGACTTGTTGGTGCGCATGCGGCGCCTGGAAGGCAGCGGCGCGGCCGATGCTCAGGGCCTGTTGCACGACGGCATTCGCCGCACCGCGCACGCTTCGTGGAAGCCTGCGGCCCGCTGACGCCAGCTCAGAATCTGCCGAACACGCTGAGCGCCGCGCCGCCTTCGGGCAGCGGGTACACGGCCGCCTTGGGCAAATCTTCACGCACCAGCTCTTGGTAGCCGCTGGCCAGACCGATGAAGAAGAGCACGGCGCCGGTCGCCTGCACCAAGCCGTCGGCGGTGAGAAATACGACCGTCGTCACTTCGTCGAAGGCGAAGCCGACGCATTTGTTGATCGCTTTTTGCAGCGCCACCGACGACACGCTGCTGGTGGCGACCGAAACCTTACAGCGAAATGTACGCCCGCCGATGGCGGCCCAAGGCCCCGCCACCGGAATGGCCGTGTAAGCGGTGCCGTTGTCGAAGCCTTGGCTCGCGGCCAAGCCGAGACCGGCCACGTACGAAGCCAAGAAGGTGAGCCCGCCGCCGATGGTGAGGCCCGAGGCCGCGCGATTGACGACGCGATAACCAGGCGGCACCGGCAAACCCTTCTTGTACGGCAAGAGCGGCGGCAACGACGCGAGGGGGCCGACCGTCGTGCTGGGCGGCAGTGACGGCGCGTAGGTTGGAGGCGCGTACGGCGCTGGTTGGGTGGTCGCGGGCGCGCCCGCCGTCGACGGCGCGTAGACCGGCGGCGCGGACGCAGGCGGAGGCGTATAAGCCGGCGGTGCCGCGGGCGGCGGAGGCGCGGCCGCGGGCGGCGCGGCAGGCTCGGGAAAACTGGCGTTCGATTGCGCGCGCGCGAGCGAGCTGCACGCAAGCCAGGCGCACGTCGTCAGCGCAACCAATCCCCCACGCCCAAACCACTTACTCCTCAAAATACGCGCCGGCTCAAATCCCAAACCACTCCGCCGGGTCGGCCGTCTCCTGACCGATCCTTACCTCGAAGTAGAGCGTCGAGCCAGCCGAACCACCGGAAAGGGTGGCGATGCGCGCCCCGCCTTTCACGTCTTCGCCCACCTTGACCTCGATCTCCCCGAGGTTGGCGCTGACGGTGTAGTAGCCGCCGCCGTGGTCCAAAATCACCGTACGACCGTAGTCGGCGTAGCTATCGGCAAAAGCGACGCGCCCTGGAAAGACGGCGCGAACGGCGGCGCCGCCCGGTGCTCGCATGCTCAAGCCAGGGCCGGAGCCATTCCGCCTCGCCGAGCGGATCTCGCTGCGACCTGCGAGCGGAAACGGCAGGCTGCCCTTGAGGGCGGCAAATCCAGTGCTGCCCGCGGCGAGGCTGCTGGGTGGCGCGCCGTAGACGGCGGTGTGATCGTCGAAGCCGCCGCCCATGAACGCGCGCTCGAAGGCCTGGTCGCGATCGCGAGCCGCCAACAGCGCCGTCTCCGCCTGCGACATGGCGCGCTGCTGAGCCTGCAGCGGCCCGCGCCGACTGGTGATGCTAACCAGCTGCTTGGCCAGCACCGCGCGACGCTCCGCAACTTGGCGCTCCTGCGCGAGATCTCGCGACAGCGAGCGATGCAGCCGCTCCAGCCGCGCCGCATGCTCGACGAACGCTTGAAAGCCGCCGCCCACCGGCAGCAAGCCCGCGCGCGCCAGCCGAGCGTAGGCGCGGCCGCGTGCCAGCGTGCGCGCTTTGAGCAGCTCGCTCTCGTGCGCCAGCTCGGCGAGCTCTTGCTTGGCCTTGGCTTCGTCGCGCTCGAGCGTCGCGAGCTCGCGCTCCAGATCGGCGCCCAACACGTCCTGCGCGCGCGGCTCGACGACGGGCGGCGGCGCCGGCGCGTCGAGCGTGACCGCCGACGCCGATACGGCCAGCAGCAGCACCGACAGCGGGGGGAGCCAGGGATACTTCATAGGACGAGCAGCTTGCGCAGGCTGCCGTAGGCCGAGATGGCGCCGAGCAGAGCGCCCGAAGCCACCAGGCCAACCGCCACCGTCCAGGGCAAAAATACCGGGGTAGCGCCCAAAAGAGCGGAAAGGTTGCTGTCGAAGTGGCTCTGCACGATGCCGAACAGCACCGCCAACAGCAAAATCGCGAACAGCGCGCCGAAACCGCCCTGGGCCGCGCCCTCCACCACGAACGGGCTGCGCACGTAAGAGTCGGTCGCGCCCACGAGCTTCATCACCTCGACCTCGATGCGGCGACGCTGCAGGCTCATGCGGATCGTCGACGAAACGACGCTGACGACGGCGGCCAGCACCACGCCCGCCAACAGCAAGGCCGCGCTCACGCCGCCCGAGAGCAGCGCCGACAAGCGATCGCTCCAGGCACCGTAGGTCTCCACGCTCTCCACCGCCGGCAGCGCCGACAGCTGCGCGGCCAGCTTGCCGAGACGCTCGGTCGCGACGGCGCTTTCGATCGCGACCTCGAGCGAGGCGGGAAATGCCTCGGTCGGCAGCGCGTCCAGCACCGGATCGTTGGTCAAGCCGACCAGCTCGTGGCGCGCGTCCTCGCTGGACACGACCCGCACCTTGGTCACGCCGTCACTCTGCTTGAGCGCGCGCTCGATGGCCGCCACTTGGTCGGCAGTCGCGTTCTTGCGCAGATAAACCGAAGCGCGACCGCTCTCGGCCCAGCGCGCTCGAATTTGACCCACGTTCACCACCAAGAGCAGCGCGGCGGCCAAGCAAACGAACGCCACCGCCACGGAAAACACGCTGAGCGCGTGCAAACGCCAGTCGTTCTTGGCGCCGCGAAAGGCGCGTTTGACGGGGCTTTGAGCCATTTAGGCGACCCTCCGGCTGCCGTCTTCGTTCGTCTCGACCAGCTCGTCGAGGCCGGATGGCACGTCGGTGGCCTTGCCGTCGTCGAGCACGACCACGCGGCGCGGACGGATGTCGAGCAAGCTGCGATCGTGCGTGGCGAAGACCACGGTGACGCCGGTATCGTTGATGTCTTCCAACAGGCCCAAGATGTCGACGGCGAGCTGCGGATCCAAGTTGCCGGTCGGCTCGTCCGCCAACAACAGCGCCGGCTCCCCCACGATGGCCCGCGCTACCGCGACGCGCTGTTGCTCGCCGCCCGACAGCGTGCCGGCCAGCTCCGAGCCGCGGCCCTGCAGCCCCACCCGCTCCAGCGCTTCGCCGACGCGCGCGCGCGCCAGTCGTTCCGGCAAGCCCAGCACCTCGAGCGGCAGGGCGACGTTCTCGAGCACCGTCCAGTTTTTCACCAGCTTGAAGTCTTGGAAGACGATGCCGATGTTGCGGCGCAAAAATGGAATAGAGGCTCCGGTGAGCCGCCCGACCTCGCGCCCCAAGAACAAAATCCGACCCGAGTCGACCGACTCGGCGGCGTACAAGAGCCGCAGCAACGTGCTCTTCCCTGCCCCCGAAGGCCCGGTCACGAACACGAATTCACCGCGCGCGATGCTCAGGCTCAGCCCCTTCAGAACCGGCGCATCTACGCGGTAACACTTGTGAACGTCCTCGAACGTGAGGATCGGGCGCCCCGCGGCGAGCGGATCGAAGCGACCACCCTCACGGAGCGCGGGGCGGTACGGTCGACTTTTGGCAGCCGGTTCCATGGCGCCCCGAGGTAATCAGGGAGGGGCAAAGTGGGAAACTTTTCTGCTAACCCGAAGCCCCCGCCCCCGGGATACCGTCGCCGGAGGAAACCGACTTGAAGATCGCGTACTTCGGTCTGCCGTTGGGGGCCTTGCTGCTGGCCGCCGATGGTCACGAGCTCGGTCCGGTCGTGCTGTCCCCGGTCGAGGCGCCGGGGCGCCGGCGACTGCTGGAGCTGGCGCCGGGTTTGCTCGACGCCGGCCAGGCAAGCCCTGACTTCGAGCGAGAGGTCGACGGCATGATGGGCGCGGAGCGCGCCGACCTGTTGGTGTCGTGGTTTTGGACCCGCAAGCTGCCGGGTCGCTGGCTCGGGCAGCCGCCGCTCGGTGCCATCGGCGTACATCCGTCGCTGTTGCCTCGCCACCGCGGGCCGAATCCCTACTTCTGGAGCATCGATCAGGGAGACGAGCTGGCGGGCGTCACCGCGCATCGCCTGAACGAGGAATACGACACGGGCTCGATGCTCGGGGCGCGCAGCATCTCGATCGGCGGCCGCGACGCGTGGCAGCTTGCCCGCGCGCTCGACCGGCCGTCGCTCGGTTTGCTGCGCGAAACCGTGGCTCGCTTGGCGCGCGGCGAAGCGCTGGCGGAAACGCCACAGGTGGAAGCGCTTGCCACCTGGGCTCCCGAGCCCACCGGGGACGAGCTCAGGGTCGACTTCGGCTGGACGACCGAGCGGGTGTTGCGACGAATCCGCGCCCTTTCACCTACCCCTGGAGTAGCGCTCGAGGTCGAAGGCGTGCCGCTATTCGTGACGCGCGCCGAGCGCGCCCACGACTACGTTGCGGCCTTATTGCCGGGCGAAGCTCAGCTTTCCAGCGCGCTCACCCTCCGCACCGCCGATGGCGCGGTCACGGTCACGCGCGCCTTCTTTGGCGAAACCGAAATAGACGCCAGGGGTGCGGCTGCGGTCTTACGCCTATTGAAGCGAGGCGGCCGGCCGTAAACTGTTGGAATCGCGGGCTCGGATGATAGACTCCGGGGTCGCATCTTTCGGAGGATTCATGTCTGATCCGGTGAGTCTGGCTCGAGCCGCGCGCGAGAATCTGGCTCGGGGCCTAGCGGCGCTGCAGAGCCCTGCGGTGCCCCCCCAAGTCATGGTCGTTGCTGAGCCCATCGCCGCCGCCATGAGCGCGCTGCATCGTGTGGAGGCGTCGCACGGCGCTGCGCGCGGCGAAGCTGGGCCCGCGGCGCTGAACGCCGCGCGGCAAGCGCTGGCCATGCTGCAGCAGCAACCGCCAGGCTACGCCGCCGTCGATCAAGCGCTCGAGGCGATCGCCGGCTCGCTCAATTTGATTCACCAGCTGGCGCAAGCACCGGCCGCTGCCGCTCCCCACGGCAACGCCGCGTTTGCCGGCACCGTGGCCATGAGCCCGGGTCAAGCCCCACCGGCAACGCAGCCTTCACCGCAAGCGTGGGGTCAGCAGCCGCCGCCCGCCTACCAGCAGCCGGCCGCCGCGCCCGCGTATCAGCAGCCGCCCGCGTATCAGCAACCGCCCGCCTACCAGCAGCCCACCCCGCCGGCGTATCAGCAACCGCCGCAGGCCTACCAGCAGCCCCCGGCGGCCGCGCCCGCGTTTCCGCAGCACGCCGCTCCCGCCGCGCCCGCAGGTGGCGGCGCTCCGCTACGCATCGAAGCCGAGCTGGGCGCGCACAGCACCACCAATTTCTACAAGGGCCTGAGCGGCAACGACGTCATCGACTCCGGCGGCATCTTCATCGCCACCTATCAGATCCCGGAAATTGGCCGCAACGTCGTGGTCAAGGTGTCCATGCCCGGTGGCTACGAGTTCGAGGCCGTCGGCATCGTGCGCTGGACGCGCGAGGCGCCGCTGTCCGGCTCCGACTCGCCGCCCGGCTTCGGCGCGCAGTTCACGCAGATTTCGCCCGAGGGGCGTCAGCTCGTGTACCGCTACGTGCGCAACCGAGAACCGCTGTTTCACGACGACTTGTGAAGCCTGGCGTCGGGAGGGGTCCCGACGCGCACGGACGCTGGTAGGAATCGGGGCTGCCGAGTGAACAAGCTCTTTGCCGTATTCCTCGCGTTGGCGCTCGCCGTGTGCACGCGCGCCGCCCACGCGGGTGATCCACGGCTCGAGTGGTACACGCTGCAGACGCCGCACTTCCGCGTGAACTTCCACGGCGGCTTGGAGCCGCTGGCGCGCCGCACCGCCTACATCGCCGAGCACGTGTACGGCGTGCTCGGGCGACAGCTCGACCAACGGCCGAGCGAGGTCGTCGAAATCTTGCTCACCGACGACACGGATTTTGCCAACGGCTCCGCTGGCGCGGTGCCGTACAACACCATTCGGCTGTTCGCGACCGCGCCCGACGACATGTCGGCGCTGGGCGACTACGACGACTGGCTGAACGAGCTGGTGACCCACGAGTACACGCACATCGTGCACGTGGACAACGTGTCGGGTTTGCCAGCGCTGCTCAACAAGATCATCGGCAAGACGGTGGTGCCCAACCAATGGCAACCGCGCTGGGTGCTGGAAGGCTTGGCGGTGGCCATGGAAACGGCGCACACCAGCGGCGGCCGCCTGCGCTCCAGCCAATTCGACATGTACATGCGAGCCGACGTGCTGGAGGACCACTTCGCCGGTCTCGATCAAATGTCGGGGGCGCCGCGGCGGTTTCCGGGCGCGAACGTCTGGTACCTGTACGGCTCCGAGTTCATCTCGTTCATCAACGACACCTATGGCCCCAACGTGTTCGCCGCCGTCGCCGACGACTACGGCGCGCAGGTCCTGCCCTGGGGTATCAATCGTTCCATTCGCCGCGTGACCGGCCGCACCTACGAGGAGCTGTACGACGGCTGGCTGGCGAGCCTGAAAAAGCGCTACGCCGCGCAAGCAGCCGCGATTCGCGGCCGCGGCTTGCTCGAGGGTCGGCGCCTGACCCAGCGCGGTCAACAAGCGGGCGCGTCGCGCCTGACCGGCGCCTGCTCGACGCTGGGCAAGCCGAGCCTGATCTACCAGCGCGACGACGGCCAAACCACCGCGGGCTTCTACGAGCTTGCGCTCGATGGCTCCCAGCCGGAGGGCAAGCTGCGGGCACGCGCCTCGGGCCAACAGCTCAGCTTCGGCCCCGACTGCTCGCTGGTGTTCGACAGCAACGCCGTGTCCCAGCGCCGCTACGATTTCCAAGACCTGTTTTGGCAGCCCCCCGGCCGCTCGTCGCGCGAGGAAGGCGACGACCGCAAACGGCTCAGCCACGGGCTACGCGCGCGTCACGCCGACCTGAGCCCGGACGGCCGCCGCATCGTCTACGTGACGAACGACCGCAGCACCAGCACGCTGCGCATCGCCGACTTCACTGCCGATCACGAGCTTGCGAACGCGCGCGCCCTGGTCGGCAGCGCGCGCTTCGAGCAAGCTTACTCGCCGCGCTTTTCTCCGGATGGCCGGAGCGTGGTGTACAGCGCTTGGACGAGCGGCGGCTTTCGCGACATTCGCGTGGTCGACGTCGAAACGGGGCGGTTTCGCCAGCTGTTCCACGACCGCGCGCTCGACCAGCAGCCGGTGTTCTCGCCCGACGGCAAGCGCGTGTACTTCACGTCCGATCGCAGCGGCGTCGCCAACATCTACGCCTACGATTTGGCGTCGTCGCACCTGTGGCAGGTGACCAACGTCATCAACGGCGCCTACTACCCCGAGCTTTCCGGCGACGAAAAGACGCTGGTCTATACCGGTTACACCAGCCGCGGCTGGGACTTGTTCGTGCTCGACAACCAACCGACTCGATGGCTCGAGCCGGTGCCCTACCAGGACACCCGCCCGAGCGCGCCGTCGCCGAACCTCGCGCGCGAGCCCATCCAACCGTACAGCGCGCTGCCGACGCTGCGACCGCACCAGTACTACGTCGAGTATGGGCCCGGCGCGTTCGGCAATCAGCTCACCATCACCACCAGTGGCGGCGACATCGCGGGCTTGCACGGCATCGCGGCCGCCCTCAGCGTGCCGCTCGACACCAAACGAGGAGAGCCGGCGCTTTCGCTCGACTACGCCTACGGTCGACGTCCCTACTCGCTCCAGGTCTCGGGTTTTCGCAGCTCCACTCCTCGCAACGACTACAGCTACAGCGAGCGGCACCCGCCCATCGTCGAACACTTGACCGGCGTGTCCACCGGCATCTCGCTGTATGCGCCGGGAGACAACGAGCCCCAATCGCTGGCCCTCAGCTACACGGTGGCTCAGTTCGCGCAGAAGCTACCGCTCGGTTCTCCCGACCCCTACGCGCCACTACCGCAGGAGCCGCACCATGGCTGGCTGGGCCTGCTCCATCTCGGCTACGGCTACTCGAACGCCGAATCGACCAACTACGCGATCAGCCTCGAGCGTGGCTTTCAGCTCAGCGTGGGTACCGACTACGCCGATCGCGTGATCGGCAGCGAGACGACCCTGACCTCGTTCAGCGCCACCTTCACCGGCTATTTGACCATGCCCTGGGCGCGCCATCAGGTGCTGGCCGTCGGCCTTTCGGGCGGCACCGCCGGCGGCACCTACCCGCGCCGCGGCCTGTACTCGATCGGCGGCTTCGCGGATTTGCCGCTGCTGGACTCGTTCCGCTCGAACCTGCGCCAAAGCGGCTTTCGCTTGCGCGGCTACAAGCCCGGCCAATTCGCGGGCAACGACTTCAACCTCTTGAACGTCGAGTACCGTACCCCCCTTTGGTACGCCGATCGGGGCATCAGCACCCTGCCGGTGTTCCTGCGCACGCTCTCGGGCACGCTGTTTTTCGACTACGGCGCGGCCTACGACAAGCTCGACCTCGAAGATCCGCTCGAGCTCTTCCACGCCGGGGTGGGCGCCGAGCTATGGGTCGACCTGTTCGTGAGCTACTACATCTCCACGAATCTTCGGCTCGGCTTCGCCAAGGGCTTGGACTCGAAGGCGCCGACCGGCCTGCAAAGCTACGCCGTCCTGTCCAGCGCGTTCTGAAGCCGCGGCGCCGTCGCCCGCCAATCGCCGATTACTTTCCCGGGTCGCCGGTTTCTTGATAGCCCCAGCCCATGCGCAAGCTCTGCTCGCTCTTGGCGGTTTTGACGACGCTGGGCGGCTGCATGACCCCGCCGACCCCCGCCGAGCGCGTCACCGACGCCGCCATGGCGCTGAACATCGCGGCGCGCTTCAACCAGCTGGACGTGGCCGTCTCGCACGCCTCCAGCAAAGAACGCCCCGAGTTCATGAAGCGCCACGCCGCGTGGGGCCAATCGCTGCGCATCGTCGACGTCGAAATGGCGAGCCTCTCGCTGCCGGAATCGGATCGCGCGGTGGTGCTGGTCGACTACGCCTGGATCCGCAACACCGAGGGCAACATGCGGGCAACGCGCGTCGAGCAAACCTGGAAGGACGACGCAGGTTGGCACCTGGTCGCCGAGAAGCGGCTGGCCGGTGATATTGGCCTGCTCGGCGAGCCCGTGCCCGACGCCCCGCCGCCTCAGCCCGACAAGCAATTCGCGACGCGCACCATCCACGAAGATGGTGCGGCCGTCACCGAATAGCCGTCGCCGCGCGGAAGCGCACACTCGACGGAGCGCAACGCTCCGCTTCAGCTGGCGCTGGCGGCAGCCGCTTTTTTGCGGCTGGGCTTGGCCGTCGCCTTGCGGGTCGCCTTGGTGGCCTCGGCCTTGCGCGCCAGGCGCGCCTTCTTCTTCGCCTGAGCCTTGCGGCGAGTCATCTTCACGGAAGCACGGCTGTCGAATTTACCCATGACCCGGCCCTAGTACTGCGCTTCGCCGTGAAGCGCTAGTCTCGACTTTACCGCCGCCGCTCACGACCCGAACCCCGGCCGGCAGAGGCCTCAGCCGCTCGAGGCGTCTTCGAGGGCGCGCTCGCGATCGCGTACTTCCAGGCGATAGCGGCTGTTCACGGTCTCGATGTAGAAGACGTCTTTGGCAGCGACGCGCAGCACGCGCTTGACCGGCGTGGTCACGTACTCGTGCATTCCGTCGGAAAACTCGATCACCACGACCGAGCCCTTGCGCGGCGCCCGAACCAGGCGACCGGCAACGGCCCGTGATCCGCGACCGAGCTTCCGGAGCACGACTTGCACAGGGGTTACTCTAGCAAGGTCCATGGTTGAGTCCACCGGGCAGTTGCCCTTCGGATAACTGAACGGCCACTCGCAAGTGCGCGAAATGTCGGCGGATGTGGGCCGGGCGAAGATTTCACCAAAAACTGAGTCCGGCAGTGACGCGAAAGAGGGGTCCAGAGACCGACAGGTCGCCCAGGTCGAGCGGCGAGAGGCGCTGAGGCACGGACCCGGCGTCTTCCGGCTTGAAAGCGAGCTTCATGGCCGACGTCCAGCCGTAGCCGCCCTCACCCATCAGCCACAGCCGAGGCTTGTGGGAGTTGCTGTTGGCGTAGCCCCACAGCTCGAGCGCGGCGCCAACCGTGGCGTCGAAGCCAAACTTCCAGCCCGTCTTCAACATCGGCGAACCGAGCGGGCCCGAGACGTCGGCCGCTTCCCGGGTCAGGGTGGGGCCGACCTTGGCCGTGAGCGCCAAGATCCGGAGCACGTGATAGCGCGCCTCGGGAGCGAGCGAGAACCTTCGCACGTCGAGCGACGCCTTGTCGCTCCGCAAGCTGGCGGAGCTGGTGCCGTAATCGAAGCCGGCCACCGCCGCGAGTGACAGCTCGTTCTGTGACCAGAAGGCGAAGGAAGCGCCCAGGCTCAGCTGCGGCAACACGTCGTCGGTGGAGAAGGGATCGAAGCCCGAGCCTTTGATGAATTGGGTGCGCGCACCAATCTCGACGCGCACGTTGCGCTGGTGATTGCCCAGCCCGCCTTCCGTGGAAGGTCCCGCGGGAGCCACGTCCGCCTCGGCCGCCGTAGCGTGCCCCGCGACCAAGAGCGGCGCGAGCGCGCACGCCACGCCGCCCAACAGCCGGGACCAATGTTTGCGAGTCATCACTTGATCCCCTCCAGCTCGAGCTCCGAATAGAATTTGGTTTGCGCCGTGTCGGGGTTCTTCCCGTCGAACAACGTCGCCGCTACCGAAGAGTGGCCATGATTCGGCAGAATGTGCAGGGCCAGCGCCGAACGTTCGTCCTCGCCGCGCTCGGTCGCAAAATCATGCACGAACACGATCGGCTCCTGCGTGTACAACGACGCCGGCTGCAGCGGATCGAACGTCAATTGGGCAAAACCGCGGTCGTTGCCGAACGCCCAAAGCTGCTGCCCGCTCGGCGACAGGTTGAGGGTCAGGTTCTTCAACACGTCGAGCGGAAAGCTCTTTTGCTGTGTCAAATCCAGCACGTAAAACTGCAGGGTGTTGCCTACGCTGGTGCCGGACAAAATCTTGCGGTCGGCAAAGGTCGCGTCTTGGTCGCTGGGAATGTCGAAGACCTGGCCGACCTTGATGCCGATGTCGTACGCCTCGATGCTGTGATACGGCGTGCCGGTCGTAATCCCGAGACGCCAGAAGGCGATGGTATTGGTCGCCTCGCCGTACAAGAGCGCGATGTCCTCGCCGGACTTTTCGCTGATGTCGTTGGTGATGCGACGAATCTTGGTGAAGGCGGCGTGCAGCGGCACCTCTTGAGCGACACCGGACGACGGATCGATCAGCTTGGCCGCTTGCTTGGTCGGCACCAGCGCCGCCAAGCGCAGCCCACCGTCTTTGCGCGTCTGCACGAAGTCCAACTTGCTGGGCAAGCCGCCGACGTCGACCAAGTTCGGATGCACCGAGAAGGCGTGGTCGGCGCTCTCGGCTTCGTTGATGGTGAGCAGATCGACGTTGGTGTCGCCGTCCAGCTGCACGCCCAGCAGCGAGCTCACCTCGCCGTCGATGCCGTCGTGGTACACGACGTCCAACGGCTTGGCGTCTTGCGGTAAAGCCACGGTGATTTCCGGGTCCTCGGGCTGCGAAAGGTCCAAAATCGCGAGGTCCTTTTCGCGTTGCACGACCAGCAACCGCCGCGGCGCCGCGCCCGGCACCGACAGCGCACCGGTGAAAGTGAAGCGCAGCGGCTTGCCGCCGTAGCTGCCCAAGGTCTTGCTGGTCAGCGTTGCGCCCGCGCCGGCGCCCGCCCCCAGATGCACCAAGAGCAGCTCGTTCGGGTTGGAGACCAGGCCTTCGCTGCCGTGCACCAGCAACCATTCACCTTGCGGATCGACCTCGAGCTGGTTGTACGGATCCTGCAGCTCGACGTTCTCCAGCTCTTTGGGCGCGCTGCCGCCGTCGAACACCCGCAGCTGCGGTGGCTCGTCGGTGGACCGGTAGCGAGGCGTCACGCCGCGTGACAACACGAACAATTTGTCGCGCTTGGCCGAAGTCTTGAACTCGGCCACGTTGAGCCCTACCGGCAGGCGCGTGGTGCGCAGTTCCCGGACCGCCGGCGAGGTGAACATCATCACCTCGTTCAGCGCCGGGTCGAGCAAGGCCACCGAGCCCGTCAGCCCTCGAACCTGCAGGTTGCCGCTGGGATCCGCGGGATCGGTAGCTTGTTGATGTCCGGGGTCGTAGCCGACGTCGAACTCGGCCGGGCGCCCCCCACAACCTGCGCTGAAAAGCAGGACGGAGAGCCCACACACGGCCCGCGCTGAACTGAGCAGTCTCGTCATATCCTATCCCTCACCAACTATTGAACGATGCGCGCTGCCAGCTCGAAACCAGTGATGGTGTGAGCTTGAGCGGTCTCCAGATCGATGAACGTGATGCGCCCTTCGGGGTGGATCTGCGCGACGAAGCCGCGCCCCACCTCTTCCACGATGCCGGTCGCGGCCGTAGCGGGCGGGCTGGCCAGCTCCAGAAAGTCTTCCTGCATCGTGTCGAGGCGCACGCGGTACACGCCGCGGGTGGTCGATTTTTCGTTGCCGACCGTCACCAACGCAAACTGCCCGGCCTCGTCGAAGGCCAGCGCGCTCGGCACCGCGTCAGCGCCCACGATCTTGGCCGAGCGTTGCTGCAGCGTGGGTACGCCGCTGAACAACCCCGCCTTGGTGCTGCCGGTGATAGGCTTCTGAAAAGCGATGGCCGAGGCCGCGCCGGGAGCCGCGAAGGCGGCGCTGACCGGCCCCTTCAAGTCGACGGTTCGGAGCGCGCGCTCCATGTCGGGTCGCAGATCGAGCACGGTGAGGTGGCTGTTGTCGGCACCGTTTTGGTACAAAAGGGCCAGCTCGGAGGCGTCGGAAATGGCGACGCTGGAGGTAATTTCGTTGGGAATCGTGATGCGCTCGAAGCTGCTGGCGTCCGCGCCGGGCGGCATCGGCACCAGCACCACCTGATGGATGCCCGGCACGGCCGCCACCGCCAGCTTGCCGTCTTTGCTCAAGTCGACGTCGGCGATCGGCGCGTCCAACTCATAGGCGGTGATGCCTTGCTCTTTGCTGAGGTCGACGACGCGGAGCTTGGTGCTGTTTTCCAAACGCACGACCGCGTAAGAGCCGTCGGGCAAAATGCTGACGTCGCGCGCGCCAGCGTCTTCGAGCGGGTCTTCGGAGACGTGCGCCAACAGCGACACCTCGGAGACGGCGCCCAAGCTGATCACACTGACACCGTCGTTGTTCACGACGAAAGCGCGCTCGCTCTTGTCGTCGACCACGACTTGAGTCGGGTGGAAGCCGACGGACAGCTTCTTCGAGGTGCCTTTTTCCAGATCCAACACGGTGATGGTCTGAGAGCCGGCGGTGGGGTCGAGCTTCTGGTCGCTCTCGGTGCGCGTCCAGGCGATGGCGAAGCGCCCGTCAGGGCTGATGGCCCAGGCGTTGGCGTCGTCGTGCACGGGTAGGGTGAGGTCGTCCAGCGCCACTTCGCCGCCCGAAAGCCGAAACAGGGTCGTGTCATGCGACAGCTCGTTGATCACGATCGCGCCCTGATTGTCGGGCAGCGCTGCCAAATACTTGGGGCCGAAGCCGGCGTTGAACAGCCGCACGGCGTAGGTCTCGGCGTCGATCACCGCGACGCGTCCGCTCTTCGGGTTGGCGCTGAACACGAACTTGCCGGTGACGACCGGGGCCAAGAACGATTGCTCCAGCTCTTTTTCCGGCGGTACGACGATGATGGGCGCGCCGCCACTGCTGCTGCCCGCCGTCGCCGTGCCGCTACCGCCGGTGCCCTGGAGGTTACCGCCCGGTTGCGTGCTGACGCTACCCGCGAAGGAGCCCGAAGGAGACATGGTCCCGCCGCCCGGCACGACCCCGCCACCGTTCGTGCCGTTGCTGCCGGCGACCGGTGCCGACCCATCCATCTGGCTGCAGTTCAAGCCGAGCACGGCCAGCGCCAGCGCGCCGCCCAGCGAAGACAGCGAGGTGGCGCGGCTCATTGGCCCACCTGCGTAGCCAGCTCGAAGCCAGTCAGGGTGTGCAGCTCTCGCGAGTCCAAATCGATGAACGTGATGCGACCCTCCGGATGCTTCTGGGCCACGAACGCCTGGTTCGCTTCGGGAACGATGCCGCTGGCTTGCGGCAACGGCACGCTGTCGAGCGGGAAGGCGTCGACGGTGAGCTCCGGCATGCTGACCAAGTAGGCAACGCTGATGCCCAAGCCGTCGGTAACGGTGACGAGCGCGCGCTTGTCGTCGATTGCCACCATGGCCGGCGCCGCCTGCGTCAAGTCGAGCGGTACCGTGACGGCCTGCGTGCCTTGAATCTTCGCCGGCAAGTCCTTGGCGACCGGCACGACCGCAAACGCCCCCGGCTGTACACTGCCGGGCGGCGGCTTCAACAAGGCGATGGCGTGCGCGCCGTCAGGGCTCGAGACCGCCGAAAACACCGGCAACTTCAGATCGACGGTGCGATGCTTAGCGGAGGCGCCGCCGGTCAGGCCCAGCAGCGTCAGGTGCGTGTTGGGAATGCCGTTCGAGTACAACAGCGCCGTTTGCCCATCGTTGGCGCCCAGATCCACGCTGCCGAACACTTCGTCGAGCGCGATGGCAACGTAGTCGTGCGGTGGATTGAAGATGGTAGCGACCGGCAACAGCACCGCCAGTGAGCCGGGCACTGGCTGCGGCCCCGGACCGGGGCCCGTCCCGCCCACGGTTGCGACCCCACCCCCACCACCGTTGGCAAGGCCCCCACCACCGTTGGCAAGGCCCCCAACGGCGCCGATGTCGAGCCCTCCCGCCCCCGCGTTCCCGGCATCGGCGCCGTCCCCCGTGCCCCCC